>Ga0268246_10001109_pt1 | contig 10231 bp, 7 predicted proteins | sample AgamicOrSfe_FD_200242 | JGI IMG/M metagenome (GOLD analysis project Ga0268246, IMG submission 200242) | Agave microbial communities from Guanajuato, Mexico - Or.Sf.e (v2) (version 2) | ecosystem: Host-associated > Plants > Phyllosphere > Phylloplane/Leaf | place: Guanajuato, Mexico | collected...
GATCTTGGCGTTGAAGGAAGTCCATAACCACTGGATTCTCGAGCACGTCCTGGTCGCAGTGGACGATCATCTTCACAACATCCTCGACTGCAATTTGCGAAAACTTGGAGAGAGAAATCTGGAACGTTTTCATGAGCTCGCTGGAGATGATCTGCTTTTTCTCCGCCTTTTTCGCGACAGACTTGCCAATCTGTTTCGTTTCCTTAGCAGAGAAGAGCTTTTCAACTTCATCGAGAATACCCTTTTTGGAGAGCTCGATATACTTCTCTTCCTTTGCTTCGGCGGATGGCATATGCACAGCCCACAGAGTCTGCTCCTGTGCTTCGACCTTTTCCCAATGAAGTGCTTTGAGCTTCTTTTTCGGTTGCACGATGCCGAGAGTAAAGCTTGGAGATGAAGGATATGCAGATTGTGCTGCTCGGTAGGGTGTCTTGAATCCAGGCATTGGTGGAGCGCCAGGTACTCCTGGGAATGGAGGCGGAGGAGGTCCCGAGCCTGGACTGGGCATTGGCGGCGGTGGCGGAGGCATGCCACCAAAGCCAAGCATCGGTGGTGGGGGTGGTGCACCGTCTGTGAACCCAGGCATTGGTGGAGGCCCTGGTATTCCTGCAGATTTGAATCCAGGCATGGCTGGAGGTGGTGGTGCTGGAGCGCCACCAAATCCTGGCATAGGCGGTGGTGGTGGCGGAAGACCAGTAAAACCTGGCATCGGAGGAGGTGGTGGCGGAGGCATCGCAGTGAATCCAGGCACAGGAGGTGGTGGTGGTGGGGGCGCTCCTCCGAAGCCTGGTAGCGGAGGTGCTTGTGGGCCTTTCGAGTGGCGCATCACTGCGGACATATCATCATCAGGCGTCTGCGGCGAGGCGGACTCCAGACTAGAATGTGTCGGACCTGTTGTGACGCCTTCGTCCTCGATTTCGTCCGCCTCGTCGACATCGTGTGGTCGGATCTTTGCAGTCAGCTCGCCAAGATAACCTCTTGCTTTGGTAGCGTCTGGACCGGACGATTCCCTAATGGAGCTCATCCTGCTAACACGTCTGTGATTTGACGCATCCGTCACATTTCCGTCGGTACCTTGAGACAACTTCTGCTGCGCAGTCTGCCGCCTCCAGAACGTTCCGAAATATGCATTATCAGCTTCAGCTTCATCATACTGTGGCTGCTCTGTATCCTCCATCTGTTCTCGGAGTTCACGTAGTCTATTCGAAGGGTTGATCTGTTGCCAGACTTTGCCTTCCAGCTTCGCTTGTGTCTTCGCACGCTCGAGCTGCCGTTCGAGCCTATCCATGAGCTGATCGCGATCCAAGATACCAGTGCTCTTCTCGCCGACTCTATTTGCTGCTGCTGCCTCTTGAGCATCACGCATCATGAGGTATAGCTCACGAGTTTCGAGCTCGTTCCGTTGCAGATCTTGTGCACGTAGTCTTTGCGCTTCAAAGACCTCCGCCTTGAGTCCTTCAATCTTGCGATTCTGAAGCTTGATAACCTCCTCTTGCTCTTCCAACTGCTTCTGCAACTTAGCCACGAGTCCGCCCGCTCCAAGCTCGACTTGAGCTCGCATCTCATCTCGCTCGGCTATAGCTGCATCGGCAATCTGGCGGTATTCCAAAGACTCGTCCCGAATCAGGCGTGCTTCGGAGTCTGTATAAAGCTTGTCGAGAAGTCCTTGTACGGTGAAGTTGAGGCTTTGCTTCAAGTCCATATCAGGTAGCCTCCGGTCCATTGCAACATAACTCAGCATCGAATCAACGAGCTGAAACATTCGCAAACGGTCTTCTGTTTCGTTATCTCGCATCAAGAGAAGATGCTGCATAGCTGAGACAAAGTAATCCTGGGCTCGGCTACCACGAACTTTTGACATGATGGCATCTGCAATTTGCGAAGGTTCGTTAAGATCTTTTGTTTCCGGCTCTATGCCATCCATCACGCTGCCATTCTCGCGCTCGAGCAAGTCCTCGTAGTCGATGGCTTCGTTGGTCATATACCGTTCGATCTGCTTGTCAATGACTTCGTACTGGAAGCCTTCCATCTTCGTCAAAATCCGCTTCAGTCCGCATGATGTTAGCTGAGCTCGTAAGTGGCACCGCAACTGGACGTCGTCCTCAGGTGCATCCACGATCATGTTGACAAGCATCAAGGAAGCCACAGCGTACTCCATCAGCTGGTTCTCGATGCCAATACCGCCACTCCTGACCTCGTCGCTCGCCCCAACAAGACTTCCCAGCTTACCACGGCCATCGATAGTGACCTCAAGTATTCGCAGCCATGCATCAAATCTGCCGCTTTCACCTTGACCATGCTTGAGATGGTCCAAAGCCTGAATAACCTTCTCATGCCCCTGACCATCCGCCCAGTGACACAAGAAAGTGAGCACTTCACTGACGAGTTTCCTGGTGGATAGCCTGGGTGATGCAAGAGATCCAGCCAATGCTGAAATGATCTGAGGATGATTAAGAGCATCATCTGCACCATATTTGTTGTTCATCAAAGCTTTCAAGCATTTCACGATGTCGTTCTCTCGATCAGAGTCCTTCTCTGAACCCTGACCTTGCGTCTGTCGCTTGTTGATTCTTGTGATGACACTTCCTAGCGCAAGCTGACCTTGTGCTTCCACGAAGCTTTTCACCCAGCCGATAGGTTGTGTTCGCAAGCTTACAGTAAGCGATTGCAGCTGTTTCGCGGTGATCGTGTTGTCCAGTACTCTCTTCACGTACCATTCCGGGCTGCCTTCCTCATCTGCTTTAAGCTGATTTCCTTGCGATGCCTCGTATCCAAAAGTGTTGCGCGCATTTGTTTTCCTTCTCTGCTCTCCCTGCTTTTCGGCCAGCCGATCCTGATGCACAAGCGTCCACTTCTTCGATACCGGGTATGCTTCCATCTGCCGACGTGCCTGTTCCGGTAGGCTGTGCCATCCTCTTCTTTGCATCAGTGCTAGAAACTCTTGCTCAACGACGCGATCGTCCGATGGTCGTGCCCCAGTCATATCTTGCGTCGCAACTGAGAGAGTGGAGCCAGAGTGAGATTCGTGCTGCGAATACAGGTAGGTTGGGCTCACCCCACGCGTCGTTGACTGCGATATCGACGGCTGCAGGTTCGGGTAGTCTGACATTGTCGCGGGAAAGCTGATTGTCGAGGTGTTTCCGAGAGAAAGCACACTTGGCGCTCGATTCGGTGAAGTACTAGACCATATGCTAGCCTCGTCGCCATGATCCGATGACGCCCGCGTCAATGTCGGCGCATAACTTGTGTTGGCATAGACGTTCTGCCCTCGTGAAGACACGCTGTAAATGGAGCCAGCCTTCCCATTGTATATTGACTGAGTACCACCTCTTTCACCAGTTCTACTTCCGGCAGACGAGGATGCAGTCGGCGGCCGCGGGCCGCCAAGATGCGAAGACGATACGGATGCGCTTGGATCAAAGGTTGGATATCGTTCGACATTAGACGGCTGTGGAGGAAGTGGGGGCGGCGGCATAGCTCGATTCACGTATGACCTATGTCCAGTTCGCGGAAGAGTCTCTACGTTAGTCGGTAGGCGATTGCTCCTCGAGGTATGTTCATAAGGTATCGAAGTTATAGGAGCGCCAAGGTCCGGCTCATCAAGCTGGTAAGATACAGGGCGTTCGCTGTATGCAGTTGAGATGCCTCTGGAATGCCGCGAAGACATTGACCCTGGCGCGCTATCCGAGTAGCCACCTCCTGTCGGGCCCAGCCCATCATCTTGTCCGTTGTCGTTGCTCGATCTTGTGCCCCATCGCCGCGAGAAGAAGTTCTTGGAGCCAGATGTCTGTCGCTTGCCTTCGGAGCTGATACTGGATGGCATCGTAGCCCGCGTTGTCTGCCTAGCCCCTCCACAATGGCCTCACCCGCTGCGACTGCGCCGCGCAAATCGCCCTGTGCGCCAGACTTGAAGATGTGGAATGCGTCCTGGGGAAGCGCTGAAGTGGGTCCTCCTTGTGAGCTTGTGAGGATCGGTCCCTTGCTTTGATCTTGACTGCTGATGAAGCTCTCGTCGTCGAAGCGCAATATCGCAAATAGTGTGGTAAGGCGCGAAGTGTGGAAAGTATGGCTGGACTCGTGTGACTGGAGGGTGATGTCGTCGCCGGCCAACAGGGGAGATCGGACGTGATCCGTCCTGACTCTGGTACAAAAATCACGCTAGCACAACCATACTCCAACTCCAACACCACCAACTTCAACTTCTTCCACTCATCCCGGATGATCGTGAAATGGACATGTCGAGCATGTTTCAAGCTACGTGATTACATATCTACAAAACATCTCCAGGCTCCAAATCACCTAATTCTGACCATTAACAAGGTCTGGTCTCCCCTTCAACAAGTCCAGATTATGATAATAGTCCACCCTCTTCTTCTCCGCTGCCTTCTCCTCCTTCAGTCGTGCTAGCAGCTTCTTCGTCTCAGGATGCGCTGAGAAGTGGTCGGGCAGTATGTCCCAGACTTTGGGATCAGTGCCTTGCGTGTGAATCGTGCCGCAGATTGTGCGTGCATATTCCGTGAAGAGGAAAGTGCGCGACGTCTCAACCATGATTGTCATTTGATCTGTTGTGTATGGTTAGCAAATGCACCACTTGCTGAAAGTCACAACAATACTCACTTTCTAGGATCTTGCGAGGCTCGTTGGTCTGGATCTTGACCTCCTCGACATATCCCTCGCTGAAGCCACCATGCGGTGTGTGACCACCCTCATAGCTGCCACCTCCAGGTTGGAAGTCGTCTGATCGTCCCAAGCCTTCCCCGTACAGGCAGGCAAGGAACTCTGAAGCTGAATTGCGGTGGAAGTATGGGAGGCGGAAGGTGTTAGTGGCAACATCCCAACGCGGACCGAACCACAAAAAGTCTGCGAGAGGTGTGTTCGGATCGCGTGATTTCGCAGTGAGTACCGTGTTGATTGAAGGGTCTGTGTGATCAATGGTAGTGGCATTTTGCGATGCGAACTTCGTCAAATCTTTGATCACTGTCAGCACGTCTCTTGATATCACAACACAATCTACATGTTGATAGCATACCATACTTGTAGGGCACTACATTGCCATGCTGGAAGACATTAGCTGGAGCTTACTCTTCTAAAGCCGACTCAACAAACCCATGCTACCACATCATACGGACTGTGGTCCTGCTCGAGAGCGATATGCTTGCCGTTGTTCTTCATCACAATGTCAAAGTTAACATGCAGATCATCGTCGATAAACGCCACTGGATGAAGGAAATCCCGTGCATTGGCAAGACCATGTCCACCTAGTGGACCAAGATCAGGCAACTCCCACATCGAGCCCCAGACTTCAGTGATGTATCCTCGAGCAGCTTTCTGACCTTCCGCAAGGTTGACACTGAAGCGGACACCACGCTGAACAACCATGATCTCACCAGGTTGGACAAAGAGCTTTCCCATCTCGGTCTGGACATCGAGAATACCTGTTTGAGGGCAGATGAGAAAGTCGCCGTCCGTGTTGCAGTACGCTTTGTTCGTCATGTTGGTGTTGAACATGTACACGTAGAGGGCAATACCCTCGCGCAGGTTCGGGTCACCGCTGCCCGCGAGTGTGTGAAGGCCGTCTGTGAAGTCGACATGATCATCATCTGCAGGGAGTGGGAATGGCGACCATTCTGCCTGCTCGGGAAGTGTCTCGACCTTTGGGTTTAGGGACAGGAAGCAGTTCTCGATGTGTGAGCGTGTTTTGATGGGCTTGTAGCCGACTAACAACATATCAGTCAGTTACACTTCATGCGGTCATTCTCTGACTGTCAAAAGCCCTCATCCTGCAGGTCTCAATTCTTGAAAGGCACTCCGTCGAGATGACAGCTGTGACAGAGGGTTCTCGAGGGCCTTGTGTCTTGACGGTAAGGGATCAGATAGTGTTATACTTACGATGAGCAGCAGTCGGTCTCGCACGGTACATGTACGTAAAAGAGTTATGTGCTCTCGGCGCCGCGAATGCAGAGTACGTGATGCCCTCAGTATACAGACCAAACCCTCGGTCTTGAGGATTGTTCTGCGCCACTGGAAGGGCACCAGGAATCACCTCAGAGCTGAAATGGTTGTTCCAGCCGGCCTGGTACTCGTAGGGATCATTTTCCCGCGTGGGCTTTGTACGCTGGAGATCTGTGTAGTGGAAGATGCGCTGACTATGGGGTCGTGAGCAGGTATACTTTGTGTTTGATGCAGGGGATTGGGGCGTACGGATCAGTTGCTGCTTTGCGTGGGACGACCATATTGTCGGCTTATGTGACTGAGATGGTGAGTATGCTCTTCAGATCACTAATTTGTTCTGATAGTGAGGCAAGAGGAGAGTGAGCTGGATACCGATACTTGAGATGCTCAAGCTCCCGGCGAATGTGGGTTTCATTGACGACGATGTGGGACGCCGGCATCTGACTTCGGCGGGGAAAGCTTATTAATTCAAAGACCTGCTAACGACACCCCTTGAACTTGGAAGTTTCAGTATACTGATCATACATTACAGCAGCGTTACACGATTGCCTATTCGAGGCGGCAGGAAGGTGTATGAGGTTGCACTTCTAGTTCAAATGTTCTGTCTGCAGTGATCACTATACGCCGGCCCAAAAATTGACTAGCCATTACATACCCTGCTGGACACTTATTTTTATGATTATTATGCATTCTGCATTGATTATGCCGTTCACCTCACACTATATGCGACTACCTCTCGGCAGATCACCATGAGAACAGGCTTTGTAAGCAAGACGTAGCTCGAGCCCTTTGTAAGCAGCTGGTTTTGATTCTTCGCGAATACTTGATGCTTGCTGTAGCCTCAATAATCAATTGTATCTCTACATCAAACTCATAACCCTTACAACCCTATTGAATACCAAAATTGACCACCTTTCTCCTCTATGGCTCCCACCATTCTCATCGTCGGAGCGACAGGAAATACCGGCAAAGGTGTCGTCGACAATCTGCCACAGCTACTCCAAAAAAGCAAAACCTTGACCCATCACAAAATCATCGCATTGACCCGATCGGCTGCAAGCCCCGCCGCCCAAGCCATCACCCAAATCCCTGGCATCGAGGTAGAGGAACAGGCCTGGAGCGAGATCACGCCTGCCTGGCTCCGCGAGCGTGACGTCGAGCGTGTATTTATCGCCTCACATAACGAGCCCACGCAGTTTTCCGAGGAGTCGACCTTCCTGGTGGCTGCCCTCCGCGCTGGCGTTCAATACGTCGTACGTATTTCGACGACGGCCGCCAATGTGTTCCCGGACAATGATGCGTATTACCCACGCACGCACTGGGCCATTGAAGCCATGTTGGAGACACCTGAGTTTGAAGCTCTGGGCTGGACGTCATTGCAGCCTATGGTCTTCACGGCATATATTGCGGGTCCTGCCGCACAGTTTATCAAAGGATACCGTGAGACAGGCAAGCAGGGGACGCTGGCGCTGATGTGCTCGGGCGATGCTCCTGCTGCTAGTATTGACCCGGAGGAGGTTGGCAGGTTTGCGGCAAATCTTCTGGCGGAGGACGACCCGAGGAAACACTACAGGGCAAAGTACGTGCTCAATGGCCCGGAGGACTATACGGGCGAGGATGTTGTGAGGATGGTGGAGGGGCACATTGGGGAGAAGGTCAAGGATGTGAAGTTCAAGGATGTTTCCTTTGTCGAACATATGGCGGAGGCGAGCAACTATTCGAAGAATGTCATTCGCAGCATCAAATATGCACCGGTAACGTCATGGGAGGGCAAGACTATGGCGGCGGGAACGAGCAAGGAAGTCATTGAGATTGCACCGCCGGAACGGACTGTCGCTGAGACTTTAGAAGCGCTGTTGAAGGCTTAGGAGCCTATAGTAGCTAGTAGAGCAGCGTAGTGCGTTGGTAGTTTTTGATCTACAGTCCTCCGCCTCCCCGACCACCTCCCAGTGCCACCGTCCTCCCCCATCCACCCACGGGCAAGACTGTGCCGGTGAGGACGAGCCAGGAGGTTCTTGAGATTGCCGCACCGAATCGAGCGGTCGAGGAGACTTTGGATACACTTCTACGGTACTAGGGGGGACACTCATAGTAGCTGGAGGGGATCTCGAATGCAATAGCATAACTTGATACAATCCGCTCCACCCCGACCACTACCGCGAGCCACCGACTTCCCGCAAAAGTCCTGGAGAGTGCCGTAAGAATTCCGCAAATGAATTCTGCTGGCAGTAAGGTAGTTCTTCACCCCTGTAAGAGATTCTATCCTGGCCACAAGCCAAATCACCTTCCTCCACTACCTAGCCACGACTGTCGCCATGTCTTCCATCCGATGATGGGGCAGGCCATGGCTGGGGATTCGCCAACTGGATATGGAGATGCTGACTATCGCTGATCCCAGAATTAAGTCGAGCTTCCACTTCGCAAAGCCTCTGGGGCCAAGTAATTTGGGGAGGGCCAATTAAGTTGGGGATGGCATCGTAGTGTTCGGCGAGGAAGAGGATGTGATTGTATCTGGCTTGTGCTGCGGTATCACGTAGACTTAAGATTGCGGGTATTCTGCTTCACGTCTCGCTCGGCCTGAAATGATCAACAATCACTCTTTGTACCTCTACATGCGAAACGAACTTACTTCATCTTCCACTTCGCGTCATCCCAACCCGGATCACTTCCAAACACCTCCTCCCTCTGCCCAATCCAGTCCGCCGCCTCCCCAGCCCTCGCAATCCACACCTTTCCCTCCTCCTCCCTCTTCTTCACCTTCTCCACTACCCTCCGCACAACCTCCAGCCTCCTCTCTCCCGTCGTCAAAAACGGGTGAAACAGAAACGCCAAGTACCCGCCCTCCTCAATGATCTCATCCACCCTCTTCAAAAACCTCTCCTCCATAACCTCCTCACTCAACGGCTCCGCTGGGTCTCCCAATCCAAGCCGCAACGGCTTGGTTTCGTGCATGTAGAAATACGCATCGATGCTCTCCCACTGGAAGGGCACCATCGCCACGCCGTCGACGACTGCTGCGCGCTTTGCCGCCGGTGAGAGGTAGGTCATGCCATTATCTTTCATGAGTTGTAATGTTTGCGGCGTGATCATGCCGCCGGGTGGCCGGAAACCTTTGTATGTGACGCCGATGGCGCGGGCGGCGGAGATGGAGCGGGTGAGGTTGGAGATTTCGTCGGAGGGGGAGAGAGTGGACCAGACTTCGTGCTGGAAGGCGTGGAAGGCGATTTCGTGGCCGCGATGGGCGACAGAGTGCATGGCGTCTGGGTAGACCTGGGCGGAGGAGGTGTGTTAGCTGGCGTGCTGTAATTCGAGCTGTCCGGGATGTGGGGCGTCGGGGGTGCTTCGAGATGGAGGGCTTGGGAAGGTGTATAGTTCTGTCTGCCCTCCCCTTCTCTCCCTACCCGAGGACGACCCTTCCCCGTCTCGTCCTTCCTCTTAGCACAGCACGTGGTCCCCTCCCCACCCTCTCCTTGCCCTTCACTTCCCAGCCCTTCTCATCACCATCTTACTCACATCGCAGTTCCACCCCTCGATATAATACGTCCCCTTGACCTTGTACTCATCCAGCAAGTCCAGCATCTTCGGCAGCTCGACTTTCACGCTGTGATGGTCCCCGACCGGGTCTGACTCGGGGATCAGGCCGCGGTTTATGTCAGCCGCTTCGCCCATGTTGTCGAGGGTTATGCTGATGCAGGCTTTGGCGCCGTGAGGCCACCGCGGTTGGGCTTGTGTATTCGACATTGTGACAGTGTATCTCGTTCAGGAGGGGATCACGGAGGCTATGGTGGTAGGTAGACCGAGAAAGGACGAGATGTCACAGTGATGATGAGCATGTTAGGCATCTCAGAACAATGCACGTTCCAATGACCCCACATGATGCAAGTGGGGTTTGGTGATTGTTCTCCAATGGACTCGTGAACTGCTGCTTCAGGCAATCGCAGATTCCAACCACTTCACCACAGTCCGTAATGCCCATTATATCGGTCATTCGACCATTAATTTCCTCGCCCCTATTCCACCTCGGTAACGCCTGCTGATCCGACGCGACTCATTCATCCCTCGCCCTCGCCGTCTCCCTCCTCCTCTTCCATCTCAATCAACGAATCACTCATCACCCTCAATATCCTGCAATAGCCCCTCACATTCCACTTAGCCACGCTCTTCATCAAATTCGCATAATCCAGCAGAATCCTTCTCGCAGAATTATACCCGCCGCGGTGCAGCGCGCCATTGAAGGTGACTGTGCCGCCATGGGTGATGAAGTGTTTAGCTGGCGACG
>Ga0268246_10001112_pt1 | contig 10207 bp, 10 predicted proteins | sample AgamicOrSfe_FD_200242 | JGI IMG/M metagenome (GOLD analysis project Ga0268246, IMG submission 200242) | Agave microbial communities from Guanajuato, Mexico - Or.Sf.e (v2) (version 2) | ecosystem: Host-associated > Plants > Phyllosphere > Phylloplane/Leaf | place: Guanajuato, Mexico | collected...
GCGATCTCATCCCACATACAGACTTCCTCCTTCAACGCCTAGTGGCTATCATGAATGTCATCCGCCACAACCCCAGCAACCCACATTTCTACTACTACCTCTTCGAATCTCTTGGCGCCTTGATACACTTTGCTGCTCCTTCTCAGCCAGAAAAGTTGGAGACGGCGCTGTATCAGCCTTTCGCTGGCGTATTGTCAGAAGGGATTCAAGAATTCATGCCATATGTGCTCCAGCTTTTCGCCGCACTACTCGAGGCGAACCCATCCGGCACACTTTCGGAGTACTACAAAAGCCTCATTCCACCGATTCTCTTACCCAATTTGTGGGAGTCAAGAGGAAACACACCTGCACTGGTACGGCTACTGTCATCCCTAATCGCCCGTGGCGCACCAGACATTGCTGCCGCAAACCAACTTGAGCCAATACTAGGCTTGTTCCAGAACCTTGTGGCGAAGAAGTCATCCGAAACCTACGCGTTTGATCTGCTCGAAGCTATTATCCTCGCATTCCCAACGTCCACTCTCCAGCCGTATTTCACCCAGATCTTCAGCCTACTCTTCACTCGTCTGTCTGGTTCGAAGACCGAAACTTTCAGTCTCCGATTCACGAGACTATACCATTTCATGTCAGCGCGTACAGAGCAAGGACTGGGCGCAGATGTGGTTATTGCCATGCTTGATCAAGTACAAGCAGGTATATTCGCACAAGTCTACCCATCCATCATCCTGCCAGATACGCAAAAGCTCACTCGACCAATCGACCGCAAGTTTGCTGTTCTGTCATTGACGAAGACAATCGCTGACTCGGCCGTGTTCGCCGAGAAGTTCGAAAAAGGCTGGGCACGGACATGCGAGGCTCTCCTGAAGATCATGGTGAACCCGCCTGTACTAGGGCACACGGATAGTGTCATTCCAGATGCGGATGTGGACGACTTATCATTTGGTGTGGGCTTCACCCAGCTCAACACATGCAAGAAGACACAAGTGGACACAAGTCCTGAGATCACGGACCTGAAGAGCTGGATCAGTCAGTACTTGAGGCATGCTGATCAAGTGCATAATGGCAGAGTCAGCTCATTCCTGCAGTCAAGACTGTCGCCAGACCTACAGACAGCATTGGTCGGTTATATGCAGAGCTGATTTGAAAGTTATCACATTGGCGGGAGGGGGGAAACACTGGGCATCTGTGGCGAGCATCTCCTTGGGTCAAAGCATCAAAAGCATCTAGTTAGGGCATAGCGAATGTAATGAAAAGCTTGAACGTCAACCGTCAATTTGCTTAGAACCCGAGTGCATTTGTTTTCAGGTTGGCGTATGCGGTCTGGGTAGTCCCTCGCAGGCTCGCAGTCGTCTCGGCTCAATTATGACCGATATCTGCTGATAGGACCTTGCACCGCATTCTTCACTTTCCTGAGTAGCGAGATCAACAACAATCCCACAAGTTACAACATGATCACGAAACTCTACTTCTGATAAAGCACCCGCACAGAGTTTCGTTGAGCATGGCGGCAGTAGCGGAGCCCGCGTTGGACGAAATCCAGTGGTATGCGCCAGACTGGGTCCAGCATTTCGGCGGCATTCATGAGAACACTGGTAAGATCCGGTAGCCTCCTGGGGCACTTGCGTTTCACTAGAAGTCCAGCAGTGCTTTTCTACTTTTCCAAGTCACCGTTCTTCGATCCGACGTCAAACAATGCCAGTCTCGAGACTCAAGCCATGTACAATCCAGACACGATGCACTTTCTTGGAACGCGCGAGACATTCGAAGCACAGTTACGGACCCTTCAAGGCCTGGAGTATCTTGTGCATCTGAGTCCGAAGGATTTCGGTAACGAGGCGCAAATCGACCAAGGAGTATGGGTGATCAGGAAGCAGAACAGACGTAAGAGAGCAGGTTTCAATGATGAGATTACAATATTGAGCACCTACTTTATCGTCGGCGAGCATATCTACATGGCTCCGTCAGTGGGAAGCATACTACAAAATAGGATGGTACGTTTCTGCTTGGTTAATGCTATCTGCCAATTGAACATTACTTATAGTCCCAGATTTCCACCACTCTCGCTCTCAGCAAGCTCATGAAGACAGCAACCAGTTTGCCATTCTACACGCCGGCTCTTGGTCATCGTTATTTCCAACCGATGCTGAAGGCTCGCGAAACCCTATCCGCGCAATCCGCGCAACCAAGCCGAGAAAGCACACCAATGCCTGATGCAAGTCAACCTGGCATCGTCGACGTCACCCCTGGAGCAGTTGGTGCGAATCCGACAAGCTCTACTAGCAACCTCGCCGACACCCAGACACTGTTCGAGTCGTTTGGCCAGTTTCTTCGCTATGGCAAAGAGTACATGGACGAAAACCCCCTTGTGGGTGAGCCCGGATCATTTGTCTTTACTTCCAGCAAACAGCACTTGCAAGCACAGCAAGATCTTGCTGCGAAGAAAGCAGCACAACAAGCGATACCGAAACTGCAGATTGAGGTCAAGGCCTCGCAGACGCCTGAACCCCGAGCATCAACAGCACAAGCGAAACCTGACCAGCCTACATCAGCCAAAAGGTCCAAGAATAGCGATAAGAGCTCCACCCTAGGCAAGCCCAAGAGGAGAAAGAGCAAAGCTCCAAAGAGTCCTGGTAGTCCAGCTTCGCCGACGAGTGCCATCAGCATTGGCTAGAGAAAAGGAAGTCGTCACGTGCAAGTGTGGGGTTGAGGGATACCTCGAAACATCAAACCAGGATGCGATTGTTGTTTCCAGCAAGCTTCACTCTTTATCTCAATCGTCGCGCTATGTGCCACGCTCACCACGACCATCCTGGGCGACCCAATGAGCGACAGCAATACCCCAGAACAGCAAGGACCACGCATACCATTCCCCAGCAATCAACCTCGTGTCTGGTTCCTGACAGCTGGCTGCAACCCTACTGCAGCGAGTATCGCAAGACACCTGCTCGAACATGGAGACTCTGTAGTGGCAGGGATACATCCTTCTGAGTACTTCTCTACAGGATCGCATAAAGAGGACTTCGGACAGCTTCTGAATGACGTGTCGAGCAATCAACAATGGAAGGCAAGATTGCGCGTCATTCGCTTTGACTTCAGGTATGCCGCTCGAATCTACTGTGATGTCGGTCCAGGTCTGACGATTACTATCTGTAGCTCCGTCGCCGAATGTCAATCCGCAACTGCGGAAGCCGAGGAAGCGTTTGGACGTATTGATGTGTTGCTGCTCTGCAACAGCGAGGCGCTCTTTGGCACCATTGAAGAGCTAGGACAATCATCGCGGACACAAAGCTTAGTCACGGATCAGTTTGCCACGAACTTCTTCGGCCCCGTCAACATCATAAAAGCCCACCTGCCAATCCTTCGAGCACAACGAAGTGGACACATTGTCCTCCTTACTGGCATTAGTAAGGACATGAAAGCGGAAGCAAGGCAACAGCGACTAACACTTGCATCTTGCAGCCGGTCATCTTGGCACACCCGGACTCGGCGTACACTGTGCCTCGCAGTGGGCAATCGAAGGCTATTGCGACAGCCTCGCATACGAAATCGCGCCCTTCAACATTCGTCTATCCATCGTCCAGAGTAACATCGAGATATCCGTCCTGACACACAAGATCGTTGTGGCGCCTGCACTCGAAGCATACACACCTGACGGCGGTAACGACGCGCCAATAGCTAGGAAAGTGACGCGAGGTCTGCTAGAGAAGCTGGAACTTGCCAGCATAGCCGAGGGCCAGCTCTTCGATGTGAGTGAGGGTAAGATGATCGGAGAACGTCTCGACACAACGAATAAGGTGGAAGTCATATGGCCGCCCTTGCCGAAGAGCTTCAGGACACAGTTGGTGGAGGAGACGGTTTATGCCGTGCTGGCTATAGGCGGACACGAGAACCCTCCGGCGAGACATATCGTGGGCTTGGAGGGCACGGCGAGTGTTAAGGAGAAGTTGAGGACTGTCAGTGAAGAGTTGGAGGACTTTGTCGAGATCAGCTGTGCTGTTGACTTGTGAAGGGGTGCTTCCCGGCATCTCTTTCATATGTTCAAGGCGACTGCGACAAGCATAATCATTAGCTGACAGGCTTCACTACACTCTAAATCAGAACCACCTTCCGAGCGCCTTCTGTATGCACACCCAATCTGATCGTGTCCACTGCCGCGCCAGCATCATCAACCTCTATCGCTTCGTCTTGCCTGCGATTGAGCGTGACCAGGAGTGTTCCCAGCACTGTCGCAGCCAGAATGACCACAACAGCTGCAGCGCAGTCAATCGCGTCCGCGCGCCTGTAACCAGGAGACGCCGAGACTGGGTACATGTACTTGGACCAGATGCCCACTGTCTGTGCGCCACCACTCATGAATGCAACAGCCGCGGCACGCTTCGCAGGTGGCCATGGGATCGAGTCGGAGATCCAGGATATCGTCCTACCGAATATAAAGCTTCTCGTGTGCTTCTCGTGATTCACCTAGCCATATAACCACCATCAATGACTATATTCTCCCCCGACATGTACGCCGAAGCCTCACTAGCCATAAACACCGCAACGCCCTTGAAGTCCTCCGGTTCTCCCCAGTCGCCCATCGGAATTCGACTCGTGATGAAGTCGAAGTTGGCTTTCAGCTGAGGATCGGTTCGGGTGTCTTTGTTGAGGTCTGTCTTGATGTAACTGCGCCAGATTAGCACCTCAACCCAACATGATAAAACATGAGCTATTGGATTCAACTCACCCCGCAGAAACACAATTAACTCTAATCCCCCTCCCCGCCCACTCATTACTCAGCGCGCGCGTCGGCTGCAATACCCCTCCCTTACTCGCCGCATACGCCGACATATTGACACCTCCTTGCATAGCTGCCAGGGACGCCCACATTAATGATAACGCCGTGCTGCCCGTTAGCTATCAAATAAGCACCGAAGGCTCGACATGTGGCAAAAGTGCCGGTCAAGTTCGTTTGTAATACGGCGTCGTAATCCTCGTCGGTGAGCGACTCGGCGGGGAAACGTCGTTGGAGACCCGCCGCGTTGAGGACGATGTGAATGCGGTGGGTGGTGAGGGGGGAGGAAAGGGTTTGGGATACAGAGGTGCGAGAGGAGACGTCGCAGGGGACGATGGTGCATTTGCGGCCGAGGGCAAGGATCTGATTTTAAATGGATGTGGCGGTCACGTCGCGCTGGGGAGATGTGTCAGCAGTGAGGAGGACAATCAGTACCTTATCATAGCGATATACAGTAGGACGAAGCGAACGCTTAGGGGAGGTATCATACCTGGAGTGAAATCACATCGGCTCCGTGTTCAGCAAGACCAATAGCCATGGCTTGCTCGATGCCTTTGGAGCCACCAGTCACAAGGGCTGTTTTGCCAGTAAGATCGAAGAGGCTACTCTTCATTGTTGCGGGAAAAGATACGACTCGAGTGGCAGACTTGATGGGAGGGGCGTTATAGCAAGACCAAGATCAGGTATAATTTCAGATCTCTGAGATTAAGACGGAGGAGCTGATATTGCCGCCAGGGTTCTGTTGTGAAGTCATGCCGCTGCATGATGCATCCCCATACATGCATCAAAATGTTACGTAATGCACCTGCCTGTTTCATACTAGTCTCAGCATCCGTTGTTTGGTAAATCAACTCCAATGGTTTCACTGCATCACTTTTGACTCACCAGCCGCCAGAATGATAAATTCACCGGCATCAAAAGGCCTCATTCGCGACATATGTAAACCTTCATCGCTCTGTCTCACAATCTCCTGGCTTCAGCATCCTTGAAATCTCCATCTCGTTACCTTCCCAAGACCTAGCTACACCTCACATCGAGCCCAATCCACTGCGTTACTCTTATTCTTCATCCCCGCCACGATGTCGCCCCTACACATCACTCTCCGCCCCGCCACGCGCGCGGATCTTCCAGACATAGCCCGTCTACACGCCGCAGCATTCATGACCTTCGAGATCTACCACTGGATCATGCCCGATCGCGCGCTATACCCCGAGGAATTCTATCGCTACTTGCTCCTCCGAGATAAACTCCTCTTTGCGGAACCACACATCCGCTTCCTGATAGCCGAGGCGCCCCGAGCGGCCGTCGAGGACGCCATCGCCGCACGAGCTGGGAAGGGCAAAGCTCGGACGGCGGAGTCCGATCGAGACGGCGTACGAGCGACAGCATCACGACGTCGCGACGGCGCAGACCGACAAGAGTGCGGTCTAACCTCCGCAGACCCTCCGCAACAAGAAATGGTCACCCTGGCCTTCGCCTGCTACGAAGCCCTCGGCTCAACTCCCCTCTCCACCCGCTGGCGCTCCGACCCCTCCTTCCCCTTCACGTCCGCCTCCATCGACCGTTTCCTCCTCCCCCTCGAGCGCGCCTACGTCCGCTACTTCCTCAACCACGTCGCAGATTACTCTGCCTTTACAACACTACGTGCGCGCTTCGCCGCTAGCTTCGCAGACGTGCCGGGGGAGAGGCTGCTGCATTTGCAGTTTCTGATTACGGGGCCGCAGTATGAGGGACTTGGGGCGGGGGGAAAGCTGTTGGAGTGGGGACAGGAGTTGGCGAGGAGGGAAGGGCTGTGTATGGGGTTGGAGAGCAGTTATGCGGCGAGGGTGTTTTATGAGAGGAGGGGGTTTAGGAAGGTCAAGGAGTTGGTGATTGAGGAGTGGAAGGAGGGGAGGGGGAGAGAGGCTACGATTACGCCGATTATGCTGTGGGAGCCGCAGGGGATGGAGGGGACGGTTGAGGGGTGGTATGGTGCTCGATAGGGAGGTAGCTAGACTGGGGATATACCTTGGGATCAGACGAGTGCGCTCAGAGATGGACGCTCAGAAAAGTGCGTTCAGATGTGATAGATCTTCTGTATATATAAGCGGTGCTCCATCCATCCATCCATAACCTCATACATCAACCTTGCAATACTGAAGTTTCGCCACCAAAACTTCACCTGAAACCAATCTTGCACAAAAGCAATTCAACACCAACACCTCAACGGTACTCTCCGCCCCCCTTCCCAGACCACCTACATCCCACTCATCCCCTCCAGCTCTTCCACCACTATGGCTCCCACCACCGCAAAATCCACCAAGGCCATTGCCGCCAAGAAGCTCAGGGCGGGTGCCATCACCAAAAAGAACACCACCACCACCACTACAACCATCACCACCATCACCACCACCTCCCGCACCGGCTTCAAGATCCGCTTTCCAACATGGGCTTGGAAAGCAGCTACGGCACACCCAGCCCCGAATAACAGCCCTACTGGCAAGACGGGCATTAAGATCTGGCTTCCGAAGGTGGGCAAGCAGCCTGTGCGTCGCAAGCTCTGGGAAGCGGCTACGGCACCCGCCACCACTGATGCCGTCGGTCCTGCCGCCACTACCGACACCAACAACAGGAGCAGCACCGTCAGCATCACCAGTGGCACCGAGATCGGTTTCAGGATGTATCTGGCTACTCGACGTGGCCAAGCCTCCTGTGGTTCTGTTATTAAAAAGCCACCTCCGCAGAGCGCCTAGAGGACGAGTGGTGAGTGGTGGGTGGTGAGTGCCGTCGATATGAGGATTGATTGTTGTTAGTGGAAGCTGATGCGGAGTGTAGAGTGGAATGACAAGATGTGATATGGAAGGGAGGATACACCAGGGAGAGCAGGCTGGGATTGTGGAGAATTGAAAGGTGTAAAAGGAAAGGGGAAGGAAAAGGGAAAGGGAAAGGGTTGCATAGCGTATTTGATATCACCAGGGGTTATCAAGATGTATAATTTGGGTCGGGATATAACGAGAGCCATGAATCAAGCATAACAGCGCAAGATATGCGCGCTATCTTATTTCATATTCTTTCTACTTGCCTGTCATGACTAGAACCTTTGATGGCTGTTATAGCCATTCCCATTCCCATTCCCATACTGATTTCCATATCCTTGTCCATTGTATCCATTGTGCTGTCCAGGAGGATATCCATTGTTCTGACCAGGATACCCACCATTCTGTCCACCAGGATAACCTCCTTGCTGTCCATAACCTCCTTGTTGTCCGTAGCCACCCTGCTGACCGTAGCCACCTTGCTGACCATATCCACCACCACCACCATAACCATACGCAGGCGCAGGTGGATATCCCTGTCCATACTGCTGCTGCTGCTGCAAGCCCGGCGGCGGTCCCCAACTCTGCAGTCCAGGCGGCGGCGGCATGGCATTACCATACATTTGCGGCTGAACATGCGCCGCGAACGGGTTCCCCTGGCTCTGCGGTCCCTGATCAGCACGATAGTCAAATCCACCTCCGCCACGTCCACCTCCTCTACCACCACCACCACGGCCACCACGGCCACCCCTGCCACCGCCCTGTCCATCAAATTGCACCCCACCAAACGACCTGCCCGTCCTACTCGCCCGGCTCCGCGTCTCCTGTATATCGTGATTATCCAGCATCGGCGTCGCAAACTTGACGCCGCGGAGGATCATCGACTTGTGCACATGGCTTGACACGGGCATATCGAAGAACACATTCATCGTATGATCCTCGTCAATATCAGGCATCTCGCCCTCATCCAACGGAAACGGAAACGAGCTTTGAGGCAGAAACTCTGGATTCTTCTCGACAGTACCGCTGAGGCCCTCACTAGTCTTCGCGACAAGCTTGAACTTCTCATCGCCCTTTTTCTTGGAATAGAAATTTCCGGCCACGCTGTCGTACAAGGGGTGACGGTCGCTGAAGAAGAGGGCTTCGCGGCCGCGGGCGTTGCGGCGCTTTTCTTCGTCTGTGAGGAGGTGCGTGCGCGTTGCCATGGCGGCAAGGAGGCGCTTTTCGTCGATGAAGGGAAGGATGGCAACGCCTTGCCAGGCGAACTTCTTGCCGTTGAGGTCGACGTGGAAGTCTTCGGGGTAGAAGTCGACGATGTCGCTGTCTTCGTCGGTCATGAGACTGTGGTAGGGCTTGGGGATGGCGTGGTTGGAGGCGGCGGGCAGAACACCCATGAGCTGCTCGTAGGGGTGGAAGATTGTGCCTTTCTGGAATTTGATCTCCATGGTGGCGATGTCGGCGAAGTCTGCGGCGAATGGTGCGTAGTGGTATGGGTAGTACCAGTCCCAGGATGGGCAGCCTTGGAAGTAGTAGAGTAAAACCCAAGCTAGTCCTTCAGCATAGGCACGAGCTACCTTGTGGCGGAAAGCGACATTACTAGGGTCGACGCTGAACTTCTGCTCGTAGTAGCGATCCTGGTACCCGTCTTCCCAGAGTCGGACAGTATCTGGTGGTGGCTCGTCTGGATCCGCTTTGGGTGTGTCGGTGACTGGTTCTGGCGATGCACGTCCTGGAGTGCCGGCATCTTCATCCTCAATCAAATCGCGTTTTCTCTTGCCAGCTGCAGTTGGAGTGGTGGTCGATGCATCAGCGGTGACAGACTGTTGCCCATTGGCACCGGATGCATCAGCTGCCGGCTGAGAGCCTTGATTCTTGAGACGTTCTTTGAGCACAGCGGCCGCGCTCTTGTTAGCAGTGTTTGCAGCTTGCACATCTGTGCCACCCGACATGACCTGATCGTGTGTCAAGCCGGTGAGATTTCCATTCCTGTTCTGATATGCTTTCGTCTGGTTGCGGAGGGTGTCAAGATTGACTGCTCCGAGTTCTGCAGCATTGAGGGGAGCGTGCTCCATATTCCTGCTTCTGCCACCACCAAAGCCACCGCGACCTCCGCGATCGGAACCACCCCCCCTGCTCTGCTCTTGGGCCTTCCGACGCTGCTGGTTAGCTGCCATTCTTTCCTCATTCTGCCTTCTCCGTCTAAAGATGGCATCTTCCTGCTTGGCCAAACCCTGTAGAATAATCTGTGCTCGTTCCATATCAACATGACCGTCCTTTGTCAAGTAACCTCCCATCAGCGGCAGATTGTCCCTCCAGATGGCAATTAACGTGTCGATACCTTGTTCTCGAATGTCTAAACTTGGCAAATGTGGCAAGAAATCATTACCGACGAAGAAACACATAAAAACCCAGTCATCAAGCGCTCTCTCCAGATCAAACTTGAATGGTAATCCCGGGACATCCATCTCCACCGCCAGGTATTCGCGCAAGACCGAAACGTGAAGCCAAATGAAAGGCTTCAGGTCCGGTGTCGTACCCTTTTCATCGAAGCGACCAGATTTCTGTTTCGGCTCTCCTCTGCACTCTTCTGCTTTGTGCCCTGCTTGACCACATATCTTGCAGGTCCTCGGCTTGCCCTGAT
>Ga0268246_10001114_pt1 | contig 10197 bp, 10 predicted proteins | sample AgamicOrSfe_FD_200242 | JGI IMG/M metagenome (GOLD analysis project Ga0268246, IMG submission 200242) | Agave microbial communities from Guanajuato, Mexico - Or.Sf.e (v2) (version 2) | ecosystem: Host-associated > Plants > Phyllosphere > Phylloplane/Leaf | place: Guanajuato, Mexico | collected...
ACCAAAGCCGATGGAAAGATGAAGAATGAAAGCCAAAAAAGTATGTTCGTCCAACCAGACCACGCGGGCGCCCACCACACGGAGCGCCAACGTCACCCACAGAGGTTATCAAGCCCAAGCAGGTGAAAGGAAGGAGGGAAGATATTGCAATATTGTGATTCTGTGGTCGCTAATGACACTGGTGGTCGCCATTGATCTCCTGTCCGTAGCTGCCGAAAGGTCATCTCTGTGGAGCAGAGACTTGCTTTCGGTGAACAGGCAGGAGTTGAAGGTGAACCAGCAACACGAAGATATATGATAGCGCCGCCGCACGAGGAGAAAGAAGAAGAAGAGGAAGACGCGACAGGATGGACGAGTTTTGTCGACGCGCAGTGGGTCCTGCTATCGATTGCGCAGGGCTGAAGATATTTTGTGCACGACTTCTGGAGCAACAATTCGAGATTTCTTCTGCATGGCCTATGATGAACACCAATTTAATATAATAGGAAGAGACTGACTGCTTTCTCATGAGAGCATGATTACACAAGACACACTTCTGAGGCCTGTCACAATGGGTTCAGGTTGACCAAAATTCAAGCCCAACATACCAGTGTACAGTGAGATCTTTGAACAGGATAGAGTATTCTGATTTCGGAGGCACGCTCCCTGGACCTATCGATATGTGCTGCTGTTTTGGAAAGTACAAGCCGAATGGCAAAGTGACGGAACATGAGTCTGTGCAATATTCCCGCGGCATCCTCCTCAAAGGCTCTTTAGACTTATGTTTCTAGTGTTGTTAGCAGGAAAGATGACAAGCGAGTAGCCTCCAGTATATCACTATACAGATCAGTCACATCTATACAGCTAGCTGCATGATTCGACATGACTACACCGCCATACGCTATTTGCGAACCAATCGTCCAGCTGAGAAGAGGGTGCCATTGATTAACTTGTGTATGGTCTTATTCTAATTGTTTCTTTCACATGCGGGACCTGGAGTTGGCAAGGAAAAGCGAAGTATGACTTCAGTAGCATTGGACCTGATGTATGCGTGTGAGGGTGACACTGTTCTTTCTTCTCTGCATCTAAACAGCCTTCCTCCCAACCACAACATGATACTTTGCGAATTTACCATATCTATTCTCCTCAGCCAGGTCATACATTATCTCTGCTTGAAGCCTTGCAATCTCCTCTGCATTATGCGTGTTGCCACACATCATTTTCAGCGCTGGTGCCATTGCGGGCAATGTGACCTCTGCAAACAACATGCCCATGTCCAGTGTCTCCGGCGCTTCCTTAGCCATCCAGTCACCAACTGGAAATGGAAACACCCTCTCTTCCACAATCTCAAGTCCAGCGTCCTTCATCCATCCAGCCAGCTTCTCTCCGCACGCAATGTCCATTCCTCGCGCTTCTGCGGCAGCAGCCATCGCCCTCGTGTACTCGCGACCAAGATCGACGTCTGTCACGCTCCCAGCAGTGACGGTACGCTTCCAAATCGACATTACGATGTCCTGCATCTCAACATATCCGCCTGGTCGTACGAGAGCTGCAGCTTCCTTGACATAGCCAGGCCAGTCGCGCATGCCAAGCACTAAGAGGCGGTTAAATACTAGGTCTGCCTTGCCAGCCCAACGTGTCGCTGCCGAGCTATCAGGAAGGTCGCGGATATTGCCTGTAATGTAAGATACATTGGTAGGCTCTGGGTGGCGTCTTGGCACGGGGGTCAAGTCAACCCCGATGACTTTCGCGGTGGGATACTGCTCCGCAAATGCACGCGTCTTTCATGACAGTCATCAGCCAGTATACGTATCGATCAGGTGGAACATGAGATACGTACTGCATGGCCAGTCCCGCAGCCAACGTCGAGGATCAAATGGTCACTGGCATCACTAAGCGACAATGGCGCGAAATTGACGCAGCCAAGAAGTTTGTGCATGGCGACAGATTGAGCATCGAGCCTTTGCTGTTCTTTAGGACTAGCAATGATACTTAGTTTGCAAGACGATGGAAGAAGTGAGCGATGTGGACGTACTCGTTAGGCAGAACGTAGCTTTTGCCACCATCGACGTATGTTGGAGCAATTTCTTTAACTGCCGTGGACATGATGGGTAGAATGGTAACGTTGTCGTAAACTTAATAGAACAAGCTCTTGAAGCACTAGAGCCTCTTTTATAGTCAAAGCTTGGAGTAATGGGTTCCCTCAGCTGCAGAGGGAAGAAGACGGTCGGTCCATTGGCAATCCGATTACAATCGACTAATCGACTAGTCTCTCGTCATCCTTCTCATCCTGAATTCGTGTTTTTGAGAGACCCCTCGGCACTCTCGTAGGACCATTTTAGACTTATTTTCGAGTAGGATACTACACCAGAGTAAAGTCACTGACAAATTCGTACTCAAACTCTCATGCAATGCCTCAATCAAGTCTAGAAGTGATGGAACTAGGGGCATCAAGATACTGTTCAATACAATATGGTGCAAGTGTCTCAGTCAATCCATTCTACAGCTTACAAGCCATCATAGTACTCGAGCATACTAGCCATGCGCCCGATTGGTGCCTGGTAACACAATGCTACACCACATAACACAACAATAGCTTATAAAAGCTAAGCTCGAGCTGATGTGCCCCTCACCTGTATCCATCACCTTCCCTTCACCTAGTCGCCCAACATTGGCAGGATGGAGTTCCCGCCTGCCGCCCAATGGGCCAAAGATGCGCTCGCAGCATATCGCAACAGACCACAGCGAAGCAGCCATTCGCCACGAGCACCTCTCGTCTTTATCAACGACCTTGGCCCCGACAAGTTCAAGGACGTATACCCGCTGGCACCTTCTGACACCGACCAGATCATATCAGACTACAAGCGCCAGATTCGACTTCCACCTCCTGGTATAGACAAAGGCAGACTTCTGTACCAATTGGCCAACACTTACCGTCGGCGCTGGCTCGAGAAAGCCAGACCAGAGGATCTCGACGACGCTGTGCTTAGTCTATGGTACTCCCTTCTGAACACTCCGCAAGGAAGTCGAGAGACTACCGGGACACTGGAAGAGTTCTGTTATCTACTGTATAGACGCTTTGATGAAACGGGAGAGGGCGGTAACATTGTAGGACACATCGAGTATGTGAAGAGCAAGATCAGCAAGACAAACTTTGGAGACGAGTTGTTCCTCAGTCGATTGTTAGAGGTCTCGACGGAGCTGGAGAACATGATTGAGCGTCGTAGGATGAGCTGTGGCATTCAGCAGCAGGAGGCCCGTCCAGCCCGCACAGAGGGTGCGTACGATGCATGGTTCAGACGCTACCAGGAACCTGGAGTGCAGGAAGATTCTGCAGCACGTCGTGGGCAACGCTCTGAAGATTGGAAAGATATCTATCGCGATATTGACGACAAGCCTAATATTTCTCTGAGACATAGGAAAAAGCGTGAGACGCTTCACGATGATGTTGATGACAAGCCCAGTGCTCCTCTACGAGACAGGCAAAGGCGCGCCACGCTTGATGATGATGTTGACGAAAGGCCCAGCGCTCCTCTACGACGTGCCACGGAGAGGATCTTCTCGTCCTTTGGACGTTGGCTGGATAAGGTTTTGCCCGACGATGCAGCAAGCGCGGTCCCAAGAAGCTCGAGCTCATCCGGCGATTAGTCGCACGATCTGACTGGCACGATCACGGACCAAATGTCTAAAAAGTTCCGTAGGAGAGTACCACCTTGAGGTATCTTGCTCTTAATTATGCTCTGTGACAGTATATTGAATTTCATGGAATAGGTAGCGAAGAATATGACGAAACTGTAATTGAAAATGCAAGAACTTGTCGCGTGGCTGGGACTGGTTTCAGCCACCCAAGTGCCAGCCTCCGCCGGCATCATCGGCACATGTGCACAGAAGCTTGTCTCACAACCCTTGCATTGTACCATCCCTCCCTCTGTGCTTTCTGCCGTCCTTCTGCTAAGCTCGAGTCTACTCCATCATCCTACCTCACCGCCAGCAACAACACCCAGAGTCAATATCACTGTCATCCCAGGTCAACAGTAGCTATCGTGAATCGTCGAGTCGACTCGATCTGCCCCACACTTCCTTTGTTTACACTCCGGGAGCTCTCTCCGCCATCAATTTCGACATATTGCGCCAACGTCAACTATACACCGCTTATCGTCCACGTTCATCTCATAGACTGCTGTAATGGCGCCGATAACATATCCGACACATCTATTACCTCGAGCTATTGTCACAAGCATCGAAACTTCACCACCACCACAGACGCTCCAAGCACGACAGCTATACTTTGCGCTTCCTGCATCATACGCCGGGCTCAACTCGGGTCCTTCACCCGGAACAGTCGTGGGAATCACAATCGGCACTGTCGCCGGCTTTATCCTCCTCATGTGGCTCATTCAAACACTCATCCAAAACCAAGGCATGGGAAATCAATATATCGAGGGCGATGCGTCAGAAGTTGTAGTTACAAGACGACAAGAACCACGCCGAAAGCCGCGGCGGAAGGAACGGAGGCAACAACGGAGTGAAAGAAGTGAGATGAGCAGCATCAGTGCAAGTACAAGAAGAACAAGGCAACCAAGCCGCAGCCCGGCGCCGAGACGAGAACGGTCGGAGAGAATCATCCTGCAGGAAACACGCCGGACAGAAACAAGCAGACCCCCACCTGAGGTTCGCGAACGGGAAGATATCAGAGAGACAGTTACGGAAGAGCGATCGCGAAGAGTCAGTGGTGATGATACTGTTGAAGTCATCGAGGAGGAGAGTCTGATAAGTGGACGTGGGCCAAGACGATCGGGTAGATCAGGTGCGTACCGTGTTGTTGATCCTGGTGCGTACGCAGGAGGTGCGTTCGCTGTCTGAAGCCTGCCTTCCACAATACATGCTAACATTTGTCACAGGCAACTATGAGCAGCGAAAGGTCGACGAACGACGGGAGCGGAGAAGCAATCGATAAGCATGGTGAATTTCAGGAGTGCGGCTGTCGTTCGGTTGTAGATATGAGTCACTTTTCTTCGAGCATGTTGAACATATTTGTTGCCACTTGAGGCATTGTACTTATACCCTTACGAGTTGAATACCCGCATGAGTCGACGTATGAAAGAGCAGGAAGCTATTGTATATATCTAAGACGCGGAAGAGCGATTGGAGATCACGGTTACAGTGATTAGCACTAGTGATTGTAAGGCTTTTGCTGCAGCTTTGATGCTTACAGGTCCCTGTCTTCGTTGTCCAGCTCATCAATGCCCAGGAAGCATAGGCGGTGGTGTCGGGCATCGTGAGCTACAGTTATGAACAGCACGACTGACCATTCATGATTCCAGCCTGTAGAGATCATGTAGATAATGGAGACAGCCACATGGAAGAAGTCCAGAAATGTTTCAGGGAGAGTGTCGTGCGGATTTTTGTCGAGTCTCTGGCGAGTCGAGTCATTTCATCAGCACGAGCACAAGGCTGAGACGACATCACCTTCTTCTTTTGCTCAGCCTCCACCATTGTTGCTGCTAACAATATACTGCGCAAGTATCGTTACTGCAGTTTTGTCTACGGTCCTTGTACACTCTGAAATATGCTGATCATCTTTTCTGTGGTGAATCCAAAGTCACCTGTTGGTGCTGCTGACTCTACTTCTCCTCTTGGCCGTGATTATGACTCAACTCATGCTCCGCCTCCTTCGTTTCACATTCTCCCCATTCTCCCCGTCACTCAAGCTCACTTTCACTCTCAATCATATTGCTACTTTCTTACTGGCTCATTCACTCGTCTCCATTTCCCTTTCCCTTTCCTCTCTTTCTCTCTACCTCCAATCTTCCTCCCGAACTGTCCCGGACGTCACCTGTTTCTTTTAGCCCCTGCTCCTCTTCGTCTTCCTTTCCGTCATGTCACTGCGCCCCCGCCTTCGCCACATTACTCGCTTTCTGTGAATCATACTTAAGCCGCTCCACCGTTTCGTGTTTTCGCCTTCTTTCTGTGTCACCTTCTCCTTGTCGCCTGTTTACACTATACCACAATCCCAATCAGCCTTACTGCAGCCTATACCACGAACAACATACGAGTCGACTGGTCGATATACGTGCCTCTCCAACCAAGACCGGATCACCGTACACCACCTAGCCACACCATAGTCGACGGAACAGCATCTCGCACCACGTCTGATCGCCGCCCTGCAGCGCGGGTTCATCGCCCTCTCGGCATTACCCTCCAGCTCATCGAGACGATGCCTTCACCTCAGCCTCTCGGCGGCGCCCTCCCCATCATAAGGGACATACGCCATCGTCCTTCCACTCCGATCACCACTCTGCCCATCATCGAGACGGTGCGCCCATCAGCCAGACAGCCTCGCCACTCCCCTCGCCCTTCTGTTGTCCAGGTCCAGGCCACAATCGAGGATGCCCGACCGAGCATACACATCGTCGACGCCCGGCCTAGCATTGAAGCCCGAGGCCGCACTCAATCCCCGCCGATACTGGCAGTCCCAGCCAGTGCCAAGTCACCAGTTAAGCCACAACGACCTCACGCATCCTCGATCTCCCGTCCTCGCCCAAAGATCCGGATCTCTTCCTCGAGTGCACCTCCAGCAGCACCAAACCCCCCGAGGCGTACCTCTGCAACTGCTGCTGCACTGCATACACAGCACGTCCGTGCCGCGTCTGACACCTTTCGCCCTACTGCGCCCCGCGCTCGAGTAACACGTTATGCACACTCTGACGATGTCGCCGTTGCATCATCTTCATCCTCGAGCAGTCATACCAGATCACCTCGCCGGACCCATCGGACAGAGCGTCTGACAGCACGAGCCGACAACGACGATCGGCTCGACGATCTCGTCCAGGAGAAGAGAGGCAAGGATGTCTCGAGAAGGAGAGATGTCGTGCCCGTTAGGCGGAGCGCAAGTCGGGAGAGAGTGCCTAGGCGGAATGAGCAAGGTTCTCCAAGGCAGGGTCGAGCAAGTGGAAGCAGGGATAGGCATGAGGAGGAGCGGGTGGTCATCTCAAGGCATAAGCGCCCTAGTTTTCTGAACTTTTGAGTTGGAAAAGGGTTGCCTCTAAGACCTCTTGGAGTTTGGACAAGGATGTAACACATTGTACACGGGTTGCACGGCGTTATCAAATGTACCAGGATATACCCAAGACTTATTTAGAGCCATTAAGCAGGATGCAGATATCTTTTCAGAATACCCGCGCATCCCTTCTTTACTATTGCAGAGCAAAAAGGTGGAGGACTGACAGGGAGAGTGCCGTGGAGGTTCTGCTCATCATTATGCTCCAGTACAGTATCATCAATGTGCCAAGAAGTGTTCTAAAGCCGTCATGCGTCATAGGGACATTGTCAAGAAGAGAACTTGCTGCAATAGCTCTATTTCCAACACCAATCGTTTCCAAAACAATATCATACAAAAGGGCATGTTCTATGCCCGGGTAGTATACAAAATCATGAATCTATCACCTCCGCCACCTAGGCCGCGCCGTGCTCTGCGGCGTCAGCGTGTTAACACCCTGATCTTGACGGAGACCTATCGAAGTGCAAGACCTGGGCGTCATGGTAGAGCCTGGCATATATGCAGAGGACAATCGGCCCATTCCCATCGAAGCGCGAGATTTCAGAGGCGTCGAGGTCGACGTTATCGTAGTGTTTGGACTTCGCGAATAGTCTGCTCCTAGACTTGTGTGAGAACGACTCGATTCTCGAGGAGTCGCAGACTGTGGCGTCAGAAGCATGTGGCTATGCGTCCCCAGCAGCTTGCTGGGCCTTGTCCGGAGTGGTGTCTGCATAGATTGCGGCTGAGAAAGGGAGTCGTAAGCTGCACTAAGATCCAGAACCGAGTCCTTCTGTAAGCGTCCTGTGCTCTTCGCTGGTCCGCCTGTCTTCGGTGGAACGACCTTGGTCGAGGAGTTCCACCGAGGCCTCTGTGGGCGTACTGCCGTGCTGTTCGGTGTCGGCAGATATGTTGACCGAACCGGCGTCGACATGGAGAATTGCCGCTCTGGTGTGGCGTATATACTGTACTTGCTGAACATAGCAGGAGACGAATGTGATTCCTCACCAGTTCGCACAGGCAGAAGACTCGTCCGCGGAGTATATTGTGGCGTTGGCGGATCTCGTGATCTGGAACGTGATAGTGTATCTCGTATGTTGATATTGCTGATTCTGGTTCGAAAGCTGGGTCGCACTGCAGTCGTGTCTCGTAGATGAGCGACATTCTCGCGTGACTTCAAGCTAAGTTGACTGGGTGATGACAGTAGCAGAGAGCTGCGGTCTCTCGTCTTTCCAGATGGAAGCAAGTAGCTCGATATACCCGGCGACTTTGTGGGTGTGAAGCTGCTCATGCCATTATCACGCGATTGGGAGTCAACCCAGCTACCCACGGGAGACAGAGATTCTGCCTCTCTTGGACGATTCGCTTTTCTTTCCTCAAAGCTCGCCACTGCGACGTCGAGACTGCTGATTGCACTGCGCAGAGTTTGCCATCGTTGTCTTGCATCAGTCTGAAGCCTGATTACTTCACCATTCACGCTTGTTCTCTCCTTTGCCCCTTTGGCAAGGATCTCGAGCACTCTTTCGATAGCTGGACAATAGTGAGCCTTCTTTGCCTTGTAGCTGTCAATCTTCTTATCCGTCATTGGAGCATACTCCCCTATGACATCAGCTTCCAGAGCTTCGCGAACCTGAGTTAGACTTCGATTCACGGATTCGATCATCCGAATGGCCTGCTGGGCCGCGTTTCTGAAGACACCTACCCATCGATCATCCCCAAGCTCCTTCCGTAGGGCCCGCGCGTCGAGTTCGAGCTCTCTCCATGAATCCTCGAGCTGCGCCTGGCGGGTTTTGAGCTCTTCGCATGCTGTTGGAAAGACTTTACTCGCACGTTGCTGAAATGTTGATAAACGCATAGGCAGAAAGTCAAGAGATGCCCGTAACGGTTGCATCCGTGCAACAAGGGAGATTAAGGTCGACCCCTCGTGTGTCAGTGGTGTCTCCGCAAATGCAACGGGCACCGGGGAGGACGGACGATCCGTCACCATACTGCGTCGATGTGAGAATGTGTCTGTCGTGCCATCCTCAGTCTTGGTTGGACTCGGCGCGATAAAGCCATAGTCCGCTGCTATATGTCGCCTTTCTTCCATTTCGAACACCACCTTTGCCAGTTTTTCTAGCTCGCCGGTAAGTTCCTCCAAAACACCACACTGTAGTTCCTCCCATTCCAATGACAACTCCACTTGCTGCTTTACGGTCTGAAGTCTGAATTTTCTGTCCTCCCATTTGCTTGCTATATCCTCGATCTGATCCAAAAGTCTAGACATATCCTTCTGTGATATACTGCCAACATCCTCACGCACCTGCAATCGCTCCACGCATGACATGTATGCTTGGATGATGATTGCAAAGTGCTTCATAGCCTCATCCACCTGCTCTACGCCATCCTGACCAGCAGCGGCAGCCCATGCAACATCGTCGTCAGCGTGTAAATCTTTCAAGACTCTAGCCGCATTTCGAAGCCATCGTTGAACATCAAAAGCAGCATCTTCCAACGTGCTCAGAGCTGCGGCCGCTGTCGAGTTCAACTCCCCCGAGCTTTCGAACCGTGTAGGATCGGGCAGAGAAACCGAAGTCAGGCGTGCGAGCTGGCTAGCAAATGAGTTCCGTGAGATGGTATAGACTGATGCCACCGAAGCGCCCCGTGAGTGGTTGCGCGTCGAAGATCTTGACGTATGATCATTATCGAGGGCAAGAACCGAGGACCTGAGACTCGATCGGCGAGATACTAGGTCGGCGAAGCGTGCGTTGTGGTAGGACGGGATTTGGGTCGAGACTTCCGATCTAGCTGCTATAGAGGCCGGCGCGGGTGCTGTCGAAGTAGCTGACATGCCAGCGGCCGTGGATGGGAGGGAGGATGAATGGAGTATGGTGCAATTGCGCTGTCAAACAGCGGTCGGAGTCGAGTTGTTCTTGCGGCGGAGTCAAGGCGTCTTCAGGTGTTCTCGAATAGGGCTAGCTACGTCCAGACACGCTCAGGTCTAGGCAAGTCGATGGTAGCGACAGTTGTGGCATTCGTGTTTCAGGAATGCACGACAAATCGAGGGAAGATATCACAGAATGAAGACGAGGTTCGTGCTTGCGTGCTCAAACACTTGCAGAAACCCGTTCCGTAAACAAGCCGAGTCATTTGCATGTAGCGCGTCGTCCGAAATTACCTGGTTGTGGATTAGCGCCGGATTG
>Ga0268246_10001116_pt1 | contig 10187 bp, 7 predicted proteins | sample AgamicOrSfe_FD_200242 | JGI IMG/M metagenome (GOLD analysis project Ga0268246, IMG submission 200242) | Agave microbial communities from Guanajuato, Mexico - Or.Sf.e (v2) (version 2) | ecosystem: Host-associated > Plants > Phyllosphere > Phylloplane/Leaf | place: Guanajuato, Mexico | collected...
CTCCATTGAGAGAGTTGTGCATATCTTCGCTCAGGAGTAGATGAACTTTGCCACCTTTACTAGCAACTAGTGCCATTCTTTGAGCACTGAAGTAATGATGTCGAATCAGATTGAGAGAGGCGCTGGCCCCAGCCGTAAATACATTGGTGTGCAGCGTAGAGTCGGTGTCCAGGAAAGCAAGCGCGGCAGTTCGAGCCTTACGCTCGTAGTGCTCAGTATTAGTGGCGGCTTGATTAATTGAATGTGTGTTTCCGAATACAAGTCTTTCTGTGACGCGATGAGACAGCTTCAAAGCAGTCGCCAGTGGTTGACCAGCACCTGTCATAATTCCAGCAACAGATAATCTTCTCCGAGACGAGTGTTTCCTTACCTGTCCAGTCGAGATATGTGAAGTCTGCGTTGAGTAGGATTCGGTATTGCTTTTTCTGGAACTTGGTAACCTTCCTAGGTGCTTTGTATGTGTCAGGTGTCTGAAAGGACATGATGCTGTGAGAAGTCTTATTCGAACGGAAGGGAATGTCGACTCCTTATTTACAAGCGCCGGGCAGGGCACCTCGAAGCCAAGCAGAGGACCAAAAGCAGGACAGAAAGGGCAAGGTCAGAACAGGTGACCAAAGCCGGAGCCAGACAGAACACCAGAGCATGGCAGAGCACCCAGAGGGATGCAGGATAGATTCTGTAGCTTGGACAGAGAAACTTGCCTTATCCTATGTTGATCTTTAGCTATAGAGGATTGCACAGCGCACTTCAGGCTAAGCAATTTACCACTTGAATGCGGCCGCTGCGCCAATAGCAATAGCAATGGTGGCCATTGGCCCTTCCACCAGACGGCGTGGGACCGCTTGAGCCATTGGTCCGTCCGCGTCTACTTTCGATACTTTCGATGGAGAAGATCGCAGGTATAGCAGTACTTTGCCATACGCCCGTCGAGCCTGGTCCTGGCCGAGCCTGGCCTGTGTGACAGATACTGCTACGATGTATAGCATTCGCTCGAGAGAGTCCGCCAGCTATGCCGTACTCAAATTAAGAGTTTAAGCGCGTTACGATTGCACTCGTTGTGCTCGCTTGTTGTTGCGCTCGAGCACATCGTCGTCAGCGTCAACGGCGGAAGAGTGTAGCCTCGAGCGGTGTAGCATCAAGAGCTTGTGCACACGTGGAGAGGAGCGTGCCGCGTGATGCGGACGACTTGATGGACATGTCCACGGGTGGGAGAGGTATTGGCACTTGGGACAGCGCTTGGATGTCGTCGAGGCATGCGGAGTGCTGATTGCAGAGACTAGAGACTACCGGTTAATCAGTCCAGACAAGACCAGCAGCACGTAGGATGCATCTTGTGCCGCTTTTCATGCGGTAAGCAGATTCGAGGAAGGAAGGACGTACACTGAAGGATTCCACCGTGGCGTCATGTTAGGCTATGCAATGCAATGCAAGTAAAGTAATTGCTTACAGTACCAATACTCCCTCCGAGTCACCGGTGGCGAAGAATATTCAGACACAAAACGCCGGCTTCACCAAATTCACTAATCGAGAAATTTGGACGCCATGCTCGTTCAATGATGTGCTTGGGTATCTCCAATTCTAAACTATGGATACGGCTTGTGTATCCGCATCGCCAAAATGGCCAACCAAGACCCGACCCCCTGTCCGAAAATGCTGTCTTAGATTACCACTCAGATGTGCCGCCGCAAATGTCCCATGCAAACGCTATGCAGAAAAGATCAATGGAATATATCTTCGTTGTCCGTCTCCTCTGCGTCGTGCAAGCCCTCGGCCGATTGCATTTCTGTCCTGTTTCGTGTTCTCATCTATCCTCCTTCGGTTATTTTCATCCTTTCCGAAGTCATCTCACACGTCCTCTACCCTCAAGATGGCGCGGTAGGACTCTTCGACCGCTTCCACCACGACTTCTTCTTCCTCAACTCTGGGTGCCCCGACGTCGTCTGTACAGTATCTCCCGTCTCTGCACTCCGTATGATAGCCAAGCGAGCAATCGCCCGCTCGTCGCCTTGGTCTGCGGCACGCACATACCAGACATTGGCTTCGAGGGGGTTTCGTCGACAGCCGATGCCCATTTCGGTGAAGTAGCCGACGGCGTATTGGGCGCGTGCGTAGTCTGTGAGAGTTGGGGTTAGTATGATTTCACCATCATGGCCGTATGATAATAGGGATCGAGCGAGATTGAAATGGAGGAAAGACATACCAGTCTGTGCTGCTTTCTTGGCCCACTCGCACGCCTCTTCCTCGTCTTTCTCCAAGATGGGCTCTGCGCCAACCATATACCACGCACACAATGCCATCATCGCCGCGGGCAGTCCTGCCTGCGCAGCGCCTGTGTAGAAGTGTATACTCAATGCCGGGTCTCGTGGACAACTAAGCAAGCCATGCTCATACGCCTCGCCCATCCGCAGACACGCCTCAGGGTGACCAAGCTCTGCCGCTTGTGTGAAAAGCTGCGCCGCATATCCCTCATCCTTGAAGACGTCGGCGCCAAAGCCGGTGGTGTGCAGAAGGCCTAGCTCATACGGTCCAGAATTGTGTTGCGCGTCCGCAGACTCAGCGGCTCGCTTCAACCACTTGATGCCTTCGCGGTACTTGTCGTGCAGACCCATGTCACCAGCCAAACACGCCGTGCCGAGTCTGACAGCAGCGCCAGGATGATTTTTGCTCGCAGCCTGACGGAAGAACTGCACAGCCTTCGCATAGTCTCGTCTGCAGCCCCACCCAAATTCGTAGCAGAGTGCTGTACGATAGCCAGCTTCAGCGTGACCGTGCTTGCCGGCGCTGAGGAAGAGCGGGAATGCGGATGAGTAGTCTTCTTTTCCTTTGCTGAACAGGCCTGAAGCGTAGCCATCTGCAAGGTAGTACTGGGCGAAGACGTAGGACTTGTCGGCCAATTTTTGCAGGATCTGCTTCGCTTCTCTGAGAAGATCCGCTCGAGGGTCAATTGGAGTTCCTGATCGTGAGCTATCTGCGGTTGGTGGTGGTGGTGTGCTGTGGAGGTCGTCCCAACTTGAGGCGTCTTGTGCCGTGTTAACCATGAAGACTGCAAATTCATACTGCACAGAAGGATCTGTCGTCTTTTTGATATTTGCCCGATACATATCCAGTGTCTTTCGTGAGTCCAACAAAGAAGCATTCGACCCCACGGCATCTCTTAACCACGTATTGTCTATAGCTGTATTCTGCTGTGCCATCTGCTGTGAGTAAGGAGTGTTCAGTAGGTCGATATAGGATACAGGCCGATCTGGTGACCTGCTGCCAGACAATGATACACTTCGATGATTTGGATGGAGTCCTTGTGGCGTCAAGCTTCTCCCACGGTAGTCGGCGCCCAGATTCAAACTATCCTCAGACTGAGACAGAGGTGATTTCCGATGAGTAGCATGATATGAGTTTACTGTCTCCGAGTATACTGTGCTTGCATCTGAGCTGGTTGTCACGAATGTTGCGATCGTGCTTTGCGAAGCATTTGCAGACGGATTTTTGATTGGAGAGTTCCTGTGGTGATACTGTAGCTCAGGAGCTTCCTCGGGTACAACAGGCTCCTCAAGACTTAGCCCGTCAAGCTGTATCATCGGCGTACCCGATCTTGATCCGTCATGAAGTGGTAAAGGGCTAACTATCCGTGCTGGAGGGCTGTTGGCTGATGCTATGGACTCTTTCCGTGGAGGATACATTGCAGCTGGTAGTGATTCTTTCCGTGGCGATATGTGCTGTGGTGATGATGACGAAGTCGTTCTGGCCGCAAAGCCTGCTTCTGCGAGGCCAACTCCTGCATGATCTGGACTGACTTTCCGTATCGAAAGTGATCGCGATATCATGCTCGGCCGACCCGGGCTCAGTCCCACCGGCGTTGACTCTCCGTCCACCAAGGAGGTGTCCACGCCATCATCTATCTCAGCAGCATAAGGCTCGAGAAGCTCGACGCTGGGATATGTAATCTTGACTGGCGACGCTCTTGAGCCTTGCCTATGTGGATAGTCTTCTGCTGTTTCCGGCGTCCGTGGTGGTGATGAAGGGGGAGTCACAGGACCATCGTGCGCCGAGTCGTACCGATCATCGTTCTTCAATGGAGAGACGGGACTATATGGCTGTGCGACAGTGGCCATTGTGCTTGAGTATGGCGACACCAGGATTGTGGAAGTATTGTCTGCAGATGCGAAATCCTTGATTGTTCCTTGATTGTTTTATCAACTCTGCTGATGTTTACAGTCTTCCTCGATTGAATATAGTGGTAACGATGTTGGGTCGTGCTCGAGACGAGGCAAGGATATCGAGGAAGCGCTGTTGCTATAGACTTTGCCGCGATTATAAAATAGTCCTTTGGCAAAGATAGAGATGATGCAAGATTGTGTGATGACGGTAATGCTCGACCAGAAAAGCTCCGCCTTTGTTTATACGAGGTTCGACTTCACGTGGAGTGTGAAGAATGAAGTATGAATCGTCGGGGCAAGGCGCAGTGACTTTGGTTGATCCTGGCGATGTGTGGTCTTCTATGAGGGCTCTGAGGTGATGGCACTGTTGATGGTGATGAATCTCAGCTGTGAGCAGTCAATGCAGCAGGAGGCGAGGGAGTGGCGGTGAATAGATGCAGATCAGACGATGAGCATGGCCGGCATGCAGAGAAAGGGAATTATATGCTGCGCGCCTCGGTTGTGGCCCAAAACAGTCAGTCACGATATCCTAAATTCGACGATGGAGACAGACTAAGCAAAGGCGGAGGCAGAGGCGGCGGCTGTCCAAAGAAAGAAGCCCAAGGCGTACTTGTCTCTATTTTTTGGCAGTGTTGACGCGTCAGTTCAGACGAGAGACGTGTTCTTGGGTCGATCGCTGCTTTCGCTCTAGTCTTGCTTTTCCATATAGGCGAAACACCTCGTGACCTTCTCTTACATCCTTGACATCGCCGAAGCCGATCCAATGTGTTCTTGACTGTAGCTGGAAGCTGGGAGAAGGGAGTCCAGCTCCCGCAGAGACGTGAACACATATTCTATCAACATCAACATGATTGTGATGTGAGACAAGAGCCTGGCAGGGATTCGTCCAGCACGGTGTTTCCACGCAAGCTCTTTCATCCTTTACTATATCAACCATCAACGTCTTGATCAAGTATCACACCCTTTTGCAAGCGTGAATCGAAATCATTCACTTCGGATGGCCGAATGATCGTCTTCGCGGCTTGACTTCGACACCTGTGGGATCATGCATGCTCGAAGGTGCCGATGTTCTGCTGCGGGCAGTGTCACTAGATCCATCAAAGATTTTCTGAGTCTACGAGCATAGACTGTCTCTTCACAGCAGATGAAGGGCCACCACGTCAGCTTTGCGTATTGACTGGGTATCGCGAGCGTCGGCACGCACCCGTGCGCACAGACTTTCGTGCACAATGGCGTCGACCACAATTGCTCCTGATCGACCGAAGAACTGCAAGCTGGTGCTGGATGGCAAGTGAGACCAATGAAAGACAAGAGATACACGACGGGCATTACGTTCGTAAGGCTGAGACTTGAATCGTGTGTCTTGATCTGAAACACGACATTGACACATTGTTGCCAGAAACACATGAAGTTGAGACTTCAATGATGTAGCTCTCCTCGGCTGCACACTGCTCTGTTTTGCACCTGACTGCCTCAACTGCAGCTTCCATGAACAAAGCCAGACTGCAAAGAGGCAGGAGCGTTCCTGCTATTTTCGAAAATGATGCAACCCAAGATGAAATCCACAGAACAAGAAAGGACAAAACAAGCAACTTTCTCATTCTCGAGCGCTAGCATACATTGTCCACCTTATTCCGCATCAATTTTGAGTTCATCGCCCTTACTGCCAGCTGGTCTGATATTATCACAATATTGTAGTATGGCTACACAACAGAGTAGTCCTCAGCACAATGTCGCACCTAACGTCTCCGTACCTGGCAATGGTCCCCGAGTGGTGAAGAGCAAGATGCGACGCTCGGGCAAGCAGCTGCCTCTGGCGTCAAGGACGGCAAATGAAATAGGGCCGCTGAGGTCGGAGAGGACGATCAAAAGATGGAAGCAAGAACAGGAAAAGAAGATCAAGGATGAAGTAAGTACAAGATCGTGTCAGTTGAGCTCTGTGCCCCAGCTGACACAGTCGACGCAGGAGCAAGCGTTCCTCCGAAGCGTGAGAGCTGGGCGACCTGAACGATCACGCGACATCTCTTCTCAATTGAGCTCGTCCAAATTCGAAGAACAGATCCTGCACTCTGCTAGCCACTATGCGAAAGAGCTCCGGTCAGCTAAGCATGACTTCATTATTAACATCATTCACAACATCTGCAGCGAGGATATGCTGAACGGATTGCGATCCTACATAGGCAAACTGGTAGAGGGTAAGGTGTACTGTGCATGGATCCATGGATTGCAAACGTACCGGCCTGGAGTGACCATACCTGCATTGCCGCAACTCCAGCAAATGTACCGGAACTACCAGAACTCTGTGGGCGACGACTTCTGGATTCTGGCTCAAACTCGTTCCTGGGGTGCTACTATCGTCCATGCCTGGCGCCAGATCAGGGATACCTATGTTCACCACAACGTCACTTCAGACTATCAAAACATGGATCTCATTCCTCACGAGCGTGATAAGATGAGAGAATACATGAGTGCGCTGGCGTCGTTGCGGGAGAGACCACAGGCCTCTGCTGTCTACACCAAGCACTTCAAAGACTTTGACCCAGACGCGAATCCAGATGGAGCGCGTCGTTGGGAGTACGAATTCTCGACCAGAAGGAGACTCTTAGCATGCGAGCTCAAAGGCGTTCAAGGCGATGCACGATTCAGCAAAGCAGGCGCCGATGCGTTCAAAGAGTGTACAGCACTTCTCAGAAAGTCAAAGCCATATTTTGAGCTTGAGCAGGCATTCGGAGGTCACGGTCTCTTTCTACTTCTGCCCGAAGTCTCCAAGACGGGCGTGATGGGATTGACGGACTGGTGTTCTCACACCTTTGTCAAGGAAGTTCTCGAACAGTGCCCTGACGTCCGCACATATGTCAAACTAGTCACCGACAACGTACTTGTCCCAGCTTTCACTGGTGATCTGGCACGACTCCGCCGACTTCCGCTCATGACTCTTCCGCTCAGCATGCAGAGCGCGGCATTGACTGACCTTGTGACCATTTGAGATTTATGGGACGCTTCGATACAGATCTGTCGAGGCGCAATTGAGAGGTGGGAATTCCTGGGATTGGGCACATGGACATTGGCATGCAGGTCATGAAGATGCAAAGGTGGAAAGTCATTGTTTGTTATCTTTACAGCGAAGGGACATGGCAATACAGGTATGTACGTTGCGGATCAGGTTTGGGACTTTATCATCTGGAGTTTCGTCTTGGAAGCTTTTGAGTCACACACCGGTTGTGCAAGATTCAATATTATCACTTGAAGCCATTTCCTTTTCCTAACCACATCCCCCGCTCGTAACACATTGCCGCCTCTCCAGTCACGGAACTCTCTCTCATGACCGCTGTCTCAGACACAGTCACAGAATAGAAAGGGTGCAGGGAGAGTACCGAAGCAACTCCATCCACACTTCTGTCTGGTACGTACTGTCGTCGAGATGATTGAACTGTGTGAGAGCGCTCCATACGTCGCGATTCAGATCTCTCGATCACATGACGAGGCTCTTCAAATTGAGCTCTTCACTTCGCGCTCTTTTGTTCATGCGGCTTCGATCTTGAAACAGGTTTCTTACACCCAAGCTCTTCACTTCGCGCTTCCCCACTAGCTCTTCACTTCGCTCCCTTTTATAGAAATGTCTTCGATCTTGGAACAGGTTTCGTACAACATATCTTCTCACTTCGTGCGCCCCCATCCATTCTTCATTCTTCATTCTTCACGCATCACTTGCAACCATCCTTCCTGCCACGACGATATCACTTCACTCGTGACAACAACATTTCATCAACAATGGAAGGCAGTTCAGCCAAAGACATGCTCGCCCGATATTGCAAGCTCATCGAGCATGGCGATCCTTTGGCTCGTCACATCGACAAGTTCGTCCACTACTCTCTCGAGCATGTTGATATGCTTGATCGCTTTTCCAGCCTAATTCAGCATCGTGAGCCCCTAGCACACCAGGTCGACGAGCTCGTCCGAAAGGCTCTCGCACATCACGAGGTTGAGGCAGGCAGGCTCCCTGCCGCGAAGAGTGGTGATCGTTGTTCTCCTGATGACATCGATCATTCCACCGACTCAAGCAAAGCTGCTGGCACGACTGAACGGCAGACTGACGTTGGTTCAGACAGTCCCGCTGCTGTGAAAAGTCGTGAAGGTTCTCCTGTAGGCCGCACTGACGACCGCGAGAACAAAGACAAAGCTGACGGCGAGGCTGTCGCGCAGCCGGATGTTATGTCGAGTGCGAAGCATCGTAGTGAATCGCCCATCGATCACCTCAAAAGCTTTGAGGACTCAGACACTGTGCTCAATGGGGGAGACGCCACATCCGCCACCGAAGCTGAAGATGAAGATGCTAACACATTCATTGTCGCGGACACTTCTCCCAGCGAAGCGATTGCGAATTTCGTTCCCGGATTGGATAGCGCGCATACCAGTACATCAGCTCACTTCAAACCTCCCCGAACGCAAGCATCCGTTATGGGAACTGATGCTTCTCGTCTTGATGTTGTCAGCGCAGCAGTCTCCAGCCACGGACTTGCTGCCTATGTTGATCCGCGCAACAGATTCATGCGCTCGCAAATTGTCAAAAGTAAGTTGTCTACCGTTCGATGCGCTTTTTGCGCAAACATGCATTGACACGAGTTCAGCTAAGAATGAAGCAGACTCCAGCTTCGTGGTGGAAGTAGATCGCGCTACTACCGGGCCTCCTCTGGAACTCGGCACCGCTCCCAGCACAATGAGCGCCCGCCCTGTAGTCCTTCCCGGTGTCCAGAAGATATTGGAGTATTGTCGGAAGCGCAAGTCTACTGAAGAAGATGCTGCAGTCCACAAAAGTCGCAAGCCAAACCCCATGGCCCAGACTCTGGACGGGTCAGGACCTCATGCGGACACATTCATCTCAAGCACTCCTGGCTCGCAGACAGCCAAATACCTGAATGTCACGACTCTGGGGGATTGCCGCGAATCCTTCTTGCAAAGCGCGATCGCTAATGGTGAGAGTGAAATGTCGAGACCCTCCAGCCTCCCCAAAATGTACAATCGATGAAACGACGCATCGGTCCACTGATGCTCCTTCCACTCAAGTTCTGGGTGTTGATGTCAACGGGCCCCAAGACATCTCCGAGGCACTGACAGCAGCATGGGCTGGTTCAGAACTCATTGAAGTCTCTACAGGCACGTCTGAAAGTACCTTCGTGATTTGCTTGCAGAAGGCTGCGAAGGATGCGACAAAGACAGTTGCTCTACGCAAAAACAGCACCAGCAAGACCGTCAAGGGCTATCGCACCGAGTTTGTTTGTGTCATGCATGCCACACTTCAAATCCCAAGCGCCCTGCGTCTGCAAGCAGGAATCCTTCGAATCGTGAGCGGAGCTAGACTCGACACGACAGGCTGTAACTTTGCTAAACTCTTTGACGATCAAAGTAAGGATATGGATGAAGATACGTTCCGTGGTCGAATGAAGGCTCTGTACGAAGAGTACGACATTCCAGCAACAAAGTACTGCGATAGCTTGTGGTCAATGGTTAGGAAGATGATTCTTGCCTACAAGCTCATCTTGATTTTCGAGGCGGTGCATGGCAAACGGAATGAGAAGCTTGTGAACTCGATCATTGCCGACTTATTCCCCCCCTCACCTGCTAGTAGCGACCCCAACAGATTAGCGACAATAAGCCAACGACAAAGTCTTGATTGGAAGCTGGCTGAACTCAAGTCGTTCCACGAGATTGCCACAATGTGTGGCGGACCAGGAATATTCTGCATCTTGCCAGAGAAATGCTTGACGAAGTGAGTGCTGATTACACAGGAATCGATGGATCAGAGCTGACAATGTTCGCAGAATCAGATATGCCAGGGGAACATTTCGCTCAGCTTTCTTGCAAAGTTTGACGGAGCAGTGCCCAGCATACAAGGAGCTTGGCAGATTGCTGACGAAGAATGTCTTGACACCTGTTATTGATGGGGACAAGGAGGCACTGAGACGTCTTCCACTCTTCAATGCTGAGCTTCATGACAAGAAACGTGCGGCAACGCTGACATGGCATGCATTACTC
>Ga0268246_10001117_pt1 | contig 10186 bp, 10 predicted proteins | sample AgamicOrSfe_FD_200242 | JGI IMG/M metagenome (GOLD analysis project Ga0268246, IMG submission 200242) | Agave microbial communities from Guanajuato, Mexico - Or.Sf.e (v2) (version 2) | ecosystem: Host-associated > Plants > Phyllosphere > Phylloplane/Leaf | place: Guanajuato, Mexico | collected...
GCCTAGTTGAGAGTTGAAACTGCTCCTGGATATCGTGCCTAAGAAATAGCCTTGGAAAACGCCTGTCAAGTTACCGAAAACTACGGTCATCAAGGGATTGACTGCCTGTTGAGTGTGTTAGTCTCCCTCAAAGACTGTGTATACCTCGTGGGTATATGATCAAAACGTACTCCACCAGCAATCGCACATATTGCCCCAATACACATCAGGAGAATATCATTCCTCGTCGCGTATCTGAATAAAGTCTTGTAACCCACGTTCACCTTTTGTATCACCAATTGTGCTCTCAGTATATCCTGCTCACGCTGCGGCAAATGTGCTAGCGGATCTTGCTCCTCTTCCACCGCTACCTCATTGCCCTTCCTATTCTTCTTGCTGGCGAAAAGCCTCCGCTTTGTCTTCTTCTCATTCTGTGGCTCTATGGCTGGGAGCTTCTCACTCTGCGGCGCGCTATTCGGGGCAGGTGCTGTGGGTATATGCGCATCGGATGAGGACGGAGTGGATGAGGAGGTATCGAGAGACTTGTCTGGGTCGAGCCCAGAATCGAAGGCCTGCTTCTCGGTGATTACACCAGCGCCGTCGTTCATGATGGGATGATATGTTTGTTTTGTGGGGTATCTCGATCGGCGGATGGAGGCGGCGGGCCTTGATATGTATGAGAGGAAAGGAGAGGACGCCGACTGATCGAAGGCCGAGATGTGGTAGTGGCGAGGAAGAAGATGTAGTGATCAGCCCAGCTGCCATCCGCCGCCAAAAGACGCCACGGAGACAGGACCATCCGTACGTACTGCTCGTGGGTGTGACGAAGTCGAGTCGCGAGTCGTGAACCATCTTGTTCCTCAATCTGCTAAACGTCTTGCCGTCTTGGCTTGGCACTAGTCGGGAGTCAAGCATAATTCGACGCATAAAACGGGATAAATCTCGCTTAGATCCGAATCGGGAAACTCTGATTGCACCACCTCAGTTTTTGATATCCAGGCTGAACTCCTCTATTACTCTTCGCTGCAGGGTACCTATTCCTCGCGCTTTTGGATTGGCATTTCAGCATCTTCTACATCTGTTTTGATCATATTGCTTACGTCCGGCTACAAGGATTCTATGCTGCCCGAAGAGCCTGTCGTCCGCAGGGATATCGGTCGGGCATAAAATATCATGATGTAGTACTACTGTTCACCCTTGACGACGTGGACATCTACGATAGGACTTTCATGGCTGGCTGAACCTGCATATGGACCATATCCATATCCGATTCTTCAGTCCACAGGTCTTGCTGCGTGAATGATGTCTCTCGAAACACATTGATCTCTACGACGTTCTATGACATGTCATCAGCCTGAAACGAATCCGTAGGACACTCTCCCCGGTGTTCTCTAGACCTAGAGTACGTGACAGTAAGGTAGCTTTGTCATATTGTACGATCTTTGCCGCCGCATGTGAGATTACCCGCATTCGAGCATATGGATGAAGAGTGCCTTAGCGAGATCTGCTTGGCTTCTTAGTCGAGAGGTCTCGTGTATATTATCCAGGTATGGAAACCCTCCCTCCTTACGGCACGCTTCAGCGTCCTCCTTAGCTGTATCACCGTCCTTCCTTCTGTAGCATGCTAGCGTCATTCTGTGATAATGTCTCTTTCTACGGCACACTTCATCTTCTTACCCAGCTGCATACTGTTCTTCCTCTTGCTTCGCTTTGCCGGTGCTGTTCATGATGCCCTGATAGGGACTTTGCGTGCTCCATTTCTATCTTTGGATATGTACGGCATCCTCCCGATCCTTTCCCGTTATATATGCTTATACTTTGAAAGTATTGAAGACTACACACAGCTCTACCTGATTTGTTGTCCTTTGAATATTCACGGCACTCTCCTCGTTGCAATGGAAATTCAGCAGGTGCTCGTACTGTACCATATGATTCATGGCCGAAGCACGGGAAGGCTACCTTTGGCTGAACTCCGGTCTAGTTTACACATATGACCCCGGAAAGTGCCGTGGTGAGTACGATGGCCTTGTTGATTGTTCCTGCTTGATTTCATTTGATGTGAGCAGAGGAGGTAGTATGGGAGTAGTAGCGAGGATCGAGTCATCGTGGCGACTATCGTATTTTGTTGAGCGCGAAGTTTGAGCGCTGCTCATATCACTCTTATGATTGATCCTGGAATTGTTTCAAGCAGTGACCTGCTACTGGGTGAAGCTGGAGCACTCACGGCATTCTCCCGGGAGAGTTCAATGTCAAAAGGTAGGCCATGTGCACACAGCAGTATGATCAACGACGAGCATCAAAATGCAAGGCACAACAATCAACAGATTTACATCCCCAGGCAAAAGACACAAGGCGCACTGCAAAGTCGGATTAAGGTGCTTCATTCTCTATTTCTGAAGCTACATTCTCATGGTATACTTTTCAATTCACATCATGACCTTTTCATAACCTGTGCCATCCATTTTGTGACAGCCTCCCGAACGCCATGCTCAACATGCTGAAATGCCTTTTCACGGGCGTAATTGTTTGGGCGAATGGAATCAGTCGACCTCCTCGACTGTGGGGCCGTCATCGCCACCTGCACCAGGGAAGCCCCCGGGAGCTCCACCGGCACCGCCCATGTCGGGCATGCCTCCTGGAGCACCACCTTCAGCACCATCTGGAAAGGCACGTTAGTACTTACATCACCAGCATGCAGGTTAATGTTTTGACTTACAGAACTTCATCATGATAGGGTTGGCAACACCCTCGAGCTCCTTCTGCATGCTCTCGTACTCGTCCTTTGTGGCCGTCTGGTTCTCGTCAAGCCATGCAACAGTCTTATCAATCTCAGCCTTGAGCTTCTCCTTGTCACCGGCGTCGAGCTTCTCGTCAACCTTGGAGTCGCCGAGGGTGTTCTTGAGCGAGTATGCGTATGACTCAAGAGCGTTCTTGGCACCAATGCGGGAAGCCTCAGCCTCATCCTCGGCCTTGTACTTCTCGGCCTCGGACAACATGCGCTCAATGTCCTCCTTGGAAAGACGACCCTTGTCGTTGGTGATGACAATCTTGTTGGACTTGCCGGTACCCTTCTCGAGGGCGGAGACGTTCATGATACCGTTGGCATCCATGTCGAAGGTAACCTCGATTTGAGGAACACCACGGGGCGCAGGTGGGATGCCGGTGAGTTCGAACTTTCCGAGCAAGTTGTTGTCCTTGGTGCGAGTACGCTCACCCTCGAAGACCTGAATAAGCACACCGGGCTGGTTGTCAGCGAATGTGGAGAAGGTCTCGGACTTCTTGGTGGGGATGGTGGTGTTGCGCTTGATGAGGGCAGTCATGACACCACCAGCAGTCTCGATACCAACGGACAATGGGGTGACGTCGAGCAAGAGAATCTCGTTGGTGGACTTGGAAGAGGTGTCCCCAGAGAGAATGGCAGCCTGGACGGCGGCACCGTAGGCGACGGCCTCGTCGGGGTTGATGGACTTGTTGGGCTCCTTGCCGTTGAAGAAGTCGGAAACCAACTTCTGGACCTTGGGAATACGGGTGGAACCACCGACAAGGACGATCTCGTGGACGGAGGACTTGTCAATCTTGGCGTCACGGAGGACACGCTCGACGGGGTCCATGGTGGAGCGGAAGAGGTCCTGGCAGAGCTCCTCGAAACGAGCACGGGTGATGGAGGTGTAGAAGTCGATACCCTCGAAGAGAGAGTCAATTTCGATGGAGGTCTGGGCGGAAGAAGAGAGAGTGCGCTTGGCACGCTCGCAAGCGGTGCGGAGACGGCGCTGAGCACGGGCGTTTCCAGCGAGATCTGTAATATCATGTTAGCAGAAGTCCAAGTAAGAACATGACAAACGTGATATGCTGATTGGGCGGTGGAGAGTGCCGTCTCGGTACGAAGACCAGGACTGCGACTAGAAGACCATGGAGAACAGGTGATCAAGAGTGCTGGCGGAATGGATAATGCTTGTGGAGAGTGCCTTCTTACCCTTCTTGTGCTTCCTTTTGAACTCAGCTAGGAAGTGGTTGACGAGACGGTTGTCGAAGTCCTCACCACCCAAGTGAGTGTCACCGGCAGTGGACTTGACCTCGAAAATACCCTCCTCGATGGTGAGCAGGGAAACATCGAAGGTACCACCACCCAAGTCGAAGATGAGAACGTTGCGCTCACCCTCGGTCTTCTTGTCGAGACCGTAAGCGATGGCAGCGGCTGTGGGTTCGTTGATAATACGGAGGACGTTCAATCCAGCAATGAGACCAGCGTCCTTGGTTGCCTGACGTTGCGAGTCGTTGAAGTAGGCGGGAACAGTGACGACGGCGTTGTTGACGGTGCCGCCGAGGTATGCCTCAGCAGTCTCGCGCATCTTGACCAAAATCATGGCTGAGATCTCCTCAGGTGTGAATGTCTTCTCCTCGCCCTTGAACTCGACCTGGACGACGGGCTTGCCAGCCTTCTCGATACACTTGAAGGGGAAGTGCTTCATGTCGGCCTGGACCTCTGCATCGGCGAACTTGCGACCGATGAGGCGCTTTGCGTCGAAGACAGTGTTGTGAGGGTTCATGGCGACTTGGTTCTTTGCGGCATCCCCGATGAGACGCTCGCTGTCTGTGAATGCGACAAAGGACGGTGTTGTGCGGTTGCCCTGGTCGTTGGCAACTATCGGAGTGTTAGCGTGTGTGAAGCGAAGCGTGGTGGCGGTGGAGCTTACTGATTTCGATTCTGTCATCTCTAAAGATACCGACACATGAGTATGTGGTTCCGAGATCGATACCGACTATAAAGATGTTAGCAGATGGAAAAATGAGGTCAATGGAGGGATCAGGACCCGCTGGACCGCTGGAAGCCATGTTGTGTGATTTGTTAGATTATTAGTTGTATTCGTAAGTAGGATTGTCGAAGTGAAGAGAGGCGGGTGTGATGTTGTGGTGTTGTAAATTTAATGCAGATGAGTGTAGCAGCAACGGCAGAGGCCACTATATGCTGAATGCTGGATTCGAATTTCGACTGGAACCTTCCAGAAACGTCATAGTTTTTCACAGCTTTTACAGCTTTCACCCCACATCCAGGTTGAGCTGGCAATTAGGAGACGGTTCGCGAAGCATGTAGCACATGCCCCTTCATCGGGGCGGTCGTCGAACCTCAGCTGTTGCCGCTGCTGAGATTCCTCTATGGGATTCCCTTACGTCGAAGTCAATTGATCGTTCACGAATCCATATGTCTCCGTCGTGTCACTAGGAAGTGCGGCAGAGTCTGATTAGCCTCCAAGCTTATCAATCAGTCATGTCGTTCATCGAAGCCGTAGCATCATGTCCGTTGCGAACATATCATTGTCACCAACTACCAGACCGCCCCTCAACCTACACATTTCATGCCGTATACCATAGCGCATCCCAAACCACTCTTCACTCTTCCCTGTCAGCCACCATCCAATGCCCCCACTACCTACTCGCTGAAACCATATCCTCTGCTCTATCTCAGCCATCAACCTCAAAAGCCTGCTAGCCCCTTCTTTTTTCCCTCTGCCATCTAGCACCCTAACATAAGGACAATGTCAATTGATCACCGCCAATGCCCGCGCGCACACGTACAAAATTGGATGTGATTTGTTAAGCGGATATACTCCCGACCACATGGTCCTTCGCCTTGAAGATTATCGCTAAGCGAAGAAGAGGTGAAGGCATCTGGGATGTGTTGCACGCTTCCATCTCAACGACGGAAGCAAGCTTGCCGATGTGTAGGCCTTGGCCTTTAGACTGCATCAACTCCACGACTGGATATTGATTTCTGTTCCCTTGAGCTATGCCGGACGGTACTTTGCAGGTCGAGAAACTCATCTCTGAAAGGCACGCCCTTCCCGCAGAGAATCGCTTCCCCTTCTTCTCTCTTGCCACATCGAGTAGTCTTTGGGGACTCTCGCTGCATCCAGCCAAATGTGGGAGTCACGCTACTGGAGCTCGGCACGCAAGTCACAATCGTGCTTGATTGGAGTGTCGGTGGTGCCGTTGTGTTGTTGGCCCTTGACCATTGTGTTTTTCCGTTGAAGACGAGTACCTAGATGTGAATGGGTTCTGTTCGTACAGCGTCGGCGGCTGCCACTGAGACGGGACCCTGTGAACGTGATCTTAACTCTGTCTGTGAAGCGTCTGTTTCCGTCCGTTGTGGCCATACGCAGAGCTTATGCCTAATCTGCGCTTGGGCTAGATCAACGCTACTGAAGTCACTCTAGCAAAGCTCTAACAAGTGTCAGACGAGCTTCTAGCTTCGCCTGGTGTCGGTCTGCCCTGTAGCATGATGTGCGCTGTGGCATCGGTCTGCTGAAGACATTGGTCTGCCTTGTGGCATGATATGCTCTTCGGCATGATGATGCTCTCCGGCATACTGATGCTTTTCGGCACCTGCGGCACTAGTCACGACCGGGCGGCAATTGGTCCACAGACCAACCCGGGCTCAAGCAATTTCGCAAGGATGCGGACACATCCAAACAAAGCTCCTACTTCGCCCTCTATCAGGCTTGCGAACAGCAATCTGAGTCGCACCTCTCTAGCGAGAGCAGGTGGCTTCGACCACGGTCGATAGTGGAGTTTCGCAAAGCAGGAGGACCTGCTCGACGACTCTCAAGAATTGTGGCTGACAGAAATTCGTGAGGCAGCAGTTGCTGCTCAGACGAAAACCCAACTCGCCATTGTCCCAGACTGTCACCGCAGTGTTCGTCTGGGTCTTCTCCCAAGCCGCGCCCGTAGGGTTAGCATGGGGATGCCGGACGGAGCTCAAGCTTAGCGCTCAGCTTCGCTGGGACGTCGCCTGCTTTTCGCTGGTCGACCACGTGAGTGCGTAAATTTAGCATTTTGTGCTGCTCAAACGAAACTCTGGGGGTCGTGAAAGAAGCAGTTTGCTGCTACTCAAACGAACTCCCAAGTGTCACAAAAGAAGCAGTTTTCTGCTACTTCAACAATATTCATGTTGTTGATCATGTCGGCTGCGGTAACTGTAGCAGTCCTGCGTACCGACATGTTCAGGTTGTGGAGGGTGCCGATCAGCCCGGCACAGCTTCAAAGTGAAGGAAAAGATAAAAGAAGGAGAAAATTTAAAGTCAAAAGAAGTTGGCAAGAAGAGAGGAAGAAAGAGGTTCGCAGGAGTGGGCGGTGGGCGGTGGACAGGTTATAGGGAAATTTCGAGTCGATGACGGAATGAGGGGCACTTGCACTCGAGTCGTCGCAAGGCAGCAGCTTCCCGATTGGCCAACATGAAACACACCTGAGAGGTTGGAAACGTTCCTGAAACGTTCAAGATCACGATTTACTAGATCGTTCGTAGTCGAGCCACTCGTGCTGGGCAGAGCACCGTAGCTGTAGTACGCCTAACGCACCGTCTTACATACTGAATGTTCGCCTTGATATTCCTAGTATCCTCCTTCTCCCTCTTCCTTCTCTACTGTCCTTGCTTGTGCTAGGAGGAGTACCGTAGTTATCATGATTATACTTAGTACGACGATCATCAGGAAGAAGTGCAGGAGAAGACGCGAGTAAAGATAGAGAAAAGCAACAATCGACGTGCTCAGGCCCATATGTGAAGAGTGCCGCAGGTTCTATACCTCGACATGCCCAGTCAATCAAGTATTACCGTGAATTGCAACCAACCGAAGACGGTACAAAGCATCACGAACGTAGACATAGCCTGAAGTCAGTTGGGAAAGTCCCTTGGTCTAGTAGGTGTAATGGAGCAGGTAGAGTAATCAATCAGACTTTTCCCAAACACCATACAATACTATACAAAAGCCGCATGATTTATTGGCAGCTTCTTTTCGTGGTCATACATCCACCCTTACAGTAAAACCTCACTCCCGTCATGCCATGCTATCCTGTGACCTCCCATGCCCATCCAATCCGAAGTACTTTCCCATTCCTCCCAAACTCCGGTAACATGCATATCCAAAAACCTCTGATCCTTTTATCATGCCATCGGCGTCGTGGGCGCGCTCCTCGTCTGCATCAATTCCTTGCCATCATTATCATCGACATTCAGAAGTCCGAAAGGGAAGCGGTCGTTTTCATTACAATTGGATCCTGTGTCAAGTATGGGCGTTCGCAAATCGCCCTCTTCTGCCGTGGAATTCTCCGTAGACAGAACGTCTGAAGCGGTACTACTTCCACGACTTGCCGATATGCTTCTATCACGCACATCGTCCACATCGTCGACATCGACATCGCTCACACCGTCTGTGCCAACCACCACTGATGCAGTTGCGGGACTATTGGGACTGACAAGAGTGCTATCCTGTGCTGGGGAATCGTCGTCATTGTCGTCAACCTCCTGCACGCTCATCGCTGAAATTCGTGCATCCAGCAGCGTTCGGTCATTCTCGGATCTGACTCGTCTCTCGAAAGGCAGTGGTTTGCGTGGTTTCGCAGCAGATGATACTGCAGACGAAGCGCCTCCAGATCTGAACGGGCTATCCCATCGCCATCGCTGCCGCCAATGTCGGGACGGCTTACCAGCGCTACCAATTGCAGAGGCACTCCCTGCACTTTCGCTACCAGGATCAGCGGGTGAGTTCGGTCGACTGGTACTCGCATAGTCCTGTTGTCGGTCGAGTCCATTGATGCTCCCACGCTTACTGTAAGTCGGGGAGAACGCAAGATCCGCCAAAGAGAGCGCTCATACCAAATTGTCCAAGGAGTACGACACCAAGAGATACCAGCATGAGTCCTGCTTGGACAGCAACAATACGTTTTTGATTCACGACTTCCTCCGCGAGCATTCGCACGTGTTCCGCGAGTACTTCACGCTCTCGACGTCCTTCCTCTCGCTGGGCTGCAAGCTCAAGTACTGTGCTCTGCCACAACTGATCGTATTCTCCCCTGAACTTTAGCAGCTCGATCGTGATGGTCGAGTTCAGCGTGTCGAGGAATGTCGTAGTTTTAGCGAGCTGCCGTTTGGAGGCTGAGGCGAAAGCATCGCGAAGGAGTGCCGATTGAGATTCGATATACTGAAGAGATAGCGTGGCGTTTGACTCTAAAGAGCCGAGGCGTTTGTGGATAGATTTGAAGAACGACTCCTGTGTCGCAGGAGGGGCCGAGGCCACAGGGACTGTGCTACTTGTTGTCGAAGTTGATGAGGCAGAATGATGGGTTGCTGACGACACATTGGCACCTGCAGCTGATTGGCTGACGGTGTCGGAAGAAGTAGAATTGGCAGCGTTGTCGCTGGCTTGCGCAGATGTAGTCGCGCTCTTCGCAGATACAGTGGCTTCTGAGGGCGTCGCGTTGGAGGTGAGACTCGAGGTAGCAGACTCCGTGGAACGAGTAGTCTTGTAATACAATGTAGTCGTGGTTTTCTCGGTGACAGTCACGATCTCTGGCTCTACCAGGTCGTCTGGCACCATAGTCTGGTCAGATGTCGATGAGTTCGTGGAGGGGTTCGCCTGATCCGTCGTTGCTGTTCCTGAGACTGGAGCTGTGATATTGAGTAGAGCGGCTGTATGAGAGGAGCTCGCAATCTCGATTGTGATACTGGACTGGTCTGAGGTCGATACAGGCTCATCGGAGTGTATCGCACCAGGCACAACGACCTGCACGGGTGAGGTCTCCCTGGTCGTCACTTCCACCTCCTCTACGTCTTCTTCGTCATCATCATCAAGTTCACCCCGAGCCAGCTGTTCCTGATGTCTGAACTCTTCCATCATCGTCGTTCCATGAATTCTGATCAAGCTGACCGGGCAATAGTACTCGCTGCCGTAGTGTGACAAAAACTCCACTCTGAGATATCTAGCCCAAATAAGTGGATTCTCGACAAGGAACGCCTGGATACTCCTGCTATTCTTGGCCTCGAATATCCCCAGATCTTTCCACTTCTCTGCCTTGACGGGATATCTATCAGACACACTGATCTTGAATGTGCGGAACATGGAGCTGAAGAATTCGAAGTTGGCAAGGACGATAGTATCAACGAGAATATCATCGCAGAGCTCGACAATGAGGAATTTATTGCTAATAGAGCATTCATTGAGCATATAGCTGTCCTTATTCTCGACCAGAATGGAATTGGCGGACTTTGATCGGGTATTGGTCTTGATGATATTCGCAGCGCAGTCGAAAGATGCGTAATTGAACCGCTCCTTGCACGTCCTTCCGGCATCTCTGCTGCGGACAAGTGGTGAGGATACCTTGCTCCCGCTTGGGGTGGCACTTGCGCCAGGTCCGTGCCCATCCGTCGATACTGGAA
>Ga0268246_10001118_pt1 | contig 10185 bp, 5 predicted proteins | sample AgamicOrSfe_FD_200242 | JGI IMG/M metagenome (GOLD analysis project Ga0268246, IMG submission 200242) | Agave microbial communities from Guanajuato, Mexico - Or.Sf.e (v2) (version 2) | ecosystem: Host-associated > Plants > Phyllosphere > Phylloplane/Leaf | place: Guanajuato, Mexico | collected...
ATCTGATCACTGCACACTGCTCGTCAACTTACATGCCCCGTCCTGAAGCCAGGAAGGAAAATACCATGTTCGGATCTGGTCGTTGCTGGTTCTTCTCCACGATCTTCCGGATCTGTGCTGTCCACAAAGACGACTGTGACGAAACACTGTCAGCAGTGACTCCATAACTCTTTGTCCTCGGACGAAACAATATACATACATAGCTACCAGCGAAAAGCCCAAACAGTGCGCAAAACACGTAAAGAAGGGCCAAGCCACCTGTTTCAGACCCTGTGCAGCCCCAGATAACAAAAACACTGATGGCACTCCCGATCGTGCATAGTGCAATACAGTTCGTGACGTGCCATCGATCGCTGAGCCAGCCTGCTATGATGCAGCCGCCGACTCCGGTCAGGTTGAAGATGACGAGCGTGAGTGAGGAGAGGAAGTTTGAGCTGGATGTCGAGCTTGTGTTCTGGACTTGGTTGGCGTAGGTGGGGAGGTATATCTGATGTCATAGGTCAGCTTTGAAGCGCAGTACAACATATAGCAGGTAGGCAAGCATACTATCGGTATGAAGTACCCAAGCCCTTGCATTATTGACGCGAGCTGAAAAAGCAGGAAGATAGGCGACCATAGAAACGAGAGATCAAAGCGGCGCCGACCCGCTCCCACCGCTGGCGGTATCCTGGGCTTGACGAACTTAAGCAGTGGAAACGTGAGGACGAACAGGCCCAGGGCGAGTGCTCGAAGGGTGGTGCGGAAACCAAAGCGGCTTAGCGCAGCTTCCACAGTGACTGGGAAGATGGCGCCGGCAAGACCGGTGCCCGCTGTTGGTTCGTGAAGTTAGCTATACGCGCGTGGCAGATGAGCGATGCAGAGTGTCGCAAGAACACGCACCCCACATGATACCATACGCAAGGCCCTTTCTCTTGATGAACCAGCCGTCTAAAAATCTGCCCAAGCGCGCCAGACGTCAGTATCGATAGACCAACTGTCATGCTCCCGGCGGTCACCAGCCATACTCACACCACAGTCGGCGAATACACCAATCCTCCCCCGATCGCATACATCACACCCTGTGTAGCGACGAGCTGATTCGTTGTCGTCGCGAACGAACTACATGCCAGGCTGAGACAGAGCAGAGACAGGCCGAGCACGCTGCAGAAGCGCTGGAGGGAGGGCCAGCGAAGGATGATGGCGAAGACTACGGGCGCATTGACTGCAGGCAGGATCTCTCGTTAGTGGAGGAGTTCCTTGGAAGGCAGCTTGTACAAGTAGGCGCTGGACTTACTGTACATAATGCCCTATCATCGAGTAATGTGGCATTAGTCGTTGATGCGTAGATGAATAGTAAATTGGTAGTACTCAGCGTACCGACTGCGTTGTGCCAACAGTGGCAAGATTCCCATCCTGAAACGACGGGTGCGTGCTGTAGTATGCTTGAAACACACCGAACTAGTCGCAATCGCGTCAGTATGCCAGACAACACGAGCCTGAAACGTGACCATCATTGTCATGGCTCAACGTACAGTATAAGCGAAACCCCTACGAAGGCCTTCATGTCAGCTATTGGCCGCTCGAACTCGCAACGATTCACTCCCGCACTCCCGTTCCTCGCCATTCTCATATCCTGATAGGGGGTAGATGGCCACTGTAATGCACTACAGTAGGGCTTGAGTTGTACATACCACACCAACATCTCCACGGCAAAACACCCCGCCAAGAACAACCATGCGTCCTTGCCTCCATCAGCTCTGGGCCACTGGCTACTTGCGCCGGCAGCCTGTTCGTCTTCTGCGAAGTTCACGTCGAGTGGCTCATGGCTTGCTTCGGCCCCGTCGACTGGCTGTACATCACCTTGGGGTGGGAGCTGCGTGAGGGTGATCGCTTGGGCGGACATGGTGGGCGAGTGGTTGTTTGCAGTTGTGCTGCGAGCACTGGTTGGTGGGGTACAGGTGTGGACTGAAGGGACGATGTATCATATGCTAGGAGAGCACGATGGGAGACTAAGAGTCATACTGCAGTGTATCATCTGTATGACAAATTGAATGTGTGCCAAGACTCAAGTCCATCAGCCACATCGAAAATACCCGCTCGCTGGTCAGAGCAGGCAGCATACATGACTATGATAATTTCATCTGTTTAGATTGCTACAAACAATATATTACCACCTTTACGTATGTACATTGCTTCCAGCTAGCTGCCGCCAACTCCGTATACCTGTCCATGCACCTCATGCTCAACCTACCCTAACTTATGCATCCACATCAACCAACCTCTTGGCTTCATAGCTCTTCTTCGCCTCTTCCAATAACGTTTCGAAGTCCCCGCTCGTCTCACACATCTCCTTGAACCAGCGCTTCTTCGGCGCTTTCTGCTCCGGCTTGATATCGGATTCGTCTACAACATCCTCGACCTTTGCGGCAACAGCCTCGGCCGTGGCGTCGGCTTGCGGCTGGCCCTTTGGTACTTCCATCCCTCGTTCCTTGTCCTTGTCCTTGTCCTTGCTATTTGGCGACTCGACTTGCGTGGCGTCACTGTCAGAAGGTTGTGACTGGGAATCATCGTCATCGTCGTCTCTCGGCTTGAGAAGCTCCCATGGGCTGCCCATCTCGACAACTTCGCCACGCTCCATTACGATGACAGTATGATAGTCTATGATTGTGGCGAGCCTATGAGCTATGGTGATGATGGTCTGGTCGTTCAACTCTCGGATCGTGTCCTGAATCTTGGAATCCGTGGCGTAATCGATACTAGCGGTAGCTTCATCCATAAGCAATACCTTGGGCGCTTTGAGCAGCGCACGAGCCAGACATAGCAACTGTCGTTGACCTTGCGACAGATTGTTGCCGGATTCCGAGATGGGCGAGAGGAGGTTGAGAAAGATATTTTTATTTTCGTGCTCGTGAGCTAATGTCACCGGAGTTCCGGCGCCAGATCCGGCTTCAATGTTGTCAAAGTCGACGACATCCAGGATGTTCGAGTTTTGAGCCGGGTTGCGACGATCCGCTGTGTCGACCGTATCGACTGGTAGAGAAATGGTAGGAACGCCGGCGGAGGTGTTAGGTCGTGATGTGTTCAGGTTGGAGCCGATAAGTTGGACACGTCGTAGAGCAGTGAAGATCTCCTCGTCAGTGAAGAGACTGAACGGATCCAGGTTACTGCGGATAGTGCCAGAAAACAGTGTAGGATCTTGCGGCACCATGACAATGTTCTCACGCAGATCCTGGAGACCGATGGTGCTGATGTCAATGCCATCAATGACAATCTTGCCAGACTCTGCTTCGAGAGCACGGAAAAGAGCGAGGGCTAGAGATGACTTGCCTGCACCGGTACGACCTACCACACCAATCTTCTCGCATGGATTGATCTTGAATGTAAGCTCTTTCAGCACGAGGTCAAGCTCCTTCTTGTATCGTGTCGAGTATCCTACAAACTCTACGACACCCTTACTCGGCCAATCATGTGGAGGACGATTGTCTGGAATAATGGCAGCAGCTTCTTGCGGGACGTCAAGATATTCTTTGACACGCTCGACAGAGTTCATGTTCTGTTCGTTCTATTCCAAGGTGTTAGTATAAGTGTTCGATTTGAATGCACACCCAGACTGGGCAAAAAGACTTACGCTGGCGTAGAGACGAACAAACCAAAGAACGTTCTCGGTGAAGCTTACTGCGTAAGTTAGAGCCAGACCAGCGGCTCCGGCATCGATACGACCGATGCTAGTGATGACGAACACTCCAGAAAAGAAAGAGACTAGAGCTCCAGCAACATCAACACGGAAAGCTAGCCATCTGTTTGCAGCCCACAAGTAGATGAACGGTCTGTTGTGCGTATTGACTTTGTCAAGGTTCTCTCGGATGTAACGTCTCTCGTCACCATATGCTCGGATTGTGGTCATTCCAGAAAGTGTCTCGCCAAACTGTTGGTATAGCGGACTTCGCTGGACGGACTCCAGGCGCTTTAGATCCCGAGAGGAGTCAATGTAGAACCGACCGATGAGGAAGTATAAAACTGAAATGAAAAGGCCGGCGATGAGGAATCCGGGCGTAATAACAGATATAAGGATAATGATAGTGATAATCGACGCACCGCAGTGCAGGAAACCAAGTGCAACAGGAGCCACTTCTTGATCAATGTTCTCAAGATCCTTGCTGAAGCGATTCATGATCTGTCCAAGTGGTGTGCTATCAAAGAAACTCAGCTTGGCGCGGCTGATGGACTCAATCAAGCGGACATGAATAAGTTTCGATGCCGCAAGTGATCCCCAGAATAATACTGCTGATTGCCAGAAAGTGACAATCATGCAGATCAGTGCCAGAACAGCATAAACAGTGAGGTAATATGCTGCATCGACAGGTTGTGTGCTCGCAACTACAAACTCGCTGGCTGGAGTCTGGACCAGTGGCACATTGTATGAGCATGATCCTCGCGATACGCAAGTAGACCAGCTACCGGTCGTCGAAAGGTATGCAAGAGATGATGAGTTCGAGGCAGTTGGTGGCCTGTAGTCCTCCGTGGCGTAAGCATTTGCCCACTCTCGGATCCAGATGTTTGTGGATACTGTCGTAAGTTGTTGAGCGACAAAAACAAGTGCCACTCCTGTGTAAAAGATTGGACCTCCCATTGACCTCAGATACATGAGCATGATGCTAAACTTGACGGCACCTTCCGCTTTACCCTCACTCAACGCCGAGGCGCTTGGTGTGGCGGTGGCTTTCGCTGGGCCAGATGTCGGAGCATCGAATTTGTCTGTAGCTTGATTGCCATCTAGTGCGGCACTTACGCTCGGCCCAAGCTCATTCGCAGCCTCTGCCGCCATGAGATCAAGTGCTGTGGACGACGGGACTCGTGATTGAGCTCGTGATGGCTGTACAGATTTAGAAAGATCTGCTCCAAGCTTGCCCGAGTCAATGATATCGTCGACAGAGCCTTGAGCAACAACCTTTCCGTTCTCCATGAGCACTGCAAATTGCGCTTCCGGCAAGCATAGCGATACATTGTGTGTGACCAGTATGCAAGTTCGGTTGTTCATGAGTGGGCCCATAAGCGCATTCTCAAAGATATGCTTGGCTGTATGCGAGTCAACAGCACTCAGGATATCATCAAGCAGAACATGTCGTGCGTTGCAGTAGATGGCACGCGCCAAGGAGACACGCTGCTTCTGTCCACCACTCAATGTCACGCCCTTGTCTCCGACCAAAGTCTCTCCTCCATTGTCGAGAATAGCGAAATCTTTCTCCAGAGAGCATGCTGCGACAACTTCCTTGTACCGCTTCCCGTCCCAAGGACTCGCAAAGACGATGTTGTCCTTGATGGAAGCATTTGCTAGCCACGCTTGTTGTGCGCAGTAAGCTGTACACTCAACAAGACCAGTTCGTGGATCCTTCTTTAAGTCTTCACGACTGCGACCACCAGGAAGATATACCTTTCCTTCAAGGAGTGTCATCTCACCCAGCAGCGCCATTAATAGTGACGTCTTACCACTACCCGTAGGCCCGGCGATGACGTTCAGCTGCCCAACTTCAAATTTCATGTTCAAATCTGACAGCTGGAAGGAAGAGTTGTCTTCCTCTTCGACGCTCGCCAAGGATCCCCAAGTGAAGCTGCCATTCTCGAAACCAATCATAGGCTCGCCGTCCTGGACTTCAGGATGCTTCAGCTGTTTGTACTTGCCAGTCTCCTCTTCCAACAGGAACTCTTCAACACGATCGACCGAGACTTTCGTTTCCTGAACGTGCGCAATCATATCGGCTATATAGTCCAGAGGAATTTTCAGAATCGTGAAGAGTGACAAAGCAGTGAATGCTATGGATGGCTTGAGTGACTTGCCCTCAACGAGTGTGTAGAGTGCAAATGACAGGAATGTGATGACTAGTGAAGAACCACTCCAGATTGTTGATGCGAATGACCACAATATGAAACGATTACGAAGCGCTAGAAGCTCTGCCTTCCGCTTGACGTCGACCTCGGCCATGAAGCGTTGCTCCCAGGCGAAATATTTGATGATGCGGATGTTGGTCAGAACCTCGTTAGTGGAGTGGATGCGAGCATCAGTAGCTGCCAGGATCTTCTTCTGGTAGGAAGCGAACGAGGTCGCGATGAAGATGTTGATCGGAAACAAGCCAACCATTGTGACCAGTCCTCCGACGAAGCTCCAACCGATCGTTTGATACAGTAAGACGAGACAGACAACCAACTGGACGGGTGCGCTAGCCCATAAGAAATGTAAGTATGCACTGATCTCGCTAACTTTGAACGAGTCCACAGCCATAAGATTAATAATTGCGCCGGAGCTGACCTGCTCAGCGTCCTCCTGGGCTTGTTTTAGGTCCTCCGCTTTCTGTTGCTTATCACTTTTTGGCTCATCTTCGTCCTCCTTGCCGCCGAAGAGCCTTTGCCATAATGATCGTTTTCCAGTTGGCTTGGCTGTGGCTTCCTTGCCTAGGACCTTTTCGTCAGCGTTCGCGGCAGCTTTGCGCTTCAAAGCCTTCGCATAGATTTCGCCGATGATGACCGCACGTAGCTGGATGCAAAGGTGACGACCCGTCCAAAGTGCTTGTCCGTCCGCCAACGCCGCCAGGACTCCGGACACGAAGAGCAGGATGACAAAGAACCAAGCACTGCTCGCTGGCGTGCCCGAGGGATCTTCCACATACTCGAGGATCTTTTGAAGTAACAACGGCGGTGCAAATGTCAGCACTCCTCCCACCGCACCCCACGCGGCTTGTACAATCAGAGGACCCTTGAAGTGCTTGAGTAGATGCCATGCCAAGGCGTTAGTCTTCTTCACCTGTCTGTAGTTTGCAAGCACAATAGCTGCCTTGTCTGAGGGAGCAAGATTCCACACGTCGGCCAGTTCTATCGTCTTGTTATAGCCTTGCCATACGATAGGGTCCACCCAGGAGAATGTGGCCAGCGAAAATACACTTGCTTGTGGCTCTCTGGCAGGTGGGATGTTGCCCTCATACTCGAGCTCGATTGTACGGTTGCCCTTGCGTGTGCCAAGTGCGATTACCAGCAGTACGCTGTTTAGCACAAAGTATGCAATCATGAGTGACTGCGATTGTTGCGACGGTGGGTGAATGATATACGAGCGCAGAAGCAGAACGACAAAGACCCAGTTTCCGTACAAACAAGCTGTATGGGTCCATAATCCAGGCATGGTCATCCTTTGCGAGCTTGACGTGATCAAGCGAGCGATTGTGAAGGCCGAGATATACGCCCAGGTAGCTATTCCTGCGATCGCCGCAATCTTGCCATCCTTGCCCCACGAGTCTAACAATAGCGCCGCAACATTGATACCGAGAATACCCAGTGAAGCCAATACCTCCACAAACACCATCAGCGACTCGAACCTCGGCTTGTCTTCCTCCACATATGTCGTCCGATTGATCTGACTTTGTGTAGGATGTAAGGCCAGCTGAGCGTTGCGATCAATCTCCTCGTCTATTGGATCTTCATGCTCCAGTGCTTGCGTGCCTGGCGGAGGCATGCGAATATCCCAGACATGGTGCCAGTTGTTGAGGAGTTGATAGGCACCATAGTATCTTGACGTGGTCGCATGCTGTATCACTTGGAGGGTGAGGAAGACCAGCGAGATACCGCAGAGGATTAGAGGAAATAGTGTCTGTAGGTAACTGGTAGAGGTCAGTTTGCGCCTAGGGTGAGACACGGCCGACAAGATGCGCTTACTCATGCTGGAAACAAGTACTGAAGTCGTCAGTCTGCCAGAAAGGCTCATGACACCGCGCGAACATGATGAAGGAGGAATTAGAGTGCTGCAGTCGAGTCCTTCATAGATCTTTATTCAGGTGGCTGGAAAGAATGTTGTCGCTTCTGCGCACTGAACTTGCAGATGGGCGACAAGTAAGACTGGGCCCGGCAATCGATCCTCGCTGTGCAATGTCCTAGTGAAAGGCAACTGCAGGTCTGGAGTGCTGCAAGGTGAGACGATGGGAATGTGTGACACAGTGCGAGATCACGAATATACCGAGCAAGCGGAGTTGGTTACAGAAGTGGTCATCTGTTACTGTATAGGGCAGCATGTGAGACACGGCTTTTAGATAACAGGCGACCTGCCTATTCAAGCTCATTGTATACTGCATTATGAAATGGAAGATACCACAAGTTCGCTGTGAGAAAGGATGCTTCGAAGTATAGGGGACGAAGATACGGCATGTCTACCTTCATGCATGCGATACAGATGAGGAGGTGACAGGTACCAATAGCATACCAACCACGCCAAATACTTGTACTGAGAGATAGACTCAATCAACTTCAACGAAGAAAGCGCAAGAATCGACCTTGACTAGGTGGCGTGCGTCCTTCCAATCCATTCCCTGCCGTACTCGCTATCGCAACTCGCTCTCTCCAGAATCTTGCCTCCGCTTCGACCTCGCTGGTGTCATCATCATTCTCGCGTTCCTCAACTGCATTGACTCGCCTCGCAGTGACGGTCCTAGCTTGCCGTGGCGATGCTCCAAGAGGGCGGCCACCGCTGACGACCGCAAAACCCTGCAAAGGTCGACTTCGCTGAAGGACTGGCATAGGACTGTTTCCCGACAACGGAGAGCGTCTTTGAGACGGCATTGCTGGAGGTCCATTGGGTTGCGGAGCTAAGGCGGATCCTTGGAGGGCTCTGGGTGTGAAAGAAGCAGCAAAGGCCAGAAGTCGGTCCGCTGCAGACGGAGTGGTCATGCCACCACGCACTGCATTCGGCGACAGAGACGTGACGTCCTCCATTGCCAGACGCATGCGCGCTTCGTAAGACAGATGGGCCTCGGGCTCAATAGCGCCATCGTTGATCACATCACGGAATGTAGCGTCGATGAAAGGGTCTGCAGCTTCACGCAAATGGTCGTCCGTTCTGGCCCCGGATCCAGCATCAACATCATCGTCCTCGAAAGAGGGGAAACGCTGACTCTGTGACCACAATGGTATGCCACTCCCAGTGTCCGATCCATGCAAGTTGAGTCTCTCCGCATCATGTATGAGCTCGTCCAGGGGCGAGCGATCGCTGTGATGGAAAGCATAATTTCTTGCAGTGTGCCTGAGATGTTCACGATTGTCCGAACCAGGAGTAACTGTCGTGTTTTGCATCCAATTCGGTGTAACTGATCTTCGAGCATTGGTCTCAAGTAGCGTTGACAAGTTTCCAGTAGTGGTGGCTCGCTCTAGTCCAGAACTAGGTCGAGTGCGTGTGATGGCCAAGGGTGTGAATTCGCCAGGATCAGAAGAACCTCGCACTCTCCTCAGTCGTTCACGCCGGGAGGTGCTTGGGGCAGGGCGCCTTTCACGACCAGTTTCCTGTGGATGTCCTCCAATGTGGACGTCAGGAAGAGCACCATCTAGCTGCATTGCACCTCTGCTGTCGAGACGAGGTATATTATTGTTCTGATAACTTGGAACTTGGCTGATGTCCTTTTCCAAAACAGAGTCATGACGCATGCGATATGTTGATGGTCCTCCAGCTGGCGAGCCAGGTATAGATATGTCAAGAGTATCGTTGGCAAGCATCTCCAGCTCGAGCTCGTCACGGTCGTCCATGGCGGCGGAAGGGGACGACGCAATCAGAGTAGAATCGGTCAGACTTTCGTCGCGAGATCGTTCAGGACCACGACGAAGCCGCATCGTGGGTACAGGTAGTGCGTATAGAGGTAACGATGGCTGTGCTTGTTCTTGAGCGAATCTCATAGCATGTATGCGATGGGCACCATGATTGAGGAGGAAGTCGTCGAATTCAGTCTTAGTCACGCCGATGACCGAAGGCTGAAGACGCAGCATGGTAGCTTGTATGTTTGAGTTTGATGGTGATGCGTATGTTTAGTAGATAGATTCAAATCAAACATATACTGCTCCTTCCTCTCGAAGAGGGTTGCCAATTTTTCTGGGTCTCACGATCGAGTCTGCCTGTCAAACCCTCGAGGAAAAACAGATGACCTAAGACCACACCACATCCAAAGACCAGATTCGGACTGAATTCACACACAAACAAGCAAAAACAACACTCTGCAGCATCATTTGTGTGGCATCACCTGGTCATCCTCAGACGAGGAGAACTTCACGATCTCCTCCATCAAACGATCGAGCGACTGTTCGAAATCTCCCACATTCCAGAACTCAAACTTCGGACACTGCAACGCTGCGAAATATGCTTCGTGTTGTGCTTTATTGCGACCCGTGCCTGGTCCTGAGGTGTAC
>Ga0268246_10001119_pt1 | contig 10160 bp, 12 predicted proteins | sample AgamicOrSfe_FD_200242 | JGI IMG/M metagenome (GOLD analysis project Ga0268246, IMG submission 200242) | Agave microbial communities from Guanajuato, Mexico - Or.Sf.e (v2) (version 2) | ecosystem: Host-associated > Plants > Phyllosphere > Phylloplane/Leaf | place: Guanajuato, Mexico | collected...
GAGTGGAAAGGAGGAGGAGGAGGAGGGGGAGGGCAAGTTGTCGCGGAAAGAGAAGGATGTCAAAGACGGTCGAGTCGTCGATGTCGTGCTAAGTGACATGTCAGCGCCCTGGGACCTGGTGTCGAGCACCTGGATCAAGAGCGTTAGTAACCCGTGGTCTAGGATGATGAACACCAGCGGCATGCCGTTTAGAGATCATGCCGGGAGTATGGTAAGTCGCCAAGCTCCTCTCTCCTCTACATTTCCTCTCCTCCACACCTTCTACCCTGTCTTCAAGCTTTGATGATGAAGATTGCCGTTTATGAACCACCATCTAACACACCACCAGGATCTCTGCCTCGCGGCCCTCACGTTTTGCTACGACACCCTTCGCACCGGCGGAAATTTCCTCTGCAAATTCTACCAGGGCGCAGAGGACAAGGCGTTTGAGATGAAACTGAAGAAGCTGTTTGAGCGCGTCCACCGGGAGAAGCCCGAGTCGTCGCGGAGTGTACGTGTTTGCTTGATCCATCCGCTGCTGAGATTGGTAGAGGAACCATTTTGCTGATGATTGTGGTGGGTTCACAGGCGTCCAAGGAGGCGTATTTTGTCGCCATACGCCGGAAGCCTGATGTCGAGCGCTCTGCGATTTTCCCGGACGAGACGTGAGATGGCGTGGATCGGAGATTGAGATCAAGTCTCTCTGCTACCACTTGCGACACTTTAAGATGCGACGAACACGACACGAAACAACAGGACGACGTGGAAAAGTAATCATTACCCGTTGCCCTCTCATCAAACTCGACTGACAACTCAAGGGCATCCTATCTTGACCTATTCAATCCTACTGCACAAAACTCATCTCCCTCCTCTGCTTCTTGAGCGGACTAAACATGAACCCATCCTCGGTAGCCAGCACCCCCTTCTTCACACCAGGCCTCGCCATCCCACCCAGAAAACTGCCCCTGACGGCACCGAGCCCACCAAGCGGTCCTAAGCGTCCACCGGCAAATAATCCCTTGCCCGGCAGCGCCTTGCTCGGCGCATCGTCTTCTTCGTCAAACAGGGTCTTACCCAGCCCGCCGAGTTTGCGCTTCTTGACCTTCTTCTCCGCCTCGGGCTCAAAGTTGAACGTCGCGAACGTGGCGAGCGATTTGCGAATTTTAGGTTTTGGTGCTTGTTGCTTGGGCTTCAGGACCGGGATCGGGGCCGCCGCTTCTTTGGGCTGAGAGGCTGGCTCGTCTTCCTCGACGACTTGCTCGAGCGTCGAGAGCTTGATTTTGTCCTTTTTCTGTGCGGCTGGCGCTTTCTTGATGTTCGTCTTGCTCGCCGGGACTTCTTGGAGTGGCACCTTTTTCGTCTTGGCTGGTTTGGCTGTCGGCGAGTCCTGTACTTCGGGACTTGGTTGACGGTCGTGCTTTGATGCTTCTTCGGTCTCTTCTTCAGCTTCCTCCTCGGGACTGTTAGGTGCGATGCTGGAGGTGCGATTTAGAAATGGAGTGATGGAGAAGGACGACTTTTCTCCGAGGTTGGCCACTTTACGGCTGCGCTTGTTCGCTGGTCCATTTCCTGGCGTGCCGAGGGTTGTCGCATCCGGATCCATGGCAACTGCACCACGCTTCTTGGTCTGCTTCGCGGCAGCAGGGGCTTTTGGAGCCGCAGCCTTCTTCGCCGGCTTGGTCGCGGCTGTGGGAGCAGTAGCGGCAGCTTGCTCCTGGGCCTCGGTCAGTGCCTCTTGTGTCTCCTGGAGCTGGGCCTTTGTCGTCCGTAGTTTGTTGCGGAATTGCGTAAGCTTATCGTCAAGAACAGCGCGCTGCGCATCCCAGTCACTCTGTGCTCTCTGCATCGCGCGCTCGGTCTTGAGCTTTTCCTTCTTCTCTTGTGCGAGTTCCCGAGATAGCTCTTCAGAGCGGACTTCGACCTCTGCATCTGCTTCCGCCTTCTTCGTCTCTTGCACGGTCGCGCGTTGGGATGCTTTCTTCTGTTCTTCTAGTTCACTGCGGAGCTCCTCAATGGCGGCCTCGGCCTTCTCCCGCTGGCGTTTCTCTTGTTTCATTGACTTCCGAAGACCGTCCATCTCATCTTCCTGTGCTACTTCATGCATAGTGTTGCGACGTTTGGCGAGTGCACGTTGTGCATCCCTCTTCGCTTGCTCCAATTCGACCTCGATTGTGCTAACTTGTCTCTGGAGGGCGAGTTTCTCGGTAAGAAGTGTTTCATTTGTCGAGATCTGCGCTCTGAGATGCTCGAGCTCGGGCTTAAGCATAGACAATTCGTGGGTAAGGGCAAGCTTTTCGGTCAAGACTTTGTCGGTATCTGTGGTGAGGTTCTTCAATGCATTGCGCTCGGCCTGGTGATACCTGTCAGTATGTGGACACGTCCAGTCGCCATGCGCGCCACCTACTCGGAGCATGGAAAGCTCTTGCTCCCTTGCAGTCATCTCATCCTCGACAACTGTCAGGGCAGCCTCGGCCTCTTCTGCACGGGTCAGATTGTCCTTAACAATCCTCTCCAGCTTATCAGAACGATCCTCTTCTTTCGCAAGTAGATCGCGCAGCTCATCGCAATCGTCCTCCAGAACGTGCACCTCGAAGCGTAATTTGCGAATACCTTCGTCCTTTGTTATGATATCCACCAAGTGATTACTGCGCTCGTACTTGAGTTCAAGCGCTGATGATTGTAGCGACTGATCATATCTTGAAGCCTGCATAGTAGCGACGCTGACCGGCGCCATGGTCATGTAAATGCTGCTGGAATAAGTTGTGCTTGTCGCAACTGAAGTCTACCTCACTGTAGTAGTGTTTATCGGACATGGCTGCGTTGACGCGGAGGACCCGCAAATGTAAACAAGCGGTTCGGCAGAGTTGCCCTTTCTGCCAGCTTTGCCAAGACACGTGTGAACTTGAGGACAGCTTGAACATCACCTCAATCAAGTCAAGCTTCGTCATTTAAAGCCCATTACGCTGCACCAACACCAGCGATACAGATATGAGGATCTCACAGATCGCTGCGGCACTACTGCTGCCATTGACTGCTCTTGCTGCCAGGAAATCGTCAAGCGACCGCTTCAATGACTTTTACGCTAAGCAGGTCTCTGCCTCTGGTGCTATCAAGCTGGACGACAACTCCTACTCCCAATTGACCGCTGCTCCACGAAACTACTCGACCGCTGTCCTCTTGACGGCACTGGATCCAAGATTCGGTTGTGGTCTCTGTCATGACTTCCAGCCAGAGTGGGAAGTTCTCGCAAGAAGTTGGACCAAGGGAGACAAGAAGAAGGAGTCCAAGCTGGTCTTTGGCACCCTTGATTTCGCCGACGGAAAAGGAACATTTCAATCCGTATGACAGAGGTTACCTGGGAGACTAAAAACAATCGCTGACGACGACAACAGCTGCAACTTCAGACCGCTCCAGTCTTGCTTCTTTTCCAGCCGACCGAAGGTCCGGATGCTAAGCTTGATGGACAGCCGGTTCGCTTTGACTTCAACACTGGGTATGTATCCTATGAATGGGTGACGTTGAAATGAGCCTTGACTAACACTCGCATAGTATTGACAAAGCCGAACCAATCCACTCCTGGATCTCGAGACACCTTCCAAATGCGCCTCACCCACCAATCGTGCGCCCAATCAACTATGTCAAGATCATCACGACCGTTGTTGCTGTTGCCGGCTCGATCAGTCTTCTCGCGGTCGCGTCCCCATACATCCTCCCGATCGTCCAGAACCGCAACCTCTGGGCTGCAATCAGCTTGATCGCTGTTCTCCTTTTCACTAGCGGACACATGTACAACCACATTCGCAAGGTACCATACGTGTCAGGCGATGGCAGGGGTGGTATGGCCTACTTCGCTGGTGGTTTCCAGAATCAGTTCGGCCTCGAGACGCAGATTGTTGCCGCTATGTGTAAGTTTACGCCCTATTATCGCAGAAGAGACAAATTGACTGACACAACTTCAGACGGCGTCCTCGCATTCGCGACGATTTCGCTCGCGTTGAAGGTTCCACGCATGGCCGACCCACGTACACAACAGATTGCCGTCTTCGTCTGGGGTGGTGTCATCCTCGGCATGTACAGCTTCCTGCTCAGTGTTTTCAGGATCAAGAACGGTGGATACCCATTCTGGCTGCCGCCTTTCTGAGGGTCTGGTGTTGGACCATGACTTCTCTGATCTGTTTGTGGTTTTAGATAGCATTGTGTTGCTCAAAAGTATGGAAGATGGACGCGATCCGTCAATTGAAGCCACTCTATTCAGCGATATGCCGAGCCGTGTTACGAAATAGATGGTGGTATAGCACCTGCCCTTTCGAGACCGGCATTTGCGGCAACACCCGCAAACCTTGTGCTTCTCCAACTTCTCGTTCCGGCGGGGGACATGCGGGGTAGTACCCAGGGGATCTGCGACTCTTCATCTTCATCTGGCTTACCAAATCGAAAGGTTACACATTTATGCACACAATCTGCTCGTCTTGACCGCTTGGCTTCGTGTTCATTTGGCGATCCGCATGTTCTGTGCTTCACTGGCCGACGGGGTAGGTTACGCAGTCATATAGACTTGTGGGGTCACTATATGGTATATATACACAAGGTTGGTCTGCATCACCTTTCTCTCGTCAGACATCCATCTCTCATACATACACAAATCATGAAGTTCACTACTGCAATTCTATCGTTGGCAGCTCTCGCCTCGACTACCTTCGCGAGATCCTCTGGTCATGGATCCACTTCTGCGACCTTCTCAGATGTGACCATCTTTGACCCACCGGCCAACTATACGATCCCACGCACGCTCTACGCGAGAACACTCTTGCTCAATCAGAACCACAAGAACGACAGCGTTCTGCTTGCGACCTGGGAGAACTACCTTCCAAACAACGATTCCTTCCCGTACTTTCCCATCTACCAGTCCTATGATGGTGGACGCACTTGGTCAGAACGATCCAAAGTCTATGATCAAGTCAATGGCTGGGGTCTAAGGTATCAACCTTTCTTATACGAGCTTTCCGAGCCATTGGGAAGCTTCTGCGCTGGCGACATCCTCATTGCCGGAAACTCCATTCCCGATGATCTGTCCAAGACGCAGATTGACGTCTATGTCAGCAAGGACAAGGGGTACGTAGTAATGCTTCTACCAGGAGGAAAATAACTCTGCTAATAACTCCAGCTACACCTGGTCTTTCGTCTCGACCGTCGCTAACGGTGGTGAGGCCTTGCCCGACAATGGTCTGACTCCAGTCTGGGAGCCCTTCCTTATGACCTACCAGAACCAAATGGTCATCTACTACTCCGACCAGCGCGACCCAGCCCACGGCCAGAAGCTGGTGCACCAAGTATCTTCTGACCTTGTAAACTGGGGTCCAGTCGTCGACGACGTGGCGTACTCCAACTACACCTTTCGTCCAGGCATGACCACCGTGTCCGAGCTCCCAAACGGACAATACTTCATGACCTACGAGTTCTACGGCGCTCCAGAGGTCGCCTTTGCAGTCTACTACCGCGTCTCGGACAGCCCGCTCACCTTCAACTCGGCCGAGGGACACGTTATCAAGTCTCCAGATGGCACAGTACCTGTCTCTAGTCCTTACAACGTCTGGACCCCCGTCGGTGGACAGAACGGCACTATTGTCGTGACCTGCGGAACTCTGACTCAGATCTTCTTGAACCGCGATCTTGGTGCGGTTGGTAGCACATGGACCAAGGTCGAGACGCCGGAGAGCGCGAGCTATAGCCGCAGTTTGAGAGTGTTGGACGATCCGAGCAAGGTCTTGATTGCTGGTGGAGGTCCGTTGGGCGGAGCTAATAACTCTGTCACGGTCAGTGTTGTCGACATTCGCGCGGATGAGAAGAGGGGTCTTCAAGCTAGGGAGTTCCAGTCTTGATGAAAGACAAGATAACTCCACAGTAGACCTCTATTTCCAATACCAATACACGTCAGATAACCACATCAACGTGATATATGTAGAGCCTCGATTGGTTATAACAATGTACTTTACGAGCCTGCAGTGAAGATTAAAAAACCACACACATATGGATACAGTATACATGTATCCTCCCCAAATCGCCATGACGTCACCGTCGCCAAATTCGCGTCTGCCTTCACGAGCACAAAAAACCTCACAGCAGCAAATTGAAAAGCAAGCACTCTACATTATCACAATCAAAATGCCACCAAGAGCCAAATCAAGTAAGCGTGCTGCCGACTTCGATAGCGACGATGAAGCAGCGACGTCAAAGAAGACCAAGGCTACCAGCTCCACCACAACAAATGGCGGCGCGCAGGTTGATGCTGAAGGCAATCCTTATTGGGAGGTTGGTCACACTCGAGTGAAATATGTACGAAACCATTGCTGACAGATAGCAGATCTCGAAGAACCGCCGCCTTGCGATCAGCGAATTCAAGGGCAAGCAGTTGATTATGATTCGCGAATATTACGAGAAGAACGACGAGATGCTGCCTGGCAAAAAAGTACTTGGTCTCACTAGTCCTAACATGTCAGGATGGATCTGATGCTGTAACATAGGGTATCAGTCTCACGCCAGAGCAATTCTCTACCCTAATCGAAGTTCTACCACAACTCGAGACAGCACTCCAGGACAAGGGCATCTCCATCCCTCGTCCGAACTATATTAGCGAGCCGATACCGAAGGCGGAGCCGGCTGAGGAGAACGCGGAAGCCGAGGATGAGACCAAGAAGAACCACGAAGCAACGAGCGAAGATGATGACTGAATGAAAGTCGGTTTACTGAACACGGCCAAGCCGAAGTGCAGGACGTTGGCAGTGCAGGCTCAAGGAATGACAGAGCAGAAGTCGGGTTACTTATTGTGGTCGAGCCGAGCTGAAGGTGTATTATAAAAGGGTTACCACGACACCTTGAGCATTCTGCCGATTTCTCTTTACTGACACCCAAGCTGTCTTCCACAAGAAACCTACCAAATATGGCAAATTCGAACTTTATCTGCTACAAACCCCCCGCCGACCTGCACAACCTCGGTTCGCATCGCTTCGCATCTGCATTGCACACTGGGGCACATACTCCCAGCGGAAATGGACCGCATTGCCATCAAGGCCCACCAATCTCGTCAAACAACCATCATCTGACTACCCCACCCGAGGTCGGTGATCGCCCCCACCCCCGGATCCGGAGAGCCTGGGGAGAGTCCGGGGTGAGTTCCCACATCAAACTCAGGTCGATTCAAGCATCAAGCCTCTTCTCAAGCTTTCGTCTTGTCAGGTACAGGAAGCGCCCAACTCTTCGCCTAATACACACGAAAAGTCAAGCCGTTGAAGGCAATACTCGAATCCGAAACGTCTTCGTTATGGAGGGGCACGACGACTGCATGGCTGCATCCTCGGTGTCAATACCATGCGACGAACATACACCACGTGCGGGGAAGTATCACAAAAGCTAAGCCATTGCAGGCATCTGGACACGCTTGTAACGGTACAACCTGCGATAATGCTTTTGCCGCCGCGTATCTTCAGCCGCACAACCAATAGAGACATGGTGATCGCCGCTGTCAATCCCGTCAGTCAACGGTCACCTTCGTCACACATATAACACTTTCGCCTACACTACTACTCGTTATGCGGAGATACAGTAGCTCTCTCCTGGTCTAGTGTCTTCCTTCTCCGACAATGCCGCTCCTGACGACTCCTTCCCTTGCCGTTTGTCATTGCCGATCTCTGAAGGACTCCATTCCTCCCCAACTGGTGCAGCGCAATCGTCTTCCGATCACTTCGCCGTCCTGCTTGACTACACGAAACGAGCGATGTAAAATGCAGGAACGGCATTAGCCCTTACGCCAGTCCTCCGAGGACATGCCGCTCTGTGCAGATCTTCGATTACATGGACTATTGGTTGGTCAGCCCATGAGGATAAATGGGCTGGCGCCCACCACGACGGTACAGTGTGCTCCTTTCCATCATTTCCCATAACGCAACAGTCCTGCAGAGGCTACTTCCTATCTTCCTATCTCAATCTCCTCCCTGAACATCTTAAAATATCACTATCGATCAAAATGCCCTCTCAACATCTTTCTCGGTTGCACACCAATGACATGGAACTGGGTGCAACTGAAGCGGTGCAGAAACACTTTGAGAGACACGTCGTTGCTCCGAAGCCGGTCAGCCAGCGCAAGCTAGATTTTGAGCACTCTCGACCACGATGGCTGAGAGAATGCATGGCCGAGGCAACCGGAGTCTTCTTCTATGGTATGTCTCTCAAGCTTCCTTTGCATCGGGACTCTGCTCATCACATTGTCCAGTCTATGCCGGCATTGCTGCCAGTGCTTCCATGTTCCTCAACCAGATTGAAGTAAAACAGGTCAATGGCCTTACAACCACGCCTAACCCGGCTTTTGGCTCCATCTTTCAGATCGGCTGGGCCTTTGCTTTCGGTATCGCTTTTGCCATCATCACATGTGCTTCAACATCTGGAGGGTAAGTAGAAACAGCAACACCGATAATCTAGCACATGTCTAACCATACGACAGTCACTTCAACCCAGCCATCACCATCTGCTTCGCCGTCTGGCAAGGCTTCCCATGGCGAAAAGTGCCGTACTACATGTAGGCCTTCCTCTCATCCCATCACTCCCGTTGTATAGCCACTAAGACTCGTCCCAGCGTCTCTCAAGTCTTCGGTGCGTTCGTAGCAGGTCTGGTCATGTATGGCCAATACCACCAACAAATCGAAGCCTACGCCGCCGCAAACGACGCCGCCGGTGTCGGAAACGTCTTCAACGGCGGCGCCGCCAGCATCCTCTGCGCCATGCCCTCGGGCGCTCCAGTCTACAAGCTAGAGCAGAGTCTCGGCCAGCTCTTCTTCATCGAGTTCTTCGTCGACAGCTACATCGTATGTCTCTTTTTTCCTTGCCCCTCTCAGAACCATTTCCTTGCCCCCTCTCAGAACCATGAACAAAACCCACTGACACCCACACAGGGCATCATAATCTGGGCATGCCTGGACCCCGCCAACCCCTTCGTCTCCCCTCAATCCGCACCCTTCGCAATCGGCCTCGCCTACGCCGTCATGGTGTGGGGTTTCGCAGACGTGACCATCTCGACCAACCTCGCCCGTGACCTGGGCACGCGCATGGTGGCGGCGATTTTCTACGGCCCGCAAGTCTTCACCTACATGAACTACAGCTGGATCTCGATCCTGGTCAACGTGCCCGCGACGCTGTTCGCCACGGGTTACTACGAGTTGCTGATGAGAGATAGTCTGCAGAAGATCAGTAAGGGCGCCGCGGTTCATGAGGGTGGTGAGGAGGGTCTCGCGCTCCATTTGACCAAGAGTGGGATTAACATGGAGCGGGATGGGTTGATGGAGAAGGGCATTACGAATGTCACCGGGTATGCGAGCCCGAGTATCGAGCACAAGGAGTCGGTTTAGGTGGGCTGTGGGTGTGGTGTGTGTAGTCGCGCGGCGCAGCAATATTCGTCGTGGTATCATGCTGTCGTACAGGTGTAGCTAGCTATCAAACCAACGCAACACAGTATTCCATTCCCATCTCTGCCTCATCTCTACCTCATCAGACTCCCCTCACCTCCGCCCCTCCAAGAACCGATCCATAACCCGATCCTCGCCCTCCTCCCCATCCACCGCCCTCAACGACGCCACCGTCACCGGCCGCGAATCATAACTCGGCGTCCTGCTCACGACAAGCCGAATCGGCAATCCTCTCTGCGCCGTCTGCACAAACGGATCCGGGCTCGGCAACAGCGGCGACGGCTGGTGCGCCTCCTCGAACGGCGAGGGTTGCGGCGAGATGCCTCGCGAGGCCTGAGGGATTGGCGACATGCGTGCCTGCGGAATCGTCTGCGACGAGGGCGTGCGCTTGAACGTGGCGAGGACGACGGCGAGGGCGGAGCGCTGGCGCGACATGAAGCGGCGCGGGTTCTCTGCTGGCGACGCAGTCTCGCCGTCGTCTCGGAATGGGTCCGGATTCGTGATGCGTAGGCGGTTGGGTGCATGCTGGTTTGTTGCTGACTGAAAGGGGTCGGTGTGTGCGTAGGGCCGCGACCAGTGGTCTAGCGACATGCGGATTAGATTGCCGTCGATGACGGGGGTTTGCGTCACGGCGATTTCGGGTAGTTTTGGCGTCCCTTTTTCGTGGTAGATGTCGCGTGTTGAGTTTTTGGTCGGTAGATAGGGTCGTACGGCGGTGGGGTGAGGGGG
>Ga0268246_10001121_pt1 | contig 10156 bp, 15 predicted proteins | sample AgamicOrSfe_FD_200242 | JGI IMG/M metagenome (GOLD analysis project Ga0268246, IMG submission 200242) | Agave microbial communities from Guanajuato, Mexico - Or.Sf.e (v2) (version 2) | ecosystem: Host-associated > Plants > Phyllosphere > Phylloplane/Leaf | place: Guanajuato, Mexico | collected...
GTGGCGCGGGTCCGGACCTGAAGCTGCTGGACCTCTTTGTTGCATGGCCAGCTTGAGCTTTCTTTGTCACTGGGGAGTGCTGTACGCTAAAATGCGTCTGCTTTTGATCAAACCTTACGTCGCGTCGCGCCGGATCTGAAGCTGCTGGATTTCTTTGTTGTATGGCAGGCTTGAGCTCTCTTTGTCGCTGGGCAGTGCTGTAGGGCCAGATGTCTCTGCTTTGAATCGACTTCGCGTCGCGTCGAACCGGACCTGAAGCTACTGGATCCCGGTGTTGTATGGCCGGCTTGAGCTCTCTGTGTCGCTGGGGAGTGCGGTACGGCCAGATCTCGCAGCTTTTGGCTGAGCCTCACGTCGTCCTGAGTCCTGGCTGGAGCTGCTTATCTCGTTGTCGCATGGCAGGCTTGACTTTGTCTGCGGCTGGGAGGGTGCTGTACACCCAGAAGACTCACCTTTCCAGTGACGCTTCGCGTCGTCTTGCGCTTCGGCTGAAGGTGGTGGTGCTGTTGTCGCGTGGTCAGCTCGAGCTCTCTTAGTCACTAGGTGAGTGCTGTAGCCAAAATGGTCTCAACTTTATCACCGTGCTTCACATCGCTTTGAACTCCGGCAAAAGCTGGTAGTCTTTATTGTCGTATGGTTCGGCTTGAGCCTTCTTTGTCACGGGGAGGGTGCTGTACCTGCAGAAGCTACAGCCTTTCAATCAGACTTCGTCTCGTCTTAGGCTTGTACAGGAGCTGATGCTGATGTTATTGCATTGTCAGTACAAGGCCTTCTTTGTTCTAGGAGAGTGTCGTACCTCGGAAAGAGTGGCGCTTTATGTTGTGATGTTGTAAGTATGAAGGACAAAGAATGTGACAAAAGACAGGAGGGCTGCTGACTCAAGCGCTGCAGTGGGAAGGGGACAATCAATGAAGGTATGTATACGACACGAAAACTAACTATTTCATGAGAAGGGGTTATAGCCTAGTAAGTACAACAATCTCCTTACAATTCCCAACTCGGCACGGCACGGCAGCAGCAGCAGCAGTGGAAACTGCAACCTTCTTTGCAATTTTCGAACAAGGATTTTCACAAAGCCATGCTACGTATACGCTCCAGAAATAAAGTATTTCATCGAAAAGAACATATAGCTCATAGTAAGTACACTTTCCTTTACAATCTTCAAAGGCGTGGCAAGCAGCAGCAGCAGCAGCAGAAGCCGCAATCTTTTTGCCTTTTTTCGGAGAGGATTAGCAGTTATCGAGGCTATATGTACGCTCCAGAAATAAAGTATTTCATCGAAAAGAACATATAGCCTACTTAGTAAGTACAACCCTTTCTTTACAATTCTACATTCGACAAGGCAGGCAGCGGCAGCAGCAAATGCTGCAATCTTTTTGCAATTTTCAGCTTGCAATTCTTTTTTGCAATGGTGGTGAGGCAGGAAGGGCCAGGACTGTGCATGGGAATGTGGTGGTGATGCTCATACTCTTGGCTCCTGTCCGGCTCGAACTGCCAGCCATTGTCATTGCTTGTGCAGGAGGATCTCGCGACGCCTTTTGCCCTGGAAATGCAGATTTGCCATCAGCTGGATTTGAGGGCGGCGATACTCAAACTTTTGGCTCCTGTCTGGCTCGAACTCTCCTTGGCATCCAGCTGCATTGTTCTGCCAGCAGGATCCGGCGGTCCCTTGCCTCGGCGACAGAGATGGGAGATTTGCCATCAGCTCACGCCCGGACAAAGAGGACAAAGGAGACGCGATTTCTTTGTCCTTCATCCTGCCTCATTGTCTCGTCAGGCGTGAAGCGACAAAGACATTCTCCCATGCTCCATCTGGCTCTCAACACTCACTGCTCGCAGCTTCAGACACATCCACGATCACGTCTGCCTCGCGCTTCATCACCGTCTACACCGAAGATTCGCTTAGGTTTCGAATGCCTACACCCACCCTTTCATTGAACGGCACTCGCGCTGGGCGCTGAGTTGGTAAGAGCACAAGCACAATGCCACGGATTGCTTCCTCATTCTTCTCAGCAAGCATGAATGAGAACGGTTGTCTACTTCCAATCTCATAGCGCACGATACTCACCACTGGCAATCCTACACACACCCATATCCGCACCTGGATTGGCTCTCTCCTCTCGTCGACACTGACGTTCGCACAGCTTTCTCAGGCTCCCACTCGCACACTCCTCTTCTGGCACTCGCGCTGCGACATGGCATCTCAAGAGCACAGATGCACTGTCACCCGTCCTTTTCTCACGCTCTCAGCAAGCAAAAGTAACGCTGGCTGTCTCCTACACTCACGAGCGCGCTCGATACTCATAACATGCAGTTCCAGACACACAAACACCCATACCTGCAGCCGCTTTGTCCTATTACACGCACTGAAACTGCCACGGGCCTCTTGCATTCACACCCGCACAACCTCCCCTCGGCACTCGCGCTATGCGATGTGATGTCAAGAGCACGGTTGCACTATCACCAATCCTGAAGTGATACTGGAGATCTCTCACGCCTGAGTGACATTTGACACCCACCATACACAGCTCTAGACACACCCACACCCTCGCTTACGCCCTCTCTTTGCTACCATCTCCACTGACACTCGCCTAGGTCTTGCGCGCTCGCATCCCCACCAGAAAAGAATGGCACTCGCCGCGCCGCACGGTGGGATCTCAAGACGAGGAGGAAATTGGCATTGGTTACCAGCTCAGTCCACACCTTCGCATGACTGGCTCATGCCTCGGGCGGCTCTATCTTCGAAATTACGGCACGCTCCATTCTCAGCTCACACTCTGCGTTCCGCCATGATGCCTAATGCACAGCCGCTGATCGGTTCGCCTGAAGGCAGAAAGGAATCCTGGACGAACTCCACAGCTCAGGCACGGTACTGCACTATCTTCAAACTCTCTGAACTAGTGGAAGTAAGAGCTGAAAGTCTCACACCTGGAATTTGTCAGAAAGGAGATCTTCATGGCCTTCGTTGAGTTGCTATTATGATTCACGAATCACAATCGCCATCATGGTGCTTTCGTGCCTGACCGGACTCTGGAAGGCTCTGGCTGGCTGGTCGACTGGCAGTGGCGAAGGGAAGCAGTAGTGTACATCGGCGAGTTCAAAGAAGTCTAGAAGAGTGCCGATCTACTAATTCCCTTCTTTCATCACCGTTCTCTGCCCAATATCAGCGCCGCCTCGCTCATACCCGCCTCTTGATCGTCCACAAGGTACCGCCTGCCCTTTGACGATACTTATTCAAAATCCGCAGACCACTGTAAGAAGTCTCTGAACTGCCGAGCGGAAGAGCTGGGTCATACACAGGCAAGACAACCGGAGGCAGAGACTGGAAATGAGGGTCTGAAGAGCGCAAGGAATGCAGTAGGGGCAACAATAACGCAGTTGAATGGAATGAAGAGGTAGAATGGAACCGTACCTCCAATACTCGTATATACAAGAAGATTACCCTCAGCTACCACCATCGCCTCACTTCCCTCTTTCTTTCCTTCCTTCCCTTCTCCCATTCAGACTCGGCGCCTGCTCAGCCCTCCACCTCTCGCATTCAGAGCGACGGCACTCCTCCCAGCCTCCTTCTGGTCATGTACGGACCCTCCTTCTCGCGATCCCCTCTTACCCTCTGGCTCTGGGATGCGTAATGTCCAATATTTTGTTGACGGCCCTCGCAAACACCACCAACGTCAGTCTATCTTCCCCTTGTTCGTTCTCGTTCCTCATCACGACGGCCCCTCCCCGACAATGTACGGTACTCTTCCTGGATGGACTGGGCTCTGTGGCAAGGTGATAGTCAAGAATATAACAGGTGTAAGAAAAGCCCGGGTGGAATAGAGAGTTAGAAGGAAGGAGTGTCTCCATTGATCAACCTGGAGAGTGCCGCTAATTATACAACCACCTCAGCAATAGGCCTGGTCCTCCTATCTCGATCGCCGCTATACTACGTCCTGCCAATTCCTCCTCGATCCTGCGCTCCTTCTCTCCCACGGTACTCTTCCTGGATGGAGGAGACCCAGTCGCAAGTGTGATACTAAAGAATACAACAGGGTAAAGAAACGCCGGGAGGAATGAAGAGTTGGATGGAAAGAAGGTCTCAATTGGTCTACCTGAAGAGTGCCGCTACTCATCAGACTGTCTCAAGTACGGCCAAGACCCGCTCTCCCGAGCCCCGTCTGGCTTCGTCCCGCCTTATCTTCGTTTGCAATATACGGTACTTCTGCGTGGCGGTACTCCTCCTGGGAGGGTCGGAGAGGCGGTGAGCGTGCTGTTTAGGGTTGTTTACGGTATTAGCGCATGTGTAGGAGGGAATAGGGGGAGGTGGGCTGGTGAGTATAGAGTCGGGTCTGTGGAGTACCGTCAGGGCTCAGAGTATGACCGTGACAAGGGGGAAAAGATATACCAGGGCAAGGGAAATGCAGGTGGAATGAAGAGTCTCGAGGAAAGAGTCTATTCATTACTCTGCTGGAGAGTGCCACTATCTACCGCATCACATCAACGCCTGCCTGGTCCGCTCATCCCGATCGCCGTCTGGCTTCGTCCAGCTTTATCTTCAGCCGCAATGTAGGGTCCTTCTCTCTCATGGTACTCCTCCTGGGTGGTTGAGCGAGGCGGTGGAAGGGTGGTATTTCAGGAGATAGTTAAAAACGCGTACGTATCAAGGAAGGATATAGTTGAGCTAATGAGTATAGAGAGGGGTCCGTCGAGTACCATCAGTGCTCAGAGTACGCAAGAGACGAAGGGAAAAAGATACACCGGAGTAACGGAAGCGCGGGTGAAATGAAGAGTTGCAGGAAAGAGTCTATCTATTAATCTACAGGAAGAGCACCGTGATCTATCTAGCCGACTTAACGCCTGCCCGGCCCTCCTAGATTGAGCGCCGCCATGCTCTGTCCCGCCTCCTCTTCCGCCGTAATGTACGGTCCTTCCTGGTGGCGGTACTCCTCCGCCCTCTTCCTGGTGATGTCCAACACCTTATTCACCGCCCGGACGAACACACCCAGATTCCAATCCATCTTCCCTTTTGCTGTACCTGGCCCCTCTCTTGCTAGCATGGCGATCACCGTAACGTTTTTATTGATCTCCCTGCAGCACATTCCATTGCCGCCACGCTCCATGGTGACCAGAGATTCAGTCACAACACCGTATTCCCCGGGTACGCTGCCTGCTCCCGTGCCGGGTGCCGCGCGCTCTTGCCAGCCGTACATCGCAGTGAACTCTGCAATCATGTCGAGGTAATCAGAGCAGGTTTCGTAGATGGGCAGGGAGCCGGGTGTGGTGTCGGAGGCGACGTAGAGGTTCGTGGCGGTATCGAAGATGTAAGCTTTGATGTATCCCGAGTTGGCGCACAAGCTGTCAAGCAGCGAACTGATTGTGGGAAGTTCCGGAATCAGCTTCTGAATCACGCGACTGAAGGCTTCATGCAGGGTTTTGTCGTAGATGGACGTTTGGTAGAAGGTGAGCAGGGCGTTGAAGATGTGGGCGTCAGCGAGGTCTTCGGGGACGCGGGTCTGGATGTCGCGGTAGATGTCGGTGCGGAAGTCGTCGGAGACGGAGTCGCATTTGTGGATGAAGACTTCGAAGTTGAGGTTGGGTTTGGAGGGGAGGAGGGCGGTGATGTGAGAGTGGAGGCGCTCGATGGAGTCCATGTATTCGTCTTGCGCGTCGATAAACCAGATGATGGTTGTGCAGTTGGTGAAGGAGGACTGGAGATTGGCGTTGCAGGGGTGTGCTGGGTCGAGAGAGGGGTGGTCGGCGGGGAGTTCGAGGATGTTGATGTTGATGAAAGATCTGAGAGGTGTTGTTAGTTGGAGGTGAAAGTAGGAAAATTGCGCTTTTGAGAGCTTACTCCCACACGTATTTCTTTGGCGTCAGAGTCGGCTCGAGATGAAGCGTGTCTGCTCCTGGCAAGTCGTGCAGAAGCACATGAATTGCTGATGTCTTCCCACTTCTGTCGCGAGAATTAGCTCAATCCACTTGTTGACAATTCCATCAAGCTTACCGTCTCAATCCCATCAAGAAGATGGTAGGCGTCCCGTTGACATGAGTTGGCTGGAGTCTCGTCTCGGTGAGTGAACGGATTCTCTGCTCCTCAGCGAGCTTCGGATCATCGACCATCTGATGCCACGCAGAAACCATTAGCTTAGTGAACCATGGCAAGTCTGAGTTCATGACGCAGTCGTGGCATTTGCCGCATTTCTTCAATGAGTAAGGGCATGGGTTGGACATCTTGATCAAGGTATGAGGAATCGTAGAGTGAGAGTCAAATAGTGGTGGGAGAGTGGAAGATGATGGAGGCAGGAGTTGTCTGGGAGTAAACGGGGGCGGGGATGGAACGGATGGCGACTCATGCACCGCAGGGGTGTGAAGAGGCGAATTGAAAGTTGCCTTCCAACATAAACACACTCAAAAGTCAAGGGCTTTGTTTCATGGCAGTAAAGACTTGGGCCAGAACGACCTTGAAAGACAGAGTAGGCAGAGAATGTGAGACATGAGCTGTGCATGTCTGCCTGTCTGTTCTCCTCTCTCTCCTTTGTTCTGAACCTCCCTACGTTACTGCGTCCTCGTGATAAAGGAATTGTAGTGGTTGACAAAGGTCTTCTCTTTGTCATATTCGTGTCCTTCCTGCAGCATCGATCTTGTTGATGGCCTTTGTGTCTGAAAGTTATGCGCAGACAGTCCGTCAATTATGTCAAAGCACGGGTTGTCACGAGCATGGACAATGGTGAGTACTCTACAGAGACATCTGAGGTAGAGGAAAAAAGACTTGGCATAACCTACCTTTGCGGCTTGTGCCATGATGTCCAATTGTACTCAATTCGACCAGATCAGCTCTTCACCAGCTTGTCCTCGTAGCCTGTGAGTGCAATTCCACAATCTCGATCAGCCCAGAGGTAACGTGGTGACGAGTGCCACCAGGACCGTGTCGTGGTATCTTGGAAGTGATAATGGTGAATAACAGCTAACTTTTGTATTGTAGAAGCTTTGCGACGTGATTACAGCTACACTCTGGGTGGTCTCGTGAAGAGTACCGTGAGACTATCAAAGATTGAGGTTGAGGTTATGTATCGCATTAGAAAGCTAATCACAAGAAGCTGGATGTGATGCAGTTTGAGATCACGTGACTGGCATTGCGCTGGCTCCACAATCTATCGACTTCCTACCCCTCAACAACCACACCATCCACACCCTCCCTCCAGCTTCCACTCCTCCCTCCTTCTTTCAACACAACCCTTAATCCCTCCACTCTCATCCCCCGATCGACCGCCTTGCACATATCGTACACCGTCAAACTCGCCACGCTGGCAGCCGTTAGCGCTTCCATCTCCACGCCCGTCTGCCCGTATGTATGCACGCGCGCCGTGATGATCGCGCCGCCGGAGGGAGTCTGGCTTAGGAGGGAGCGAGTCGAAGACAGGAGTGGAGTAAGTGTTGCGTCTTCCGCTTTTGTAGCTTTCCCGCTTGCACCCTCACTGTCGTTTGTACCCTCATCCTTACCCTCATACCCTTCACAGTCCCTTCCAAGCACAACCTCCACCCCAACTTCCACCCCACTCAGCGGTATGTTATGACACAGTGGAATAAGCCTGCTCGTTTCCTTCGCTGCCATGATCCCTGCAATACGAGCGACGCCAAGGACGTCTCCTTTCTTCATCAGGGAGGCGGCGATGAGGTGGGCGAGGACAGGGTTGGAGAAGTGTAGGGTGCACAGGGCGATAGCGAGGCGGGTGGTGGGCGCTTTGTGGGAAGGGGAAGTGGTTGGTGCTGCTTCAGTGGTTGAAGGGCTGGGAGGCGTGGGAGGAGGGATGGAGACCATGTGGGCGGAGCCGGAAGCGGTGAGGTGGGTCAAGCGAGTGGTGTCTTTGGTATTGGAGTTGAAAGACTGGGACGATGCATTATCTTTCGTACTGGAGCTGGAGAGCCGCTGAGGTGTTGTGGAGAAGGTGCGGATACTGGATGTAGAGTGATGTTGAGACAAGAGGCATGACGGGATGTTCTTCCATGGTGGCGTTGTGGCAGGGCGAAGTGCTCTGTACTGTAGAGCGTGGCGATTACCGGAAGATTGGTCTGCAGCATGTCGGGTCAGAACAATCGGGGTATCCTATGCTACGAATAGATCATCTTGTGCAGTGAGGTAGTTTGTGTGCTCGGTCATAGTAACTTTTGAGAATTGGAAAACGTCGTTATCATTTTGGTTGCACCTCATCCCACATCCCATTGTAACTCCTTCGTGTCGGTAGTCTATTTCGTAAATCGTATGCGTAGGATGCTAATATGTGCATCTCCCAAATCGTAGCTCAACAAGAAGAAAAAGAAGTCTTTTCACCCACCAATCAGAATCATTGGCCTGTTCTTCATATGCTCAAGTTCGCCAATCCCGGCATGCTTTTCCTTCTTCCTCTTTACTGCCATACCGATGACGTTGAGAAGCTCGTTTTCCTTCTCTTGTAGACCCAACCCGCCTAGCGTTCGTCCTTCGTGGCGGTCCATCTCGACTTGCTTCAGCGCTTCCCAGGCGGCTTCGTCTATTGGCGATCCTTGATTGAAATTGTCCCGTAGCATGTCTCGCAGGCTGACTTCAGAATTACCGAAGAGGCAGACTTTCAAGTTGCCATCGGACGTAATTCGCAAACGGTTGCAGCTACCGCAAAAGTGTTCGGTCATGCTTGTGATGAAGCCAATCCGACCCTTGAACCCAGGAACTGCGAATGTCTTGCTAGTATCATTTGGATGGTCTTGTACTTTCTGAATCTGCGGATACTTTTGCCGTATGATCGTGAGCATCTCCTGATAAGGAAGCATCTTTTTCGACGACCATCGATTGCCATCAAAAGGCATATATTCGATAAATCTGATCTCCAGATCTTTGTCTTTTGTCATGTCGACGAACGGCAAAATTTGGGCATCGTTGAGACCACGGATAACGACAGCGTTGACCTTGAGCTTGATGTTGGCTCCTGCTTTCCGCATCTCTAGTATGCGTTGTATACTCTTCATTACCTGCTCGAAACCACGCCGCCGTGTCATGATCTCAAACTGGAATTGATCGAGAGTGTCCAGGCTCAGGTTGATACCCGTCACGCCAGAATCGACCATGGAGTCGAGCTTCCTCGCTAGTGTGAGGCCATTGGTAGTCAATGCTAGTTCTTTCAGCCCTCGACTTCGCAGACTACCGAGATCTCGTAGTAATGGCAGAATCTGAGGGTGGACTGTAGGCTCGCCTCCAGTCAACCGGATCTTGTTGACGCCTTGTGAGACAAAAAGGGAGGATAGGTATAGTATTTCCGGAGGGGTGAGTAAGTGCTCTTTCGGCGAAAGCGGCACACCTTCCTCAGGCATACAATATAAACAGCGCAGGTTACATCTTTCTGTGATAGAGATTCGTAGATAGTCGTGCTGGCGGTGGAATGTGTCCGTCAGAAACGACGAGAATGGCTTTGCCTCTTTTATCGCTGCTGCTCGTCGCTGTGAGGGCGGAAGTGTGGGAGGAAGCTCATGAGATGGGTATTCGGATGGATCGGTTACTGCCGCTGCTGTTGCTTGTCGTCTGATCTGGTAACCCCCTGGCACCCGCGCATGTCTCACACTCTGTGTTGGCGACAACAATCGCTGTCCTCTTCGTACAAAAGACATGCCGCTGAGAGAGTGACAGTGGCATGAAAGCCAATATAAGGCAAATTATGAATGCCATAGCCGGAGCGCCTATCGCTTATCGCGTTTAATCGGACCCCGCATAATGCCCCCAATTCATCCATGGTACACGAACCAGACGAGTTGACGATGCCATGATGTTCGTTCGTAGCGAATTACAACATCTCAAACCATCCCTCTTTGTTGCCTTACCATCAGCATTGCGGCTTTGCTGCAGGGTATGATACTAACCAATTAAGCAGCAGGACTATATGGGTCGACGCATTATCAGACTACCTCACAGGCACTATTGAGCACGGAAAACACTTCCAATTTAGACCTCGAGCGCGAGGGGACCTGTACGGCAGTGGAGTTAACGAGGCAGTAATATCACTTGAAGACACCACATCACACCAGTCATGGCATCTTCTCAGCAATGGGGCACAACGCCACCTGTCTCAATAGCATTCCCTGTCGAAAAGGAGATTGGGCTAAATGATACCTTGGTCGAAGAGTTGAAGAGCCAGAACAACTTTGAAGC
>Ga0268246_10001122_pt1 | contig 10155 bp, 10 predicted proteins | sample AgamicOrSfe_FD_200242 | JGI IMG/M metagenome (GOLD analysis project Ga0268246, IMG submission 200242) | Agave microbial communities from Guanajuato, Mexico - Or.Sf.e (v2) (version 2) | ecosystem: Host-associated > Plants > Phyllosphere > Phylloplane/Leaf | place: Guanajuato, Mexico | collected...
TCTGTTTGTAGCAGTATTGTGACGAGTAGGATCTCCAGAAAAATGCGCGTTTTTGCCTGGAGATAGACTAGATCGAGATGCTACAGATCCAGGTATTAGCATAATGCAGAGATCGTGGCAGCGTTCGCTCTTACCTTGAGCACATTCAGACCCAGGCCACCCGTCACGATTAGCTGTGCAAACAGTTTTGCATAGTTTACTATGACTGCCATGTTCGTGCTTCCATTTTCTTCATCTTCATCTTCGTCTTCAGATGCCGCATCGTCGTCTGGTCCTCTCTCGCCTAGCCGCTTGAAGAAGTCCCATAATGAGAATTGGAACGCCATCCTCTGCTTGTGCTCACCACAAAGCTTTCGTGCGATGAGTGTATAGTATGGGTTGTATTGCTTTTCCGCGCCGGCACAGTGCAGCAGTACACGCGGTATCTCCACTTCTTGGGCTCTTGTGAGGTTGAGCTTGACTAGCTTCAGGTGAGCATCCTTATAGTCTGTGGCGGACATGATGGTCACAAAGACCGCACGACGAATGTCTGTGTTCATGCGGGCGTTTCGAGCAAGTACAAGAAGATCGGTTGTGCCGCCCACTTCTTCCTCGTCCTCGACATCGTCCGCAAGTCTGCTAGATAGCTGTTTTGAACTTGGTTTGCTGACCTCAACATCCTGATCACGACCTTTCCAGCTTGCACCCACAAGCCACCACTTTCCCCTTTTGTCGGTATCGCGAATATCGTTCAAGCCAATTCGCATCGGCTCGGTCACTTTGATGTTCCTGTTGTTGAGAGTGCCAAGTGCTTTCCGCATGCGTGTCAAGTGCTCAGATGTTACTGCCGAGGCTGCCACGCCGGCTTTCAGCTTGTTGTTTTTGAGGTCGTTGATTGTATCTATCATGAATCTTGTCCTCACTGACAGGTTCTCGTGGCCAGTTGTGGATGCTGTACGCTGCAGCGAGAGTACGATGTCCTTGAGAGCCGATGGATCATCTTGCCGAAGCTGGTATCCAGATGCTGCGATATGGTTAGTAGTTAGTCCGACTAGTCACAAAAGCAGGAGACTCACTTCGGACAACACGCAGGAGTAGCTCGGTATGTAGCTCAGTTAAATTGTCGAGAAAACTACGAATGTAATCAAAGACAAGCTCGGCACCAATAACCTGCAGGTTGTAGAGCTGTGCCAGTAGAGACATCAAATTCGTGCACTCCTTTCGTCCTGCGTCATCTTGCTGCTCATCCTTGTATGACTTGTCGAAGCTCTCAACAAGCCGCTCCAAGAATTGGGCACCAAAATCAGGTCCGATCACCTTGTACACTGCAGCGATAAAGCCAGCATGTAGAATGAGGAAAGTGTCGTTCAGCGTTGTGCGATCGCAGACCAATCCAAGCAGAAGGTCTATTAGAGTAGATGTTACGTATTGCCTCGGATTACTCTGGTATAGCTGTTCAATATCACTCAAGATTGAGATAATGTTCGCTTCTGAGAGTCGATTGAGAAGACCTTGCACTTGTCTCTTCAGGCGACTGGCAAGCTCTGCATCGCTAGATGATGCCGCACGAAGGGAAGGAGGGACATATTTGCCAGAGGGTTTCTCATTGGTTGTGCCTGGAGCAATGTATGGATTTTCACGAGCTGGTTTCGACATGACCTGCTCGTCCTCCTCTTCATCAGATTCATCATCTTGTTCGTCGTCTTCAGCGTCTACTGAATCGAAGCCAGAAAAGTCGCCATCCTCGGCGTCTTCGCGAGTCTTCTTCGTTTGAACACGAGAAGTATCATCGCGCGCTCCGACGTCATCCTCGCTATCACTGTCGTCTGGTGGCTCAGCGTCCATGTCAATGTCAACGACGTCGCCATCGTCAAAGGTCATCAAGTCACCATCATAGCCTTCGTCATCTGTAGCTTCGTAAAGCTCACTTTCGTCGTCAGTGTCTTTCTCCACTTCATCATTTACAGCATCGTCTCCCTCGCGGGCGTCATCCACTTCTTCTTCTTCTTCTTTTCCCTCCTCCTCTTCCTCCTCTTCCTCCTCCTGATCCTCTTCCTCCACGATACCAGGCGCAACTTTCCGTCTCTTCCTATCCAGCCACTCTTTATCCGCAGCACTTTTCCGCTTACCACCAATCACATCCTCATCGTCATCCAGATCCCCAAGCAGCTCTGCCAGGCCCTCATCTTGAAACGACTTTCCCAATTTTTTGCCTTTCATGCCCAACTTGCGCTCGAGAGCGGCGATCTCAGCGTCATCCTGGGCCAGCTTCTCTTTTACTCGCTTCGTGATTCGTGGGGCTTGAATTGTCTTGTCTTGCTTATCAGGTTTCGAGTCTTGACGTGGCGGAGCTGGTTTTGATGCTTTGGCGGACACTGCTGTGCGCGGTACGGACACTGGGGTCTTCGTTTTCACAACTTCTTCGTCTTCCTCATCGTCGAAGTCATCTTCACTGAGCTCGTCGTCGTCCTCGACCTTGTGCACTCGCAGACCCTGTTCAGATCGTCCTTGCTGTTGTCTGTTCGGCCCATGGTTTCTAGGTTGCCGCTTCTGCTCTCTTTCTAGCTTGCGCTTGTCCTTTCTCGTTGCTGGCGCAGTTTGGCGACCGCCTCGGCCTCTGGAGTTAGGCCGCCCTCCTCGTGTGTTCGTGCCGCGATTGCGGGTTTGCCCTCCTGAGTCATATCAGCAAGAAGAACGATTCCAGGCGTCTGCTGAGACAAACCTCCTACCTGGTCAAGGAGATTTCGGGGCAAGGACGGGCCCCCGTATGATGGTGGGGGCATTGTGCAGTGATCTACAGTTTGTTTGTGAGGTGTTGAGGTGTGAGGCGGGCAACAAAATGTTTTTAGGGATGATGAGGTGACAACCCCGGAGCTCTTTCCGGAGATTTACCGCCTGCTTGCCCGGCTGCTCTCTCTTCGAGTCTTGATGGACAAACTATCACTACCACTACTGCGCCATGATTACTACATCTCGACGGACTAATCCAAGACGAAACACTACAGTACAAGCGGGGCCCAGTGCTTCTTCGGCTGTTTGACACCATTCTCCTGGCCTTTCTCCTTCAACCACTTCTTATCCTTGTCAGGGACAATCAGCGTTCTTATCCGCGTGGTCTTCCACCCGGTCAAACCATCTGGCTTGCCAATCGCCAACATTGTCTTCCTCTCCACCAGACTGTAGCTGCTACCGTCCTGTCTGTCGAAGTTGAAAGGCTGTCGAAGCGCCACAGGAGGATTTGTGATGATGCGTGGTTCTAGTGTTATTAGTACTGACTTGATAGGTATGTTGTGCTTTCTTGCTGTTGTGATACTCACCTCGCAAGAAGTTTGGCACTCCAGAGTGCACCATCAGAGGATGTAACAGATACACATCACCCGCTTTACCAGTAGCAGTGACAAACTTCTCCCTCGGGATCGTCTTGATGGCGTTCTGATAAAATCCATGATCAAACTCCTTCTTCGGACCCGGAACATCCTTAACTACTGACATATCAGGCATCACGCCCTCAGGATGACTGTACAAGTGTTTCGCCATGATCGGAATCGCATCAGGCACGATATATGTCCCGCCACCACCAACCTTGACATCGCTGAACAGCACGATTGGCAGCAAACCCTGCTCGGGACTGTCAAGAAAGTGGTGAAAGAAGTCGCCGTCGACGTGGTAGTTGTTCCTCGCGTAGGGGTCCAGCAGTTTAGCTTGCGCCGACGTCAAGCCGTCTGGCCGTGCTGTCTCTCCCTCGTCATTGGCGTGCTGACCAGCTTCTTGCCACTGCTTCTCTAGACTCGCATTACCCAAGGCGATAATGAAGGAGTCGTTCATTACTGCTTGAGGTACTGGCTCGTCCATTGGTGGCGGCATGACCTTGTCCTCCGTGAGGATGTGCTGCTCGCCACCAGATAGTTCGCAGATGGCCGCCCATGCCTTTGGAGCAAAGTCACGGAAGGGGATGGCGTGGTCTCCACGACGTGGAAGGTGAACTAGTATTTTGTTAGTAATAAGCCTGATTGTTGTGCTACTTAAGGACGACACTCACCACGATCAGGATCCCAAGTAGTCTTGTCGTTTTCGTCCATGCCGAGTCTCTCCCACATGTCGCTCATTAGCCTCTTGCATAGCTCATCGTCAAGCGAAAAGCAATCATCAAGCTTGATCCAGCCATGCGTGAGGAAGTGCTGTTTCTGGTCGTCTGTCAGGCTATAGTCAGGCGTAGCAGATGGCATCTTGTTGGATGTAAATCAATAATATTGTTTTAGCTGATTGCGAGAGACTGCAGTATTTGAGCTGTCTCTAAACAGCAGACGATGCTAGCTAGGCTTTCACTTATGTGTGGACACACCAGAACAAAAGCCGAGGGCGGGGTGCCAACGGCAAGAGCAGGTCATCTGCTACATAGCTGCAATGAGAGTGTGCCATTTAGGCAGCTTCTACCTGTAAACAGATAATCAAGAAGTCGAAGTCGATGATCGGAAGGCGATGTCCGCGCTCGAAATGGAAAGAGCCACTTGTGATGACATATACCTCCTGTATTCTGAAGCCACGAGAATGTTTGTACGGAGTACAAATGCTAGTATAGGCGATCTTGAAGCGACGAGCATGGTAAATACCAAAGAGATTCGCGTAAAGATAAATATGTACATGTCGTTGCTGTTCCTCAATATCATTACTCTGTCGTTATGTTTCATCTTACATCACTGTAGCATACACCTAGCTACTCACACTCCCACACTCCACTTCCTCGTCACTCTCAGCACTCTCGCCCTCCGGTGCATCATTCGCCCTGCCAGCACCAACGGGACTACCCCACCCACTTCCTCCGCCAGCAGTAGCCGCACTGCTCCCAGCCGGAATCTCCTCTGCAAGCCTGTCCGCAACATCGGCATCATACCTTCGCTCCATCGCCGCGATCGCACTCGGATTGACAGCACGAGCGTGCGCCAGAAAGTCAATCGCAGCACTGCGAGCATCGGCTGATCCATGGCGATGCACATCATGATCGTGTTCCGACATTGTTGAGTCATAAGAAGTGCGAGATGAAGAGGACGCGGACGAGTATGCCTCGTCTTCATCCGCATGTGCATGATGAGAGACCGATCGTACGAGTGTGGAGCGTTCGGGTGATTCCGAAGGACTACTGGAGTAGCCACGATCGAAGCGATGAGCTGGGTCGAAGGCAGAAGTCGTCACGAGACGAGGCATCTCGGTAGTGCTGGCGACATCATGAGATGCGGAGTGTTCGGATTCATCAGAGTCGGAGCCTGAATCAGAGTCGTCGTTTGCGAAACCGAAGGAGGGCTCGGGCAGCTCGGACGGTGGGAGGTTTGTGCGTTTCGTGGAAAGGACCTGGTTCCTGTAGTTTGGCTTCTTCACCGGGCTCGGGTGAAATGGAAACAGTCGATTAGGAAAGGATGAGGTCTTCACGGCGACCGAGGTCGATGCGTTCAGATTGTGCTGACACCGCACTGAGAGGGAGAAATGATCCTCAGGGTAAACGCCTCCCAAGCCAGAGGCCTCGAATGAAATATCATCGTCCTCAATAAAGGTAACTCGTCGTGGGGAGTGCTGAGGAAAGTCAATCTTTACATCGACATCATCACCAACAGGCTCTGCCTCTTCGGGGATAGTTGTGTAGAGCAAGGCCCGTGATGACGGTTGTCGAGACTCTCGCCTGTATCGTAAGGTGTGCCTCTCCCCAAGTGGACATCTATTGCCTGTATGTACTGGCCGATTCTGACTAAGAGTTGTCATTGCTGGATCGGCACTCAGGTCAGTGTAAAACCGTGCCTGATTGTAAAAGATCATCGGGGCATCATTGGAATGTGTAGTCATTGGGTTGGAACCGCTTGCAAGTGCTGACATTAGGTCACCCGAATGACCAGTTTGAGGGATAGTCAAAAGATCCTCCACAGAATCAGACCCTTCTTCGCTCATAACTTCCTGTTTTGACGGGAATAGCGGCGTGTAGATATGTTGCGCGAGCTTGGCCTCAGGCTCGATGGCGGCGAAGCTTCGCCTGCGTACTTCTGGAACTGGCACGCCTGTGGCCGGATCCATCATAGATGCTGGGGGATCATTGTATGATCTTGCGCCATAGCTTCTCCACCTGACCTTGCGACCATCTCTTGAAAGTTCGAACTTCTTACTATACCTTGCGATAGCTTCTCTCACAAAGGACGTTGTAACATTGTAAGAGTGTAGTTGCGCAAGCCCAATCATCAGGTTGAGATAGATCCACCCCTGAGAGTCTGAGTTCGCGGTCAACATGTCACGATTCTCGAGTGTGAAGCCAAGATGGCGCAAGTATTGCACATTTTCGGAGGCACTTTGGGCGCGGTCGGGGTCAAGGTCAAGTGGTCTGGTCGGACGTTGTTCAAAACGGGATGTTTCACTGCCGGTGGCAAAGTCCCGCTCGACGATCGTGCCCTTCTTGTTTGTCGGTTCCAGTTGGTAGTCAGCCATGGTCATATCTTGGTCCTCATTATCAGGCATGATGAGAGCCTCGCGCACACCCTCTGGCGCGTGTCGCTGTCCCAGGGCTTCCATAGCTGATCTTTCAGCATGCGCAGCTGAGCGAGAAACTTCTTCCTGCTGTAGGGATTGATGATGAACACCAGCTTCAGCCTCACGACCGCCAAGGATCTGCTCCAATCGCATGACAATGAGCTGTTTCTTTGCTTTGTCGCCCATTGTCAACGCAGGGCGTGGAAGAAGTCCCAGCCCGGCGGACATATCTTGCAGGTACGACTCGATTTGCTGATCTCTTGCTTGTGCTACAGCCACTTGTTGCGAAGGTCGTCGAGCAACATCTGTAGCTGAAGTCGAGACGCTACGTTTGCCTCCGGAATGAGCCAGAGATCCGTAGCCTGAATCGGCAAATACCGCAGTCGAGACAGAATCGCTTGGCTTAAGCTTCGGTACGGAGCCATGTGCAGCGTAAGAGGTGAGAGAGCTACCAGGACGTGCTCCGCTTGTGCCACTAACAAGGGCCGAGGAGCTGGCGGCCACCACGACGCGAGGGGAGTCTTCGTCAAGGCTGGATGTGAATTTTGACAGAAGAGCTTCAAGTTCTCGCTTCTTCTCAGTGCGGAGACCATACGTTTTGACCTCCACGCGCTTCTCCTCGTCCAGACGGTGATCCTGCAATCGCTCATACTTCTTCAGCTTCTTCCGCAACTTCTTTATCTGTACTGTGAGGTCGTCGATGACACCCCGATACTCTTCCGAGCTGCTGCCTGTGGATTGTAGCGCACTTGGCATGGGCATCATGTGGGTGTATGGCTGCGGATCTGCCGACGGTGTCGACATGTCTGGTTCAAAGGGCGGATCATCGTCCCGGTAGCTTGCGTGACTTAGTTTGGGGTGCTTGTTCGACCTTTTGAACCAATGATCCGCGTTACTCGTTTCACCAGAGCTGTTGTTTCGTTCCAGGTCCGGAGTTGTTGACGAGGCGTCGGGCGTGTCCTCGCCAGTATATTCTCTCTGGAGGGATGACGCCGGTCGCTTGAGAGGTTGACGTAGAGACACAGATTGATGCGCCGGCTTCCTACGTGAGTGCATCTGTATTGATACAAGGCCTGCCATTGTCGGTCAAGATACGCGGCTGCTCCTGATCACTCGTGCGTGGCAAGTCTGTGTGGGAAGTGGTTCATGTAGGTGCGGTTAAGTGGTGATAGAACGGTCGTGATTGTGTATATAAACGTGGTGGCATGGTATAGCATGGAACTGTCTGAGAGGAACCGCCTCCTGGACTGCATCGACAGATCGATGCGGCGATGACAACCTAGAATCTGGAATTGCATGCCCATCGAAGCATCGGGCATGTGATAAGATCCGGGAAGCACTCCGAGATCTCTTCACAGCGCACGCAGCGCTCAAAGAGCCTTCGACTCTTGCACATATTTCAATCTGATGTCCAGTTCCAGTATTTCTACCAGATGATCGCGCTACATGGTCTACATGGTTCTTCAGATGTCGTTAAGCCAGTGTAGAAGTTCAAAGTCAGACATGCGGACCTTACCGGCGTTGCTTCCGGCAGGCTGAAACCCGGGGATTGGCCGGGCATTAGTGGGTGTACGCAGCATCGACCACATCAAACACTCTGCCCTTACATAGTCCAGTCCAAACCATTCCCGACATGCCTCCTCGATCTCGACCTCTTCTTAAGCTTGCCTCATCCTGTACACGGCCTGTCGCTGTTGAGTGTCCGCGACCTTTGTTCTTTGCACAATCTGGCGAAGCACGTCGCCACCATACCAGATCACAAACATACTACACGAAACGAAGGCCTGCAACAACATGCTTACGAGCGCGCCCCCGGCATTATTACACTGCTAGCACACCTGAGCCAACGCCATTCCCAGAGGCCGAAGAAGCCATTCTAGCTGCCGCAATCACACATGTGCCTGAACATGGCTTCACTACGAAATCGTTGACTCTCGGTGCCGTAGATGCTGGCTATCTGCCATCAAGTGTCAATTTGTTCCCTTCTGGTGCCTTCGATCTCGTTCGATATCATCTCATCACGCAGAGACTTCACCTCAAGAATGCTGTTCAATTTCCAACTCCAGTCTCAAATCAGATACCTGAAGTCGGACCGCAAGATCCGAAGGAGATACCGCGACCATTAGGAGTCGGTGCAAAAGTGAAGGCATTGACCCTTGCTAGACTGCGCGCGAATGAGCCAATCGCCGAGCATCTGCCCGAAGCACTCGGACTGATGTCTTTGGCGGGTAATATACCAGCATCAACAGCAGAGCTTGGTCGTTTAGTCGACGAGATATGGTATTTGGCTGGCGACGTGAGTGTGGATACGAGCTGGTACACGAAGCGAGGTCTCCTGGCCGGCGTATATGCCTCCACGGAGACGTTCATGAGCCAGGATCATAGTCATAACTTCAAGGAGACAGAGACTTTTTTGGATCGCCGCCTCGAGGATGTTATGAAAGTGGGAGGTGGTGTAGGCGCAGTGCAGGAATGGGTGGGCTTCACTGCTCTGAGTGCGGTCAATGTTGCTCGGAGTTTGGGAGTGAGGATATGAGACTGGCAGAGCAAGCATCTTGTGGCAGAGCTACTGCCACGAAGCATCAGTCTGAGCAAAGTCTTCACGGCACTCTCTCAAGGATTTTTCTAGATTTGTGTTCTAGTCTAGTGCTGTATAATAGTGATGTATTGATCACACTCCCAGATGCAGATCGGCTGAGCTCGCATGAAACGCTCCACGAACGCCAGTGATGCACATTTTCTAGCAAACCTTAACTGCATTATAGTCATGCACCATACCATGTGTCTCTCTTGTGAGTATGCACGCCCCTGACGACAACAACGTTATGGTCCCCCGCAAATGCAGGAAGGTAATTTGTCCTGCTATCAGGCCTCCGGGCAAATCTCGGCAATTCCACCGCCAGCAACCAAATGACGGACTAACATTGGAACCAAACGTGAAACGACTTACAACACCACGCGAGCAGGTTGAACATATTAGCGCTGTGACCATGGAGAGATGCACTCAGTCGTGATGCCACTGATTCTTGACTGGGGTGATGGCAGCGAGAAACACTTCTCAGCAAAGCAGCTCTTGACCATGAATGGCTCCAATACTGCGAATGGCTCGCCCAAGTTGTCAGCGCACCATCTCGTACCTCTTGAGACACAGTTCCTGAATGGCAGCTTAACGACGAGTCCTGGCATACTGTCGCCCCAGGAACGATCAAGCAGTCCTACCTCATATCTACCACCAACCCACACCTTCACCGCGCCTGCACCACACATACCTAAACCCATTGATACCACGCTCCGAATACCTCAGCAACCACACAGACGATCCTCTCCCAGCAGATATAGTCATCCACCAATCGCGAATACCTCTGTGGCCTCTTTCGAAAGCATTAATAGGCCGAATGCACCTTCGTTGCAACATAGGCACACTCTAGAGGTGCCACGACCTTCCACGCAGCAGTCCAGACCATCTAAGGATTATCCTTCTAGGCCATCCGCAGAATCAGATATACAGCACATAGCTACTAGCCCAACTTCACCCACCACACCAAGCAGGCACCGACATTCGAATACCTTGACGCGTCGTTTGACTCGTTCTCTACATTCGGATCTTCACTTGGACGACGCAGCTCCGGATGAAGATGCATCGAGATTTACAGATATGGTGCGCAACAAGCG
>Ga0268246_10001125_pt1 | contig 10144 bp, 4 predicted proteins | sample AgamicOrSfe_FD_200242 | JGI IMG/M metagenome (GOLD analysis project Ga0268246, IMG submission 200242) | Agave microbial communities from Guanajuato, Mexico - Or.Sf.e (v2) (version 2) | ecosystem: Host-associated > Plants > Phyllosphere > Phylloplane/Leaf | place: Guanajuato, Mexico | collected...
GCAGCCCTTCTTCATACGCTGCCCGCTTCAACCTCGCTCCTCACTTCATCGGTGGCAACCACCTCGAGGCCGCTGCTCCCAGCAAGGTCAAGGACTTTGTCGCCAACCACGATGGTCACACCGTCATCACAAGGGTACGCAACTGAACGAGCATGAAGATTTGAGCAAGGGCAGCATAAGCTGACAAGGAGTCTATTACAGGTTCTCATCGCCAACAACGGTATTGCCGCAGTCAAGATGATCAGATCAGTACGGAAATGGGCCTACGAGACCTTTGGAAACGAGCGGGCTATTCAGTTCACGGTCATGGCTACACCTGACGACTTGGGTGCGAATGCAGACTACATCAGAATGGCTGATCAATATGTTGAGGTATGAACAATCGGCCTGGTCCAGCATGATGAGCTGGAACCACACAGAAAGAGTATCGAACTGACAATGTTTGTCTCATAGGTTCCCGGTGGTACCAACAACAACAACTACGCCAACGTTGAGCTCATCGTTGATGTTGCTGAGCGTATGGATGTCCACGCCGTGTGGGCTGGTTGGTGAGTTTTCAAAATGTCAGCCTCACTTGAACAGCTTCTAATGTATACCACAGGGGTCACGCATCCGAGAACCCCAAGCTCCCCGAATCCCTCGCTGCCTCACACAAGAAGATTGTCTTCATCGGTCCCCCCGGTTCTGCCATGCGATCGCTCGGTGACAAGATTTCCTCCACAATCGTAGCACAACACGCCAACGTGCCATGTATTCCGTGGTCTGGAAGTGGTGTCGACCAGGTCGTTGTCGACGAGCACGGAATCGTTACTGTCGCCGACGATATCTACGACCAAGGTTGCGTTCACTCTGTCGAAGAGGGTCTCGTTGCCGCAAAGAAGATTGGCTTTCCCGTCATGGTGAAGGCATCTGAAGGTGGTGGTGGAAAGGGTATCCGAAAGGTCGACAACGAGGAAAGCTTCGCTGCTCTCTACAAGCAAGCCGCTGGTGAAATTCCTGGTTCTCCCATCTTCATCATGAAGCTTGCTGGTAACGCCCGCCATTTGGAAGTCCAGCTGCTTGCTGACCAGTACGGTAACAACATCTCTCTCTTCGGTCGTGACTGTTCCGTCCAGCGTCGTCACCAGAAGATTATCGAGGAAGCTCCCGTCACGATTGCCAGCCCTGAGACCTTCGAGAACATGGAGAAGGCTGCTGTCTCTCTTGGTCGTCTGGTCGGCTACGTTTCCGCCGGTACCGTCGAGTACCTCTACTCTCACCACGACAACAAGTTCTACTTCCTGGAGCTCAACCCCCGTCTTCAGGTCGAACATCCCACTACCGAGATGGTCACTGGTGTCAATCTTCCCGCCACCCAGCTCCAAGTCGCTATGGGTCTTCCCCTCCACCGCATTCGTGACATCCGTCTGCTTTACGGCGCTGATGTCAACCTCACAAATGAGATTGACTTCTCTTTCTCATCAGACAGCAGCAAGTCATTGCAGCGAAGACCGAGACCCCGTGGTCACACCACTGCTTGCCGTATCACCTCTGAGGACCCTGGTGAGGGTTTCAAGCCTTCCGGCGGTACTATGCACGAGCTCAACTTCAGGTCCAGCTCTAACGTCTGGGGTTACTTCTCCGTCAGTTCTGCTTCGAGTATTCACAGTTTCTCCGACTCGCAATTCGGTCACATCTTCGCCTACGGTGAGACTCGTGCTGCATCGAGGAAACACATGGTTGTTGCACTCAAGGAACTCAGCATTCGTGGTGACTTCAGGACGACCGTTGAGTACCTGATCAAGCTGCTCGAGACACCTGCTTTCGAGGACAACACCATCACAACTGGCTGGCTCGATGAGCTGATCTCCAAGAAGCTTACTGCCGAACGCCCGGATCAGATGCTCGCTGTTGTCTGTGGTGCCGTCACCCGTGCTCACATTGCCAGCGAGGCATGCATCGCCGAGTACAGAATGAGCCTCGAGAAGGGTCAAGTGCCGTCAAAGGACATCCTCAAGACTGTCTTCCAAGTTGACTTCATCTACGATGGCAACCGTTACAAGTTCACCGCCACCAAGTCCAGCTCTGACACATACACTCTGTTCATCAATGGTTCTCGCTGCTCTGTCGGCATTCGAGCTCTCGCAGATGGTGGTCTCCTCGTCCTCCTCGGAGGTGCGTCTCACAACATCTACTGGAAGGAAGAAGTCGGTGCCACTCGTCTTAGTGTTGATGGCAAGACCTGCTTGCTCGAGCAGGAGAACGACCCTACTCAGTTGAGGACACCTTCTCCTGGTAAGCTCGTCAAGTACAGCGTTGAGAACGGTGAGCACATCAAGAAGGGCCAAGCCTACGCTGAAGTCGAAGTGATGAAGATGTACATGCCTCTTATCGCCGCCGAGGATGGTCACGTTACACTGATCAAGCAACCCGGATCTACCCTCTCCGCTGGTGACATTATCGGAATACTCGCTTTGGACGACCCCACCAAGGTCAAGTCTGCTCAGCCTTTCCTGAGCCAGCTGCCAGACTTTGGCCCACCATCCGTCCTCGGTAACAAGCCATACCAGAGGTTTGCGCTGTACAAGAGCATCCTTGCAGATATTCTCAACGGATACGACAACCAGGTTGTCATGGCCTCTTCGCTCAAGGAAATCATCACAGTCCTCCGCGAGCCTGCTCTTCCATTCGGCGAGTGGCAGGCGCAGGCCTCCGCGCTACACGCCCGCATGCCTGCGAAGCTCGATGCTTTGTTTGAGCAGACCGTCGAGCGTTCGCAGAGCCGTGGACAGGAGTTCCCCGCCAAGCAGCTCCAGAAGGCTTTCTCTCGCTTCACTGAGGAGAATGTCGACGAGGCTGATGTTGCGCCCTTGAAGGCAGCCCTGGCTCCGCTGGTTGAGCTGATGGACAGATACACCGAAGGTCTCAAGCAGGCCGAGTACCAGGTCATGATCAGCTTCCTCGAGCAGTACTGGACTGTGGAGGACCAATTCTCTTCCCGCAACTTGAGGGATGAGGATGTCATCCTTTCTCTGCGCGAGGCTAACAAGGACAACCTGGCCTACGTCGTTCAGACCGTCCTCTCACACAGCCGTGCCGCTGGCAAGAACAGCTTGGTTGTCGCCATTCTTGACGCTTACAGACCAAACCAGCCTGGTGCTGGCAACATGGCCAAGTCTTTCCGCAACATCCTCCGCAAGCTCGCTGAGCTCGAGGGCCGTGCCACCGCCAAGGTCGCTCTCAAGGCTCGTGAGCTACTCATTCAGTGCGCCATGCCTTCTCTCGAAGAGCGTACTTCGCAGATGGAGCACATCCTCCGCTCTTCCGTCATTGAGTCCAAGTACGGCGACCAAGGATTCGACCACCGTGCACCTGCATACGAGGTCATCAAGGATGTCGTCGACTCACGATACACCGTCTTCGACGTGCTTCCTCAGTTCTTCGGCCACAAGGACCCTTACGTGTCTCTGGCTGCTCTCGAGGTCTACATCCGTCGTGCCTACAGGGCTTACCAGCTTGAGGAGATTGAGTACCACACCGACTCCGAGCCGCCATTCGCCCTCTCCTGGGACTTTGTCCTCCGCAAGGTCGGCGCATCTGAGTTCGGCCTTCCTGTAGGCACATCTACCCCCACCACTCCTGGTGCTGATGGTCCTGGCTCCATGAAGAGAATCTACTCCATCAGTGACATGTCTTACCTCAAGGCTCGCGGTGACAGCGACCCTACCAGGAAGGGTGTCATCCTCCCAGTCAACTTCATCGATGAGGCTGACGAGGCTCTGGCTCGTGGTTTGGAGATCTTCCCAATGCCCGGTGGTGGCGGATTCAAGCGTGGCTCAAGTGCTGGCTTGATGACCGACCTTACCAGGTCTAAGTCATATGTGTCCCTCAACAGCGACGATGAGCTCACTGCTGTCTGCAATATTGCCGTTCGCGATGCTGAGTCCCTCGACGACACTGAGATCCTCGCTCGCGTTGAGCCCATCCTCGACCAGTACAGAGAGGAGTTGCTTGCCCGCCGTGTCAGGAGACTGACATTCATCTGCGGTCACAACGACGGTACCTACCCTGGCTACTTCACCTTCCGTGGACCCAAGTACGAGGAGGACAAGAGTATCCGTCACATTGAGCCTGCTCTTGCCTTCCAGCTCGAGCTCGGACGTCTGTCCAAGTTCAACATCAAGCCTATCTTCACTGAGAACCGCAACATCCACGTCTACGAGGCTGTTGGCAAGGGTGCTGAGAACGACAAGAGATACTTCACACGCGCCATTGTCAGACCTGGTCGTCTACGGGACGATATCCCCAGTGCTGAGTACATGGTCTCTGAGGCTGACCGCTTGATGAACGACATCCTGGATGCCATGGAGATTCTCGGAAACAACAACTCCGACTTGAACCACATCTTCATCAACTTCTCCCTGGTCTTCCCTCTTGAGCCCAAGGATGTTGAGGAGGCTCTCGGTGGCTTCCTCGAGCGCTTCGGTCGTCGTGCATGGAGACTTCGTGTCACCGGTGCTGAGATCCGCATCATCTGCACGAACCCTCAGACTGGCGAGCCATACCCTCTGCGTGTTGTCATCACCAACACCTCTGGATACATCATCGACGTTGAGCTTTATGAGGAGCGCAAGTCAGAGCGTGGCGAGTGGCTCTTCCACAGCATTGGTGGCACCACCAAGATGGGCTCAATGCACCTCCGCCCTGTTTCCAGCCCCTACCCAACCAAGGGTGCTCTTCAGCCGAAGCGTTACAAGGCTCACATCATGGGCACTCAGTACGTCTACGATTTCCCAGAGCTGTTCAGACAGGCATTTGAGAACGAGTGGAAGCAGGTTGTGACCAAGCACCCTCACCTCCGCGAGAAGCAGCCACCAACTGGTGAGTGCATCGAGTACAGCGAGCTTGTCCTTGACGAGCAGGAGAACCTTGTCGAGGTCTCCCGCGAGCCTGGCACCAACAACATCGGTATGGTTGGTTGGATCGTCACCGCTAAGACACCTGAGTACCCTCGTGGCCGTCGATTCATCATCATCGCCAACGACATCACCTTCAAGATCGGTTCTTTCGGTCCTGCTGAAGACAAATTCTTCTTCAAGTGTTCCGAGCTTGCCCGCAGACTAGGTGTTCCCAGAATCTACCTCTCTGCCAATTCCGGTGCTCGCATCGGTATGGCTGAGGAGCTCATTCCTCACTTCTCAGTCGCCTGGAACGACGCGTCCCGACCAGAGAAGGGCTTCAAGTACCTTTACCTCACACCTGAGACCAAGGCCAGGTTTGATGATGGTAAGGTGAAGACTGTCCTCACTGAGCAGATCAAGGAGGACAACGAAGTCAGACACAAGATCACCACTGTCATTGGTGCTGAGGATGGTCTTGGTGTTGAGTGTCTCAAGGGCTCTGGTCTCATCGCTGGTGAGACTTCTCGTGCCTACGACGACATCTTCACGATCACGCTAGTCACTTGCCGTTCAGTTGGTATGTTACGATCATTCCTAATCAACCTCTATACAAAGCTAACAATTTTTAGGTATCGGTGCCTACCTTGTCCGTCTCGGTCAGCGTGCTATCCAGATCGAGGGTCAGCCTATCATCCTCACTGGTGCTCCCGCCATCAACAAGCTGCTCGGTCGTGAAGTCTACACTTCCAACTTGCAGCTCGGTGGCACACAGATCATGTACAAGAACGGTGTTTCTCACATGACTGCCTCTGACGACTTTGAGGGTGTCTCCAAGATTACCCGATGGATGTCGTTCGTGCCTGACCGCAAGGGCAACCCCGTCCCGATCTCTCCTTCCGTCGACACATGGGACCGTGACATCACCTTCATGCCTCCCAACAAGCAGCCATACGATGTCAGATGGCTCATTGCTGGTAAGGAGGATGAGAGTGGCTTCCAGTCTGGTCTCTTCGACCGTGGCTCCTTCGAGGAGTCTCTCGGAGGCTGGGCCAAGACCGTCGTCACTGGTCGTGCTCGTCTTGGTGGTATCCCAGTGGGTGTTATCGGTGTTGAGACAAGGGCTGTCGAGAACATCACACCAGCTGACCCCGCCAACCCCGACTCGACCGAGACGATCGTGTCTGAGGCTGGTGGTGTTTGGTATCCCAACTCAGCATACAAGACTGCCCAAGCGATCCGCGACTTCAACAACGGTGAGCAGCTTCCTCTGATCATCCTTGCCAACTGGCGTGGTTTCTCTGGTGGTCAGCGCGACATGTACAACGAAGTCCTCAAGTATGGTTCATACATTGTCGACGCTCTTGTTGCCTACGAGCAGCCAGTCTTCGTGTACATTCCACCATACGGTGAACTCCGTGGTGGTTCATGGGTCGTCGTTGACCCTACCATCAACGCCAAGTACATGGAGATGTACGCCGACGAGGATGCCCGTGGTGGTGTCCTCGAACCCGAGGGTATTATCGGTATCAAGTACCGCAAGGACCGCCAACTTGAGACCATGGCCCGCCTCGACCCCACCTATGGCCAGCTCAAGCGCAAGGCCGCCGACACCAACATCTCCCGCGAAGAGCTCGCCTCCATCAAGACACAGATGGCCGAGCGCGAGAACATGCTCCTGCCAATCTACGGCCAGATTGCCCACCAGTTCGCCGACCTCCACGACCGCGCCGGCCGTATGGAGGCCAAGGGTACTATCCGCATGCCATTGAAGTGGCTCAATGCTCGTCGCTTCTTCTACTGGCGTCTTCGCCGCAAGTTGAACGAGGAGTACATCCTCAAGCGCATGGCTGCTGCTACCAGCAAGGAGCTTGTCAACCGTGCTTCTGACCTCGAGAAGTTGCGCCACTGGTCCAACATCACCAACTTCGACAAGGACGACATGGCTGTCGCTATGTGGTACGAGGAGAACCGCAAGGATGTGCACTCAAGGGTTGAGGCACTCAAGTCGGAGACTGTCGCCTACGATGTCGCTAGCTTGATGAGGAGTAACAAGGATGGTGGTCTCAAGGGTGTTGCCCAAGTGCTGAGCATGCTCCCTGTTGAGGAGAAGGAGGCGGTGCTCAAGATGCTGTCGAAGGCGTAGATGTGCTTGGACCGATGAGTGTGTATGGAAGAGTTTCGAGACTGTACAATTTTCTAGGGCCAACGGAAGGGTTCAGGGAGTCTTATATGGGCATGGAGATATGGAAGGGATATAGCTGGATGGGATGTCTTTTGGGCTGCGGAAAGCAGAATCTTAGCGGGTTGGTGGGCGTTTTCTATGTATATTTCTTGTTTCTGATACAAAATTCAATGAATACTTCAACATACTTCAGACTATTAATGCTTCTACATCATTGTGCAGAGACTGGAGGAGGTGCATAAGCCTTTGTTAGGAGGTGTGGCGCTCCTTCCTCATGGAGTGTGAATGCCGAGGCTTACAGTAGGCACTCCACTTCACCACATCACTTCGTGGTCACGCTCTGGCATCACCTGAACACTACATCATCTCACGCCCAGCCAATCGTCAAGTGAAGAATCGGGCCTTGTGATCTCGCCCCATGCTATTCTCAGAAAGAATACTCACTGCCTAGACTGTGCCCCGTCTCCAATTCTTCTTCTCTTATACGTCAATAACAGGATAGTCCTGCTGGTCGTGTTCTGAAGCCCGAAGTATCTCTTGCATTGCATTTCTGAGAAGAGGTTCAATCACTTTTCGGTCCATCGATCGAGCTGGTCATAAGAACTCCAGCATGGCGATGGAGAACGAATCTGGTACTATTCCGCTGGGGCTGTATTTGTGGAAGAGGTCAGTCTTTCCCATTAGTGGCACATATGTTGAGAAGAACCTTTTCGGCACTCGATGGTGAATGTTGACGAACTCATGATCTGTGATTGTGTCTTCACCAACGTCCCTCCCTTCTTTTCCTCAAAGACCTACGCATCGTCATCGTCATCGCCATGCCTCCTTCTCCCGCTTCGCCAGCCGAACAATCTCTGCATCCTTCGTGCCCTTCTTCCATCAACCGCAACCTCACATCTAACTCCCTACAGAATCTACGAGATCGGTGTTGAGACCGTAATGGGCGTCCCCGGCGACTTCCAACTCGACATCCTCGACTACATCTACGACATCAATGGCATGTCATTTATTGGTAACAGCAACGAACTGAATGCCGCCTACGCCGCCGACGGCTACGCTCGAGTCAAGCACAAGCCGGGCTGCGTCGTGACTACCCACGGCGTTGGCGAACTTAGTGCAATTAATGGCATCGCAGGCGCAGCGTCTGAGCGAATCCCGCTGCTCCATGTCGTTGGCCAGACGCCACGGATGTTACAGGAGAAGAAACTTATGATCCATCATAGCATCGGGAGTACCGGGGAGGTGGACGCGCAGGTGTATCAGAAGACGAGTAAGCTGATTCGGGCTGACGCGGCGGAGTTGTGGGATGGAGATGCTGCACCCACTGAGATCGATAGGGTGTTGAAGGAGTGTGTGAGGAGGAAGGCGCCGGTGTATATTTTCATGCCGCTGGATTTGCATGCGCATCGTGTTCCGGCGAGCTTGCTGGAGAGGAAGATCGATCTGAGTTTACCTGTTGATGAAGCTGCACTGGATGCTGCTATGGCGGCAATAAGCAAAGCACTGCTAGAGGCGAAGAAACCTGTCATCTTCCTCGACATGCTGGCGCATCACGCCGAGGACGAGACTAGAGCATTCGTCGACGCAGCCAAACTTCCCTTTTTGGCAAGTCACGGAGCCAAAGCGATTGTGGATGAAGACCATGAGAGGTTTGTGGGGTTGTATAATGGGAGTGTGTCAAGTCCGGGGGTGGCGGAGTTTATAGAGGGTAGTGATTGCGTGGTGGCTGTGGGATGGTGGCCTGCGGATACTAATGGAGGATTGGGGAGGAAGGTGGAGGAAGGGAAGAGGGTGGATGTTATGGATGAGTTTGTTGTGGTCAAGGGAAAGCGCTTCGAGAACGTATATATGGCGCAAGTGCTTGAGGCATTGGTCAAGGAGCTGGGTCAGGCGAAGGTGCCGACTGTCGAAATGCCAGTATTGCCGGAACACGATCTCAAAGTGGACAAGACCGATGACAAGATTACGCAGTACATTGACACTCCAACCTCATCGACACTAGGTAAGGGAACATGCTAATAACGGCCACAGCAACTACATCTGGACCAAATTCGGCGACTATATCAAGCCTGGCGACATCGTCTGTTGCGATACAGGAGCCTCTCAATACGGTCTCCCTGATGCGAAGATGCCGGAGGATGTCACGTAAGTCCTACAGTAAACCTCTTTCACGGCAACCACCTCAGCTTATCACTCTTCCTCCTCTTCCACCTCTTTCACTACTCTCATCACGATCTGACCTGAACTGAATACATGTAGCTTCTTCACACAAGTCTACTACGGCTCCATCGGCTACGCCTGTCCCGCCGCTCTCGGCGCAGATGTGGCGCGAAGAGAGAGACCACAAGGGCGTGGAAGAACGATTCTGGTTATTGGCGATGGTGGTCTGATGTTGACGGTGCAGGAGGTCGCCGTCATGATTGCCGAGGGATTGGCGCCGGTGCTGTAAGTAAATCTAAGGAAGTGCTAATCGTAAGGAGAAGGGAGGTGAGGGGAAGGAGATGCCACTGCTTACAATCACACACGGTGTAGGGTCATCATAAACAACTACGGCTACACCATCGAGCGCGCTATTCATGGCGCACGCAAGAGTACATCCTCCCTTTCCCCTCCCGTCTTCCACCTGTTTCTCCTCACCCTTCTCATATCCTTCTCCTTTCCCTCTTCTCACCCTCGCCAACCTCGCCGACCCCGTTCCAACACTAACACCAAACCTAGAATACAATAACGTCCCCTCCTTCCAATACGCCCAAATGCTGTCCTTCTTCGGCGGCGAGAGCAAGCCAGGCAAAAATTACCATCTTGCCACGACATGTGCAGAGTTTGAGGCTGCGATGGAGAATGAGAATGTGCAGCGGCCGAAGGAGGTCCAGGTTGTGGAGGTGAGGATGGGGGCGTTTGATATTGTGAGTCGTGCTTTGATGTGCTTTGTTGTGTTTGGGATGTGCTTGCTAATACTGTGTGTGATTTGATAGCCGTGGAAATTGGCGGGACTGCTGAGGTCGAGACCGAATGGGGCGGAGATGGCGAGGTATTTGAAGGAGGAGGGGTTTACGAATGCATGAACCATCGAAAGACAAGA
>Ga0268246_10001127_pt1 | contig 10136 bp, 12 predicted proteins | sample AgamicOrSfe_FD_200242 | JGI IMG/M metagenome (GOLD analysis project Ga0268246, IMG submission 200242) | Agave microbial communities from Guanajuato, Mexico - Or.Sf.e (v2) (version 2) | ecosystem: Host-associated > Plants > Phyllosphere > Phylloplane/Leaf | place: Guanajuato, Mexico | collected...
GGCTTATAACCTATTAGAATATAGGATTAATAGTATAAGATACTATAATACTACTATATATATAATACTTGAACTATTAAACTATCTTTAGTATACGTTATATACTTAAAGTCTTTGTCTAGCTCCGTAGTATCACGTATTCCCTAAATAGGCCGTGTATGATGCTCTGGGAGATGTAGTGAAGTTCGACATCTTAATAAGCTTCGCGGGCCAAGTCTGCAGACGCGCGCCGAGCGAATGTCTTGGCGCCGACGCTTAGCTATCTTGGCAGCACATCAACCTTTGGTTGCTTTCGGCCTCGGTGCTAGTCGAAAGAGCAGTAGATAGACATATATATTCGGAAGCCCGTCGCAAGCGCGGACGTCCACGTTTCGAATACTTTTCCTGCGCTTTCGTGACTGGTCGTGTTTGGTGAACTCTCATTTTGCGAGAGCGTCTTTGATGTTTTGCTTGTAGCAATTCGCGGTCCTGGTCACTGCTAAGTCACAGAAGAAAGAAGGAAATAATATCGCGCTGTGGGCTGGTTCAAGAGGAAAAAGATCATGGCAAGACTGTACACGTACAGCCTAAACGCCATGCTATGCTGATTGTGATGCCGCTAATCTAACAATCCAAGATGCAGTATGCTGTCACCGACCCTCTATCCGCGAGCGTACTCGAGACCGCTTTGAAACATCCTGGTCCTCTTCCTCGTCCTCGTACTCATCATACTCATAGTCGTCCTCGTCCTCTTCTACCACCGGCCCTCCACTCTTCTTCTCTGTCGATTTTCGGTCATCATCCCCGGACGGCACATCGATTACAGTTCCATTTGGTCCTACCATATGATAGGCACCATACGCATCCTCCTGCAAGTCACCCGCTGGCACTGGACTCGAGCTCGCAACATCCTCGCCCGCCTTCAACTTGACAACAGGGTCCGGCGCGTTGTCATAGAAGCCTGGACATATCGCAGCCTCGCCCCTAACTTCTCCCTCACAAGTCTCGCCTCGGAAGAGCGGTGCAAGATTCATACGGGTGCTATACCGAAGGTGGGCACTACTCGCCTTCTCCCTGACCTTCCCGGCCTTGAGATTGTTGATGTTGCTGTCTTTATTCGTGGCACCCTTCGCTCGGAACTGAGTAAACATGCTGGGCTGCGTCGTGACACAACGATGGACGTCGCCTCCGTTGAGGTCGGCGAACTTGTTCTCGCAGTAGTCGTTGAGCACGTAGTCCATGGCTTCGATGTTACGCTGCATGCTGGCTTCGTGCAACAGACGCTTGGCGCCCATGAGGGAGACGGCAACAGCTTGACTACAGATGGCGCCGCCGACCAGATCGTACATGCGCGTGTGCGGGTCGTGATGGTTGACGAGGCCATTGTACATTCCCAGCACGGTTGTGATGTATGACCGGTCCGAGACAGTGGTGTCGTTGGAATTCAGGATGACTTCCTGCCCGTCTGCACGGCGCATGTTGTTCGCTCCACAGTGGCCGAGCCAGAGAATGTCCCAAGAATCGCCGTATGCGCTTAACGATGGCGGCTGTGTTTCGGGGAGTTGATCCATGGTGATATCAAAGTTCTCGGTCGGCGCATGGTACGAGGGATCAAGACGAGGTTGGACTAGAGCACGAGATGCTGTCGCGAGTGAGGTGAGTTGGTCACGTATCCGCACGTCAAAGTCGACATCATCCTGGAGAACGTCAGCATGTCGCGTACTATCAAGCCAATAGGATTTGAAATACCTCAAGTATCAAAGCAGACCCGATGTTTTCGTTAACCATTCTAGGGAGATCAGGTCAGATCATGTCCAGCTATACCGTCAACCAAGATCTTGAACTCACTTCCTCAAGATGTTCATGTTCGACCTCCAGTCACCTCTTCCTCCAGCCTTTACTTTCTCAACACCATCCGGCAGTCCCTTGACATCGATGTCTGCACCGACGACACCCTCAACGAATTCCAGCTTCAGATTCATAGCTGAAGCCATGAGCGTCAGAGCGTCGCGCTGATCTGGCCGCCGGAGCATGTTGATGACGAAGATCTTCTCAAACTATGCGACATTATGGTTAACGCTCCACCTTGGCTGTGCTTCCAGGATATACACACCCCTAATGTCTCATTGAATATGCTCTGCTCCAGGCTGACACTGCTCTTCATGGTCGACAATGATGGGACTGATCCTCCAGTGATAGACCGAAACGCAGCAAAGACCAGCCATATCGCCGCAAGCAGGCCTCCAGCAGCCAGCGTGATTGCCTTTATGGACCATTGCGACGGTCTTAGTCCCAGACTCGACGGTGTTTGTGCTCCATCATTTCCTTGCACCGGCATAGGCAGCAGCGGTTGACTCTTCTCATTGCTCGATCCAGGTCGAAACCATGACGGCACCGACGACTGTGACTGCGCCGAGGCAGGCTCCTCCCATTTGGACTCTTGCGCTCCGCTCGGTCCTATTGTGTCGACGGTGGTGTTGTGTTGTTGTTCGCCGCGCCGAGGGGACGACATGGCCCTTTCACTCTTGTCTCTTTATGATCTTATCTACGAAATGCTTGGTATGTCTGGTGAGGTGGATCCTAGAAGTTCGCTCGGAGGGAGGACAAGGCCGAATGTTCGCTGGGCAGTGGATGAAGCAGGAGATGCCAAGAAGAGAAAGATGCAGTGTGGAACAAATGGAAGCAGAGGGGAATGTCACGGTATATCATGCCAAGACATAGAGGCTAAGCAAAGCCAGGCACCAGGCAAAACGCACGGATGGGTCGGGGCGGATTGGGCTGCGGGTCACGGCGAATTGTCAGGGGTTGTCCTGCATGATGAAGAGGATAAACAGCCGAAGGTGGTGAGATGAGTTGGATCAATCACGCCTTACGCCTTGCCGTGGCAGGATTCAGGATGCAGGACTCAGGAGCGGTCTGGCCTTGGAATCGAGTGGACTAGCGCGAGCTTGAAAGCAGAAAATAGAAATGTCGCGGCCTGATTTCCCTCTATGGCAGGACGGAAAGCAAAGAGAGCACAAACTCGAAATGTCAGCTCTCGAGTTCGGCTCGCCAGGCTAAACTAGGAAGAGGGTTAGAAGGAGTAATGGAATGCTGGAATGCTTCGATCCACGGCACACGGCAGTTCATGGAAAAGCTTAGCGAGCATCACGTGGCCTGCCGACCCGGTTTGCGAGAGGGGTTTGATCTCGATGATTGGTCAACTGCTTCAAAAAGGTGTCACACTTAACTCAGTGCGGCAGGTAGTCGCGAAGTGTCTCCTCTTCTATTGCTGGCACTCTGAGCCGGAGCCCGGCGAAATGCCTCAGCTGTCGGTTGAAGTTGTAATATCGGTTTTCAGTCCGGCGAGAGATCTGGACTGAGGCCACCGATTATTGATGAGACATTCGATAATTATATCCAAAGCCCATCCCGTTGCTGGCATCCCCTGCAATCAATCATAATATCAGACGAGAATCGGGCTGTTATTTCGGCGAGTATCATCAGGGTTGAATCCTTCGGAACGTGGCACATGTATAGTCTGATCTCCTAAGCGCTTACGCAATGATCACAATATGGAACTCGAACATGGTCAGCTTTGCTGCCTCGCCTGACACTGAATACATTTTCATCTTAACACTATAATCATCACGGCTTCACTTGCGACGATGTTTTCATCCACGTCAAGGTCAAGCTTTTCAGGGCAGGATCCCACGCCGATCTCCCGCGTGCAGGGGTTGTCCCGCAAAACTTGGCTAAAAAGCTTAAGCGTCTGATGTGCTGATGTGTGGATCCCATGCGGAGACTTGCAAATAGCGTGACTTCTTCTCCCATCAGAGTGAATATCAACACGATTGACGGATCTCTACGTGCTACGCGACAGGCTTCAAACATCAACTCAGAGAGTCTCTATTTGAATTGCTTGGAGAAGCGCTCCGTGAAGTGTAGAGGGTGCTCCGGGATACTCGCCAGCATAGTCACTTCCGGTCGCCTTTCGCTGCCCTGCCTCGCGACAAGTCGGCATCATCGTGGAGTCATGATAAGTGCGGGAGAACTCTCCATCTAGTCACTCACAGACTAGAAGAACTACATGGCAGCCACTGGACTAGCATCCTCGACAGAATACAGGTTATCAAAATCTTGCAAGATTACCTGACATGGCGTTGTTGAATCAGCACCCTCGCAGCTCGACCTTCATGATATCTCAAAACACTTCCCACCACCTTTACTACTGGAAAGTAGTGTCTGTCATCGCACAGTCCTTTTCCTTGTTCGTTTTCTCTTCCTTTTGGTGTGCTATTTCCCTTTATGTCCTTTCGTATAACCATGACGAATACTCTTCCACGCCCACACCATGTCAGATATTCCCAGGAGATGAACTGTGGTAGAATCATTTAGGAAAACCCTTGGAAGGGTGTCGTACTGACTCAGGATCACTTTATGCAGCAACATGGTCATTTGTATTGTCTCCTTTCTTATCAAGGCAGTGGCTCCAGACCCTCTGTTGCTGGGCTGTATGTCTAGCATTGGACTGACCGCACGGAGTTCACGCTGGAAACATAGAGCGTGGAATGTATAATGCTATGAGTTCATGACCTTCAGGAGCAATGTCGAGCGCAAATCAATACGGCCGTGTCATTCGCACCTTCCTACTTTGGTACCACTGACGGAGGAACGGACGGTCCGCTCGACTGTCCTTTTTGTAAGCATACAAACACAAACACAGTAACGATTAACAATTTGAAGATGATGAAGACCACGATGAAACCCCCATCATATAAAGAGAGCAACTGGTCCTGCCTTGTCTTGATGCTTTGATCATTTGCAAGATATAGCACGAAAACGTGACACGCCCGAAATACCACGCCTACATATCTACTACTACTTCATCCTTCCATCTCAACATCTCCATGACCACCATGTCGCAACCTCAGCGTCTCACCTTTCTCGTCCTAGGTGCAACAGGTGGCACCGGCAAACACTTCGTTGCTCGCGCTCTGCAAGACGGCCACTCCGTCCGCGCCCTCGCACGAACGCCAAACAAGCTGTCTCCCGCCGCCAACCTTGAAATAATCCGAGGATCCATCACCGATCCTCTCGACACCGACGCCCTCGTCTCCGGTGTTGACGTCGTCGTCTCCATGCTCGGCGACCAGCAAGCGCAGCGAACCTCCATGATCAACACAGCCTTCATGAAGAGGATCGTGCCCTCGATGCGTAAGGCCGGGGTAAAGCGTTTGCTCTACCAGTCTGGCGCTATGACTGCACCGTACGGGGCTAAACAGTCCACCGTGCTTTGGCTGATGAGAAAGACGGTGGGGAGTAGCTATGATGGGCAACACAGAGATAACGAGGGAGTGGCGGAGTATCTCGTTAGGGAAGCGATGGATATCGAGTGGATTGTGCATCGCGCAGGTATTGGTGGTGATGGACCGAGTAAGGGCGTTTTGGCTCGGTCGCAGGGTTGGCCTAGTGTTGGGACGTTTAGGGATTGTGCCGAGTACAATTATCGGACTGTGATGGACCCGGCTGGAGCTGTTCATACACAGGACCTCAGTCAGTATCAGTAGAGAATGGAGTCTGATGTCTTCATGACGTACAATTGCGGGTCGACTGAAAGGCAGAGTCATAGCTATGCTATGAGCGAGGCAGCAAGCATGACAACCGTGCCGAGTCCATCCATCCCAGCGCACCATTCGTCCCACCTGGCATGCTTGCTGGATGTTGGAGCCGATTCTGTAGGTGGCGCAGGTCCAATGCAAGGCATATGTGTTTCGTTCAGCTCCACCAGTCCTCCATCTGCGGCTACTCCAAACACTGTGTCCTGCTTCGAATCTATCTGATTTTGTGCCATCCAGGTGGTTTCATCCAAGGCCCACTTGCCTGAACTTGTCGGTAGTGGCGCAATTAGAAGACCACCTTGCAATTCACACGCCGATGATGGACGGAAGTCGATTAGCATGTTCACGATGCGGTAGACGACGCATACTCTATAGCAGCATGTCAGTGCTTGTCAATATACTAGAGCGGCTATGAACAGAACCTTCGCCTTGACTCTGCAAAGATCCAGTCCATCCAGGACGAGCCATGCTCATGATGGTGCTCGACATCTCCATCGTACGGCGATGCGTCATTGAGTTGCCTAGATATCATCTGATCGTCCGTCAATTGCTTTGCTTCCAGTCATCGGACAAACGCTTAGAAGAGCAATGGGGAGGGTGCCGTGAGGCTCCTGCCCAGACTTATGTCCTTGTACAGCACGGCAGGGTTCGACCTACCATGACTGTGGATAGTAATAGAGTGTCAAAGTTGTTGTACTCTGTCTCACCCTCATCCAACCTTATCATAACGTAGATCGCAAGTGCTTGGGTTGCTGCAAGGAGTGCCCACTTGTCGATGCAGTGCTAGGAGTATCTTCAGACGCATGTTGGGAAAGATCAAGAGCAGCGTGTTCTTACATCTGCATGCCAACGTTCACATTCCAGGCGCACGTTCCTCCAGAAAAGCTGGCGACTCCCACGCAAGTTCTTGCCGGTCATCTGGACAAGGTTGATGCAAGTCATCAGTGGTTCCAGCTGGTTGTCAGTCAGTGCCGAGTGTAGTATGCTAGGATGTATGAACGGCGGCAATGTATCCTGTTGAAACATCAAAAGATATGATTTGAAGGTACTAAATATCAGATTGGCGGTCCGCTGATTATTTGCAGTCGCTGAAGCTCGCGGAACGAGGCTTCGTGAGTCCTCCATAGTACCCGGAACCGACATTTCGAAAGACATGCTAGCTTGCTCCGGTAGCATCATCAACGTCTCGGACTGTGGCACGTCAAAGCCAGCTGATGGATACAGATCATCCTCGCCAACTGGTGCAGTCCATACGTCGGCAAAGTCGAACCCCGGCGTGAGCCAATCCAGGTCTTTAGGATCCAAATCATTCAGCGAGACATCGAAGTTCTGCAGAGGCACAACTTCTACGAAGGGTTCCATTTGAAGCTCGCTGCTTACAGTGTGTGGTGCTTCGACCAGTATGCTTTGTGGCGAATCTGTTGACACAGTCGGCGAATCATGATTTCGCGAGGTTCGAATGTCCTTCATCGTCGACTTGGCAGGATATTCACATCTTGCACGCTTGGTGCTGCATTTTGTACAGCTAGGGAGCACCTTATCACAGACGACCTTGCTTGTGGCGCAATTGAGACAAGCTCGCGCCCGACTGAATGGTCCACGTCTTCTAGACTGACAATAGTAGCCATGTCGTTTGAGCTGCTTACTCGTGTCGAATGGCTTGTTGCACTGTTCACATCTGAAGACTGTTTGCACGAAGATCTCGGACATGTCGTCACTTTTTGGTCTCGGTGTCTACAATTCGGAGACTCTGTAGTCAGGTGTACGATGGTGGAGGACTTCGAAGGATGTAGCTGTTCTTGGCGGCATTGCGATTTGTCAGCATTTGTCAGCCGCATCGGGCGGGACAATTTGGTCAAATACTGCAGGAACACCATGATCGACCATACGGTACTCATCACCAAGCAATTTTTGCGACTTCGAAGCTACGGCGTCGACAATTTGTAGCAGCTCGATACTAACCTACCGATACAATGCATATAAAAATGGCGTCGTCCACTGCACAACAGTATCTATTCGCATCACTTCATCGACTCCTTACCTCTTTCATCACAACATAATCACCTCCTGAACCCTAGCTTTTCGCATCTTAACAATGTCCAGCCCTTTCCCATCGCCAACCCATAGTTGGCATACCACCTCTTACGATGCCATCTCACCACTCCGACCTGAGCTCTCCGCTAAGGGCAAGACTGTCATCATCACTGGTGGAGGCGCCGGCATTGGCGCTGAAACTGCCCGCTCATTCGCTGCTGCAGGAGCATCTCGCATTGCTCTTCTCGGTCGTAGGGAGCAGCCCTTGCTTGACACCAAAGCATCGATCGAAAGCCAGAGCCCCGGCGTTGAGGTCTTCGTCACTTCGACTGATCTCACGAAACAGGATCAGGTCAAGTCGGCATTTGAGGCATTCTTAGGAGAGAAGAAAGTCGATATCCTCGTCAGCAATGCCGCCATGAACGGCCCTCCCGGCGCGACTGCAAAGGGTCAAATCCAGGACACCGAGAGCAGCGCCTTCATCGAAGTTGTGAACCAAAACGTGTCAAGCTCTCTGTTCGTCGCACAAGCCTTTCTCAGACATGCTGCACCAGACGCAGTCGTCATTAATGTGTCTTCCAATGCAATTCACTTGCCTCTTGGCGGAGTGTTCTCGGCATACGTCGTGGCCAAGATGGCAGTACTCACGCTGTGGGACTCGTTCGGCGCAGGCCATCCTGAGATGAGTGTCTTCCATGTTCATCCAGGTGTCGTGGATACCGCCATGAACAGAGAAGCGGGAGGCATAGCTATGATGGGTGGCTACGAAGATCATGGTATGTATACTCTCCTATCTGTCAACTCTGGTTAGTACTGACACCTTTTATGTAGTCTCTCTACCGGGCAACTTTCATGTGTGGTTGAGCTCCAAGGAGGCTTCTTTCCTCAGAAGAAAATTCGTATGGGTCAATTGGGATGTTGAGGAGCTCCAGGCCAAGGCGAAGGAGATTGAGGCAAGCACACGCTTCAACATCGGACTCGAGACGTGGCCGTTCGAGACGAAGATTTGACAAGGATGAGAGTGTCGATATTACTGTTGCAGATAGCCAAGTATCTGAATTTAACACGGGTACAGCAGCAGCGTACTGGGGAAGGGACTATGGCAGCGTTAATGTGATTGTATCGAGGTTCATTTTACTAATTTGTCCGTGTTTCAAGTCATGCTCTTCGTGAATTTCGTCTTGCTATCTTCAGCAACGCAAGTAGTTATCTATACACCTTTCTCTATGCCATACTGTGCTATACTGCATGTCTGTGTAACATTTGTCATAATCCCAGCCTCGGGAATGACCATGATCGATCGACCATTTTCCAGGACATCATGACTCGGTACCGCTGTAACCTACTGCTGTTCCTCGTACAGTGGTAATCCATGCGTATGCACGTCCGCTCACAAAGACGATCCCTCACTCGATCATCGTGAACACCGGTCCGCCATGACCCTCGACGCCGCGCGCCAATGTCACGAAGCCATTCATCATACCCAACTCTTTTGCAGATCCAGCACCGGTCCCGGTCGTATTTGGCTGCCGCCTGGATTCGAAGCGCACCTCCACATCCGTGTCCTGGGCGACGTCACGATCATCAGTTCTGATCTTTTTGCGTTGAGGTGAAAGATTAAGCTTGTCGGCACCTGGGCGTCTCTGCGCAGTGCTGGAGGCGACCTGCGTTGGCATTGAAGTACGCTTGCGCTTGCCACTACGTGATGGATTGGACTCAACCGTGGACATCCCCATATCCGCGTTGCTACGATCATGTTCTGCTTGAAAATGTGCAGCTTCCTTGAACGAGCGGAACACTAGACGATCCGGATTCCAGGGTTGCGCATTCTTATCAACGTCGTAGAACTTGAGCGGACTTGCCTTATCGTTTTCTTGTACGCTGGAGAAACTCATTGTCTTGGCATCAGATGCCGCAGTCGGAGTGTTGTGGCGGATGTTCTTGCTCAATTCATTCCACAAACTGGCAGGCTGTAATTTCGACATCCGCTCAGTGTCCTTCCCAGTGACTTCGAAGAAGCTCCTAGCTTGAGTTCCTGGGCTCGAGGAATAATCGACAAGACTGGTGAACTTCATACTGTCCGCACGAGGCGCGACATGGTCATTTTCAACATTAGTCTTCGGGGCACGAGGTTCGGGTGCTGGCTTGCTTGCAGTAGCTTCGAAGAATTTGCTGCCATCAGCGCTCTTAAAGGCGAGGCGATCGTATTGCGCATTCGACGCTGGCTTACTGGCGATAGCATCGAAGAATTTGCTGCCATCAGCGCTCTTGAACGCACTAGGGTCCACTTGCGCAATCTCGTAGTGCTCGTGATTCGCAAGTGAGGCATGCTCAATGGGTTGCATCTCGAAGTAGTCGTCACCAATGCGGATGAACCGAGACCGATTTGGTTGATTTGTGAGGTCGATGACAATGGAGTCCATGTTGCGGGTCGTCTTACGGTGGGCTTTTGCTTCGCGCCACTTCCGCCGGATCCTCGCTTGGTCATCCAGGTATGCTTGTTCGACCACACGCTTTGACTCA
>Ga0268246_10001129_pt1 | contig 10127 bp, 9 predicted proteins | sample AgamicOrSfe_FD_200242 | JGI IMG/M metagenome (GOLD analysis project Ga0268246, IMG submission 200242) | Agave microbial communities from Guanajuato, Mexico - Or.Sf.e (v2) (version 2) | ecosystem: Host-associated > Plants > Phyllosphere > Phylloplane/Leaf | place: Guanajuato, Mexico | collected...
TACTCTCTGGTGGATTCGTGCAGCAGTTTATCGCGCTTCCCTGAAGACAGTCTTCCTCTTCAGCAAACAGTCGAGCGACAACATGAGCGCACCCCGAGGAGTCACTGCAGCGCGCGTCGCATTCTTCTGTTCACTATTATGGTCACAGACCACAGCCCAAGCATCGCCATCGTCTCCTGCATGCACATCCTACCTCTACACCGTCCCATCCCTCGGCACCTTCACAAACTTCGCCAACTACACCTTCGGCAACCTCGATAACACCTTGCCCGCCGGCCTTGTGGCTTCAGATGACACTACAGTTGGAGACTTGCCGTACAGCCAAGTTTACCAAGCTTCAAATGTGGTTGTGCGGGATGGATTTATGCAGCTGATGGTGCCTGGTGGCCAGACTGCTGCACCGTATAGCAGTGCACAGGTCATGACAGATGAGACGGATATCATGTATGCGAGTGTAAGGACGACAGCGATCTTGGCGAGTCCGGCGGGAACTGTGAACGGTGAGTCGTGATGGAATGCTTGCTCTCCATTTATGTACCATTTCTGTTGTCGAAGGAGGCAAGGGCGCGAGATCTTCTCACTGCGTCTTAAGAGGCTGCACAGAAGTGCGACGTTCGAACGCTTGAGATGCGTACCGAGCCCAAGCATCGCTACTAACAGACTTTTCCACTATCAGGGATGTTCTTCTACCACTCCGACTCCCAAGAATCCGACATCGAGCACGTCACCAACGCCTCCGCCAGCGCCAACACAGCTCTCGCGCCCTACTCCCACGGCACAATTCCAATCATGTTTACCAATCAGCCCAACGCCACCGGCGTCGCAGAAACGCATATAGGTGCCCCGGCCAGCGCGAACGCGACCTCGCTCGCCCATGAGTATCGCTGGGACTGGGTGCCTGGCAGCACTGCGTTCTATGTGGATGGAGCACTGCAAGCAAACTTCACCACCAATGTTCCGACGACGGCGGGAAGGTATATGTTCAATAATTGGGCGTAAGTATTGTCTTCTCCTGTGGTGTTTGCAGCTTCTGCGGAGTTGTGGCCGATGCTGACAAATCTCCTGCTGTAGTAATGGCAATCCCGGCTTCTCGACCGGACCGCCAAGCTCGCTGAGCGTGTTCTACATCAGTAACGTGGTCATGTATTACAACACCACGGCTTCAGCGTCCTGGAACGGGACTTGCGATGAATGTGATGTACAGTGTAATTGAATGATGATACATGTTTCTTCGTTCCACCACAACACTGCGCAGGGGCGTAGGTTGATCATTCGTCCGTGGCGACAGCATTCTATCGTGTACTAACTTGCAGTAGCCCAGAGTGATCTGAGGAGAGTGTCCCCAAATACTTTGGCGGCTCTGTTCCGGCGTGATCCTGAGTCTACCGAAATTGGTGTTCACCATACCAATGTCGCTTGAACTGCTTCCCAGGCCGTCCAACGTGCGACATCGATTCATCAAGCGCCCTTGCTTCCCTCATCTGCTTCCTCAGCATGCCTGCTTCAACCGGCTGCTGTAATGTATCCCAAGCGCGTTGACCACTTTCTCCACCCTTCTTCTCGTCGCCACCAAACATGCTCAAGCGTTGCACACGCCGCAGTCGTTTCAGACCAGCCAGACATACCACAGCACCGAACAGCGTGCACCAGCCACTGATGGCCCAGAAGCCCCAATCTGACTCCTCGATGAAGTTCTTCAAGTTCATACCGTATAGTGCAGCGACAAATGTCCCTCCGCTTAGTCCTAGAGTGCCAATGCTGAACTTGAGGTCCATAAGCATGAGCGCATTTCGATTTGCGTCGAGGATGGCGCGAATGACTTCCTCAGTATTACGTATATTGGCAACGACGTTACCGCTGACTTGCACGATTTCGTCGCAGACTTTGTGGTAAGACTCAAGCAGCATCTCCACTTCCGTGTGATCGTCCTCAGGACGCGAGCGGCCTAGCTCGGCTTTCTCAGATAGATACATGGCAGCAAGATCGTCATCTGCCTCGAGGAGGTCGTCGATTGCATCACGCACAAGCGTGGCTTTTCGCTCGAACGAAGAGAGCTTCTTGCTGTAAATGAGCAGGTGGCGCAACTTGTCGCGGTCGATATCTTCCTCGAGCTCGCGTAGCACACGCACAACAGGCTCGCGGACAGTCTCAAATTCAGACTCTAGGGCGTTTGTCACTGATATTAGGACAGCTTCCAGAGCGCGAAACTCATACGGCAGGGAGTGGGACAGGTCGAAGGCGGGAGATGCCGCAGAGGGGCTGCGGAGCTTGCCCTCGAGGTCGTACATAAAGAGGGACTGGGTGTAGGAGTCTGTCGTCCCGTAAGCGTCGAAGACGAGGACGCGGTTGTGCTTGATCAGGCAGCGGAGGTGAAGGAGATTGATGAGGATTGCAGACGGTCGCACAAGGATGGAGGGAAGGAGTGAGGAATCAATCTTGCGTAGATCTCGCGGCAGTAAGCCGTACTGGAGCGCAGGACGTCAGTATATGGCCATAATCATGTAAACACAGCGTAACATACCTTTGCTATGAGCTCCGTCTTCCTAAACTCTCCGTTGACAAGCACGACATTACCATTCTCGTCAAATTCTGTGCAGCGCAATTTCAGCTCATTAGCCGGCCGCAGCGCTCGTCCGAGGTCATCATCAAGGAAGCCAGATCGGTCAGGTAGGTCATTCGGCTCCAATGGCGTCCTCGGCCGCATATGTCTTGCCCAGAACTTGCGTCGCCACGGTCCTTCTTGTCCTTGATCTTTGCCTTCGCTTTCGACGCCGGAGTTTGATCTTGAAGTGGTCTCTTCCTGGGACGTCTCTTTGCTTGCTGCATCCGAACTGTTTCTGGTATCTTGCGACAGGTGCCTGTTCCAAGTTCGCGCAGGTTGTGTTGACACCACAGAAGTGTCACTTTGACTTCGAGATGTTATTCTCTTCCGTGACCAGAGCGACCCCAAGGCTGACGCTAGAGACGATTCGAGGGCCTGGTGGCCATTCGCAGAAGGTTCTCTGAGGCTTGCATGGGTTCTTGTCGAGATTTGCGCAAGTAGTCGAGGACGGCGGCGTTGTTGGCAAGCGCTCACGCTCGTAGGCTCGGAAAGCGAAGCACAACCATTTTGGGCGCGAAGAAACCGAAGAAGATTCGACGATGGCGCTGCAACTCTCTGCAGCGGGGTCAGATTCATGCTCGCCGCGAACGGTATGAGGTGCTTGGTGTTGTTATGTCGAAGCGAGTCTCAAAAAAGTGTAGATTGCTGACATGTGTGTATGAAGTCATGCTTGGCATAACCCTGCTTGCATCTCAAAGAAGCTTTTTTGACATCTCTGAGATAATCCACAGTGGCTGAATAAGCACAACCTACAACCTATAACCTACAACCTACAACCTACAACCTACAACGTAGAACGTACAACGTACAACGTACAACCTACAACCTGCGAAGCATTCTCTGAAGCCAATCAGTGACATATTGTCAAATACGATTGCTGATTGCTCGCTCATTACAATCTCGGTATCATTATTTGCATAAAATTTCCTACTTAACCTTGATATCCCTGCCTGTGCACCTCTCCAATTCCAAACCTCTTATCCTGAACACTATGCACCAGTCCTCAATGCTCACCACTGACCTCCACTACCAATTTGCCACGGACACGGCCAGTCTTCAATCTCGCGTATGCCTCTCGGCATTCCTCCAGAGAGTACTCTCGTTCCACCACCGCCTTGACCGCACCCTCCGACATCCATTGTGCCAGCCTTGCGTACCCTTCTGCTTTTGCTTCGCAACCAACAAAGCCGAATTGTCGCTGGCCCCCGCCAAGAAATTTGGGTATTAGGTACACTTGAGCCATGAACTTGAGGAAAGAGAGATTAGGCCCTCCAGCAATCGTGAGGAATCGCCCTTCTGGCTTTAGATATGCGTGGCTTTGCCAATACAGCGCGTGCTCCGCCAAGACATAGTCGAGAATGAGATCGTACTGCGTTCCAGCACGGGTCAATGACGGCACGAGCGGCTCAGTGCGGTAGTCAATGACTTGGTCAGCGCCCAGCTGTTTGCAAAGCTCGACGTTCGGTCCCGAACAAGTGGCGGTGACATAGCAGCCCAGATGCTTTGCAATTTGGATAGCAAAACTGCCGACACCGCCACTGCCACCGTTGATGAGGACCTTCGCGCCCCGAGGCAAGTCCTTGAGAAAAGGATATAATGTGTCGTAGGCAGTCTTTCCCGCAATTCCTGCACAGGCTGCATCGCGAAGAGATAGATTTGACGGTACAGGCACGCAAGCATCGGTACCTTTAACGATAATGTACTCCGCAAGAGCGCCACCGTTTGGCATCGCCGTCTGCCCAAACACTCGCGTGCCTGGGGTCAGGGAACCGATGTTCGAGTTGACAATAGTGCCAGAGTAGTCGAAACCGGGCGTGGCAGGTTTGGAGAGAACGAAACCGACGGTCTCAGCTAACTTGGTGTCGACAGGGTTTAGAGTTGCGAATGCTACTTTGATCTATAATACGGATTAGTCAGGGTTTCTTCACAAAGTACGCGGCGGTGACCATATGCAAGACGTGTAGTATCAAGCAACTTATAAGCATGCCCGCTGAGTTACCACGTGAACCCACGACGTGTATGACTTCTAGCAACCATCGTGAAAGAATGATAGAAAGAACTCACGAGACTTGTATTAGCTGGAAGTGAGGCGGCATTTGGGGGCAAAGTCGCGTTTGAGTTGACGAATAAGGAGTTCTCAAGCCCTTTCGTGATTTTCGTCCATTGGACGGCCCGCATGGTCTTGGGAAGAGACATTGTTGCTGAGATAGAATGGTATCAGTTATTGGAAAGAAGACTGTGAAGGTGGAGAGTCAAAGCTATGGTTGTGGTTATGGAGCAGTTCTAGCAGTTCTTATAATGGTGGTGTTGTTGCACCATCCGGGGAAAGCATCACCGTCCGACCATCCGGATTCAGCCCGGTACGAACTCCGATCTCCTGTATGACAAAGCTAGAATTACTAAGCAAAATGTCATTGTCGTTCTCTCTATGACCTCCATAGTATTCGCAAGGTGTACTCGGTAGCTAACTTACGTGAGCGGCGTCCTTGTCGAAAGTTCTCACTTTGTCACATCGATTAGCAATACAGGCTATGACAAAGTGAAACATATAGCTGAGTGGCGGATTACACAGCCGTGCAGCCTCGCAGCCTCGCTTTGCAGCCTTGCCTAGATCCCCTCAACCTGTCGATCGGTAGCTGAGTACCGTTCAGCACCGCCCGCGTGCATTATAGGAGCTGCAATGCCCACTGCTATTGCTTCTACCCCTATGACTTTATGCCTCTGCTCACTCTTCTAGCGTATCTTTCAGCCTGTCTCTGAACTACCGCGCTTGTGGATAGCTGGCCTCGTGAGCACAGCACTAGCTCAAATGATGTCTCAAAACAACATTCCAGATGCCTCGCTGGAGAGAGATCCTACGAAACCATTCTTGGAGTCATCGTATGCTGGAAGCTTTGCACGCCAGAACGAACGCGAAGTGTTACCACCGCCACAACGCATGTCAGGCCAGCGATCTGACATTGCACTCAACTCAGCACTACTTGCATTTCCCTTACAAATACCGAGGGTATAAACATTGGATACCACAGCTTTGGTTTGATGCGACGATGCACAACCTCAGATAATTCGCTGGACTCGCAGAAGTGGTCAACTTTGGATGTCTCGGGTAATTCCTCACCCTGCTCTGTCGAGGATGATGGCTATGAAGGTCTAAACCTACTTAGTCGTGAAGCACCATTTGTCCTCAATAACGTTTCCGATTTTGCTGCAGCAGCTACATACGACGTTGAACCAGTTGTATACCTAGGTGTCCCGCTTCAACCTGAGCTGGCACAACAGGATCACACTGCCAGTACTTTCAGCATGATGACCCAATGTAGCTTCATCAATTCAGAGCAGTGCGAAAGACATGCATTCTCCGGCTGTGAGGCCACGTTAAGCTTCACTAGTCCGTTTCACGTCGGGTTTTTCAGTAATGGCACAATGTCGTCGACTGACACGAACGCTGGTGTCTCGAATCCTTACTTCTTCGGCTTGGCAGCGGTAGTAAGTATAAGTGCCAATTTCAGTGATCCCGCATTCGAAAGCCCCACTCCCTGTGGAGCTAGCGTTGGAATTAGCAGAGGCACATCGTTCGCCAAGTTCTGCAACAGCAGTATGTACGACATCGTTTATTCTTCAATCAACGGAACTGTGTCAAGGTTCGAGACGCAACTAACCAATACATCCGTCGCGAACATCGCATAACTCACTTCCAGTGCCGGTATAAATGTAACGACCATCACACCTGGCTATACCTTCCTTATGTCGGCTGCAAGTCTTGCTACACTCTCGCAAACGACTACGCAGTGGACATACCAAGTAGCGCTAGCTTACAGCAGAGTCGCCATGTCATACTTTGCAGGTAGTGTGGTTGCTTTACCTACACTACAGGCACAAAAGCGGTCGACTTTCATCGTCTCGCGTATACCCGCTGCACCTCTTATCTGCCTTATCATCGCCAATATGCTATTCGTGGTAGTCGGTCTTATGCTTACTGTGTTTGCTATCAGGGCATTGGATGGTGAGAATAAAGATGTACAGATCCGACTTAGTATTGCAGGCTTGGTTGCAGACATGTTTGAAGGCTCAGGTGCCAGGCGAGATGTCAAGAAGGTAGAAGATCTATTCGAAGAAAAGAGTAGCGATGATAGTGTAAGAGTAGGTATCATTAAGGCAGGTAAAGGCGGGTATACATACAGCGTAGTAAGGAGTGGATGAATGGGATAGTGCGGCCAGGAGACCTTTTGTAATGGAGGCGTGCTACACAACATCGCTAGATAGCTGGTAAGAGCGAGTGAGCCAAGGCTATGGTGGCAGTGATTGTCAATCGGCAGAATACACCATAAACGTGTGGAGCGAAGTAGTATATTGGTTGAAATATTTCTCGTGTATTGTATATGTGATGTCCGCAGAGTATATGACCTGACAGACTTCTCCACGCCATCTGATGCATTTTCGCCGCATCTCTTGCAGGTCTGCCGAATGTGTCTAAAAGTGACGTGACCCGGCCCTTGCCGGCGGTGTGGTGTGGCAAATAAATACTCAAACGTCTATCTCGCGTCAATCCGCTTTAGGCAGGTCAAATGCAAAACATGATCAGCGTGATAAGCTCACCAAAACCCCCTGCCACGCCAAACTCCAATGTTGCATTGGATAGCAGTATCCGGATAACACGCTCGAAAATGATTCGGTTACACTCTGTTACTGCCGCCAGAATATGCCGTCCTGCAGTTTTCACGGCATCTCGCGGTCATGACATAGCGAAAACTATAAAGATGGTGTCTGCCTACGTCTTGATCCAGTGCCGCCAGGACAATCTGGCATCATCCCTGTAGCACGGCATCGCTCGACATCACATCCCAGCCATGACAGTCACAAAGAGAGTGCTCGAGCGGTTGCGAGTGGCTCCCGATGCCAACTTAGGTGATCTCGAACCTACACGCTACATGAACTACGACCTTGTTCCACTACCTCCCGCTCGACGAACCTGGACAGCATGGTCATTCGCCGGCTTCTTCGCAACCATCAACATCAACACCGTACAGTGGCAAGCGGGCAGCTCGCTCATCAGCCTTGGCCTAAGCGTATGGGAAGCCTTGATTGTAGTCATCATCGCCAAAGTCCTCATGGGCTTGATCGCGGTCTTTGACGGCTACAGTGGTGGTGAATGGCACATCGGCTTCACTGTCGTGTCTCGAAGTGTCTTTGGCATCAGGGGAATGTACTTGCCCCTGATCCAGCGGTTGTTTCTCTGCTTCATCTGGTTCGGCGTCCAGTCGTGGCTCGGAGGCTTGTTTGTGCAAGTCATTCTTGTGGCATTATTTCCCAGTTTCGGAAAGCTGCCAAATACCTTCCCAGCATCTGCAAACATGACAACGCAGCAGTTCATCGGGTTTGCGGTTTTCATGGTTTTGCAGCTACCACTCATCTACGTGCCGCCAGAGAAGACAGCAATCCCGTTCAGATACATGAACATCCTTTCTGGCACTACAATGCTCGTTGTGACCATTTGGGCATTAGCGCATGCTCATGGTGCTGGACCACTACTCACTCAAAATAGCACGTTAACGACATCCAACGAGCGTGGCTGGGCGATGATCAAAGGTATCACAACAGTTATTGGCAGTCTTGCGGTGTCGCTATCGAACAGCCTCGACTTCTCCCGCTTTGCCAAAACACCGGGAGCACAAGTCCCTGGTCAGATGATTTGGTCAGATGATTGGGTCAACAGTCATCGGCACTCTTGTGCCTCTTGGTGGCATCTTGAGTACAGCAGCATGCCAGAAAATGTACGGCGTACTTTTGTGGAATCCGGCCGAGATCTTCACACAATGGATGACCAACGACTATTCCTCTGCTAGTCGTGTTGCAGCAGTGTTTGCAGCGGGTGGTTTCTTGCTATCCCAAATGGGCATCAACGTCGTCGACAACGCCTGGCCCGGAGGCTTCGACCTCAGCGGTCTCGTCCCACAATACATCAATATTCGTCGTGGCGCCTACATTGCCAGCGTAATCTGCATTGCTATCAACCCTTGGCAATTAGCAAACGCCCAGTCTACCTTTATCAATGTCTTGGACGCGTACAGCACGTTTCTAGGCCCCCTGACGGGCATGTATGTGGCCGACTACTGGATTGTGCGCAGACGAAAGATCAAACTGACGGATCTCTATCACGGCCGCAAGGACGGAATCTACTTCTTCTGGCATGGCGTCAACCCGAGGGCGTTCGTCAGTTGGTTCGTGGGGTGGTCTTTCACGCTGCCTGGATTCTGTTCGGCAATCAATGCAAAGATACAGGTCTCGACTGGTGCATTGGATGTGTACTACCTCGCATATCTCGTGGGATTTGTGGTGTCGTTCGTTGTTCATATTGTTATCAATAGGGTCTTCCCGCCGGCAGGACTTGGACAAGTAGATGAGTACGACGTCTACCGCACTTTCACGACTGAGCAGGCACGCAAATTGGGCGTTGTACCGGCGGATGAGCCAATCCATGGCATATCGTCGTCGTTCGATTCGTCTGCAGTGGTGGTGCCTCACGAAAAGGCTTAGCTGTAACCAAGCTCACAGTGATAGGCCAAAGCCACATGGGACCAAGTAGTGCGTCGGTTGACAGGTATCTAATCATGAGTCATGAAGCAAATACAACCTCTAATCAAGTCTCTACACCATCTTCTGCACTTGCGTTGCATCTCTTGTAGGTCTGCCAAAGGTGTCCATGACCCCGATGACCTTATCGTAGACGATGAAGGTAATACTACTCGAGAGCTGACAACGTTCATCAGTATTTGGCCCAAAGGCTACGTCCTTCACACTCAACTTACTGTCAATCTCACTAGACGCGGCGTCGTCGCCTTCCAAAACACCAGCACCCCTTCCGCCCCGAACATTCTCGCCGCACAAGCAAGCATGTTCCGATCCGGATTCCCTATACTCTGCATGCGCGTCTTGACATTGTCGAATGGCATACTTGCATATCTTCACGTTGTCAGCAATAACACATTCCGCCCAACATCTGCCAGCTTCACTTACACAGTAACAACCCCACTCCCCGCCCCCGCCAACATCGTACTCGTCGTCCCCTTCATCGCTTCCGGCCACCTCTCCCTCAACCCATCCCTCAACGCCCCAAACGTCGTAAACCTCACCGCACTATTCGTGCCCTGCTTACACAGCACCGGCGTCAAGCCCCTCCACAACGACAGCACTCCATCCGCCTTGACCGTCTGCGCAACAATCTGCGGCAGAGACATCTTGCCCAGTCGTCCGCCATTCGCACTGTCATGGATCACGCGTGTCTTCAAGCTCTCGCCGGGCGTTACGACGAGAATGCTCTCTGTTGCGCCGGCACATAGACCTGCGGAGAGATTGAGCCAGGGGTTGCGTGCTGCCGACGCACTACCGCCGAAGTAGGGCGTCAATGCCCGCTTGGCGGATTCGAAGGAGAAGAAACGGATACCGCTCTTCAGGGCGTTGCTGACGGCTAATGTTTGGCATCCGGCGTAGATGTTTGATTTGGGAACGGTGTCGCGGAGGATGGCGA
>Ga0268246_10001130_pt1 | contig 10123 bp, 12 predicted proteins | sample AgamicOrSfe_FD_200242 | JGI IMG/M metagenome (GOLD analysis project Ga0268246, IMG submission 200242) | Agave microbial communities from Guanajuato, Mexico - Or.Sf.e (v2) (version 2) | ecosystem: Host-associated > Plants > Phyllosphere > Phylloplane/Leaf | place: Guanajuato, Mexico | collected...
GGCTGTCTGTATGGGCGTCATGTTGCGAATCAGTCAGCACGTAACTACCCATGTTGTAAAAGTATTTGCAAGTATGGCTACCGCTCGTTTCCCTCGTGATATTGCAGCATGATATCCACCAGGACCAAGAGGGTGTCACGCTGCTGTTCCAGGAAGTGTCCTGGGTACGGAGCGAGCTACAATCCTACTACAAATCAGGCCCAACACGACGAGCGAGTGTTGCGCTCAAGAAAACGGGAGGAGTCGAGGAATTGAGGATGGCATGGGTCATTATGCAGCGGTTCGGTTGGTCAAGCACGATTAGGTTAAGCATCACAGTGGAGGAAAGGGCATCGGATGATTCTTGTATCATTGTTCATACCATTGCTCAACGATGGTTGGAACATCCGCATGGTGCTAACTGCTCAACGCTCCCTGCACCATAAGATACCCAAGCTCGCCTTTGAGCGCTTCAGACTTTTTGCTATGTCCAAATCCCGCATATTGTCTCAATATCCTTCTCCATTCCGTTCATAGTAGCATGCTATACCATTGATGGTCGTGTCGTGTCCGCTGCTTGAATGCCTGCTTGTAGTGAGTGACGAGGGACGCCAACACTTACCTGCTGTCTCAGTACCCGTAAGGGATGAACGGCGCTTTGGTGTAGATGTCCTCACGGACGTTGTCGACGTAGGTGCGGTCATTGGTGCAGTAGTGGCCGCCGGTAGGTCCAATGTGACTACAATGAGTCTGAGGACGCAGAGGCACCATGTTCTGGTGGACCATCCTGCACATGACCGTGGAGAACCTTGCATCTGAGGTTAGCTGGTGTGACGTGGCGGCGGACTCTTGACATACCCAAGCTGATGTGCCTCACCAAGAGGGACTTCCTCGTACATGAAGTCGAAACACTGCCTGAGATTAGTACTATGTCATGACATGCCCTCTGGAGACACTTACGGATTCAAGCGACTCATACTGCTGATGCTCGCCCTTGCAGTTGTCCATGGCAGTGGTACAGATAGACTCAGCTAGCTTCTGATGGACGAGATCCTTGACCTGATCAACAGAGCCAAGACCGAGACGAGCACGACCGACTTCGTAGAGCCAGTCGAATTGCCACTGGAGGTAGCGGAACGTGGCATCGTACTGTGAAGTCGAGATGGTCAGCGTGACCTCAAAGTGGGCGACAGCAGAAGCACTAACCTGACTGATCTGATCATCATCGTTGAATGTAGCCCAGAAGTCAACCTCGACAGGGCTGACGACGCCGAGGGCAGTGATGTTGAAGTCAATGATGAGAGCGAGTGAGACAATGTTCTGGTTGGAGGCAAAGTGGATGATCTTGTAGCTGACCGGAACTCCAAGAAGTGAGAATGCTTCAGGGTTGAGAGCAAGGTTGGCGAAGAGTCCAAAGGCGTACTCGGTCTGAAAGGAGGGGGAGCTAGTTGTCAGCATGCTGAACGCGAGAGAGAGATAGAGCTGTCACTCACGTTGAGCTCTTGTCCGTTGAACTGTACAAGGTTAGTCATGTGAACTGGAGAATTTGAGAGAGTGATCTAGTACTCACGTTACGAGTCACATCGACGCGACCGAGAACACCAGGAGCGACTATGACTTGTCAGCTTCAGCTTTCAGAAGGTGTCAGAGAAACTGACAGAAGGTCGAGTTGACGAGCTCAGCTTGCTTGGCATTCTTGGGCCACATGAAGTTGTCAAAGACTGTGAGACGTCAGCTTAAGCTCTCTGATAGTGTGATCATGAACCTCACAGGTAGTAGTGCTGTAATGTTGAAGTCAGTTCAAAACTTCACTTAGAGATCAATCTCATACTTACAGGTTGTGAAGCCTGACAAAGTCGGCAGGAGCTTTGGCAGCTGACATGACAGCTTGAGTGGGCTCAAAGGTGTGTCCAGCAATGGCGACAGGAGTTTGAGCTTGACGTTGACTGCCGAAGAGTGAGGATGGCGCGAGGGCGCTGGCCATGGTGAGGAGGTCGCAGAATTTCATGTTGAGCTTTTGAGAAGAGAAAGAGAGTGATTGTTTGAGTGGTGTGATGAGTTGAAGGGACTCCTTTGCTGTTGCAGATGCAGAGCAAGGAAAGAGTACTTAGAGAGGACGAGAATGTGATGGAAAGAGTGAGAAGAAGGAGGAGAAGGATGGAGAGATCAAAAGATGAGGAAGAAGGGGAGAGAAGATAAGTGAAGAGAGGGGTCTGATTCCATAATGGGCCGTTGGAAGTGCGTGGCGGGATGATGAGGACAAACCAAACAATCGCGCCAATCCGCGTTCAGAGCGTGGAAGTTCGAGGTAAAAGCTAGATTGCGGTGGGAAAACTGAAGCAAGCGAGTCGATGCAGACGGCATGCAGGAGGACATGGCAGAGAGTGAGGCGCCTCTCGCGGAATCGTCACTTCAAGTACTGAGGGCTTGCCGTCGGATTCCTCGGCTAATGTAGCTGTTTCAGAGATGTTTGAAGTTTGTCAAATCTGTTTCATCGGTGTTTCTTCCCCCGGACGACCATAGAAAACTCGCAAAGGACACAGCTCAGTCCGGGCGTAGACCACAAATGGCGAACAGATCTGGCTGATCTAAAATGTTTTAAAGGTGTTGTAGGGCTTGCTCTCGGCTGCCTGTACATTTATCTTTCTTGCGTGTCGTGATCTTAAATTATATTGGCACCCGCTTCATCTTGTTGCATTCATGCGTATCTCATCATCCCTCTAGTGGATTCAACATGCCTATGCACGTCCAATGGTTCCTGCCTTCATACGTATGCTCTATTCGTTGAATTCAAGTAACCCGACCGCATCCGAAATGCTTCAAGGTCAATATCACTCGGTTCTCGAGGCCATTCATTCTTCATCCTTCCACCTATCCAGCCACCTCTTCATTGGATCTGCTGGCGATGGTCCTGGTACTGGCGCACCCTGAGTATACTTTATCAGTCTCTATGACACACGAAAGCATGCCACCAGAAGTACTCACCGTATTCTCTATGCTCGCCACACTAAACGTCTGACTCTGCGTCATCGTCGTCTGCCACTGCGTCGCCGGCGGCAGATATGTCGTGGCCACTGACACACTACTCGTTGGATATGCCATGCTCGCGCTTTGTGCTGTGATCTGTGTGCCCGGTACTGGCTGCATTGGCGCGTATCGAATAGGACCCGTCTGCATGGTATACGGCACAACATAGGAGTTACTGTAGGAGCCGCCTGCGGCACCATTCGCTGGCGTGGCTGGGTCGAGGCCCGAGCCAGACGTTGCTGGGCCGGTAGTTGTGCCAGCGGGAAGGGCATTTATGGCGGCGATCACTGTGGCGGGCAACGTGCCGGTCATGGACGAGAGGGAGAAGCGTGGGGAGTAGTTTATGACTTGGCCGCCTGTTGTGGACGTCGAGACTATCTGTAGGAAGCTGAACATCGTGTTAGTCCTGGTTGTTGGTTATATGGTCCTTGATCCGCAAACCAATACATACTATGCATCCGTGGCATCCGCTGCCGTCGTTGCTACTATGACACCGCTGGCCGTGTTTCCACTTGAGAATGAACCGCCAGCTTCTATCACACCATAAGAGCACTCAAAAGATCCAGCATCATTGCCTCCTGCGCAAAGGTTGATCACGTAGTTTGTGAGATCCGATAGTGCCGGTGCTATGTTTGAATCTTTCCACGATACACCGATTGTTCCACCTCCTACATATGCTGAGCCGGGAGCAGGTTTGATAAATTCGACATCTGCAAAGGCAGACGAGCAGAGCGCGAGAAAGCTGAATATTGTTGGGCAGGAGACGAGCATCTTGGTCAGGTATCAGAGGCCGTTGATCCTGGTTCGAGTGCTATCGACAGTCGCTTGAGTACAGATCTTTGTATTTTCGTAGCATGAAGATCAAGCAGTCATATGTTTGATATTCGCGTCAATGGAATTCTGAGACGCGCCGTTTGGTGATGTCAATTGTATGGAATGATCGACATGAAACATTTGAGGTCAAGGTTCAATGTTACATACTGGGACAGCATGCACAGGTGATGGTGGCAGATATAATTGAGAGCTACAAGCAGATGTAACGCAATTGAAGTGGGCACGATTTCGACAAGTTCATTAATAATGCCTATTCATGATGGGTGCCTGCTAATGTCGATGAACGTCCCTTGATCATTTTGAGAAGATAAAAGCTTTTGCAGTCCATGCTCACGACGCCTCCACCACCTGGCGAAGTCTCTCCGGCACAGTCAATCTCATGTGTGGGATCGGTGCTAATGCTCTTGAAGCCACGAAAGTCAATAACGACTTGTTCTTGGCATAGAGCAGCTCGTTGTCCACCCTCAGCCCGAAATCCATCAGAAAGCACATGCTGATCTCCAGCTTTGCCAGCTCAGTCTCACTGACACCTCCCACGCCTGCGAACCGGGCATGCGGGTAGCTGAGGTCTTCCAATGCCTTCATTGCTACTCTTAAGCTTGCGAGCAGAAGCCGATGTGCTGTACGTGCTGTGATTGGCACTGTTCGGTCTTCGATTGTGAGTTTGTGAATGTAGACACCCGCGGCCAAGTATACACCAGTCGACATGGGACAGTATCTGTGGAGACGTAGGAGATAGTCCATGATTGTGATTGGAGGTGGCTTTTTCGAGAAGAATTTCCGCGCTACTGCTTCTCTTTGTGCTCGTATTGACTGGACACCTGCGCCGACTGCTGTCGCTTCTCCAAAGGTAGCTTCAGGACTACCAATCTCCACTTTCTTGAACGATGCAGCTCGGATGTCATGGGATGATACTGCTGATGGTGGTGTAGCGGGTCGAGATGGTGATGACATGAACTCTTCTCGTACGTGTGACGGTAGTGGCGTTGATGGTACACTGATTGGTGGTGTCGGTGGGATGTCTCCTGTGTAGTCCATGAGACCTTGCACACATCGTCCTAGTATGTTCAACGCGCGCAAAGGCTCCAGTGTAGCGACATCAAACTCTGTGTCTTGCAGTCCTGGTGACAATGGACCCAAGCTTGGTGACTCTATTCTCGGTATGACTCCTGAATCTTCTGCTGGATTTGGCTTTGGTGGATGCTCTGGTATTGTAGTCTCACATGAAGCAGGATTAATTGAACACCTCCGCGAGTTGTGGTGTTGTGTTTCTTCGCCATATGCCATGATACTGGCGACCGACGTTCTTCTTGAGGGGGTGGCACTGATGGTCCTTGTTGTACCGGACATCGGCGTTGCTGGTGTTGTCGCAGTCGTTTCCTCGATCGTGATTCAATAGTCGTAAACAAGCGCAAACGGGAGGGGGTTGAGGTAATCAGGTCCTCTAGTTGCAGGAGGAGGTAAATTCCGATGGAGGCAAGAGAGTTAGTGTCGACGTAGGATTGAGGAGAAGGGGGGAGGGGCGAGCGATAATTGTATGATTGTGTTGGTGAAGGGGAAGGTCTGTTATTGTTGTCGCCTAGTAGTAAGCTGGCTGTCGTTGTTTCAAGCTAAGGTATGGATTGCGGGGTCGGTCGGCCGTTTGTCTCAAAAAGCGTGGTCTGTCTGATCTGATCGTCAAGAAGGTAAGTTGTGGCAGGTGGCAGACGAAGAACTGATATCGCTGCAACAATATAGAGGATGGGAGATGCTATGTGCAACAGCGTTCAGAAGGATAACGAGCCAAGATCTGAATCCATAATAGTGGTATCAGCTGACTCTGTGTACCAAACACACACATTCCGTGGTCATAGGCCAAAACTTCCGACAAGACGAGGTGATAAGCTCGGCCTCAGATTCAAGTCATTTGACAGACCCTAAAGCTCGGCTTATCGTTTAGTTCAGTGTATTACCTAGGTAGTCTTGTGCCCGGGGCTTCGATGCTCCAACCTCACTAAGCGACTACCTCACCACAGACTACAGGTGTCAAACGAGCTTCTCCGCTCGCGCGCTTGTTAGCTTGCTTTGTACTGCCCAGGGCGCCGTTCGGCCTGCTCCCCTACGAACAGACGTGGTTCATGTGCGCCATGGCTGCGCCATCTTCAGAAAGTGTCTGGCCAGATCGTCTAGAAATTTTCAGGAAGTGTCTCAGCCGCAGTCAGACCGGGCTGTCACTTTGAAGCTGGAGTCGAGACCGATGCACCGAGAATGTGCCGTTGTGGTGGAGCGTAGATCATGCGTATGCATCACGAGAGGGATTACAGGGCATACTCGTACATTTTTGCAACAGCAGCAGTTCTGAAGCGTCACTCTTGTTGTAATGACAAGTCATGTCGCTACTAAGTGTAGATTTTGCAAGCACGACGAGCTGGTGGCCGTGCTCTCGAGCTCGAGGCTAGACGTCCAGAACATGGTCGCGTGCTACATTCTGAACACGATGATACATATACGGACGTGCTTCGTGCTTCGTGCTTGTGCGCTTGCGCTGCTGACCCTATCCAACCTCCAACCTGACTTACATCCTCCCTCCAGATCGCGGACCGCCGAGCTTGTCATCTGTGACATTCTGCATGTTCTTCCTCAACAGCTATGCCTCCACAAATAAACACTCGACGACTCAGTGCGCCTTCTCCTGAAGAGATATCTACTCATGATGGTCGCATGAAGCCATGGACTCCGGTGAGTTGGGTCGATAAGCTTGCAAATCTGCTTCTCTATAGTCGTAGTCCGGGCTGCCATTCTGCGAGGTCCCAAAGACCGGCACAGGTGTTCAGCCTAGTACTTCTTGGTAGCAATGGCTGCTCCGTTTGACTGGTTCAGAGCAAACTCTTGTCGCTAGTACCGCCAGTTTGATGCCAATCGCGTGTTGAACCGGAGGTCAATAGTGGTCAGATGCTATGAGCGTCGTGCTGAGCCTTCCAGCTTCGCGTTTGACTGTCAGGACCCGAAGACTTGGTAGGAGACGAGCGACAAGTGGTAGCGAACTCATGGCAACTGATGACACCAGACTTAGCTCCATCGGATGCCCATGAACTTTCCTGGTGTCTTCTTTGCATCTTGCTTGTCATTCTCAACATAGTGTCTGCTGCCTTTCACATCTACTGCCAGACTGCCATAGTGGAAATGTTTCTCATCCTGGCGACGCAACATCATGACATAGGCCACACCCTCGTCCTTGTCGCCGCTGACATGAAAGTGCATATGCAGCCTCTCCGTTCCGAATCTGTCTGTGTCTGTCCTCGATGCAATTGGCCTGTTCCTCTGCCATTTGCTCCATGATCTTTCACCATAAGCACGGATGCTATCTGCCGGACCAAGTAGTGACACGACTGTCTCATCCTCCTTCAATCTGTCGACTGCTCGATTGAATTGTGTGACGGTACTATCCGTCGAGAAGACGTCGGTGTAGAGTAGTGTGAACACTGCTGCTGTGAGTAATGCTCCTCCAGCTACAAGTGTAAAGTTGAAAGACTGCTGTGTTGTCCGCGCAACTTTCTCGGCTGGACTCAGATCTCCCCATTCCACTCTGCCATCATCGTTAAACACTGTGACCTTCTTGTGCGGCTTGGCTTGTGCTGGGGAGGAACTTGTTCCTAAGCTTGTATTCGTTGCATAGTGCCTGGCCGTAACTGCGCTGCAACGGCACCCTCTCTCAAGCTGAGGAGAACGTAGCGTTATCGTAGATGCCCTTGCGAAGGCAGTCACTGGCGTAGCTATTGTACGTCCAGCCATGACTAGTATGTAAGCAGACCTCAAGTGTATGCAGTCGGAACTCGCTTCGACAATGGCTTTTCCCCGCTCAGATCATAGGGCTGAGAAACGGGCTTGGCCCCTAGAGATCACGGCGACATCATCCAAAACACGAGCAGATAATACACCCACGTCAATACTACATCGCTGCGATATTACAATTGCCAGCCAGAAGTTCCTTTTGCGCTGATATCCATATCGTCCTCATCCGCAAAACTAAGCCACGATGGCACTGGCATCAAAGGGAGAATCTCAAGTATTAAATCACAGTCGAGGCGTCACAGTCCAGTCCAGTCCTGCTGACACTATCTAGAAAATCTTTGAGAAGTTAAAGTCTAAGCCTGCCAACAAGGTCGGTTGATCCATTGCCCAGTAGCTCGGTCTGAGCGGCTAATAATCGTTCTCCAGGTCTGCTTCGACTGCGGCGCAAAGAGTCCAACATGGTCATCTGTCCCGTTTGCGATTTATCTATGCCTTGACTGCTCGGCCAATCACCGCAATCTTGGTGTTCACATCTCTTTCGTGCGTTCGACAAACCTCGACAGTATGTTCCTCGAAGAAGTGCAAGAAGCGAAAGGTCTGACACGAAACAACAGTATGGCAATGGGATCAGCTTCGCATGATGAAAGTCGGAGGGAATGAGTCAGCAACGAAATATTTCCAGTCGCATGGAGGGAGTGCGGCACTAGCTAGCAAAGACCCAAAGACAAAGTACGGCTCAAGCGCTGCAACAAAATACAAAGAGGAGCTGGCACGGAGAGTTCAGGCAGACGCGCTTCGGTAGGAATCAAGCAATGCCGCGACGTTATCAAGTGCTCACCAATACGCTAGGTCTCCTGGTGTTGTTCACCTTACAGACATTGACGGCGCAGCAGATGAGGAACCCGAGGCTGCTGGAGGCGACGACGATTTCTTTTCTTCATGGGACAAACCGACTATCAAACGTCCCAGCAATCCGCCATCCAGAACCACCACACCTTCCCAGATCGGCCGTACCTCATCTCCCTTCTTAAATGCTGTAGCAAATGGCACCGCAACACGGCCAAAGTCCCCTTTGGTCGGCGGGAGTGGTACTCCACCAGCAGCAGCAGCAGGCCAGGCTGTACCAGCAGCAGTGGTCAGAAAGACAGCAACAATCGGCATCGCCGCCCGAAAGCCTAACATTCTAGGCGCGAAGAAGAAGACCGGACTAGGCGCAAAGAAGATTGATATCGACCTAGACTTTGATGCCGCTGAGAAGAAAGCGAAAGAAGAGGCACAGCGTATAGAAAAGCTCGGATACGATCCGAACGGCGAAGCTGCTGAGGCAGAGGCTAGTGGGCCGGCCAAGTTTGCGTCATCAACAATCGGCGAGATTGCAAGCCCAACACCGATCAGTCCACGAGCAGGATTTGGTGCAACTCAAGCAACAGAACGAGGTGCGGGTAACGTGGAGAAAGTCGGGGCCAGTATGGCCAGACTAGGCTTTGGCCAAGTCGGCGCTGGCAAGACGGCTGCCTCTGCATCGAAGTCGATGGGAGGGTTTGGATCGACAAGTCGACCTCAAGTTGGTATGTTTTCGAGTTGATTTTGTCAAACGCTTCCACTGATCCCTGTTCCTAGATCTTGCACCAACCACGGCACGAGAGAAATTCGGCACACAGAAAGGCATTGGCTCAGACGAGTTCTTTGGTCGCAATCAATTCGACCCCAATCAGCAAGCGGAGGCTAGAACGAGACTACAAGGCTTCGAAGGTGCCACTTCGATCTCAAGTAACACTTACTTTGGCCGGCCTGAGGAGGACGGTCCTAATGGTGAATATGGTGGCGACCTGGAAGGTGCTGCCAAGGACTTCATTCGGCAGTTTGGCATCACAGCTGGAGACGATTTAGAGAATGTCACGCAATTGGTTGGCGAAGGTGCTTACAAGCTTAGAGGTATGTACATCTGTGCTTTGTACTTGACGGCTCTAACGTTCACTACAGGCGCGATTCAATCGTTCCTAAACAGCTAGACGAGTGACAGTGGATTCTTTCCGTAGGACTGTTGGGTTTGGAGTAGTAGGCAGATCGTCATATTGACCTCAGAGATACAGCAAGCATAGCGGAAAAGTGTACTTTGGGCGCAGCGTACATCATTACCATAGAGTGTTCTGTCTGGTCATCGTACTGCATAAGTTCTCTGCCAGATCATGACTTGTCAGCTAGCTGGGACTGACAGTATCTGAAGTTCATATTGGATCCGGCACAAGATTTGCCACAAGGTGATTCTCAATAGTAGACGTCTCAAATATCATTCTTGCTTAATGTATGAAATCATGCCACTCTCTCGACCTCCTGTTACCTCGGTCATTTCTTGTTTGATGTGTCAAGCTCACGTGTAGCATGAATCTGAAATGTTGTGATATTGAGGCTGTTTGATATCTGCATCGAGCTTGGCTGCACCCCAACACTTTGCCACCCCACTCATCGGACAACATACATAAGAAACCATTCACAACACCCAACTCAGCAA
>Ga0268246_10001133_pt1 | contig 10101 bp, 11 predicted proteins | sample AgamicOrSfe_FD_200242 | JGI IMG/M metagenome (GOLD analysis project Ga0268246, IMG submission 200242) | Agave microbial communities from Guanajuato, Mexico - Or.Sf.e (v2) (version 2) | ecosystem: Host-associated > Plants > Phyllosphere > Phylloplane/Leaf | place: Guanajuato, Mexico | collected...
AGAGTGCGTGCACACAAGCACTGACTATTGAAATGATGCTGACTCTGTCGCAGGCATGCTTATGGATTCAAGATCTCCTGATGGACCTGCAAAACATGGAACACGCACTCAAGTGTCTACGGTTCAGGGGTGTCAAGGGCACTACAGGCACACAAGCCAGTTTCCTGCAAGTCTTTTCAGAATATCCCGACAAGCACGACAAGGTTGAGCAACTTGATGAGATTGTCACGAAAAAGGCTGGCTTTCCTTCGGCATACATGTAAGGTGGATCTGATGTTTGGAAGAGCTCGTGCTGATAATCTCTCTTCAGCATCACAAGTCAGACATACTCTCGCAAGATCGACCTTGGTACTACTATCACCTCCCTCAATCCCTATCACCATACTGATCCATCCCAGACGTCCTCAACGCTCTCGGCTCCCTCGGCGCAACCTCCGAGCGCATCGGCCTCGACATCCGGCACTGGGCACACCTCAAAGAAGTTGAAGAGCCCTTTGAGTCCTCCCAAATCGGCTCGTCCGCCATGTCCTACAAACGCAACCCCATGCGCTCGGAACGCCTCTGCTCCCTCGGCCGTTACCTCCAGAACCAACCCAAGAACGCCGGCGACGTGTACAGCGCCCAGATCTTCGAGCGCACGCTGGACGATAGCGCAAACAGGCGGCTGTGCATTCCGGAAAGTTTCTTGTGTGCTGATGCGTGCTTGATTCTGCTGGACAATATCGTGGATGGGTTAGTGGTGTATCCCAAGGTCATTGAGAGGAAGATTCAAGAGGAGTTGCCGTTCATGGCCACGTATGTTCGATCTTTTCTTCTTCATGGCGTGGCGCTCATTATCCCAATCTTCTCCCAACCTGCCTGCAGTTGTTCCCTCCTACCATCTGCCTGCCTCACTCCCATCCCCTCGCACCCGAGCCTGCTTCAGCTGCTTTCCTCCTTCTCTTAGCCTCCTTCTGTCCATTTCCTTTCTCCACTAGCCTACCTGTCTACCTGCCTCATCGTCCATTTCACCATCACGTTCTCTTCCAATGTTGTCACCGTGCACACAAAGCTGACCAATCTTCGCATTCCAGGGAAAACATCATCATGGCCCTCGTCGCCCGCTCCGTCTCTCGCCAAGAAGCCCACGAACAGATTCGCGTACTCTCCCACGAAGCCGCGCGCAACGTCAAGGTCGACGGCGGCAACAACGACCTCATCGACCGCATTCGCCGCACGCCGTTCTTTGCGCCGATAGTGCCCGACTTGAACAAGTTGTTAGATGCCAGCACCTTTATCGGGCGGTGTCCGGAACAGGTGGACAGGTTCGTCAAGGAGGAGGTTGATGTCGCGTTGAAGCCGTATGCTGGGAGTTTGGGTGGAAAGAGTGGCGAGGTCAATGTGTGAGGAGTGGCTGAAGTATTGTCGTCGATACTCAAGCAAAGCCTTTCACCATGTTATTGTCAACTCTTGCACATGACAATGTTCCATGTGCAGAAGTTCACAATGACATGATGAAAGGCTTGGCTTGAGTGAGGTACGCAGCTCGTGGTGTTCGTGACTTCCCTCGGACTCAAAGATGGAATGCATCCCGAACATGCGATCGACTTGATCGACTTTTTCGCCCTGAATCAGTGACATTCGCATCCCAACATTGGAGGAAGGAACCAAATGGAGGAAGGAACGTGCCCATGCAGAATTCGTGTACTTAAACCCAGCTGTTCCCATCCTCATTCCTCTTTTCTTTTTTCTTTCTCCATCAACTTCTCTCTCTCTCTCCATCATCAACTTCTCTCCTCATCAAAGTCTCTTCTCCACCAACTTCTTTGTTCGTGAACTTGTCTCAGTGATCTTGACATGGCAACAATCTCTCATGACCATCACCACTTCTGTGATTCTTCTTGCATCATCTCACCTCATCGCTTTCATTCCATGATACACTTCTCATCCACTACTTCTTTCTTTCTCCTTTGAGCATGGCCACAGCCGGCCGTCGATGATCGCCGCTGGCATCGTCTCTGTCTCTGCCTTATGCCTTTCTCTTGGACTCTGGTCACAGCTCGTCTGTGAGAGCACTTGCAAGTTCAGGCTTGGGTATGTTGTTCACAACCTTCCATCATGCTTCAACAATTCACTAACACCAAGTCTTACTAGCACTCCACCATCATCAGCACAACCGACACGATGCTGTCTATACCTGCACGTCCACCTCCAACCACCCCTCCGTCAACATGGCTTCCACTCCTCTGTTCTTGGTTCTGGTCTTCCTTGGCATCTCCAGATCCTCTTCTGCTCATCGCTTGCCGATGCCCGGCATCTCCAGGGGCTTGGGTATGTCGCTCCTCTCCTGTCATGCTTCAACAGTCGACTAACACCACTAGTATTCCACCATCATCTCCACCACCAATACGATGCTGTCTTACCTCCATTACCAACACCCTATCTCTTGTTGGTTTGTACGGCATCATGGCCATCACTCTTGACCGACACTTCGGTATATCTGCCATCGAGCTACGACGCTTCACAGCTGCCGACTGGATTGACCAACCACACCACGTCCTTCTGTTTTCGCTTGTCTCGGCTGGTGCTGCTCTACAAGACGTCAGCGAGGGCAAGGGCTGGCAAAATACTGCTACTGGACCGACGGTTGTGGTGTTCGACGTTACACCGCTACCGACTGGAAGTCCAGCGGTATCAACAATTGGATGTCCAGCGAGCTGAGAAGTTCAATGCTCATGCGCGGGATGACGAGGAGTTCGCTACCTCATCCTAATCTATGCATCGAAAGCGGCTTCTCAGCTGACCGCTTGTTATGTGGATCGTCAATGCACAGTAAGTCTTTCCTCAACGTTGACATGTCACGGCACTTACTAAAGCTAGATTATCGGCAGCTGTGATGACCTTAACCCGAACTTCGACCGTCAAACGCAGGAGTACGCTTTGAATGCTATCATGGCCATGTCTACACTGAACGGTCACTTCGGAGACTACCTCATCCCAATCTATGCATCGAAAGCGGCTTCTCAGCTGACCGCTTGTTATGTGGATCGTCAATGCTCAGTAAGTCTTTCCTCAACGTTGACATATCACGGTACTTACCAAGACTAGATCATTGGCAGCTGTGATGATTTGAATCCGAACTTCGACCGTCAAACGCAGGAATTTGCTCTGAACGCCACCGAACTTTGAACGCCACCACCAGGGACTACCTCATCCCCATCGATGCATCGAAAGCGGCTTCCCAGCTGACCGCCTGTTACGTGGATCGTCAATGCTCAGTAAGTCTTTCCTCAATGTTGACATGTCACGGCACTTAACTTACCAAAAACTAGATCATCGGCAGCTGTGATGACTTGAACCCGAACTTCGACCACCAGACACAGGAATCTGCTTTGAACGCCACCGAACTTCGACCGCCAAACACAGGAATATGCTTTGGTTCTTGGGGTTTCATGGTCACGCGGGATTTGTGGTCGAAGGTGGAGGTGGCGAAGATTCTTATGTTTCAGTTGTATTCTTCATATTCTCTTCCTTCGCTCAAAGTCATTCAAGATCAATTTCATTTCGTTTCTTGTCCATATCTTCTTTTTGCCTAGGAGCACCAGTACTTGCTATTGCTTGATTATTTCTTCCTTTCCCATGCTTCCTTTCCAACACCGCGTCCGTTCCAAGACTGCTTTCTCTCCAATACTGCTTCCTTCCTTAACACTACTTGCTTTTGCTCTGCTCGGGTCTATCTGTCCTCATCCACAACGGATCGTCTATCTCAATGATTGTCTTCATTTTCTATTCTGCTTTGTATTTGCTTGACCGTTCGCCATTCCATGCGACTGATACCCAACTTTGCGTACGCATTGACAAGGGCAGACACAACCGTCCATTTGAGCGGCCCGTAAGCGCCATCTGTCCTTTCCCGACTTACCAGCATGTTCGATGATCCGTCATGCCTGAATGGATGCCAAAAGCTTACTTAGCTCACCGAAAGACTGTGATATGTGTCCACTTCAATGCAAGCATGTTCAAAGATCTATCCACGCTCAAAAGCTTACTGCAAGACTCTGGCGCCGCATCCACCTTGATCGACCTCTTTGCCCGTTCTTGCACAATACACCACATGAGTCATGACCTTGTTTTTTTTCTTTTTGCTCACCCGAAAGCTTCCTTCATTGACTAGAAGCTTCATCTACCTAATGCTAAACCTTGTCTAGGTAGCCTGGCCTTGCTAAGCCCACACTCGACAAGCATCAACAGCAACGCTTGTTCCTGCTCCTTGCCCACCACCACCATCTTGATGATCTCCGGTTCAAAGTCTCAAAAGTCTCACGAGTCTCGCAGTCTCGCAGTCTCGCGCACATGCATGCTTTGCTTGCTCCACTGGTGTGGACTTCATACTTTATGATCGCAGAGCTAAGCTTATGGATCCGCCATGAGAAGTTTATTCGCAGTGTGTCGTGTGTCCTGGAAGACGTTTCGGCTGTATCATGTGGTAAGGTGTTGCAGATTCAGCCCACAGCAGGCCGTGGACTGGTGGGAGGCCCTTTTTTCTTTTGAACAGGCTTGGCGTGGCAGCGACAAGTAGGTGTGGAGAACTCCTGTCTGCATCGTGATGAGTTGCGAGATCATGATGTGGATGGAGGAGAGGCGCGGAAAAGAAGTCGTGAAGAGTGACGTATCGTGATGAATAGGTAGCTACGTCTCTATCGTGCCTGCACTCTCAGTCATCCTCCCTTGACTAATTAACGCCCCTGTCCTCCCATCGCCGACAGCAAAACCACATTCGCCCACCTTAACCCAGACCATCCTCCTCCACCCTCACCTTGCTTCCAACTATCTAAACAACCTCCTCCCTCCAACCCTCCCCGCAACCCTCTCCTTCCCCTGCGTCCCCATCAGACTCATCCCCATGAACCCCGCGCCTCCACCTTCCCGATCTTTCTTATACCGTCGCAGCGCTTCACGAAGATGGTCAGGCGTCAATGGGCCGCGATCGCGGTCGTGGACGAGGGGCGTGTGCGGTGTTGGTTCTGATACGGTGGTGGGCGCGGGCGGTTGTTGGGGTTGTGCTGTTGTGAGCTGGGACTCGGGCTCGGCGTGTGGTGCGGGTATGGATGTGGATGTGGATGTGGGTGATTCCAGCTTGACGATTTGGGCGGTCGCGTCTTGGGAAGTGGGTTGTATTGGCGGCGCTGTGTCAGCCGAGGCTGACTCGGGATCTTGCGCTGGCGGGCCTGGTTCTGCGTTCGCAGACGTCTCCGTATTCGCGATCGGCTGCACCTGTGGATCTGTCTTCTCAGGTGGTGCAAAGCGCGGATTCACCTCTCCAGTAGGTAATGTTGCAGCCGCTGCAAGCCATTCATTCTGAACTTGACGGGCGCGCTCGATCAGGTCGCCGATGAAGCTTTTTGTGGCACCTGCCATGACGATTGCGATGCCGTCGGAGACTGATTGAGAGAGGGCGTAGTTGACGAGCTGGATGAGAGGGAGAGGGGGAGTCAGTTGAGCTAATGGAGACGATGAATATCGGAGGAGGAGATTGTGAAGTAGTACCTTTTTCACGCTCGCCTTTTCCAGCTTGACGCGTCGCCAGAGATCGTAGCGGTCGGATTGGTCTTGGGAGAAGTGCGTGATGAGCATCCTGTAGAGCGTCAGCTCTAGATACACCGCCGTGCCACGACTGCGTCGCAATCACGTACGCCAGATTATCCCTCTCCAACTTCGCCCTTGCCTCTTCGCCCGCGCCCCAAACCAACTCTTCCTCGTCACCCTCGCCCTCCCCCTCGCCCTCACCATCATCTTCATTGCCATCCGCCTCATCAGCACCCCTCCCACCACTCCTTCGACTAATTTCACTCTTCGCCCTTCCCCCGTGGCGGCCCCTCGCCTCACTATCAACGACACTACTCCCTGCCCTCGTATGTGCTCTACTCCCGCCCTTCGCCACACTCCCACTAGCCACGCTCGCGCTCGTGCCCTGCCCATATCTCCCCTTCTTGCTCTTCTTGCCCACCCTTCCACTACTCACACCACTGGGCACCACCGATGGCGCATCATCGCCATCACCATCGACGCTGGGTGAATAGCTAGCGCGGACTCTGCTGCTGGAGGGACTGGTGAGGCGGTCGGCGGGCGGGAAGCTGGATTGGCGGAGCGGGTGGACGGAGGAGGTTGTGGAGCCTTTGCGGCGTTTGGAGGAGGGGTTCATGGTGGGTGATTGTTGGTGGGAGAGGGAGAGAGAGGGCCGCTTTTTGGGGATGGAACTGGATACGGGGAATGTTGGGGGTGAGGTTGCGCGGTGGTGGAAGGGTGGTGGTGAGGACATTGCGGAGGGCTATGAGGTGGCTGTTCGGGAGGGTCGTGGGTGGCAAGTTCCGCTGGATGCTCTGACCTGAGTAGCGTTCGTAGCAGATCGTAGGCGAAGACAGGCCGGAGTTGCGCTATAGGATACTCATGCGAGTGAGAGATGTACAAAAGACTAAGACGCGAAAGTGAAACATCGTTAAGCACGTGAAGAGTGTTTCATCTTAACTCCGAAAGAGCCAAAAACAGAAGGAGATTCATCACTACGTAAAATGCTATAAAATCAAAATGCAGATGCTCGCTTGGGTATTCCGTAGTCCCTCATGACATGCTCTTTCCCCGTTCCTCCACGTATATGACCCAGAAACCTATCGTATGACCATCCAAAACGCCGACATCCTGCATCACCCTTGTACCTCATGATATACCTCCCTTCCATCGCCTTCACTGATCATAGATATGGCATCCAGAGTGGATCCATTTGCGCCAGCTTCCTTGGATCAACTGCCCTAGCGATCACATCCAGTACAGTCTGGTTCGCCGGAAGACTTCCACTCTTTTCTGGCACGCTAAACTGCCTCGCTCTATTCATGACACTTCCTGCATTCTGCGTCACACATTCTCTCAGTTGCGTTGTCGGCAAGTTTGGACGATGCGCGGCCGTCAGATGGAAAGTGATCTCGTCACGTATGAAGATGCTGAGTTGTTGCTCGAGTTTTGTGGCATCTGGTTCTGTGAGTGCTTTGGCGATGACAAGCATGCTTGCACTGAATATGCCCTCCAATGCGATTGGTCCGAGTAACATCTGTAGATTCGGTGTCAGGCGGAACGGTACAGCCTCGTTGTTGTGGAACATAGGTCGCTGCGGGTGGAAACTTGGTGTAAACTCTGAGCCCCAGATGTTGCCTGTAGAGCGTGCAATGTTTAATCGAGCTGGATTGCGGTCGCGCATATGCAGGATATAAGTAAGGAATGAGATCCCAGCCAGCTGATATGCGAATTGACGACGGAAGAGCCAGAAGTCGGCGAAAGCCGGATATGTTGCTTGAACGTAGTCGAGAAGGACGTGGTTCGGAATGAGGCGGTCTTGGATTGCTTCGAATGCATTGACGCGGATCTGGAGACCTTGGTCGGGTGTACGCTGTTGAATGTTAGTCATCGGAGCTTCTTAACCATAGAGAGCTGGACTTACAGGTTGGAGATCCCTGAGCTTCTCGATAGTATAAAGCACAGGAGCATCCTTCTCAATCCGTTTGCGACGACAATAGTCTTCGTACACTCCTTGCAACGTGATGTATGACTCGTCATCTTGGACCATCCGCACACTTGGCGTCAATGGCACGATAGCTGGCAGCAAGAATTGTATCGAGCGCCGCCTACTTTCCTTCTTCTTCTCCAAGACATCGTTGATGAATCTGCACATTTGCAACATCTTCTCCTCACGCCTGCTGGTACGTGCAGCAGGATGCTGGATCGCGAAGGCATGAACGCTACCATCATGGCCACGAATCTTCAGCCTGCGATAACTGACACCGATACCACGGACAAGATCAACATCCGGCATGAACTTCTCAATGCGAATAAAATCCTTGTTGGTATCCTTGTGTAGCAGGTATTGACCTGGTACCTCGACCTCGTCAAACTTCTCAAACTTGAAGCCGCTCAACATAGGACCATAAGACTCGAGGTGGCTATACGCCCTGCGACGATCGAGCTTCTCCTCGAACCTGTCTCGCCATCTTCGAAGAGTGTGAACATACTCAAGCATCATCGGTTTGGCGGTGACGAAATCGGCCTCGAAAGACTTGCGGATGTGAGGCGGCAGAACGGATTCAGCAAAGCGCGTAATGTTGCCCTCGGTATTTGAGGGTAGTTTGACACCTTTAGCGAATGCCAATGGAGTCCTGCTGACCCAGCCAAGCGCATCGTTCAGCAAGGCGACGATGAGACGGTAAGCATCCTCATCAGGGGGACACTTGAAGTTGCGCGAAATTTGGTCGACCATACTTTCGAGCGAAAGTGCAAGTAGAGGGAACGACGTCTTGAGCTGCGTAACGATTGACTCCATGTACTCCCATGGTTTCAGCGGCTTGTCTTCCTCGGCCTTCGCAGATGGCTGCTCAGCTTGTGTCTCGGCTTGTGCCTGATCATCTGTTTTGGGTGCTTGACTTTCCTGTGTCGGCTGTGCGGTATCGGTCGAGGTGCCGTTGCCATTGCCATTAGTGTTGCTATTGCTGTTCGACACCGGCCGTGATCCTTGGCCAGTCTGTTCAGCTGTTTCCGGCTTGGGGGGACTAGATGCACTTGCGCCAGCTGAAGCGGCACCATCAGCCTTTGCATCCTTTGCGTCAGTGGCAGCTGCGCCAGATTTGTCGGTGTCTTCTTGCTTGCCCTCAGTTGTTGCACCATCAGCTGATTTCGGAGTTGCAGATGCCTTATCCTTGGCGGCTTGAGTCTCTTTGTCCTTGACCTCCTTTGCTTCTTGCTGTTTTTTGATAGCCTGGTAGTCTTCGCGACTGGTACGAAGGTGAAAGTACAAAGCTTGCGGATACTGCTTCGCAATCTTGAGCAAAATCTGATGGGATATGTTTGCCTCAGGTCGCGCAAGAGATGTGAGCAGCTGTGGGATGAAGGTGATCCAGTACCATATCGGTGTTTCTCCTTTGACCTCCTTGAAGGACTTCACCAGTGTGCCTTCGGCATCATCAAGCGACAACAGCCACAATACCCGACTGAGTAGCTTCCTCGACTTGCCACTCTTGTAGGTATTTGCAGCTTCCAGATAACAGCTGATAGCATTGGCAGCTTTACTGAGATCAGTAGGGTCTTCTTTGAACAGGTGATCACTGTATCTCGCCCACTCCGCCCAAGCCTTTGGCAGCTTCAGGTCAAAGTAAAGCGCACTGCCGAAAGCATCATTCGCATCTTGGACGTTCTTCTGCTTGGCTAGGAACATGCCCTTGAGTGTGTAGAACTCGGCTTTCTGTTGTGCACCAAAGTAGTTTAGGTTAGTGTTGTTGATCACATCAAGGCCAACCTGCAATTCTTGAGGATTCTGATAATGGCATTTGGCTTGTTCGCGCAGCTTCAAGAATGCTTCCTGGATCTCAATATTGGGCAGTGTGTAAATCTTGCTGAGCTGGGCGATACAGACTTCCGGCAGATTGTGCTTGCGAGCAACATGAGCAAAGCGATTGATGATCGAGGCTGTCTCGTGGTAACCGCGGTAGGCCAAGGAGTTGCCACTGACGTTGCCGCCTTGTGCAGGAACTAAGCTGAGGTACTTCTTGTTGATCAACAAGAAGATGTGCTGACGCCAAGTCACTAGCTCCTGCCACGCGTTGATATCGTCCCAAAAGTTTGGCAGTCTATCGCGCCACGTACTTAGCAGGAGTTTCAGCTCTGGAGACTTCTGCTCGAGATTCTGTGCCGTCGTCTGCGATAGACTATTGATGATGACACTCGCGTCGTGCAGCTCGACGAGTTGCTGGAAGTGTTGCAAAACAGGCACATGTGCATTCGTGATGCGCTTCGGCAGCTGATGCCACTTGCGAATTGACAGCTGTACAGCTTCGTCGTTCAGACGTTGAAAGGCTTGTTGACTTTCCTGTTCGCTCTGCAACTTCAACAGTGACATGAACGACCCGAAGAATGCTCGACGCGGTGTCAAAGCATCAGACACACCCTTGACGATGTTGTCTAACTGCTTGACATGTTCAGGAGCGGTCCAATATTCCAGATTGCGCCAGACAGAGTCCAAGAACAGATCGTTCAAGTTGTCAACCTTCGCAAAGTCGCATAGAATGTCCCACTGCTGCAGCTTCT
>Ga0268246_10001134_pt1 | contig 10101 bp, 3 predicted proteins | sample AgamicOrSfe_FD_200242 | JGI IMG/M metagenome (GOLD analysis project Ga0268246, IMG submission 200242) | Agave microbial communities from Guanajuato, Mexico - Or.Sf.e (v2) (version 2) | ecosystem: Host-associated > Plants > Phyllosphere > Phylloplane/Leaf | place: Guanajuato, Mexico | collected...
CGAAGGATCATAGACAACCACCGTGGCCACACTACCGTTCTGAGGATAGACAGTTGTTGATGAAATAGCTGAGCCCGTGTAGTATGCAGTGCTGGTCGCAGTACTAGCATATGGAGCGTACACAAGATATTCACCACTGGCCGAGCCAGAAGCTGTGACAACAGTGCTCGTACTTGTGACAGAAGAGGTCCAGTACGTTGTGCCATCGTCCTTGCTGCCAGCGCTGGGTTGGTATTGAACAACGGTGACAACGCTGCCGTTCTGAGAATACACGGTAGAGCTGGACGCTGTGGTGCCAGACCAGTATGAAGTGCTGGTCGCAGTACTAACATACGGAGCGTACACAAGATATTCACCACTGGCCGAACCAGACGCTGTGACAATAGTGCTTGTGCTCGTGGCTGAAGAGGCCCAGTACGTTGTGCCATCGTCCTTGCTGCCAGCGCTGGGCTGGTACTGAACCACGGTGGCGACGCTGCCATTCTGTGGATACACGGTCGAGCTCGACGCCGTAGTACCGGACCAGTATGCAGTGGAAGTCGCCGTGCTGCTGTAAGGCTGGTATACCATGTACTCGCCACTCGCTGAACCAGAAGCTGTGATGATTGTGCTTGTCGATGATGTCGAGGAGTTCCAGTAGGCGGTGCCGTCGTTCTTGCTTCCAGCTGAAGGAGAGAGCTCATAGACAGTAGCTGTGCTTCCATTGCGTGGGTAGGCTGTTGACAGAGAGGATGTCGATCCAGAGTAGTACTGTCCTGTGGAGGTGACATAATTGTAAGGTTGGTACACCATGTATTCACCGCTGACACTCCCCGAGGCGGTCGAAATCGTGGAAGTCGATGTGGATGACTGGGTCCAATAGACGGTACCCTCATCCTCGCTACCTGCGCTGGGCTCGAACTGGTACACTGTAGCTTGGCCACTTCCATCAGTTGGGTATGCTGTAGACTCGCTGGTTGTTGTACCAGGCCAGTATCCTTGGAAGGTGGTGCTGTAGCTGTACGGGCGGATGTTCTCAACAACACCTGAGCTGCTGCCACTGGCGACAGCCAAAGTTGTTGTCGAGCTTGTGTTCTGAGCCCAGTAAGAGGTCGTCTGCTGGTTCCCAGCAGCAGGATTAAATTGGTAGACTGTAGCCTGGCCAGATGATGAGTCTGTCGGGTACGCAGTAGAGTAAGATGTCGAATTGCTAACTCCAGAAGCGTAGGTCGTGGTAGTGCTGTAGGTATACGGAGCAAAGACAACCACGCTGCCACCGTTCGATCCCGAGGCTGTAGCGACAGTGGAAACAGACGTGGTAGTCCCCGTGTAGTACGCAGTAGTACTCTGGGCACTCCTCTGGGGGTCATACTCATACACCGTAGCCTGCCCGCTTGATGAATCTGTAGGATAGGCGGTCGACCGGGATACAGCTGTACCATTGCCACCCCCAGCGACATAAGATGTCGTGGTGCTGTACGTATAAGGGGCGTACACCGCGATGTTGGCGCCTTGAGAGCCCGAGGCAGTAGAAATGGTGGAGTAAGAAGAGGTCGTGCCGGTATAGAAGACAGTTGTTCTCTGGCCGCTGCCTTGAGCATCGTATTCGATCACCGTGGCCTGCCCATTTGATGAATCTGTAGGGTATGCCGTCGATTGTGATACCCCTGTACCGTTGCCACCAGTGACGTAAGATGTCGTGGTAGAGTATGAGTAGGGAGCGTAAACAGCTACATTAGCGCCTTGGGAGCCTGAGGCGCTAGAAATGGTAGAGTAAGAGGTTGTTGAGCCACTGTAGAACACAGTTGTGCTCTGGCCGGAAGATTGAGGGTCGAACTCATACACCGTAGCCTGACCACTTGAAGAGTCTGTAGGGTACGCTGTTGAACGTGACACAGCTGTACCATTGGCACCTGCCACATAGGAAGTGGTTGTAGTGTAGCTGTACGGTTGATATACCGCGATGTTGGGACCTTGGGAACCAGATGCTGGAGCGACTGTGGAGTAAGACGTTGTTGAGCCACTGTAAAACACAGTTGTCCTCTGGCCGGAAGATTGAGGATCAAACTCATACACTGTAGCCTGCCCGTTCGAGGAGTCTGTGGGGTATGCCGTCGATTGTGATACAGCTGTACCATTGGCACTCGCCACGTAGGAAGTGGTTGTGGTGTAGCTGTACGGTTGATATACTGCGATATTCGGGCCTTGCGAACCTGATGCTGGGGCGACAGTTGAGTAGCTTGTCGTTGAGCCACTGTAGAACACGGTACTCCTCTGGCCACTAGCTTGAGCGTCGTATTCATAGACTGTAGCCTGGCTGCCTCCATCTGTGGGATAAGCGGTAGATTGCGATACAGCTGTACCATTACCACCAGCAACGTAGGATGTCGTGGTAGTGTAGCTATAGGGTTGGTACACCGCTATATTAGGGCCTTGCGAACCTGATGCTGGGGCGACAGTTGAGTAGCTTGTCGTTGAGCCACTGTAGAACACGGTACTCCTCTGGCCACTAGCTTGAGCGTCGTATTCATAGACTGTAGCCTGGCTGCCTCCATCTGTGGGATAAGCGGTAGATTGCGATACAGCTGTACCATTACCACCAGCGACGTAGGACGTCGTTGTAGTGTAGTTATACGGCTGGTATACATTGACACTAGCACCTTGCGAGCCAGACGCTGGAGCCACTGTTGAGTAAGATGTCGTTGAACCACTGTAATAGATGGTTGACTTTTGAGCAGCACTTTGAGGATCGTACTCGTAGACTGTGGCCTGGGCACTCTCATCTGTCGGGTAAGCGGTTGACTGTGAAACAGCTGTACCGTTGCTGCCTGCGACGTAGGTAGTGGATGTGGTGTACTGATACGGGGCATAGACGTCGACGCTTCCTCCTTGCGATCCAGAAGCTGAGGAAACAATGGAGGACGATGTAGTAGTGCCTGTATAATAAATGGTCGATCTTTGAGCATTCGCTTGAGGGTCCGCTTCAAAGACAGTCGCCTGGCCGCTACCGTCTGTGGGGTAAGCTGTTGATTGAGACACAGCTGTGCCGTTGCTGCCTGCGACGTAGGTGGTTGATGTGGTGTACGAATACGGAGCATAAACGTTGACGCTTCCTCCCTGCGATCCAGAAGCTGAGGAGATAATGGAGGACGATGTAGTAGTGCCTGTATAATAAATGGTCGACCTTTGAGCATTCGCTTGAGGATCCGCTTCAAAGACTGTTGCCTGCCCACTACCGTCGGTTGGGAATGCGGTTGATCGAGAGACTGCAGTACCATTGCTGCCAGCTACGTATGTGGTGGAGGTTGTGTAGTTGTAAGGCGCAAATTCAGCTACTACGCCACTCTGGGTGCCTGTTGCAGTCACGACCGTGGAGTAGGAGGTTGTAGACTGGGTCCAGTAGGATGTGGTGGTCTGGGCGCCCGCCGCAGGGTCATATTCAACCACTGTAGCCTGGCCACTGCCATCTGTTGGGTATGCGGTGGAGCGAGAGACAGCAGTGCCGTTAGAGTACGCGGTACTCGTCGTGTAGTTGTACGGGGCGAACTCCGCGATCACTCCGCTTTGAGTTCCTGTCGCCGTCACAACCGTGGAATACGATGTGGACGACTGGGTCCAGTAGGATGTGGTGGTCTGCGCGCCCGCCGCAGGGTCATATTCAACCACTGTAGCCTGGCCACTGCCATCTGTAGGATAAGCGGTGGAGCGAGAGACAGTAGTGCCATTTGAGTACGCAGTAGATGTGGTGTAGTTGAAAGGCGCATACACATCTACGACGCCACTCTGCGTGCCTGAAGCAGTAGCCACAGTGGAATAGCTAGTCGTCGATTCGGTCCAGTAGGATGTTGAGCTTTGAGCACCAGCTTCAGGGTCGAATTCCTCTTCCTCGCCACTCGAGCCATCTGTTGGAGATGCGATGACAGAGTAAGAGGTTGTCGAACCGTTGTAATAACCTGTGGTGGTGCTGTAGCCTGTCGAAGAGGGTATCCAGACACGCATGACACCGGCATTATCACCAGATGGCTTGACCACAACTTGGGTTGATGTAGTGGAACCGGCGTAGTACGATGTGCCAGCGGTGGACCAGGCACTGTTCGAAGGCTTGTATTCAACGAGAGTGCCCTCCACATCATCAGTTGGCGTCGCTACAGTAGAGTATGATGTAGTGGCGCCCGAATAGAACGAGGTGGCCACGACTGTGTAGTCCGTCACGTCAGGCTCCAGAACCTCGACGGTACCCGCCGCAGCTCCTGAGGGAGTTGCCAGAGTCGTAGTCGAGACTACAGAGCCGTTGTAATAGCCGCTCGTGGTGACATATGCAGTGTTGCCTGGGCCATACGCAAAGACTGTTGCAGTACCCGCCGAGCTGTCAGTGGGGTAAGCAGTCGAGTAGGACGTGGCATTGCCTGAGGCGTAACCAGTGCCGGAGACTGTGCTGTATGCGTAAGGCACGACCATAATCTCAGATCCATCGGCACCTCCTGAGGGAGCGGCAATGGTGGAGTAGTAGGTGGTAGTTCCACTGTAGTACAATGTCGAGCTGGCTGTATCATATGCTGTAGCGTCTGTACCATAGGCATAGACTGTGGCCGTCCCACTTCCATCAGTCGGGGTAGCTGTGGAGTAAGAAGAAGTCGATCCGTTGACATAGCCGCCGAAAGTCGTGGTGTATGAATACGGGGCTATGACTTGCACCGTCCCCTCGTTACCTCCAGAAGGCGCTGCAACTGTGCTCAGCGAGGTGGTTGTCCCGGTGTAGTACATGGTTGAGTTGGCAGTGTTGTAGCCTGTAGCATCATCACCATAAGCCATGACGGTCGCCGTTCCGCTTCCGTCAGTAGGAGTGACAGTGGAGTAGGAAGACGTCGTGCCGTTGATGTAACCAGCGAACGTTGTCGTGTAGGCGTACGGCGCGACGACCTGAACTGTCCCCTGGCTGCCGCCAGATGGGCTTGCGATTGTGCTCAACGATGTAGCCGTTCCGGTGTAGTAGAGTGTTGAACTGGCGGTAGCATAGCCAGTAGCATCATCACCATACGCCAGCACAGTGGCGGTACCGCTACCATCAGTTGGAGTGACAGTAGAGTATGAAGACGTTGTTCCGCTGATGTACCCAGCAAGCGTTGTGGTGTAGGCGTACGGGGCGACCACGGCGACGGTGCCTGCGCTGCCACCAGATGGGCTTGCGATTGTGCTCAGACTCGTGGTGGTTCCAGTGTAGTAAAGAGTTGTGTTGGCAGTGTTGTACACTGTGGAATCATCACCATATGCGAGGACAGTGGCTGTACCGCTGCCATCAGTAGGGTAGATGGTGGAGAACGAGCTTGTAGTCGCATTTATGTAGCCTGCAAAGGAGGTGCTGTAGGCGTATGGAGTCACGATTGCGACTGTGCCATCGTTGGTGCCAGAAGGAGTCGCAAGGGTGGTCGTGTATGCTGTAGATCCTTTGTAGTACGAAGCAGAGCTCACAGTGTCGTAGGCAGTGTCCTGGGTCTGTGGAGAGAGTACCTCAATGTAAGCTGGTGAGCCGTTTGATGCAGAAACTGTAGTGGTCGTGGCTTGTGTGCCTGTCCAGGTGGAGCTGACAGTCGAGTATGCTGAAGCTGGCTGGTAGATTTGAACCGTGCCAGGAGCTCCGTTTGACCCCGAGATTGTAGTAGTGCTTGCAACTGTTCCTGTCCAGGTAGAGCTGACAGTCGAATAGTTTGCCTGTGCTTGTGGCTGGTAAACCATTACGGTACCCGCCTGACCAGCGGAGCCTGACATTGTAGTCGTGCTTGCAACTGTTCCCGTCCAGGTAGAGCTGACAGTCGAATAGTTGGCCTGTGCTTGTGGCTGGTATACCATTACGGTACCCGCCTGACCAGCGGATCCTGACATGGTAGTCGTGCTCGCAACAGTCCCTGTCCAGGTGGAGCTGATAGTGGCATAGTTGGCCTGTCCCTGAGGCTGGTAAACCATCACGGTGCCAGGCTGACCTGCGGACCCGGACATGGTAGTTGTGCTCGCGACTGTGCCTGTCCAAGTAGAGCTAACCGTCGAGTAGCTGGTCGCTGAAGCTGGTTGGTATACCATAACAGTGCCTGCACCTCCATTTGTGCCAGAGATTGTAGTCGTGCTGGCGACTGTACCAGTCCAGGTCGAACTGACAGTAGCATAGTTGGCTTGAGGCTGGAAGACCTCAACCGTGCCGGGCTGTCCGCTCTGTCCAGCAATCGTGGTTGTAGATGCGACAGTTCCTGTCCATGTCGAGTTGACAGTGGAGTAGCTGCTCGCTGAAGCAGGCTGGTAGACAACAACAGTACCTGGAGCGCCATTGACGCCTGCTGCAGTCGATGTCGACGCCACTGAGCCTGTCCAGGTAGAGCTGACAGTCGAGTAGCTGCTTGCTGAAGCAGGCTGGTAGACGATTACAGTGTTAGGACCACCGTTGACGCCAGATGCGGTGGTTGTTGACGCCACTGTACCAGTCCAGGTAGAGTTAACAGTCGAGTAGCGAGCAGTTGCTGGCTGGTAAACTTGGACTGTGCCAGGCTGTCCTGACGCCCCTGCAATGGTCGTCGTAGAAGCGACAGTGCCTGTCCAGGTCGAGGTGACAGTAGAGTAGCTGCTTGTTGAAGCGGGCTGGTAGACAACTACGGTGTTAGGGCTTCCACTGGCGCCAGCGATCGTGGTTGTAGACGCGGTGGTTCCTGAATAGGTCGAGTTGACAGTCGAGTATGAAGCAGGCTGAAGCACCTCTACCGTTCCGGGCTGTCCGCTTGCTCCTGCGACAGTGGTAGTGGTCGCCTGAGTGCCGGTCCACGTAGAGCTGAGGGTAGAGTATGAAGCTGGCTGAAGCACTACTACGGTGCCTGGCTGGCCGGAAGCACCTGCAATCGTGCTAGTAGTGGCTTGGGTACCTGTCCAAGTAGAGCTGACAGTCGAGTAGCTGGAGGGTTGTAGGACGACGACGGTTCCCGGAGCACCGTTGGATCCAGAGATTGTCGATGTCGAGGCAACAGTTCCAGTCCAAGCAGAACTGACTGTAGAATAGCTGGCAGCAGAAGAGCTGGAAGGCTGGAGGACAACTACGGTACCCGCCTGGCCACTAGAGCCAGGAATTGTCGAAGTCGAAGCGACCGTACCAGTCCAAGCAGAACTGATTGTAGAGTAGCTAGTAGCGGAGGCACTCGCCGAGGAGGACACGCTGCTGGTATTGGGCATCGGCAGCGAGTACTGGTAATCAGCAAGAACGTCGCTATTCTGAACATTGTACGACGATGTATTGTTCTGTGGGGAAGGGTAAATCATGCACGTCCATTGCTGTGCAGAGTTGAGGAATTGCAGGTCAAATGAACTGTACCCAAGGCTCGAAGCTTTAATAGCACAGTTGTCCGCAGCGGTAGTCTGGTCGTCGGATCCAGTGATGTTGTATTGAACCGGAGGAGACGCCGAGGGGTTGCTGTTGCCGGGGTTGGTGGGGTTCTCAGAGGTACCCGTACCGTTGAAGATAAGACTGAAAGGCGATCCATTACTTGCGGTCTTGATGATGGTCTCCGAGGGAGGCATTGGGAATGTTCTCGTGCTTGAAGCAGCGGTGGATGACGAGCTCAAAGAGGTTGAGATCGGGGTTGGCGAAGGGGATGGAGACTGTTGTGACGAGGATTGAGAAGATGAAGACTGTTGTGACGAGATTGAAGAGGAAGAAGCTGACCCTCTAGCAGGAGGCAGGTAGGCTGATGAACTGCTGCTACTTGTACTGCTTATACTGCTTGAGGAGACAGAAGAAATTGGTGTGCCAGAGACTTGGCCACCAGTTTGCGCGGTACTCACCAGGGACCTAGATTGGACCGAGGATGAAGAACTGCCAGCCTGGGATCTGGTAGGAGGCAAGCTGCCAATTGAAGAGGAAGACGATGATGCGACAACGCTGCTCAACGAAGAAGCTGCTACGCTGCTTGCAGAAGTGCTGGACTGCGCATTACCGGCAGTACTGACAGCTTGTGCGCTGCTTGATGAGGAGGAGCTTGCAGACGAGGAGCTTGCAGACGAGGAGCTTGCAGACGAAGCAGCACCTGGCTGCGATCTGGTCGGTGGCAGGCTTGAAGCAGCTGAAGCCGAAGATGAAGATGAGGATGATACGGAAGAGGCTGCTGCGGGCGCAGCGGGTGCCGAGGAGACCGCAGATGAGCTGCTCGATTGTGCACTTGACTGGGAACTGCTGACGCTGCTGAAGATGCTTGAGCTTGAGCTTGAGCTGCTCGCAGACGTGCTTGCTGTTGATGAAGCACAAGAAAGCATGAAACACTGGTGGTTAGCGTAGATAATGTCAGGATCTTGCGGACCCTGGCCAGTAACAGTCAAACCCATCTGTACCAAGTTGAGACCATATGAGATACAGTCCAACGAAGTAGAGTTGAATCCGAAAGCAATACATCCAGGTCCGTCGGTACCGACATTTGGTGTGGTGCTATCGTAAAGACAGATATCTCTGCAAGACTCGTAGTTTTGGTTTGCTGTGGTGTATAGGTAGTCCACCTTCTTAGGGTTTAGGTAGCCGTAGACGTTGCAGTGCAAGTTGGCGGCAGTTGGCGATGGGTTGAGAATGTAGCTGCATCCTGATGGGGCAACGGAATTGGAAGGACGAGTCTTGGTTACAGATGTAGCTCCAGTGTTTGGCCCGGCGGTAACCGTAGCAGCATTCGAAGCTGAACTGGCGCTTGCAATGCTTGCTGAGCTGGCACTTGCAACGCTGGCGGAGCTAGCACTCGCGACACTGGCGGAGCTAGCACTTACAGCGCTCGCCGAGCTAGCAGAAGCCACACTCGCGGTACTCGCCGAGACGACACTGGCATAACTTGCCGAGGCCACGTTAGCTGAGCTGGATGCGGAAGCTGCGCTTACTGAGCTGACTGATGCAACACTCGCCGAGCTCACAGATGCTACACTGGCAGAGCTGACAGATGCGACGCTTGCGGAGCTGACAGATGCGACACTCGCCACCGATGCAACACTGGCCGAGCTGGCCGAGGCAACACTAGCAGAACTCGCTGATTTGGCTGAGCTGGAAGAACTGGCGGCACTCGCCGAGCTAGCAGAACTAGCCGCAGCTGCACCAGAGGGCGATGTAGATCCATTGACAGAGGTCGGGGATTTGGCCTTTGAGCTGTTCACAGATGCAGCTGAAGATGAGGCTGGGGAAGTGCCGGCAGAGATTACAGAGCTGGCAGAGTTACCACTCGTCGCACTCTTCGTCTTGGTCAGAGAAGAAGAAGAAGACTGAACAGATGAACGTCCAGAAGGCGTCACAGACTGAGCTTGACTGGTAGTCGACGTGCAGACGGTGTTAGTGATGACTGCAGTTGTGGTGCTGCAAGACTGCGAGTAACAGTGCTTGTTGGACCAGAAATCACCAGTGTTGCCAGGTTGAAAAGTCTGTCCCTTGACAGTCTGGGCGTAGTAGGAACAGATGCCTGTTGCAGGTGTGAAGCTGAAAGAGATGCAGCTAGCGTCAAGCCAGCAGGACTCGAAACAGTCCGAGGCTGACTTGCCGTAAGCAGAGGATTGGTAAGCTCCGTTAGCAACGGCAATTTCTCCCTGCTGGTTGCAAATGAGGTTTGCTGGAGGTGGTGAAATGGGAACACCAGTACATGTGGTGGCGGCACTCGTCACGACAGAAGTGGATTTCTGTCCTGAAGTGCACGCCGGAGTAGAAGCAGCTGAAGCCGAAGTGAAAGTGAGGGCGATGGTCTTTCCGGCGACGACAGTGGTGAGAGGCGATTGAGAAGAAGCTGATGTCGAGCTTGGGATAGGAGCGGCCTTTGATGATGAAGTTGTCGGACCTGCGTTATTAAGTGTGGTTGTCGCACACTGGAGTGTGTAACAGTGCCTATTATAGTAAATCGTATCTGGGTCAGCAGCAGGATTAACAACCAAACCCATTTGAACCTATGACATCCGGTCAGTATCCATGCGGCACGCTCCCTACTATGTCTCAGACTGCTCGAACTGCCAAATCTTACCAAATTCTTCCCATAAATCATGCATGCCTGCGAAGTGGCATTCGAACCAAATGAAATGCAATTACTATCAGCAAGACAAGTGTCCTTGCAGGCCTCGTAGTTTGAATTCTGAACTGTG
>Ga0268246_10001137_pt1 | contig 10098 bp, 7 predicted proteins | sample AgamicOrSfe_FD_200242 | JGI IMG/M metagenome (GOLD analysis project Ga0268246, IMG submission 200242) | Agave microbial communities from Guanajuato, Mexico - Or.Sf.e (v2) (version 2) | ecosystem: Host-associated > Plants > Phyllosphere > Phylloplane/Leaf | place: Guanajuato, Mexico | collected...
AGTCTGGGCTGTATCCACGCAGATCTGTCACGTTCTGAGTATTACCTACATCACATACATTTCCATCACGCACTCTATATACCACTATATACCACCAACATCACATCCCAGCCCAGCCCTCCTATCCGCCCACTCAAAACAACCAACTCACAAAATACCTATACACAAAACTTCCCGCACTCTTTTTCTCCTTCAGCTTCTCCTTCCAATACGCCTCGTCGCGGTCGAAAAAGTCCTTGTCCGTCCAGAGATCGGCTTCGTGGGGCTTGACGGCTTTGGAGCGCATGATCAGCTTGTAGCCGAAGATCATGATGAGGTAGAGAGGAATGCCTAAGTAGCCTGAGGTGGGATTTATTAGTTTACGACATCAAACACACCAAGCGATTCTTGTGGCATTGCTTGTTTCGGAAACCGGCAAAGGGATTGGAGCGATGAGAAAAGACAAGATAAGCACGTACCGGTAATAAAGTTCTTGTAATCGAAATTGCCGTAGGAGCCTTTGGTGAAGACGTTGAAGTTCTTGGTGAAAGCGATGAGGATGCAGAAGAAGAGGGCGAAGTAGGTACCATAAATGCCGAGTGGGGCTCGGTAAGGCAGGTCTTTGGAGAGCACTTTCTGGGCTTTGCGTGCGCGGATGAAGTAGATGTGCGTGACGAGGATGGAGATCCACTGGGTGATGTGTTAGTGCCGTAGTACTGGTGTTCCTGTCATGAAGGACAGCAGGAGGGAAGTGCAGAAGGAAGTCCGGGGACGTACCGTGAGTAGACCGAAGATCGTGACTAAATTGACAAAGTAGCCAAAGACCGTGGCACTATTCGTGCTCACATTCAAGAATGCAAGACCGCAAAACATCGTAGACAGGCCCAAAGCATAAATTGGCACTCCCCGCTTATCTGTCCGTGCAAGAAACTTCGGCGCATGTCCTTTCAGCGCAAGACCATGTAACGTCCTACTAGCGATGTAGAGATCGGAGTTGGCTGCGGAGAAAACAAATAGCAGGACACACGCGTTGAGGAAACCAGGTAGACCGTGGATGCCTGCGACGACGATGGCGGCGACGAAAGGTGATGCAGCCGCAGAGGTGTTCTGCTTGGTGGCGGTCATGAGCTGCTTGGAGTTGTACGGTATAATCATGGTGAGGAGGAGGATCAAGACGATGTAGAAGACGAGAATGCGGTAGAAGGTCAAGCGGATTGCTCTTGGGATGTTGCGGCGCGGGTTTTCGGCTTCGCCGACGGTCATGCCGACTCTACAACATTGTCAGCTGGAGAAGGATGTCGTGAGGGCAGTAATACTGACAATTCCGTTCCGAGGTATGCGAAGACAGCCTGTGAAATTTGGTTAGTACATTGGAGACATTTAATTCGTATGTACTCAAGACTAACTGTGACCAAACTCGACCATACAGCAAGGAATTTCCCAGTAGCTCCAGTATCAATGTACTCCTTAAAGGGTCCTGCGCAAGTTTAGCTTGTCATCGCCGAAGTATCAGAACATGGCTCATACCTGGATTATGCCAATAGCGGAACCCTTTGCGATCATGATCTGGACCACCACCAAGGGCAAGCACGAGCGACAGGATGATCAGACCAACAATGATCAAGACCTTCAAACTTGACAAGACAAACTCGAACTCGCCAAAGAATCTGACACCCAGATAATTGATAGTGACAATCATAACAAGGAAGACTGCGATCCAGACACCAGGGTTGACGCGTTCGCGGTTCACCCAGTATTGGATAACGAGGGCAGATGCGGTAAGTGAGTTTGGTGTTGTGATGATGTATCTTTAGGAAGTGCTGGATCAGTATGGCACGAACCGACAGTGATTGACTACGTACTTGAACCAGTATGTATAGCCCAGCGCAAATCCGAGACAAGGATCGACGTAGCGAGTAGCAAACGGCGTGAAACCACCAGGCATGGGAATGTAAGCGGCCATCTCGCCGATAGCAGTCATGACGATCCAGCAGAGAAAGCCCACGAAGGCATACGCGATCATGATGGATGCGGGACCCGCTTTGACGAGCGCGCTACCTGTGCCAATGATCAAGCCGGTTCCGATAGCACCACCTTTGAGGCGAATGTGTTAGCAAGAGATTGTGTAGTGTCATAGGACATAAGTCTGAAGGAGTTTCGGGGAGAGTGCCGTAGGGATTCTGCTCAGACTAATGTCCTAGTACAGTATTTTAAATGATCTGACCTACCAATTGCAATCATGGAGATCTGCCGGGCCTCGAGACCACGATGCAGTGATTCTCTTGGGTCATTGGGAACCTCCAACGAGCCCTCCACAGTGTAGGTTGGCAAAGGCTGCTTTTCTGCATCTGCGAAATTTCCTCCCTTTGCGAAGCCTGAGTTCCGTGCTTCCTCTGACGAGTTCGAGTCCGAACCTGTCTTTCTCATGCCGGCCATCGTAAACTTGTATACTGCTTAGTGGCGGGAGATTCACGATTGTGATATTCTTTCTGTGCACAGCTCAGGCTTATCGGCGGAGCGAAAATGAGATCAAGGTAACAATGCTACTCGGACGGGATCGGACGGGGTTTACGCGTTCAGGCTGATCAGCACAACAGCATGGAAATAGGGTGGCGGGAGTGCGAAACACTTTTCAAACCAGCAGCTTCCGTCACTGCACGACGAAACAGGTAAAAGTCTAGCAGATGTGAGATAGATAAGGTGATGGTGATGGCATGGTTGGGAAATCCGAGGCGGATTTTCACAGGGCTTGGCGCCCAGTTCTATGGCGTCTTTTCGCCCTCAAAAGTCGTCATGTAACAGGTAGGGAGCATGCAAGCATACCGCCTTCCATTTGAACATAGCCTGACATAGAAATACCTGAAGTAGAATGAGGATGATAGCTGAGAGGGCATGATAGAAGCAGTAGGGATACCAGAAATGAAATGCTATTCGGATGGAAGTGTCAAGGAGTCACGTGAAGTATGCCCTGTGGCGGCTAATCACTCCAGCCCCAGAAAACGCCCCACATCACGTGTCTGTATCCATTTCCTCCACGATCTCATCTCAGCCTTACCTCATCTCAATCATTGCATCGCTCTTGTCGTCTGAACGGAGCAAAGGCTCAACTACTCCTTCGACACGTTTAAGCGCGAGATCGCGCAGTTGCGTTCTCGAGTACCTCGAACCACAGCAAGTTCGAGAGCCCCGGCCTCCCCCACGACTAACAAAGACATTTCGCACGAAGGGAGATTGTCAGATCAGCAGAGGCCGCATTGAGGGCTTCAGCCCAAGGCTAGTTTGCTTCGTCTGATCTATCTCTATTAAATAAACTGAGCTACCAACATACTGTACACATTGTCGTGATAGCCTCTGCCGAGGAGGCATCCAGGTCTTCGTGTTGAGTTAGGCCACGTTCACCGGCCTAGCCCAAGCTACAACCTACAGGGCACAGTGAAGCGCGAAAAGAGCAGCAGTCCCCCGGTCGTGACAAACATGAAACAGTCACCGGCCTCCGGGCGCTCCAACAGTGATCCAAACGCAGCCAATGGAGGGACCACTCCCGGCGGCAGCAACAGCCAGGAGATCTCACGACCACGTAAGATTAAGCGGATCAGCAAGGCATGCGATTTCTGCCACTCTCGGAGCATCCGATGCAGCTCGAGTAATGAGGACAGTACGCGCTGTCAAAGTTGTGTCGAGTATGATCAGACTTGCACATATGATAGACCCACCAAAAAGAGAGGAGCGAAGAGTGGCAAGAGGTGAGCACTGAGAATGTACTGTGTATATTTTCGATATTGACCACTAATAGCAAAGTAACAAGCCCATCGACCCCTGGTACCAGTAGTATACCGACCATGCTTGGTGAACAATCCTGGCATGCCCCCAATGTGGCACCTCAAGCTCTTGTTATGGACCTTGTGGAAGTATACTTCGAAGTGATATACCCAAGGTGAGTATCAGAAAACAGTGGCTTGCCTCAATGCTGATACTATGCCACTTCCAGCTATCCTTTCTTCCACCGACCGACATTCATGACCCGGGTGTCTCGCGGAGAGTGGCAGACTGATCGCGCATTCTTTGCAACAATCATGTCATTGTGTGCTCTTGCTTCTGCTCGAGTACGTGACGGCGCTCTTTATTCGGGCCGATGGAACGTCAAGATGCTCTCAGAACCCGCCTCGGACGTGTTTTTCGCTGCTGCTGAGAGCGCCCTCCCCAAAGACACTGCTGCAGCTGAAGAACTGGACTATCTGCGTGCATGTGCGTTCCTGACCCTGGCAGCTTTACAGAACAGCCAAGTCACCAAGATGCATTACTACCTTGGCTATTATGGTATGCTCATCAAATGTCGGATGCTGCATGACGAGAAGTATTGGTCGTCACCTTTGACAATCATCCAGAAAGAGGAGAGAAGGCGCTTGGTATGTCGTTCGACTTGGTTTGCCTTGCTGTATACTGACAAGCCATAGTTCTGGGCAATGTATGTCTTCGAAGTCTATGCGGCAGCTATCTGGGGTAGCGTCGTTGGACCCAGGGAAGCTCAGGTGGCTGTTCAGTATCCAGCTGAAGTAGATGATGAATACCTCTCGAATGCGAGCGAAGATCCAAGCCAGCAGATGAGATCCGCGTCTATGACAGAGCATCCATACACTGGAAGTCATTGGAGACAGACGCCTCCGCCAATAAACTGGCTCCAAGGCTGGAACTTTGCGACTGACTTGTATCGAGTGCTAGAGCACGCTCTCGATGGCTTTCGCAAACGAAGTCCTGATACAGATCATACAAGATTCGTTGCCGATGTGTGGAAAATGCAGCTGCCTCGATCAAGTGCTGTTCTTGATGCTATTATGCACAAGTACGAATCACTACCAGTACGCTTCAGGCAGACATTGCCAATATCATTGAATCAGAGGGAAGATCTCTTCAGTTTCCAGGCAGCCAATATCGCTGCCGCAATCCAGGTATTAGCAACCCAATTCGAATGATAACATACCACTGACTCATACTCTAGCTTGTTCGAATGACTCTTATCTCGACTGCTGAAGCATCACCTCTTGAACGATGTGATATATTGGCAGAGCTTGTGACGACTTTCGCTCGTGTCCCAGTGGCATATCTAAGGGCAATGAGTACTCCGATAGTACGTTTACATGCATTGCATCTCTCCACACATTATATTGACAGAGCCTTAGCTACATCACTTAGCAGGCATTGGTACAATCCTGGAAGCGGTCTTCGAGGAACCTGTCAATGAGGTATGCTACGAAAAGGTCCGATCTGTCCTGTAAGTCTTTCATCCTAGCTACTGGTATACCGCTCCTGACCACATCATAGTATTGCATTGGCAGATCTATTGAGTAGTCTAGAATCTGGCATGGGCTCTGCTGCTGGCGCCAGCGATAGATTGCGAAGCCAAGTGCACCGAATGGATGGGTACATGCAGGCTCAACGTCAACAGCATATAACCAGGCAGGGCGAGCCTCCACACTCACAAACAGGGGAACGAAATCACAGCATTCTACCCTCAAATAATAACCATATGACTCATCCAGCGGAAAATGAGCACATGCTTGGACCTCATTCTGGTGGTGCTCACTCGACTGCGAGCGCCCATATGCACAATCAGAATCAGGGGTATCAATACGGACACAACAACATACCTCAAGGTCAACACAACAGTCAACCACAAGATCCATATTACAGCTTTCCAGCAGAGATATTCGAAGATTGGAATTGGGCGTTTGACTTCACACAGACATCGAGGTAAGGATTGCTCTTTCATACTTCGTTGTTGTGTACGACAAGTGAATATCCGAAGATGACGACCAACTTGGTTGTAGGACATATTAGCTGTTTGGTGCTGGCATAGCAGTGGACTGATCTGGTTCTTGACCACAGACCACCGGATGTGCTGATGCCAATCAGTGAATCATCGTCGTCATTCCACCCTCGGGCTGTGACACACCAGCACTATCTACATTGAGCGTTGAAGAGTGTGAGGCTGTTGCCTTCGTCCTACGGCAAACAGATTGTTGGGATTTGGGTAGAATGAATGATTACGACGAAAAGCATAAAAGCAATTATCAGGACTTTCGACTTTTGGGGATAACAATGGCGATACGAATGGGATGATCATGAATGACGAGGCTTTATCAAGCACAGAGAGGGGGTTTGGACTTGCTTGATAGGCGGATGGGAGGGTATGCAGCTTGGCTGAGGTGCAGATCTGCAGGATATACAAGACGAAAAATGTAGAATTGTATGATTAAAGTATCAAATATGAGTCCGAGTATGATCCTTGTTCATGATGATGAATAAAAACACTTTACCGTTTTTGGCCGAAATGCGGGGTCGGAGAAGCAGTCGCGTCACCCCAGCTGTTTCAGTCACGTCGGACTTTTGCGACGAGTGGCGGCAGAGAGAAGATTACGGTAGGGGACGATGTCAAGTGCAGAAGAGTATGTATCAACTCTAAGCATGCTTCTGTAGTCTACTAACAAGCTGATAGCTCAGAGGATGCCTTCGAACCAGCCCCAATACCTACCAAGAGACGACGCCTTGACACGATCTTCGACGATGTGGAGAGCGAAAATGACTTCAACCCATCCCTTCCAGCGCCGAACAGAAGAAAGAGTACGGCGAAAAGCGCAGGCGCAAGTCCAAATGCTGCCCCAACCAAGCGGGCGACGAAGCCGAAGCACTTCATTCGTGTGACTGATGAGCCCGTTGCCTCACTCAGAGATCAGTATTATACCCAGCCACAACAAGGACCATCCAGTAGCCCATATCGAATAAGAGGTGCAATATGGCAGAAGCCGCCGAAGCCTGTGGAGGTGGCGCCAGTGAAGAACATTACCATCGTTGCAGCGCAGCCTAGTCAAAACGATAATGTCCAATACCCACAAGCAGTGAAGCCTGTTACCATTGCTGCACAGCCCGCTGCATATAATATCAGTCCAGATGCATCACCAGAGGTTGGACGACACGCTCCACAAGCTGGATCTATCATGCCATCACAAGCCGACATCGACTTAGCCCAAGACCTGGAAGACCTGCCATCAGACGCTTTCGCCTCCTCGTCTGCTTCTCCCACGAAATTGTCTGATTTTGACGTCGACGAAGTGATCAACATATCTTCGCAAACTCCTGTCTCGCCGGCGAAAAGGCTGGCAGCTCCGCAAAATGGACTTCGACAACTGACATTATTTGGAGATCCAGCTCAAAACATGTCCGAAGCTTCTCAACAAACCAAGAAAGCCAACTGGCCGATGGCGAACAAAGAAGAGAAGCTTACACATCACAAGCTTGAAACAGAAGCGATGCGGACGTGGGTTTACCCAACGAATTTGGGCACGATACGAGATTATCAGTTCAACATTGTTTCGCGAGGACTTTTTCACAACCTTCTGGTTGCGCTGCCGACAGGTCTTGGAAAGACGTTCATAGCGGCGACAGTCATGCTCAATTGGTACCGATGGACGACAGACTCGCAGATAGTGTTCGTCGCGCCCACGAAACCGCTCGTGTCTCAACAGATTGAAGCATGTTTTGGTATCGCTGGTATACCTCGATCGCAGACATCGATGTTGACAGGTACCATTTCCCCTGGCTTACGTGCTGAGGCATGGGCAAGTAAGAGAGTGTTCTTCATGACGCCGCAGACCATTATGAACGACTTGAAAACCGGAATCTGTGATCCGAAGAAGATTGTTCTGCTTGTCGTCGATGAGGCACATCGAGCTACTGGAGGATATGCTTATGTTGAGGTGGTGAAGTTTCTTCGACGATTCAATCAGAGCTTTCGTGTGCTGGCCTTGACGGCAACTCCCGGAGCGTCAGTCGAGGCTGTTCAAGAGGTCATAGATGGTTTATCAATATCGCGTGTTGAGATAAGAACAGAATTCTCGTTGGACATTCGGCAGTATGTCCACTCTAGAAATACAGAAACTGTCACTTTTGAGAACACGGAGGAGATGGAGCTGGTGATGGATCTGTTCTCAAAGGCAGTGCAACCAGTCTTGAACAAGCTCAATGGGTTTAACGCGTATTGGTCGAAAGATCCAATGGCTCTGACAGCATATGGACTGACACAAGCACGACAAAGGTGGATGGGTACGTCCGGCAAGAATGCGACCTTTCCAGTCAAGGCAATGGTCAACAATATCTTCACTGTGCTTTCCAGTCTGGCACATAACATTGAGCTCCTGAAGTATCATGGTATTGGACCTTTCTACCACGGGATGGTCAATTTCCGCAATGGCGAAACTGGTGCCAAAGCTGGGAAATATGCAAAAGAGATACTGGAAAACGAGAACTTCACCAAGATGATGACAAGGCTGCAGTTCTGGATCAACAATCCCACGTTTATAGGACATCCCAAGCTTGATTACTTGCAAGGGGTTGTCCTGGACCATTTCGTTGCTGCTGGCGAAGGGCGTGCAGGAAGTGATCACCCACCTTCAGCCACTCGTATCATGATATTTGCACACTTCAGAGATTCCGCAGAAGAGATCGTACGGGTGCTGAAACGCAATGAACCCATGATTCGACCCCATGTCTTCGTAGGTCAAGCAACATCCAAGGGATCTGAAGGCATGGACCAGAAGAGACAGCTTGAAGTGATACAAGACTTCAAGACTGGAAAGTACAATACTCTTGTTGCGACTTCTATCGGTGAAGAAGGTCTTGATATTGGTGAGGTTGATCTGATTGTTTGTTACGACTCCTCGGCATCTCCAATCCGCATGCTGCAGAGAATGGGAAGAACGGGTCGAAAACGAGCCGGAAATATTGTACTTCTTCTGATGAAGGGGAAAGAGGAGAATTCCTTTGTACAGGCAAAGGATAACTACGAAAAGATGCAGCTTATGATAGCAGCTGGCACGAGATTCAACTTTCACGACGAGGAATCACCAAGGATAGTGCCAAAAGAGATACAACCTGCAGTCGATAAGAGGGTAGTGGAAATACCACTCGAGAACACGCAAGTTGGACTACCAGAACCAAAGAAAGGTCGAGGCAAGGCACCAAAAAGGCCGCCAAAGAAGTTTCATATGCCAGATGGAGTAAGAACAGGATTCGTGAAGGCGTCACGACTTGGGAGTGACGATGATGGAGAGAAAGATGACCTGGCACCCGCACGAAAACCACGCCAGACGAAGCTCAAAGTACAAGAGCTTGCACCTATACCCACGCTTGATGATGTTCTCCTCACACAGGCGCAGCAGAAAGAGCTGAGCCGGAAATTCAGAGATAAAGTGGTTGATGAATACAATGACGCTCCTGTGACACTGCCACGTTTGGATCAGCATCCTGCTCATCAGCGGAGAGTGAGTAAGATTGCTGCAGTGGGACATGGTCAAGCAAGTCTGGATCTCGTCAGTGTGTTGAATAGAATGCACAATACGACAAACGCTCGTGCCAGTATACTCGATAGCTTGTCCAAGCGGCAAGATCTGGATGAACTCTGCCGTGGTCATGAACGTGTCGTGACTGAAGCAGATGATGGTGCATCTAGTCGCCCGACAAGCAAAGCAGCAGGAAAAGCCACGAAGAAAGCGCCAGCAAAGCCACGAAAGAAGTCTGCTGCATCTGTCGTACAGATGGACAGTAATGATGACCTGCCCGCCGCAGCAGTACCGGCAGCAAAGAAACCGCGTGCCCCCCGAAAGCCTGCCGCAACAAAAGCCAAACCCCCACCTACCATCATGGATATCAACAGCGACATTGACATCGACCTCCCCGCACCTCCACCACAAAAGAAACCACGTGGCCGACCCAAAAAGGCAACCACACAACCTCGAACCACCAGCAATTACAATGACGACGCCATGGATGCCGCCGAAGGTGCCGATAGCAGTCCACCGCCAACTGATCCACGAATGCGCATTGGCACACAAGGTATCGACCTAGGCTCCGAAGACACGGAAGGCGAGGACGAAGATGAAGGTCTTGGTGCTATTAGTTCCGACCTGCTGGACTTTGTGGTTGAGGGGGATGAAGAGGATGTGTTGGAAGAGGCGCCGTTGCTTACGAGTTCGATGGAGGTGTCGCAGCCGAGACGCGCAAACCGAGGGGAAAGAGGGAGGAGGTTGGCGAGGAGAGGGGGAGGGGATGTCGGGGCTGGTAGGAGAG
>Ga0268246_10001139_pt1 | contig 10083 bp, 12 predicted proteins | sample AgamicOrSfe_FD_200242 | JGI IMG/M metagenome (GOLD analysis project Ga0268246, IMG submission 200242) | Agave microbial communities from Guanajuato, Mexico - Or.Sf.e (v2) (version 2) | ecosystem: Host-associated > Plants > Phyllosphere > Phylloplane/Leaf | place: Guanajuato, Mexico | collected...
GTCGTATGCGCTTCACTTCATCGGAGTGCGGGAAGCAGCAGTCCCACGACCACGGGTAGATGGCTTCGGCAGCTCAAGTCGAGGTCAGGTGCTTAGCCATCCCAAATGTGACCGAAAAACGAACGTGGATACTTCCCCAGGCTTCGCTTTTCAATCCAGTCTCTGCACTGCCCGTGCCTGAACGATATCAAGCAGCTTCTTCCGCGCGCGCAATAAAGTACGCTTTCGCCATTTCGTATGCTGACCTGTAAAAATGTCAATAACCAGATAACGAGGACTTAAGTTCGTCGGCACATACCAGCAGATGGCCGTACTTGGCATTGTTTGTAGTATCCGCGGCCTTAAACCTGCAAAGAATCCTCCCCACCCATTTCGTTGCTTGATGATCCTCGCTGCTTGCAGCAGTCCGCTGGCATTCCGAATCTCAGCATCTGTAACAGTACCTCGGGTCTGTAGCAATGTCTTGATGACATCCAGTGGTGTTGTCACCGCGGCAGCCGCACCTCCTGCCAGGCCACCAGCGACACAATGCGTCATTGGGTCGTACTTTTTCGAAGGGTTCATAACTCGGGATAATGATTCATATGCCATGAATTGCGCGGCAGTGAACGGAACTGTCATGGTGAGTGTAGTTGGATAGGAGATATAGAAAGCACCGAGCCCTTCTGTTCTGTAGACTGTCCGGGCACATTGAACGATCGATGTGTATGCTGAGCCATGGAGTTGCATGCGTTGCTTAACCACTATGACGATCTGTCAGTACATCTCTCATCCACCGGCGCTTGCCACGAGACATACCATCGAATGGGTTCATCAGCGCATCACTGGCTATTGTTGCGCAAGCTCCACTTGTTGCTGCCATGTCTTTAGTATGCGGTCATTGAGCGGTACCAGGGCAAACCCATACCAGCTGCCAGTGGATGATGTCCGTCTCCATTTCCGCCCATTGCTTGCTTGACCGCTTCATATGTCGCAAAATATACTGCGTGTGCAGGTCCTGTTCGCCGCATCAGATTTTGCTTCGCCCCGCCTCACCGCATGTCATACCTGCGCCCACTATCACACTCGAGATTCCTCGCCATAATGCACCGACTCCTTCTACTCTTGATATTGTGGCGATTGCGTTGGACACGCCCGTATATACTGCGGCCGGTGTCGGACTGACGACTTGCATGCGAGTCTGTGCCCTCGGATCAGTATGGTATATTCTTGATATTGGTGGCCGCGAGTATTGCTCACTTTTAAGACATCTATTGGGTACATGACGGAGTGTTCCTATTCACGATCAGTACATGGAAGCTGGTCTCGTGGGTGACATCTTGAAACATACTGCAATTCCTGCGAATGCGCCGGCGGTCATATTCGCCGCAAGCGAGAAAGTGGATGGGAGGCCCTCATAGCTGTAAATGGTCAGCTGCTGTCCATGCTGCTGCAGCAGAATGCGCCCAGGCAAGCATACTCATAATCTTCTTCCTCGATCAGCGTCCGGTCGACAGTGGCCATTGAGACCGCCACAGCTGTACTGTTCTCTGTGCTCTTCGCCTGAGTCCTTTTCGTATATGATCTCGACCTTCCCTAAGCACCAGACGACCGACAGGGCAAACACAGAAGCAGCGTAAGTATGTGAAAGTAAGTTGTCGTTTGAGATCTAGGCTGCGGGAACTTTATTTGATGACGCCGCAGATCAGATCAGATAACCAAGATCAGGGCGGCACATTATTTACATCTTACATCCACGACATCCCAGAGTATCTACTTCAGCGCTTACGTTGTCATATTGAGACACATTACTACCTAATCTACCGCCAGAACTGAGTGCTCGCCGCCTACCGCTGCGATCCCAGGCTCGAGGTTTTCTGACGTGTATGAGCCTATCGGCTAACCGGCTCCAGTCCTGGAAGCACCGAGGAGATACTGGTGACATCCGCTTCATGAGCCTCGGATCTCTTTATATCCTGCTAGCATATGCACTTCTTGTAATAGCGAGGGAACGTCACAACATCGCGAATGTTGCTGACGCCGGCAAGATAGCCGAGTAGCCGATCAAAGCCGAGCCCAAAGCCTCCATGAGGGACGCTTCCATATCGCCGAAGGTCGAGGTACCATCGTAGCCCAGCTTCCTCCTTCTCGTCATTGATACTCTCGAGGTTGTGCGGTTCCGACACGCCTCCGGAATTGGACGTAGCGAGTCCTTTGGCTGCCATCATTTTCTCCAGCTCTTCTAGTCTGTGCTCACGCATCGAACCACCAACCACTTCGCAGACATCTGGCATCAGCAGATCCCAACAAGCGACTGTCGGAATTTGCCCAATTTCCGAGCTAGGTTTCGCATTTGACGGCGCCATATAGAACGGCTTGATCTCCTTTGGGTAATCTGTCACGAAGACTGGACCACCTTTGCCTACTGTTTCCGCAATGTACCTCTCATGCTCCGTGTCGAGACCGGAGATATCGTCTGGGATCTTATCGAAGCTTGCTTTCGCTTCTTGAGCATCTTTGGAGATGCGCTGACATGCTTGGTGATATGTGATCCTGGGCCACGTACCACGCAGTACCGTGTCCCACCGCGTCTGAAGTCCTTCTGAACCGAGACGATCGCTCTCTGTGTTGTGCGTTCCGCTGCTCAGGAGTTCGCTTCCAATCCTGGAGCGAACCAGTCGTTGCGTTATGTACTTGACCATATCCTCGATGACATCCATGACTTCATTGGCATCTTCCACGAAAGCCATTTCAGCTTCCAGCATATAGAACTCGCTCAAATGTCGTGCAGTATCGCTCTTCTCTGCTCTGAACGTAGGCGATAAAGTCCACACATTCTTAACCGCCATAGCTAGTGCTTCAAGATGCAGCTGTGAGGATACAGTCAAGTACTTAGTCGTCCTGAAGAATGGCTCCGCGTCATCTTCTGGTTTGTCTCCCAGCAATGGGGATGTATTCTCGGTTTCTCTTGGAGCTTCGATTGTAAATACCTCCCCAGCACCCTCACAGTCTGAAGAGGTGATGATAGGTGGGTGCACTTGCACGAACCCTCGCTCGTCAAAGAAACTCGTCAAGCTTGCTATGACTTGTGAACGTAGTCGCAGAAGTAGTGCGTTGTGCGGGATACGTGGCCGAAGGTGCGGCACTGTCCGCAGGTATTCCTGGCTTTGGTACTTCTTCTGTATAGGGCTGGCCTGTATGTAGAGATGAGTATGCTAAGGTGCGGTTTCTATACGAAATCGGACATACGGCGGCATCGTTTTGGCCTAATACCACAACTTCATTGGCTTGTAGCTCCCTAGCCTGCTTCTTGCCTGATGGTGACTGCGTCCATCGGCCAGTGACGGCGACGGCCGTACCTGTGGATAGACTACGATGCTATCAGCGTTGCTGCTTATATTGCACACTATCAAGTTTGAGTACTTGTCCGCCTGTTCAGGTTGGAGCACAGCCTGCAAGGGCTCTAGTGATGAGCCATCACTCAGTGCTGCAAATGCGATCTTCTTCTGTTTTCGTACTGACTGCACGAATCCATGTACAGTCACTGTGGCTTCATCCCGGTCATTCTCGAGCACATCGACCAGTCTTAAAGACTTGTTATCGGAGTACAGCCTTATCGCACGGCTCGAGAGCTGTACATGACTTGCAGCATGTTTCACTCGATGTCGGAGGCAGAACATGTTCCCGTCACATTGGTAGCATGAGGCAAGAAATGAAACAGGACGATTGAGACGGGTAGTGGCAAGTGTTTCACAAGCGTCTCAACTTGGGCAATCCTTCCATACCGTACGAATAGGAGGACCGTGGCAGGATGGCAGGGTCATCGTGCAGGTTTATGTAAGGTATGTACGTGGTCGCTGATCTATTCTTACATTATCATACAGACACCATTACCATTCCATACAAGTCTGCCGACAAGCTTTGATATTGAGCCTGACCACATGCAGCATGCCCTCATTCTCCAACCACAACCAGATCAACCATCATATGCGTCTGCAGCACTGCAATCACCTAGATCCTTCGTTCTTCTCGAACGCGGCTTGCTCATCCTCTCAGGACGCAGCATGACCACATCTGCAGCCGACCCAGCTCAACATCACTTCCACTCATAGTCTGGTCAGATTGATGAATCTTGCGACCCTGTAGTCCTCATATCTGCCACACACTATGACGGTGTGTAGCGCGACTCGGCGATAGTCATGATCGTCAGAGACTCCCAAAACCTGACCATCGACCAGCCGTGGGCATATGCCCGAAGAGTGGAGTTTTCGTCACAACTTGAAGACATCCATCACCAGAACTTCCACACAGGTCGCTCGCCTTGAGCCTGCTCGACAGGCACTGCACCTTGTGCCGCCAGTTTCGCCAGTTGTGCTTCGCGGTTGGCGTCCGCTACCCTCTTCTGCTTGAAGTATAGAATCTGTGGCGAGTCAGCACTTATGCAAAGGATGCATTCTGGCCGTAAAGTGCGGTATGCCGGAGAATGAAACTTGACATACCCAGCTTGTGGCACAGTCCTGCTCGTACTTCGCATTCTCCGTCGGGCAGTTCTTCAGTGCTGCGTCGCCTTCCTTGACAGCATCCAGGATGTTATTCTTATCCAGGCATTTGAAGTATGCATCCCGAGCGTCCCAACATGCTTTGCGCTCATTACGCTTCATCGGTGTGTATGTGCCATCTAGAGAAGTTGCCTCCTCTGGCTTCTTCTGCTCAGCTGAGGATGATCCGAACCAGCCCATCTTTGTTTTCTGTGTTGTATTGGAAAGGCGCAAATAGATCGCGCAGGTAAGTGTCTCCTAGTTAACGTTCACGATGTGGCGGTTGATTCGAGCAGTGTATAATATGGTCTTAGTCGTAGTTGTAATGTCTCGCCGCCAAAACCAGACGATGTCATGCAATTACAAGAGAAAGTTTGAGTCACGTGCACCGGAGATTTTCCGGAGGTCAACCTCAATGGCTCCTGCTGAACAACGAAGCTATCCTGTTCGAAACCTCCAGTCCAGTACACATCCGCCGCCGCCATGTTTCTCGCACGCTCCGCCGCCACCATCGCCAGGCGCACTGCCTTCCAGACACCTGTCCGAGCTTTTAGCGCCGGTGTCGTCCGCTGTACGTGCCCAGAAGCGATCAGATCTTGCAGAAACACTCGCATGATACGGAGACTGGCAACATGAAGCTGACCTCGCATCGTATGACTCTCTAGGCGAAGCTAAGTACCAGCCTGGTCACGGCAGCGCCACCAACGTCCAGTCTGCTCCCAGCGGCAAGCGCAACATGGACAAGCAAATTGAGGGTACGACTCTTTTAGCACATATCCTGGCTGCGGCCTTCGTCTGCTCATTACCGCGAGCTACCGCAATCGCCATCCGTCATTATCCTAGAAAAACACGGCACTAACCCGACTCCGTCTCACAGAAATCCAGTCCGAGGCCGACCTGATGCCCGAAGGTGCTGAGCCCGGTACCGTCCCCACCGATATTGAGCAAGCTACTGGTCTGGAGCGTCTCGAGATCCTCGGAAAGATGCAGGGAATCGACATTTTCGACATGAAGCCGTTGCCCTCGGACAGGATGGGAACGTTGAAGGAGCCTGTTGTGATCAAGAGCTTTGGCGAGGAGCAGTACTGCGGGTGCACTGGTATCCCATCAGACACACATCACGTCAAGTGGCTCACTGTATGTTCTTCTCGATCTACTGATCAAGTTCTGTTGCGATGAGAGGAAAAAGTACGGCCGGCTGACAACACGCGAATCATAGATCTCCCGCGACCGCCCTCTCGGCCGCTGCCCCGAATGCGGCTGCTGCTACCAGATGGAGTACGTCGGTCCTGAGCACGTCCACGAAGTCCACCGAACCGAGCCCGAACCCGTAAACTTCTCCAACTTCATCAAGCCAGATTACTACTACCGATAAGCGTGACAAGGGGAGAGGACGTTGAAAGAGTGAAGGCTGTGTTGTTTGGGAACGAAAGACGGACTCTTGTGTTCGGGCGCGAGCGAGAAAGGGATGATGTACATTACAGAGAAATGAAGATGCTGTGACCACCAACCTGTGGACGAGCAACAGGACTTTGCGCTTGACCCAATCGTTGCTTACAGTCTCAGAACATCAATATAGGAAGATTCCGATCAAGTGCCTGCTCAGAATTATCCTTGAGTCCAGTATCAGTTGTCAAAATGAATGTGACCACTTGGTGACAGGGAAGCGATGATACTGGTGAGAGGTGATTCGTAAACATTCAATCTATTCTACAGATTGCCGAGCGCTGTTCCACCAAGCGCTATGCCATGTACAAGACAAAACTGCACAACCCAAAACATAACCTCATGGCCAATTCCCGTCTGGCAGTAAGCGATGACGCCCCATCGTTGCGGTCATGCCGTCGTGTCCAAACCATACCAAAGGAAATTCATTGAGCCATTGAGTCGTCATCCATATCCTATCCATTCATTTCATCACATCTTCAATTCGTTTCACATTTTCATCCATGCTGCCATTCATCTTCATCCTTCATCCCCAGATGACCGCCTCGGCCCATCCCCATTGCCTTCAGTCAAACACATTGTTGAAGTACTCCGTTCCCATGAATCCAGCATCAACAGCTTCATGATCCATGGTGCCAAAGTCCATCATATCAGCACCCATCATGCCAGCACCAAAGATGTCAGACGCGCCAAACTCAGAGAAGTCAGCATCTGGAAACGACGTGAGAGCCGTATCTTCGAGCGACATGTCGGGCACATCGCTGTTGGGCGTGCCGTCGTAGAGAGTCGGGAGAGGGGCGTATGGGTCCTCGAAGCCAGTCATCGCTGCGTCAGTGTACGAGGGGGACTGGTACATGGTCTCGAATTGCGTGGTGTCGTCCATCATCATCTGGTCGTCGCTGCCCTGGAAAGTCGGGTCAATTGCCGCATGAGCAGGACTGGAGGTGAAGTGGCCGAAGTTTTGAGGAAGGTAGCCTCCACCCGATGGAGCAGGAGAAGCATGCTGGCGAGCGAACATGACAGGTGTGGTGTTGACCTGTACTGGCCTCATTGCGTACTGCCATGGTGAAGAGACACCTCTCGGCATGGGCACCTGGCGGCGTATGAAGGGCTGAAGAGCAGCATGTCCACCACTCAAAGGCGTCGAACTGCGAGCACGGACTGGCTGCTGATGCATGATGCTAGCACGAGCATAAGGTGAAGTCGTCATTGCACGCTGCATCGGAGGCATGCGCAAATTGCTACCAGCCATCCTCGGTGCTGGACGAGGTTGTACATAGTAGGGAGCAGGACTGGCAGACACGGGTGTCGCAGAGCGCATTCTGTTGCTGCCACTGTCCAAGTACGCCGAGTCGTACCCGCTGTCGCTGGCAAGCACGGGAGAGGGCGTGGGAGAGCGTTCGAAAGTATCAGGAGAAGGGTTGTCGAGCTTGTAGTAGTCCTTGCGGTGGGATTTGTGGCGCAGATTGTATGACTTTCGGGTGGTCCTGTCGTCCGAGGAGTCGGATTCATCATGCTTGCTCAGCTTTGATCGCTTTGCCGGCTTCTTGGGAATGATGTGCTTGCTTCTGCCGTGCCGGTGCAGAGTGCTTCTGCTGATGACAGGACTCTCGGGCTCGTCGTCGTCACTGGACTCGATTCTGCGCTTCTGAGTGCGGAATCTGGTGGTCGGCTTCACGCCCTTGGTGACAGCAGACTCTCTGAGATGCCAGATGGACTTCTTGCCTTCATCGTCCACACCCGGAATTTTCGAGCCTTTGATGAATGCCTGTCGCCTGTCAGTCATTGAGGTAGAATTAGAAGCCAGGTCTCTTTCTGCTCACATTGTTCAAGGACAAGTTGTGTCGGACACCACACTCCCAGCCTTTCTTTTGTGCCCTCACCGTGTACTTGGCAACCCACTTGTAGATATCCTGCAAGGATAGCTCGTGATCAGGCGCGTCCATGAAACATTTCAACAATAATTTGTTCCAGGTGCCGACAAGCTTTTTGTTCTTGTCATAGGTCAAACCATTGTCGTGTTGATAAGCTCGTGAGGCTGGAATGGCATATGTCGTCGGTTCGGGAGTGTTGTGATGCGTGCTGAAGGGAGTCGCGGTCGAAAAGGTATCTTCGTGATCGAGAGAAGGCATCGCAACAAGACTTGGAGAATCCATCTCAGGCAGAGAGCTTTCGCAGTGGAGCTTATGAGGACTGATTCTCATGCCATTGCCGAGTGAAGCACTTCTGGCATCTGTGAAGAAGATTTCGGAAAGTTGCTCTGGCGGCGAAGGGTATGAGCTGCAGCGGCTCGTGTTGTCGTGGCTAGCAGCTGAGATTTTGATGGTGCTGTGAGTCACCATGGGGTAGTCGATGGTGTTATCGTGGAAGGTGAAGCTGTGCTCGTCTTGTGTGCAAAGGGAACCTTTGGAGTAGGGCAGATCGAAAGGCATAGCCTGTACAATACTTGGGCTGATGGGATAAGGAGAAAAGTGCAGAAGGAGTATCCGAGAAAGGAAGTCACTGTGAATGGTGGGAAGAATTGTTGTTGTTGGTACTTGTTGTTATTGATATTAGATCGTCGTTCTGGACGACTACAGCCAGGCTTATATGTTCGTGAAGGCCAGATACCCCGCCAGGATCTATGTCTGAAACGCTCCATCAAAGTGCAGCATTGTCTGCTTAGCGCTGCATATGCATGAGAGTGTTCTCGCAGCTGTAGTAGCATGCAGGACGGCTTGGAAGCAAGCAGCCATGAGCTAATGCAGGTGTCAGACTACAGTGAAACCAACACCGAGCTGGTCACGGTCACAGCAGGACTGTTCTGTGGCAGAATGACCGTGTTCGACCTAGCTTGGCAAGCAGCTGAAAAGCCTTTGGCAAGCAGTATGCACGCAAGCAAGCCACGATTTTGCTGGTTAGTCACACAAGTCTGGTGCTGTTTGAGCTCATAATGTCAGTTCAGATCACAGCGAATGCGCCGAAACGAACAAGGAGCGCTGCAGGAATGTCAACTTTGTATCGGCGAATGCCAATCAACCACCGCGCCCGCGCTTAGAAGTCGCAACTTCCCACCAAGCAATCCGCAACGAACGCACCTTGGATAGATTCGTCCTAGCGAACAGTCTCCTCTCCACTGTATCCGCTGAGAAGCTGAAGACTTCTTTGTTCTCGTTATTCTGCTTATGCACGACCATGCATATAGAGCATGTGCATATGCAGGACGGTCCAACGTCAAGCTGTACCATCGAGAGGTCATAGCGCCTAGTCAATGGCCAATGAAGCTTGCGTATTTGGAGCTGAAATGCAAGATGACGCTGTAATTCCTTTGTGCCTTTGTCCTTTGTCCTGACTTCTTTGTTCTCCAGATGTCCGTGCTCACGCTAGTACGCCAGTGACAGGACCAAAATCCTGCTGCGAGTGCATTGATGGCCGTGAGGTATTGATACAACGAGCTAATCGTCCGATAAGTGCATCAAGTATGCAAGGTATAGCTTTGACCATGTGGAGTCTGCTTCTTCACATCGATAAGGCTGGGGACCAAACGACGATGATAGTGATGCCCCATCACTTGCGATAAAATATCTTCTTAAACTGAAAGTGCAATTGCAGGATGCCTTTGTCAAAATGACTTCGAAAGCCTCGTTCTCTTTTTGCGCTGTAGTCCCACTCCTTGTCAACGATCCTGAATGCAACATCTTCATATGGTGGTCCTGCCACAAAGCGGATGAGACAAGTATCTTCCTCACCAGCCGGCGCAAAACTTTCACCACGCTTCCTGCCCCCCTCTCGTTCGATCTTGAAGGTTGGTGCTTTTGTCTTGTCAATCAGATCTGGGTAGAACATGTTGAACTTGTAGCCCTGTACAACCTTTGGTGGTGGTTTATCGTGATCGTAGTGTGTTTGATTGTACTTGTTCCACTCGTAACCCATCTGCACTCTGTTAAAGTAGCGCGGCTTCCTCGGCCGATATTTGTCGGCCCATTGTGGTGTCTTTGCGGTGGATACCTCCTCTTCACCGACAAATATCTCTTCATCTTCTCCCACACCGCGAGCCACCTCCCTTTCATACATCGCCGTGGTCATCCGTGATGCATCGCTAGCTGTTGAAGCTCTCCATGCCAACGCAGTCAGCTTCAAC
>Ga0268246_10001141_pt1 | contig 10080 bp, 11 predicted proteins | sample AgamicOrSfe_FD_200242 | JGI IMG/M metagenome (GOLD analysis project Ga0268246, IMG submission 200242) | Agave microbial communities from Guanajuato, Mexico - Or.Sf.e (v2) (version 2) | ecosystem: Host-associated > Plants > Phyllosphere > Phylloplane/Leaf | place: Guanajuato, Mexico | collected...
CAGCACTGTCCTTTACCACAATTCTCTTGTAGCTGGTCAAGAGTGACTCCAACGGTCTGATGACTTTCCTCAAGTACGCCTCGTCCCGGTTGTTGTCGTACGTCCATTGCGCATCCAATACATCGTGCAGAGTGACCATTCCATCTTCTTCTGACATCGCACCACTTCGTACTCTTCGCAGCTCCTGCATGTGCGCACCAACTCCTAGGAGCAAACCCATGTGTACACAGAGAGTTCGAATATATGTGCCTGCCTCACAGCTAACCCAGAACACACCGAGATGTCTTTCATTGTCGAATTCGTACAAGTTGCTCTCGTGAATAGTTCGGATACGTAGTTGACGCTTGACGGCCGAGATCAATGGTGGACGCTGGAAGAGAGCGCCGGTAAGGGTTTCGAGTGCGCGAGCAAATTGTGCTTCTCCTCCAGGTAGAGTGTCGTGTAGACGAATGACGCAAACGTATTCCTTTCCGGCACCTTGCTGCGACTTGACGAGGCGAGTAGCGCGATCCAGACAGACAATGAGGCAACCAGTGACTTTGGGATCGAGGGTACCACTATGTCCTGTTTTCTCGATACTTTCTCACAGTCAGCTAGATCTCCTGTCAAAGCACCTGCGGGCAAAAACGTACCGTAGCATGCGCTTCACCCAAGCGACAACTTCGTGAGACGAAGGGTTCGAAGGCTTGTCGAGGTTGATGACTCCAGATTTGATGTAGGAACTGATGTCACGGCTGAGAGGTGTGCAGCCGGCTGGGATAGGTGTGAAGTGACCAGTGCGGACAAGTACTATCATCGCATAAGTATAGTGTAGAAAGCAAGGACAGCATTTCCTGCTACGCACATCGGTCGTAATTCTTGAGTAGTAAAGGCCAGTTTGAGGTGTCGACATTAGGCACCACCGCCTGCGGCTTGATGGTATACTCTACATCCTGGTTGTTGTTTGCCTGAACGAGAGCCATGCTGACTCTTTCTGCGTTACGCGAGACTCGGGATGCTGGAACCTGGCGTTGAGGTATCTACCTTGATGTCGTCGTCGCTCGTAATAACGATAATAAATTTGATCGGACCTTGTCATAATTTCGTTGTCACGTGATGAGGTTCCGGCATGGCTCCGCGACTAGGAGCAAAGCAACAACTTCCATGTTTCGACTGGCTGAGGTCGCCCAGCGAGAGTACCTAATGGCGGTCCTCGATGCATGTTCTGGTAGTGATCTGGCTCACGCCAGGGAAACCTGCTATTCATACTACCTAGTAACCTGGGCTTTTCATATTTCCAAGCCTTAATCTATACAAGGGACCTCAGGACGTGTGTCGATACCATACCTTTGCTAGGCGATAAGCATGCATGCCTAGCGGTCAGACGCTGGCCGCTATCTCCCATTCGTCCTTCACGGGCACATCCACATCCTGCAATACCATCATGCTTAACAGCCAATCGGACCGTCGAATATGTGGCACAAAGCCTGCTTCCTTCGCTTGTGTTTTGAAGCGCTTCCACATAGGCTTGTCACTGTCCTCTGTAACCAGATGCAGGTTGGGCTTCGAAAAGGGACCATCAACATCTTTGTTTCCTTCTCCCTCATCTTCTTCGTCATATTCTTCCGCACCTACAATCTTTGTTCCACGCTCGCCCCAGGGTAGTGCTTTGCCGCCATTGGCCTGTACAATTTGTGGGAAAGACTTCGCACCTCCCTTCACGTTCGGTGTATAGTAGATCGTGCAGTCATGCATCAGTCCGCCCCTATCTTTGTTCTCTTGTGCTCGCTTGAGAATGTCCGATAAGCGCTGCTGCTGTTCTTCCTCCCATTTCGAGTCTTCCAGCAAGAACTGCTCAGGCGGCAGGCGTTGCTTTTGTTTCTCCATTGCCACGAGCCAGTCTAATGTCGAGACTATCGGTGCATTGGCCAGACCTACCAAGAACTTTGGTGTGCGCACGACGCCTTTCGCCACGATTACATCTGGTCTTGCATCCAGCGCGTCGACGAAGTTGATGTTCAGTTCCTGCCAAATATGCTGTGCTGGATCAAGTGCCTTGTGTTTGTCCCATTCTACACCAGTAGCTAACACAACAAGTGGAGGGTACTCAGGGTGGCTCGACCTGATGACATCGGCGTCGTCCGTTTCCGTTCCTGTTGTTCGTCTTGAGGTGTTTTTTGTTTTTGAAGTTCTCTTCTGCTTCTTTGTTTTCGGCGAGCCTGTCTTTGCAACGGGCACGTTGTCCGCAATCTCATCCTCTTCTGCCTCTCCAGCTTCCGCGGAGATCTCGTCAATGCTGCGCTTGCGGCCATTCCCGTTACTGCCCAAGTGAATGCGATCAGCATCCTTCACTCTGCGCCCGCCGTACACAACACCTCCAACCCGCTTCTTCTCCTTCTCGTATGCTGCTATGTCTGGAGCCAGGTTGTGCAGCTTTGAGATGGCACGATCTTTCGCGCTTCGACTGCTCGGCGTGACATTCTCCTGATCTAGCCGAGCCACGGTAGGTGTTCGTGTTGCACGTCTGCTTTGGTTGTTCGACCGTGCTTTTGCACTGGGCGTGGTATGGGAAGAGATTTGACTAGATGTGCCGTTGCTGTCCTCGACGTTCAGACCAAGTGAGAGTCTCAAGGCATCGCGATCGATCGGAGTCTGGCCAACCAGCTCTGTCAGGTTGGTACGTTCGGGGAAAAAGGTGTATCTGTTCTTCGCTAGCGGCAGCATTTTGCCCTTTGCGTAGCTCTCTTCCAACCAAAGATGATTCACAATCTCGATATTCCACTCTTGTGCAGCTTCACATTTGTCGCCAGTCATATGAGCTGTAATGAGATACTTGTTTTCCTGCGTCATTGTCTTGGTGAACTCCCCGCCGGCTGCTTGGACCAGACTATCAAGGAAAACACGGGCCTCGCCAGTATAATTTGATATCGTGATTTTCGAGTTAGCAAAGCCCTCGATTCCACCACGAAGATATGGGTAGTGCAAGAGTCGAGACATAGGAGATGCGTAAGTGTTGCGATTGATCAGATGGTAGAGCCAGTTGAGATTGCCGACATCTTTACTTTCCCGCGAAGCTTGAAGATATGCTTCGCTATCTCGGTAGTGGCATATCAGCCATTCTGCATCGTTGACATTTTCAACCACTTGCCCTCCATTGTCAACAATCATCGATGTCAGACTCTGTCGCAGACGCTCGCTGAGGTCAAGGTCGTCGTGCAGCATTAGCTTTCGATTTGTGAAGATAGAGTTGCGAGCTGCATCGTGGTCCGGTGAAGGTGTAGGTTCGCCTTGTGGCTGGATGGTCATGCTGCCGCTAAGCCGCACGAGCTGCTTGAAAGGCACCGGTCGATCATTGATGTCGTGCTGCACAAGTAGAGGAGGATTTGGCAAAACATAGGGCTTCTCGACTATTTTTCTGCCAAGTCTCAAGCAGTGATCGAACCAATGTGGTAGTACTGCCACTGCCTTGACCCTCCTCGCCTGCAATTGCATGGTCTCACATTTGTGATTATGCATGGAGAGCGCCACGACGTGAGTGACCAGTTTCGTCAGCGGTTCGCTGTATTGCCCACCTAAAGCCTGTATCCCTCCGATGATGGCATCCTTGTCCCCAACAGGTATATCTTCTGCAAACGTGACCACAACATCGTTAAAGTAAAGTGTAGGATCTGGGGAGAACGTCCTGGGGTTAGGTGCCTTCCTCTTCTGTACAGCATTGTCAATCCATCGCGGCGTCACAACCGGGATCAGCGCGTCGACAGCGTCATAGTAGGCCTCGAAATTGCAGTCCGTGGCGATGATGTGAGTTATCTTTGAGAGCTCATCCTTTGTGAGAGTCGAAGAGGTGAGATCCAGCTGTATGGCACCTTCGTCGGTGAGTTGCTTGGTATACTGCGAGGACTTAGTACTAAGCGAGATGGGCATAGCAGTTCACTTCAGCTCACTCTTTCTTGTGCCGCATCGCTCAGAACTTGACTAGGCACTATCACGAAATGCACGCCGCTGAAGAGACCCGTCTCGTGGCTTTCAGCATGGTCTCCCGCATTGGCAGTTGCCATGTTCAACCTTCTGTCATGAAGTCCGTTCGAGTGTCGGAAAGTGGTTTAGAAAAGTCGCGAATTCGCGATCGAGATGTCACACGCGTCGTGATTTTCTTTGGGAAGAGCATGAGAGGTCGCATGGTTGGATTAGTGATCAATTGGCGGCCGAGGCTCACAGACATACCCTGGAGGAAGTCTGGGATCATATTATATTGTTGCCGTCCACTCATACTTATACTGGACTTCGTTGTACAACAGAGTTCAAGTAGTAGTCAGATCGAAGAGTCCGCAAGATGTCCGCCACCGTGTTCAAGATCAAAAAGCACGTCATAGAGACGCAGTATGTGCGGGAAAGACTGCACGCCACGATCAATGGAGATGAGGACGTCCTCAAGCTCGCTGTGAATCAATACAGCCCTCTAGATAATCTTACGCCTGGCGAGGGCGATGTGACAATAATCGCAGCTCACGCCAATGGCGTTGGCAAAGAGTTGTATGAGCCCGTCTGGGACGATCTCTATGCAGCAACAAAGCAAGCCGGTTTCAGGATTCGGAGTATCTGGATCGCTGATGTAGCGTGGCAAGGCGAGAGTGGAGTTCTGAACGAGCATAAGTTGGGCAATGACCGTGAGTGAAGGCGAAGATGAGATTCAAGGGCGCATCGAGTATGCGTCGACGGGCACTACTGACACCACTCAAGCTCACTGGTTCGACCACAGTCGAGATTTGCTGCATATGGTCAATCATTTTCGGAAAGACATGGTTGGCCCTCTTATCGGCCTTGGACATAGCATGGTATGTCGAAGTGGCACATTGTTGTATCATCTACTCTAACATCTCTAGGGCGGAGCACAAATCACAAACCTCGCACTGATTCATCCTCGCCTTTTCCACTCTATAATCCTGATAGATCCCATAATGCAAGCTGCTGTAGGACCGGATCCCGGGTTTGGCCCCGCAAAGGCTTCCACCTTCCGAAGAGATCTCTGGCCCTCTCGAGACGCGGCTAGGAAGGTTTTCCGCAGCAACAAGTTCTACCAGCAATGGGATCCCCGTGTCTTCGATCTGTGGATTGAGCATGGCTTGCGAGAATTGCCCACGGCTCTGTATCCCGACTTACCGCAAGTAAAGAACCTGCCGTTTTCAACCCAACAAGCTAGTGCCGACACGACACCTGTTGACGGGCCAGAGAACACAAAGCAGGTCACCCTAACGACGACGAAACACCAAGAGGTGTTCACTTTCAAGCGACCGATGCATCCTGCAGCACATCAGCCTCTTGAAGCCTTCACTCCTACTCGGCTTACACATCCTGATGTCCCCACGTATGGCCCAGCTGGATCAATAGCATATAGTCCGGAAGGCGTGGCGGTCTTTGCACAATTACCGCTGCTGAGACCTCGATGCTTCTATGTATTTGGCCAAACTTCAGCTGCTTCAAGCCGTCAACTCGAGGCCGACAAACTTAGCATCACTGGTACCGGGATCGGAGGAAGTGGCGGCGCAGCCCAAGGCGCAGTACAGAGTGTTCTTATCAAGGGAGCAGGGCATTTCGTGCCGTTCGAACGACCGCAAGAAGTCGCAGAGGCTGCAGTAAATTGGATTGCTTCGGATGTGAAACTTTGGCAGGATGAACAGGCCTTGCTGCGGGAACAGTGGGATCAGGTAGAGGGTCAAGCAAAGTTCACCTTGAGTGAGGACTGGAAGTGGTGGATGCAGCATGGTCAGGAGTCGAGCCGGCCAAGAGTGGCTTCCAAGCTCTAGGCAACAGTATCTAGGTCTTCTCTCCAATCTCTGCAGAAGTTATTAACCTAGCGGTGGATTGCTTCGTTACTATCAGGAGAGGTTGTCGTCGCCGATCTGCATTGAGTACGACCGAATGGTTCATTCAGCCAATGATATGCACGCTCCTCAAGAAAAACAATTACGAACGTTTGCTGACACCGTGGAGACATTACCCGGTTCGCCGCAGAGTCCGCAGCGATTCACCACACACATGGTGCTCACTCCAATGTGAGGTACATATTCTACGACAGTACTCCGTGCAATCTGCGACTCCCTAGGCCAACAGCCAACAGATGCATCACGATGAACGAGGGCAAGTCGATATTTTCGGAGAGTACCATGCCCGACTACAGCTGTCATACCACTGGAATAGGAGATCGAATTGGCAAAGTGTCTCTTCGGGTCAGCCGCCGGTATTCATGCCAGAGCTAGCCAGGTCAAAGACGGTGACCTTCCCGAAAATTATCTATTCGTGGCTACCAGGCATGCCAGGTGTCCCTCGCGTCAGTACCAAGATCAAAGACGATACGTGCAAGCTTTTCAGGATGAACAGATTTGAAGAGATTGATCAATGAGATTGTGACCTAGGGGCTAACACCCGACCAATCAATTCCGTATTTGATCAGAGCCACGAGGTGGATAGTATTCGCCGCCGAACTCTAAGCCTGCCTTCTCAAACATATCCGTGCACACCAGCTCCCAACCTGATAGCGGCCAGCTTCGCTTGTATATCTCCACCGAGACTGTGCCCCTCAAGCTTTGACCTAGCCAATTGTGTCTGTGTCCATCCTGGAACGGACCGCTGAGGTTATAGAATGTCCCCTTTGGCGCTGACGCCTTGACGATCATCCTCTGTGTCAGGTCGGACACGTCACATTCAAACGTCCTGTTTTCCCAGTCCACCTTTGTAGTCATCATTGGTCCCCAGATGTGGAAGAACTTCATCGCAAACGGTGGTCGAAAGTCAACCTCTAATCCTCGCGCGTCATTTCGATAACCCATTAGAAAGGCCTGTTGACCCATGGTCTTTCCGCCCGCAAGATTAATTCCACGACCAGGTTGACGGGCTTGCAGCCAAATGTGAGCAGCCGGGAAGCTCATCGCCCAGTTCTTCTCCAAATGAGCTAGACCGTTGGCATGTGCATCTGATAGATCCATTCGTGCTTCTGCTGGGAGTGACAGCTGTATCTTGCAATCAGATTGCAAGCTATACACATGCCAATGTAGCGGCAATGGCAGGTAGTTGAGCCAACTTTCAGGCGACAGTATCGTCTTCGACCAGTGTGTGTGATTGCTCGTAACCAGCTCCATATCAATCTCACCAACTTTGTCGATGATGGTAGTCTGCTCGGGTCCAGCGTTCAAGCTTAAGCTCGATTTTTCCTGGAAGCCGATGAGGCGGAAGCCATCACCGCCGACGAGCTGCTCGAACGACATTTTATTTGGGAATTCCTCTTGCTGCCAGATATGGCCATCAGAGTTCACATATGTCAACGTTACATTATGCGCACGTCGTTGAGCCCCCGGCACGGTGCAGATGATGAAGATGAGAGAAGATCCAGAGTCGAGGTCAACACGAGTATAATAGCCTTCGAAAGGGGACCACTTGTGGTTCTTGTAATTGTCCATCGGAGATTGATTTATGAATGGCATGGCTGTTGCTGTTGTCGCAGGACTGTTTATCAGCGAATATGTCTGGAATCTATGGAGTAGTGCAGAGTTCCTGCTGCTTTAATATACAATACGAGAAGATGGGAATGTCAAATGCCATGTCGTCGATGCGTCATGACTGGCGTCACGTGCCCACGTGCGAGCCCTGGGCTACTCACGAACCCCAACCCTCCCGTTCTATGTGTAGGTGTGTATACCGTATGAGATCGACTCGCATATTACTACATTACAGTATTACAGTATTCCTAACAGATACGGCGCGCGTTGCGCGTTCTGAGCCTCCGATCCAATGGAAAAGCTTTGCTTGAAAGCTTGATTGTCCACGCATGGCGCTTACACAACAATGAATACTGTATCAGCATGGAGGACGTCCTCATATCGACGGCAGGATCTCCTATTGGAATTGTGAGTCACGTAGACATTATAGGGTGGACTCAGCTGCTTCGTGTTGAGCCATTGGCAACGTAGTCCTCACTAACCTTCTTCAAAGCGCAAGCTTGAAACAGCTCAAATTGCGCGGTATATATGCAACCCTAACACTGGACGTGCCGCATCTCTGGCGCTGCGTCTTGTTTGTACGCGACGGTGAGTCCTACGGCGAGGTCTTGGCAAAGTGTACGCTGACCCGGCCAGGTCCATACCAAGGAGCAGTGCTACGCTTTCGAGTCTCCTTTCCCGATCGGTATCCATTTGAGCTGCCTGTAGTGACTTTTGACCGGCATATCATTCATCCCCTCATCATGCCGGAGCAAGCCATCCAGAGTGACGACGTATTCACTGATAGACGACCTGAAGAAATCAGCAGGAGTGGCAGATTGGTTGGGACCTTTAATCTCGAGCCTGGCTTTCGTGAGTTCCTTGCACAGAAGGTCACAACCTCGATGGTCATCCAAACAGAGCCCAGATTGAGCGTAATCGACGTATTTTTGTACGTCAGATCATGTTTCAGCGATGTACAAACACTGCGCAATCTCCGTGAGGATAATATCTTCAATCTTGAAGCTTGGTTAGCCTGGAAGGCGCACAATATGAGATCCGAGGATGAAGACTCGAAGGTCAGGGCAAGCATTTGGAAGCAGCATATGGACTATCTTGTCCGCCAAACCATCGAACCCGAAGCACTCTTCGGTTATGCATCGAACCCGAGACCAATACAAACATGAATTAAAGAGACGCTATGAACCCGGCAATGATTGCATGAGACAGGTTTCTTGAGCGCGCGGGGAGCTTTGTCTTGGTGGCACCTTCCCTCTCATCATCTGGCTCTCCTCAGGGAGGCGCCAAAGATTGCGTGTGTTGTCCTTTGGTCTTCGGCACCAGGACCACGACAACATACACACAGGACAACTACGAAAAACCATGCCAGCTGATCTGTCCGTGCAGAAGCAGCGCACAACTCCACCAAGAGGCGATGAGCCAACACCACAGCGTCGTAACTCACTCAAGAAGAAGATGTTAAGCCGAGTTCTTAATCCAAGAGCTAGCAGCGCACGAGTGCACGAACTGTATTCGAAGAGCAGTACAAGGTTAGTCAAACACCGGTTGTACCATTGTGTGTCGTAGTTCTGATGCCGCGGAAGTCTAGTGAAGACTGAAAACCCTCGAAGCAGCAGTGACACGATTCGGAGGACCACACCACAAGAAGGACCTCTCCAAGACACTGCAACTGCTCGGCAATGCTCAGAAATTGGACAGCCGACTGTCACGACCCCAGTAGCGTCTCTCTCTGAACCTCCTGTACTCAAGTTGCAGCTGGTACTGCATACGGAATTGCAGCGCCTTGACGCAACAGAAGAATGCAGCATGTGGGTTGCAATCACCGTGTCAGCTGACAGGACAGTGAAGCTGGAAGATGTGCCAGCAACACCACTGAACATTGTTGTTGTCCTTGACAACTCTGCATATGCGTCTCCAGACTCTTTGAAGAGTGCATGTCAGAGCACGGTAGATCTGGCGACTAAGCTGACGCACCCCAAAGATCGCCTTGCGATCATTTGCACCTCTCCAGCAGAAGCGTGGACGAGTAGTCGATCAGGCTATGTCTTACGCGACTTGGTGGCTGTAGACGTAATGGCGATACAGAAAGCCCTGCGCGCCGCTGTACATGCGAGACCTAACATACCTCCACAGAAATTGGATATGGACCGAACTTTGGCAGATGCATTTCATATCCTGGCTAACGGGGAAGATATGGATCGTACCGGTGGCCTCTTCTGTCACGTTGTCCTCATGACGGCCAACGCGCAAGCCTGTGGAGGCAGTACTCAACGTTCAGCGCCAGTCTGTATACATGTCTTTCAGACATCGGTTGTCCCCTGGCGTCAGATCGCGTCTCCCTGTACAGGACGACTCATCACAAGCGATGTCTCTTCAGCTTCGCTCAAGAATAAGGTTGCAGACCTACTCTACGATGCACGCAGTAGACTTTCTACAGGTTCAATCACCAATGCAGCGCTCAAAGTTGAGGCTGTGGATAGTTGTTGCAATATCCAAGAAGTTGTGGGTAAACAGCAATTTGCGGTATTGTCTCCTGGCGAAGTTCGCAATGTACTGGTGAAAGTCAACGTCAAAAGATGCACGAGCCCGCCGACCTCGCTCACCGAAA
>Ga0268246_10001142_pt1 | contig 10079 bp, 11 predicted proteins | sample AgamicOrSfe_FD_200242 | JGI IMG/M metagenome (GOLD analysis project Ga0268246, IMG submission 200242) | Agave microbial communities from Guanajuato, Mexico - Or.Sf.e (v2) (version 2) | ecosystem: Host-associated > Plants > Phyllosphere > Phylloplane/Leaf | place: Guanajuato, Mexico | collected...
GGATGAGAGGTTGGAGCGGGAGGAGGGTGAGGTGTGACGAGAGTGGACGAAGAGAGAAAAAGGGGGGGGGAGGTTGAGCAGTGTAAAGAGCTCCGTTTGTCAGCATCCCGCTGTACTAGCACTCTTTTCAATCGACTCTCATCCCGCGCCGCGAAACGGTAGTACCGGCAATACCTATGATGCCCGCCAGTGGCTTTCATTGTTCGTGGTCCTCCTCCTATGCCATAGCCCGTCGTTCAGTCGTCATCTCCTGCCTAGTCTATTCCCAGATGTGGGCCATCTCGCGCATGACAATGCCTCGCAGCTGATTCACCTGCGGTCTTTGTCCGTATCTGCGACATCATCACTCAGAGTCTTCAAAGCCGCGTCGTTGACTGTCGAGGGTTTCGTTGCTGTTGGGAAAGGCTTTTCCTCTCGGCGCACACACGAATACTTTATAGTGCATTCTTTTCGCAAAAGGTCCCCTCACACAGCCTCCTCCTCGGCATTGCTGCCGTCGCGCGGGATGTATTTGACGCCATTGTCTTCTATTGTCTGGATGATGTCCTCAGGTAACTTTTGAAGTTCTGTAAGCCAATGACCTAACGAGCCGTAGTTCCGAGCACTTACTATGCCAACCACCTTCACCGCGTAAGTACCTGGTACGTAGCCCTGCAATCTCTGCCATTTCGCAACCCAAGAGGTCTGAGGATCCACAAGTGTAATAAGTCCTTCGAAGACTTGAGAACAGCAGTCGTTGATCGCGTCGGAAGAGCCTCTGAGGTTGAGGTACTCTTCACAGTTTGGACATCCTTGAGACATGAATTTCTGTGGGAAAAAGTCAGTATGTTCCTGACTGGTGAATCTTGTTTAGGGGTACTGACGCTCTGAGGCTGGACGATGGAGCAGACCATGCACGCGCGCAGATTGCGCTGCTGGGTTCCTGTAACGTAGCTTGAGCTGCTCATTGGATCTGCTGCGTCGGAGGTGCGCTGACAGGCATCTCTAGGTGGTCGTCTTTCCAATTGAATAAGACGATGTCGCGAAGTGCTGCTGTTGCTGCCCTGTCGATCTTACTGTAGGATGTCACGTGCCTGTTCTAAGAATCACCTCGGACTGTATATCTCTTTCAGTCATTACGGTATTGAGATTAGACCAGAGCAGGCTTCAAATCAGCTCACCATAAGACATTGAGCAATTCCAAAGGGCAAGACCAGCACGACAAGATGGCTTCGACAGCGGAAGCCACAGAATACAAAGACCAGGGAAATGTCGCATTCAAGGCAAACAACTGGGCAGATGCAGTAGATCTCTACTCGAAAGCCATCGCGCTGAACCCCCAGGAGAAAACCTTCTACACAAATCGAGCGCAAGCACAGCTCAAGCTCGAGGCATACGGTCTTGCAGTCATCGACGCGACAAAAGCTATTGAGATCGACCCAGCTTTCACGAAAGCTTATTATCGCCGTGCTGTTGCAAACACTGCGATATTGAGGCACAAGGACGCACTCAGAGATTGGAAGATCGTTGCAAAGAGATTGCCCGCCGACAAGGGCGCAAAGACGCAATGTAGCGAGTGTGAAAGGATCGTGAAGCGGGATGCTTTCTTGAAGGCGATTGATGTGGGGGACATGCCATCAGCAGCGGAGGGAATAGATGTGGAAAGTATGGTTGTGGAGGACAGCTACGACGGGGCGAAGCTCGGCACAGAAATGACACAAGAGTTCATCGATGACATGATAGAGCGGTTCCGCACTGGCAAGCTCTTGCACAAGAAATACGTCTACCAGATCATCCTTGCCGTGAAAGATATCGTCCACGCCGAGCCGACTATGGTGGAAATGGAGATTATGAAAGAGAACAAACTCACAGTGTGCGGCGATACGCACGGGCAATACTTTGACCTCCTCAACATCTTCAAGATCAATGGATACCCATCTGATACGCACGGCTATCTTTTCAACGGCGACTTCGTGGATCGTGGCTCTTGGTCAACTGAGATTGCCCTATTACTATACGCCTATAAGTGGCTACGACCACAGAATTTCTTCCTGAACAGAGGCAACCACGAGACAGACGACATGAATCGCATGTATGGATTCGAAGGCGAATGCAAGCACAAATACAACGAGCGCACGTTCAAGCTGTTCTCCGAGTCTTTCTCGAGTCTACCCCTTGCTACGCTCCTAGGCAAGCACTACTTTGTACTACACGGCGGGCTCTTCTCGGATGACAAGATAACGCTAGATGATGTCCGCAAGCTGAATAGACATAACCAGAGACAGCCAGGCCAGAGCGGGCTGATGATGGAGATGCTATGGACGGATCCTCAGAAAGAGCCAGGACGAGGTCCTAGTAAGAGAGGTGTTGGACTACAGTTTGGGCCGGACGTCACGAAGAGGTTTTGTGAGAGGAACGGACTGGACGCTGTCATCCGGAGTCATGAAGTGCGCATGGATGGTTACGAGGCCGAACATGATGGACATTGTGTCACGAGTAAGCATTTTCTGGTCCATATGATTGCGCTCTGAGACTAACCACTATGCAGTATTCTCTGCGCCCAACTACTGCGATAGTACCCACAACAAGGGGGCATTCATCAACATCGAATCGGACTACAAGCTACAGTATAAACAGTTCGACGCTGTACCGCATCCCGATATCAAGCCCATGGCCGTAAGTGATGGACGTGAAACCTTGCTATAATCATCACTGACACCTCTGCTTAGTATGCGAGCAACTCTCCCATGAGTATGATGATGTGATTTAAAAGCAGGCATGCAAAACACAGCTCCATTGCCAGCATCGGCAGCACAAACGACAAGCATCTATCATGACATCTTTTTGCATTTTCCAGCATTCCCTGTACAAGCAGGACGACCAGCACGACCTTGCTAGCATGACTTCATTGAAAGGACGAAGAAGGACAAACTATGCGACACCGCCACGAAAAGCCAAGAAGCACGATGCACGATTGAGCATTTCCTCACACTTCATTTGAGTCATCACTCAATTCTGGACGCTGTTCTGCTGGACCTTGGGTGCACAAGCCGAGCACGACGCACTTGCCATTACCCAGGTCGTCGCCGCGGTCGAGGAGCTTAAAAATCACAATCTTTCGATGCCGTGGATCGGAATGCCGATATTTCGCATGGTGCTGTCACAGCTGGGCTATACATGGAGGAACCGAGCCATAGGCCATATAGCTGCGAATGGTCCATCATCTAGTGAAGCAGAGCATATACTCATCTGCGCAAGGGTCGGAGGTATCTTGATCTTGCCATTCGGCAGCAAAGCTTCGAACGTAGACTACAGACGTGTTCAAAGATTAGCATTTCCTTCGCTTGATGAAATCTTCTCATCCGTCCCTTGCACTTCGCCGGACTTTCTCTCGCCTTCAAATAGCCATACAAGATGCAACCTGTCGTGCATATCGTTGTACTTCTACGCCTCAGGCGTGACTGCATTGGCTTTCTCTACGTTCCCTTCCGTTCCCTCCCTTCCCGATCCACATTCGACCTGAACACTTCAATCAACAGCAGCTCTCCACCCCGCTCGCGGCACAAACCCCTCCACGCCCTCATCCTCCAGCACCTCCGCCGCCTTACGGCCAGTTACCACACTCGTCTCAACATCCCTTCCCATGACAAGAAACGGATACTTCCGTTTCGTCTCCGCATCCCCGGCGGTCCAGGTGACGGTCCCCGCTGCAGATTTACCACGCACGAATCCGCAATTGGCTTTGTCCATTGCGAGGAACCACCAGCGTTGGTGGACGGAGGCGATGGTGTTTGAGGAGCCGGTGTAGGCGTTTAGGCTGCGGATGGCGGATATAGTGGCGGCTTCTGTGGGAGGGATGTGTGACGCCTCTGTAGAATGTGCATCTGAGCCTTCGTTGCGTGCTGCTGCTGCTGCTTTACTCGCGGAGCTGATCTTACTGTGTCCCAATGCTCGAGAGGAATGTCGTGGGGTGGGTGCAGGCCGCGCAGCTGGGCCTTTGTCTCGAGACAAGCGTAGCGTGAGCGTATAGCCGGGAGGTAATTTTGATCCGTTCAGCCTCAGGCGGATCTTCCCGCTTCGGAATGCAGCGTCGAGTTTTCGGGGCTCGGACTTGCCGCCGCCACTATCAACTCCTCCTCTCCCACCTACACCATCTGCGCTCGTATCTCCATCACCACTACCACCAGCATCAGAGTCGAGGTGAGGATCCAAACCCGACCCATCCCCACCATCCTCATCATCCGTCACCGGCTCCTCCCTCTCCTGCTCAAAAGGCAAGACAGTGTACGTGCCAATATCCCAGATGAGCATCGATCCGGTCAGGAGGCTTCCGGCTTCAATGAGGTGGTTCCACAGGCAGTGAATTCGAGTCTCTATGGCTTGACGTCGGCCGTGACGCCGCTCCCAGGGATTGCCGGGGAGGCCGTAGGGGATGGACCAGGAGCAGCTGGAGGAAGGGTTTATTTGGAGGCGGAGGTCGTAGTGTAGACCGGCCTGGTAGGGGGTTAGAACGTGTGGTTATTGGATATTTGTACGCGAAGAAGTGGTAATCTGTAGTATGATGTGGCGAGTGACGGGCGTAAATACCTTAGGGTGATCGTGCTGATGGATCACGAACGAGTGGCCAAAAGGTGAGCCTGCATGCTCAGTGTACAGCTTCGTAAGCACATCAAGCGAGATTGAGGGTTGTGCTGGCAGTGAAGGAGCACGGCGACATCTCTTGTACAGCGAGAGGAAGTAAGTCAGATGATCATCGATCTGAGCTTTGCCTGCTTCGATCGCAGCTGGTGAGGGCTGGGATTGTGCTTGTTTTGGGATCTGAGGTGAATCCAAACGCCTGCGCTTCACGACGGGTGGCGACACGGTGCCACCGAGGTGACTGCGTGTGTGGTCATGGTGCATAGTCCATGGCAGGGCACTGTATCACCCACGGGGAGTGTGACGGTGGCAATGAATGGTCATACTATGCTTATGGATTCGTGACTTCACGTCGTATCGTGACTTCACGATTCCCGTTTGCTTGTCGTCGAGTTGTAGCTGTGTGCATCGGACACCATTCCGACCACGTTACACGTCATCGGCGCTGCACGCAATCACTTTGGGCCAAGTACAACGCATACCTTACAAATCCTTGGTCGCGCTCGCACGACTGCCATAAGCGTAGCTCCATCTGGTTCTTCTTCTCATTATCAAAGTAAAGGATATAGTCTGAGGCGGGCCACCGCCGCAATGATCCCGCCGTCTCCTTCAGCATCACTCTATGCTGTGTCTGATAACGAGGAGGGGGAATACAACACAATCACGCACAAGAGCTCGGGCAAGGGCGTAAAGCTTCTATGTTCGAAGAGCAAAGTGGGACTCTTTGGGCCCTTGATTCATAGACTCGACTTACCAGCTCCCAGGTCTACGTGCATCCCTCGCCATCAGCCAGGGACAACATTGCCGGATTTATTGCGCTCATCCAACAGAAAGGTTCAGCATCAGAACGACAACCCTCCAGCACATCTACCTCCGCTTCCACTTCAACACTTACTCAACCATCACCAACCGCATCCCTCCTCCTTGCTTGGGTTCCAGAATATACACTTGGTGACGCCTACGACACATACGTCAAAGTTGATCTCGCCGAACCAACATCCACCCCGAAACAATCCTTTCTCGTTCCGCCGCTTCCCACAACCACCGCGCACAGCTCTTCCGTGGGTAACTATGCTTTCGCTATTCCTGTCAACGAAGTCTACTCTCTGCTCATACGGCCACCAAGCATAGGATGGTGGTATGGCAGTGTCGTCATCAACACAAGAGCTGGGGATAGTTTCCCGGCGCTGTTCTTCCACGATAATGAATGCCAGAGTACGATACTTCAGAGAAAGAGACTGGTCAAAGAGAGCTTTGATCCATTCGCTGATGGGAAGGGAAGTTTCTGGGGTGGCGATGAGGTTCTTCGATGGCTGAAACAGTATGTGAACATCGAAAGATCTATTCATGACTCTGCCGTGTATCTGGTGGATCCAAGTGAGGGCGACAAAGTCGGGTTTGGTGCGGGTAAAGACAAGAACAAGACAGCAAATTCGACCGCGCAGGCATCACCCAGCAAGAGCCAAAGCAATAGAAGAGATGGAGGCATGGACCCTGTGACGAAGGCAATCAAAGAAGCGAGGTGGAATCTCCTAGAAAAGCTATCTCAGGTGACAACATTCACGCGACGAACAGCACAAGCTGTAGCAGATCATCCGAGCATGCCGCCGCAGGTCAAGCGACTTATCAATAATCCAGATGTCGTCACTCTACAAGACGAGTTTGATAGTGCACGCCTTTATCTAGCCCGATGGGCGATGGGTATTGCAGAGCAAGGTGAACGAGAACGCAATCAGCGCATATGGACGGCTCAAGATGTGCTCGAAATGGAGGACAGCCCACTAGGTGAATTCGAGATACTCGAAATGGAGGCTGGAGGTCTCTCATTGGAGAAGCGCAAAGCAGTCACACTTGACGAGTGGAAAGATTTCTTCGATTCTGCTGGGCGATTGCAACTAACCCCTGATGAAGTCAAGGAGCGAATATTCCATGGTGGGCTTGATCCGAACGATGGTGTTCGGCAAGAGGCGTGGCTCTTCCTGCTCGAGGTCTACGACTGGGACAGCTCAACTGAAGAACGACAGGCAGTTTTGAACAGCAAGCGAGACGAGTATATCAGATTGAAAGGCGCGTGGTGGGAGCGAATGGCGGACGGTACCGGCACACTTGAGGAAAGAGAGTACTGGAAAGACCAGAAGCATAGGATCGGTAAGCAGTCTGAAGTCATGACCATTCTTAGTGACAACACAGGCTGACAGTTCCCACATCCCGTGGGGTGCGTAATGTAGAAAAGGATGTCCACCGTACTGATCGCAACGTTCCATTGTTCGCTGGAGAGGATATACCGCATCCAGATCCAGACTCTCCGTTCGCGGAGGTTGGGACGAATGTTCACCTGGAGCAGATGAAGGATATGCTGATGACATATAACGAATACAACAAGGAACTTGGCTATGTCCAAGGCATGAGTGATCTCCTTGCTCCAATCTATGCCGTGATGCAAGACGATGCGGTGGCGTTCTGGGGCTTCCAGAAGTTCATGGAGCGCATGGTAAGATATACAATATGTCTAGTAATCAAATACACCAAGCTTATACACTCCAGGAACGCAACTACCTCCGCGACCAATCCGGCATGCGCCTGCAGCTCACCACACTCGATCAGCTCGTCCAGCTCATGGACCCCAAGCTCTATCTACACCTTCAATCTGCAGACAGCACAAACTTCTTCTTCTTCTTCCGCATGCTACTTGTCTGGTACAAGCGAGAGTTCCCCTGGGACGACGTGCTCTCCCTTTGGGAACGTCTGTGGACCGACATCTACAGTAGCAATTTCCACCTCTTTGTGGCTTTGAGTATTCTAGAAAAGCATCGAACCCCGATTATGGAACACCTGAAGCATTTCGACGAGGTGCTCAAATACGGTATGTTCTTACCCTTGCAGCTCATTCCCTTTCCGACGGCCCGGAATTGCAGCGTCAGATCACGCTCAGGCTAACTCCTCTGTTTATGTAGTGAACGACCTCTCCAACAACATCGACCTCCCCTCCACGCTCACTCGCGCTGAACGCCTTTTCCTCCGCTTCCAACGCACCGTCGAAGCCATCGACCGAAAGACGCACTTTCCCGCACCCTCCACATCCGCCTCTTTGCGTGCACGACAGCCACAGGCAGAACTGCCTCATCCACCGTCCACATCGCAGGACGACGATGACAGCAGTGGGAAGAACAAGGCCAACAAAAGCGTGCCGTACACGCAGCACCAACAGCCACAGACAAAACCAGGTGGACTTGTAGGCGCGATCGCGGCGATCGGTGCGGCGCAGCGGCCTACGAGTGGCGCCGGCGTGTCTGGTCAACAAGGGCCGGCGTCACAGCAAGCTCGGAAAGGCACTGGTGCTGGAACTGGTGCTGGAAGCGGCAGTGATGCTCGTGCCCATGCTGAAGCGGAGGCGGAAGCGGAGGCCCAGCGGCAGCAGCAGCGTATCATCACGCCCGAGCTGAGGGATCTGCTGAGTCGGAAGATCTACAAGTTGGAGAAGCAGACGGTCAAGGCGCATGGTGGCGGAGTCAATTAGAAATGTGGACTGGGGTCTGGTGGAATGGGTTGCAGTTTGCATTCGATATGTGTATATGTATAACGAGATTGATGAATTACGTTAAATGCGTGCAATATCACCTGTTCATTGGTCTGGTGTGACTTTGTCTGTCCAGCCTGCGTCAGAACGTCTGTGTCGTGGTAACAACAGCTGCATGGCTATCAGCGTTGTGGGCTATTGACGTTACGGGCGTAGACTAATATTGTCTGCCTACATGAGACAGCAAGGATAACTTACCTCGAGGCTACCCTGACAAGTTGAAACAAATCTGAAACACTCGGAACTTTACGGAGAACGACACCCAACGATTTCATGTTCGAAGAGCCTGCAGAAAGAAGGTCAGTATATGCAGTGCTTGCAAGCACAAGACACGATTAACATATATACAGTGTGCGACGCAACGAGCTCGATGGGTCCGCATCGAGATCTGCGTCCCCTGCGCGCGAAGCTCCAGATGATGTGAAAGAAGCTCTTCAAGCGCGTTTGCGCAGCGTTATTGAGCTTGATTTTGTCGACGTTGCAATCCCAGCACCTGCAGCTGATGCAAAAATACCGGCACCAGGGGCAGAGATAGTAGAAGACGAAACTTTCGCATTCAAGCTCTTCGCCACCGCACCTGGCCTAGAAGCTAGCGATGCACACTCCACCTCAACGCCAGGCCCCGCAGACGCCGCTGATGCCACGACAAAACTTCACAACAAGCCTGAAGCCAATGGAGTACAGTATATATCCCTCAAGGACGAACCTATTGACTACCCCCTTCCCACACGTCAACTCTCCTACTATATAGCTGCCCCTACATCCGCCTTAGAAGCTGCCCGGTATGACTCCTCAGCAGTGAGTACCGCAGACGTCTTCCGTGTGTCCAAAGTGCCACGACCGGGCTTAGCATGTCCATGGCGCATCATTGCCACGCCTGCTGTGCATGCGCGCTCACTGCGAGCCTCCGCTGATCAGCTTCATGCATCGTCCAGCATGGACGCCTCCACGACAGACCGACACCGCAAGCGTCTCGGCAAGAAAGCACGGATCAAATTGCGGAACGTGCTTGCGAAGCGGAAGGAGGAGGAAAAGGAGAAGCTGGCTGCGAGCGTGGCGAAAGAGGCGCAGATGAAGGAGAAGAAGACGAGGATGAATAGGGCCAAGCAGTTGAGGAAGAGGGAGAAGGCGAAGATGAAGGGAGAGGGAGGTGCTGGAGACGAGGGGAAGGGTTGATGTGTAGAGGCTTGGAGGTTATAGTAAGAACGTGGGAAGGATGCTTGAGCCTTGAAGATCCTAAGGTCGCCTCCACCGACTGATACTTGAGCGGAACGAAAGACGCGCGCTTGTATCTTATTCGGAATCGCGCTCCATGCTCCTCGAATCGTCAGGAGAGTCAGAAGCTCAAATTGCAGTAGACCTGCGTCATTCTAACTTACGCAAGCTCGGCATGCGGACTGATTCCGGCACCCAGCTGCGACCAGTGCAGCTTGTACTCTCAACAGAAGGGTATTCACATCATGACGGCTCACAACAGATTGTAGAGGTCACACGAAAGAGGGCCAGGATGCACACATGAGCGGACTGCAGGAGAGCTGTGCCGGCCGTGGTCAAGTAGGTGGTCAATATCAATGCGCCTACGCGTATCACACGCAAAAGACGAGTGAGCGAGGATGTGGATGCGAATGTAAGCACGAGTACAGGTGCGTTGAGAAGTGCAGACAGAGTGTAAATTTGTGGAAAGTTTGAGCTTTTATTTAGATATAGAAAATACCAATGACTCGATCACACTCACTACAAGCCTTGCTGCACTCTCCTCGCCGACGGCGGACTCACCGTCCTTCTCACCAACTTGAATGCATACACCGGCCCCAGCGCCACCGCATCCACAACCGCGACCCGCCACCAAAACGCGCCTGTCATAACCCACCCCAAATCATAATAC
>Ga0268246_10001143_pt1 | contig 10068 bp, 11 predicted proteins | sample AgamicOrSfe_FD_200242 | JGI IMG/M metagenome (GOLD analysis project Ga0268246, IMG submission 200242) | Agave microbial communities from Guanajuato, Mexico - Or.Sf.e (v2) (version 2) | ecosystem: Host-associated > Plants > Phyllosphere > Phylloplane/Leaf | place: Guanajuato, Mexico | collected...
TGCCACGAGCGCCATCCCGGCATTGATTACATCCACAATCTCCTGCGCCTCCATTGCACTACCCACCTCAAAATCATACCGCTTGCTCTCCTTCTCGCGGTATATGATCAAGCGGAACGTGTTTGGATGTCTCCTGTTCAGCTTGCACCCCACCACACTACTAAAGTGCACGCTCGTCGTCTTGTTCTGCACAGGATCATACAGTGCGCGATTCGTGGTGATGGGGTCTGCGGGCAGGATGTGCAGGTAATCTCCTGACAGCTCCAGCACACGCGGATGCGACGGCGCCAGTGACATGGGCTGCTTGCGGATGACATTGTAGCGCTTGAATGTGCCCGCGCCGCCCAAGGACAGGCCCAGCCCCAAGTTGCTAAAAGGATCGAGGCCATGACCAGCAGAATGCTGCTGTGCCAGTGGATGCACGCTTCCGGTGGCGTGGTCTCTGTTCTTGAACTTCTTGGGCGTTTGGGGGCCGCCGGTGTGGAGGACCGCCGCGGGACTGCCCAGAATGGGCGCGTTGGGTGAGGTGCTGGAGGGCGAGCCGAATGTGCCTGTGCCGCCTTCTCCGATGAACCGGCGGCGGACGAGGTCTAAATCTGACTGGCCAATGCCGAGGGCTTCAACGACGCGGTCGGTAGGGACAACTGTGGCCGTGTGGCGGAGCTTGAACATGTACAGGGCTTTGTCCAGGTTGAATTTTCGGCAGGCTTGATCAAAGATCTCGGCGAGGTAGGTGTCGACTGTTGTGTTGATGGTCATGACGTGTGGCGTGAATTCGTTGCTTGTGTAGTGGATCGTTAGTGTCCGAGGTGCGCCAGCAGTGGGTGAGGAGTCTGGAGAAGTCGCTGCTGGCTCGTCTGCGGGCCGTATGACGCTTTCTTTGCGGAAGGCTGCATTGACGTAGTAAGGATCTGTGATTGGGTTTCCACGGCGCAGCATGGCTCGAGCTGTTGCCGCTGCGAGATCGTCAGGCACTATCGGCTGAGGTGGTAGTGCATCATTTGCAGCGTGCTCGTGTTCTGTATCAGCTGCTTCCAAGCTATAACTTGGCGTTTCGCTCTCATTCTGTCTGAACTGTGACTCGCTGGCTTCGACGAGTGCGAACTCGTCCCATGGCTTGTCCCGTGCGCGACCTCGACCTCCAGCTCGGGCACGGTTGTTGGACGTGAAGTCAGACATTGGCTTTGTCCGTAGAAGTGGCGGGAAGTCATCGTCTATCTCCTCGTCTTCCACAACCCGGAAAGTCCATTTGTTCACGTTCATAGCACTTCTTGTGATTGCTGGCTGTCTGGCTTCATCTCCATACTTCCACAAGCTGAAACCAATTGCTTCTGCGACGGTGACCGGCTCGCCTTCGGTAGAAGTCTTTCTGATAAGTATCTCCATCGGTTTACCCAAGTCGGAGTGTGGTGCCGTCGGAGGATATATCTTCAGGTAGAGTGGGCTGGGATCACCAGCACCTGATAGACTTGCGAAGCGCTCGAAGGGGTCTGTTGGCTTCTTATCTCTGGCTCTCAATGCCATGGTCAGTGCGCTCACAGGTACAACCATGCTTATTGGTCGAGAAGGCGGTAATGCTGTAAAGGTGTTGGAGCTCTGTTTTCGTTTTCGAGGTGCGTCATCGGGAGCTGAGGCTTTCAGACTGGTTCGCAATGAAGATGGTTGCAGCGATCCTGCAAGCAGCGAGTCTGGTCCTAGTGTTTCTGAGAAATCTGATACGAGTGAGTCTGCATCCGAGTCTACGGCATTCTCATTGGTAGTAGTATCTGTCTGAGCCGTCACTGATAGGTCCTCTTCATCTTCCTCAATCTGCTTTGATAGCGTTCCGTATGCCTTTCCAGGCCGGCTTTTCAGCACTCTGCGCTGGAATAGTGCTGGATCGAGATCTGAATCTGCTTCCATCTCGCTGCTTGTAGTAGTGTCACGTCTGGTTCGTGTCTTGGCGACTTCAACCACACTCAGAGAACTACCTCTAGCGCGCCCTGGATCGACCTTCATGGGCGAAGACTCTAGGTCCTGTGCAAGCCCACGATCTGTCACACTTCTGATAGGCGAGGATCCAGATCTTATCCGTGCTGGCACCTTGAATTTGACTTGACCTAGAGGGCGAACCTCACTTTCTTCATCTGTCTCATCACTGAGGTCACTACTGTCGTCCTCTTCGAGCTGTTCTCGTCGTCGTCTTCGCCGTGTTACGGCATGACCAGCTGCATCTTGGTTGCCGGTCCCTGTGACCATACCATGCTCGCCATCCTCGTCTTCTCCAGTCTCAGCCCCGCCTGCACTAGGTGGGGGTGCTTGAAAGTACTCTGATGTTATGGCGGCAGGTATTGGTGGGGAATACGTCCGTTTGACTTCTGCCGAATCTGCATGCCATCCTGCTGCTCTGAACGCAGGATCATTCAGAAAGGCTGTGTTCACATTGATCAGACGCTCGCCAACTCCGTCTTGAATGTGGGCAAGATATGCAGTACGGAGCTGGTAGATGGCGAAGCTGACAAACGCGTCAGACACGTCTCGAGAAGCAGAAAGAAAGCTTACTCTTCGTTCAAAAAGAGAGACATGATGTTTCACAATACGGAGAGCATCGCATGGGTGCCAATAAGATACTATTCTTTAGAGGGAGGGACGAGAATGCAGTGAGCATATTGCCAAACACCCTGCTGGCTCATGAGGAGGGACGTGTCACGTGAGACGAAGCCGAGGCCGGAGTCGATCCCGTCTTCACCCTGCGACTGCGAAGATTCGCCAATCAGTGCGACAACATCTCCTTCACCATACAACCATACATGCAACATGGGTCTAGTAGGATATTCCGACTCGGAAGGATCAGATAACGAAGATGTCAAGCCTCAGTCAAGCAAGCCAGCTGACACTACTGGTGCAGCAGGGAGCACACAAAAACCAAGAACCGACAAGGTTGTGAGTGGGAACAAGATTCGCGTGAACCTACCAGGCATCACAGCAACGGCCGCGGCTACAGCTGATGACTCCGAAAACATCGACAATGATAGACCAGCCAAGCGCGCAAGGACAAGCGCCGCGTCAAGCGGGATCAACTCTTTTCTTCCGGCACCAAAGAATCCAGCCAGAGCCGGCGGAGGAAGTAGTGGTTCTCCTGGCACGGAGCTGCTATCACGGAATCGCGGAGCTGGCCTAAGCAAGGTTATCAGTCTCAAAACAGGAGCTACACCTGCATTCAGCAGGGATCTTCCAGAACCCAGTGACAATACCTACGAAGAACGAGATACAGATGGGCAGTATGATGAATTTGGAGGGCAAAGTACAAGTGCGACGACCTCAGTACCACTGATTCTAGAAGATTCGCATGCGCAAGAAGCAGTACCGGCTCGCAAACCGATGATGTTCAAGCCATTATCAGTAGGGCGAAAGCCTAAGAAGAAGAGCTCAAGCACTGTAGCACCAAAAGAGCCAATAACGACACCCTCGGAAGTCGCGAAAACTGTGCCGAGCATAGTAGCGCCACCTAAAAAGAAGTCATTGCTCTTCTCGAGCATTGATCATGAGTCAGCAACAGTGCCGAATGCACAAGAGTACCAGCCTGAATTTACAGCGCCCGAAGAAGTAGACCGTGCCTACGATGAGGACCCGGACGATCAGCTGTACTCAGAGGCATTCGCCCCAACCGCCTCTGCTGTCCCATCGCAACCCCAAACAAATGACTTGCAGTCCCTCGCATCCACACTCAACCTCACGAAAGAACAGCGGCGGCAGCTCTTCGGCCGTGATGGCGCTGGTAATGCCAAATTGGCCAGCTTCAATCTTGCGCAGGAATACTCCTCGAACAATGCTCTCATGCAGGATGAGGCGAACCAGGCACCACTACACAACCCTGTCAGAGCAATTGCACCGGGCAAGCACAGTTTGCAACAACTCCTCAACTCCGCACAGAACCAGAAAGAAGCACTGGAGGAGAGCTTTGCAAGGGGCAAGGCGAACAAGGCAGCCGCGGGGACCAAGTACGGGTGGTAATGTCGCAGCCTGCCAGCGTGCCTGCCAGCGTGACTGTTTGTTGGAAGATGGTGTTCATTTTGGATTCAACTCTTTCCTCGATGAGGCATTCATTATATATACACAGTTCGTAATACACGAGAAGCGAAATCACTTCCTGCAGAAGAGCCGCGGTCCGGTATCAAGCTTGCCATATCGGAGAAAACATAGGTCTCATGCAGCGCGCCGTGCCGGTTTGGCGAACGTATAAGACCGGTGGATCTCGCAGACTCGTGGCGATTATTATCAAGCTTTTTACATGTTCAAAGAAGCGCCGCCGAGTAGTCCTCGTTGCTGGCTTTCCTGCTGTAGTCTATCCCGGAGGTTAGCGGAGTGCCTCTCGCCAAAAGAGCTCAGTCAAACCGACCTCGCGATGTATGCCCTGCTTGTCGTGTTCCATGTTGACATGTACTTCTCCATACACGCCGTCAAGCAACCTTCTTCGGTCTTGGACAAAGATGCGCCAGGCTTCGGTACGCAATGTTCGTAGCAGTTCTGGTTTATGCTCTGGGAGGTACTGGTTAGTCTTTCACAGTCCCTCCGCCAAATCATTCAGGTATGACATACGGTGACAAGAGCCCTTGCATTCGCCATAGCTGCCTCTTGCTGAATGCGCTGCATCAATTGTGCTTTCGGTCCTGTGCCAGAGACTGGTGTCGGGTTCGACATGGGTGTCTCGTCGGCGGTGGAAGAGAGGTCGATTGCGGGAGAGGACGACTCGTCGTTGTTAGAAGAACCTGAGAACCAGCCCATGATGAAGATGTGTTTTGAGATGACGAATGCGTTCAATGTTTCAAGAAGTGTTTCGAAAGCGCCAAGCCGGAGATAGCTGACCTCCGTCATGAATTATTGCCCCTGGATATGCGACGAGACGATGTTGTCCACTTCTTGTCAAATCACGCGTAGCATACACTCGTTTGCATACTGTAACTAGCTCAGCTCGAAAGGCTAAATCACTGGTGCAGTAGTTGTTGACAGATCGTGCCTGCCTAGTGCACTGCGCCTCGACACATCCCAACACAATGCAGCTCACGCGACTACTACTCTCCATCGCTGCGGCCAGTGGAGTAGCATGGGCACAAGATGCAGAGCCCAAAGGCAACAGCGACGTCCAGGGCATTCCGGTAGGAAAGACCCGTGGTGACACTGCCGCAAACGACTGGCTGACACCTCATGCGACACAGCTCCGTACGCATAGCTTGACTGCTGTTAGTAAACCAATCTAGCTCGCAGCAGAAGAGACGGATGACCGCTAACACGCCTATGCAGCCTTTCCTGGACTCGGATATGCAGAGTAGATGGTGGGACTTTGGTGGAAGCACAGTAAGAACATACAGCCTCGCTATGGCTATACACGTACTAACACCATGACAGCTCATTCGAACAGATCAGTACGAGCTGCAAGTCAAGCACACACTGCGGCACTACTGACATCGATCCTCAGATATGTCCGACTCACTGCGGACCGCGCATCACAATCCGGCTGGATCTTCTCACGAGTACCATTGACAGCGACGAACTGGGAGATTGAATTCGAGTTCAAAGTGAAAGGAAAGGGCAATCTCTATGGAGACGGCTTCGCTATGTGGCTCACTAAGCAAAGAGCGCAAAGTGGTGATGTCTTCGGGTTCGTCGACAAGTTTGAAGGGCTTGGGATCTTCTTCGACACGTACAAGAACAACAGGCCGGGTGTGACATTTCCCTACGTCATGGCTATGATGGGAGATGGACAGACATCATACGAGAAGGGCACTGACGGGAAGAATAACGAGCTTGCTGGATGTTCAGTATGTCACATCGAAAAGATTACAATCAAGACTGCATGCTGACTTACGCCTACCAGGCTCGCGGCATTCGCAACAAGGACATTCCAACAAAAGCTAAGCTCACGTACTTCCAAGACCAGAACCTAGTCCTACAGCTTCAGTACAAGAAGGAGGATGAGTGGATACCATGCTTCGACATTCCGAATATCAAGATCCCTAGTGTATCATACCTTGGATTCTCCGCCGAGACTGGAGAGCTCAGCGACAACCACGACATCATCAGTGTACAGACAAAGAACCTCTACGATGCGGCGACACGAGGGCAGTCGCGCAAGGCGGCGGAGCAGAAGCGTAAGGAAAGGGTCGCGAACAAGAAGCCAGCTGCATCATACTCGGAGGGCAGTTCGAGCGGGATAGGTGGATGGATATGGTTCCTCGTCAAGGTCATTATTGGCAGTGGTGCTGTTGGAGGAGCAGGTTATTTCGGCTACGTCGCATATCGAACCAGAAAGAGGACACAGGCACGGAAATACAATCCCTTCTGAGAGGATCTCAAGCACCGAGATCATGACGCAGATATTCTGAACAGCATCATTAGCGGAATATATCACGATATATGAGCATGGCAATCAACATAGTCAGAACTCTCTTTGGTTTTGGAGGACCTTTCATCCCAAACTCTTGCTTCACAATTCGGCGACAGACTGGCCAGACACTCTAGACTCTTGCTCCTCCATCACGAACGTATCACCACGACGTATAATCGTACAAGATTGGCACATATGAAGTCGATCAAGAGACCGTTTATTCGGTCAGCCCAGCCACGAACTCCACTGAAGCTTTCCCCACGTTCGTACCGCCAGCTTGACATCTCCAGCTCGAGTCCCTGCCTGCCAGCAACAAGGCCAGAGTGTCGTGCCGTGCCGTGCAAGGATACGCTGCGTTAGTCTCTGGCATACATAATCATCGTGCATCCTCGTCTTTGAATTTGCTACAATTTGATACCTCTTCGAAGTTCTGCAGGTCGACCTTAAGCTTTCGCAGGGCGATCTCGATAACTCACCCCATCCAGCCCCTGAAACCCCCAGATCGTCCATTGAGCTGCCCGCAAGAGCACTAATACGGCAATCACCACTTTTGCGCAAAGGTCACCCTGACTTCATCAATTCGTCTCTGTCCTACTTCGATCGAGCGAGTCGCCTTCATTGCTACATCATCGCCAGCTACATCTTCATCAACCATCGCAGCAGGAAGCCCGGCAGCATATTGTTACGAGCACGAGCTGCCAGTGCCAGTCCAGCCCAACCCCCTTTGCTCTCCGCTTGAGGAATCCTGACTCTGCCGTCCTCCTGGAAACGAGCTCCTACCTGTCCCGATTCGTGCGGCTTGATCGCACATCGTCCTACATACCGCCGCCATGCCTAGTTTCGGTTCGCTCCTGAAGAAGAAGAAGACAAAGGAGAGTCCCTTGTCTCCTGTGACTTCGCATACCCAGTCCGGCAACCAAAGCTCGAATCTATCGCAGACGACGACGCAGACACCATCGACTGTCAATTCAGGAGTCACCAGCACTGTCACGACCCCTCCAGTTTCCTCAGACAAGGCTCCTTTGGGCGAACAGCCGCAGCAACAACAACAACAGAACGTGCCAATACAGTCAAACGAGCAGGCGAACAACAACAATTATATGTACCAGAACACACAAACATCACCCCAGCCCCAACAACAGCAACAGCAGCAACAGCAGATATCGTCGTCACCACAGCAGAATGCAAACAGTATGCAGGGAGTAGTCAGCCACGCTCCGCCGCCCAATGGTCTCCAGCAACATGCAGTCCAGCCACAGCAAGCAACCCAGGCTGCCCCTCCAGCAGTCTTCGCACAGCCAAATGCCCCAGTAAATGCCAAAGCATCGGGTGTGAAGCCAATGGCCGATGGAACATGGCCGGTCATGCGTGATGTCAAGGGCACCAAGGGCAAATACACCATTGGCGACTTTCAGATTGGTCGAACACTAGGAACCGGTAGTTTCGGTCGTGTGCACATGTCGCAGTCGAAGCACAACCAACGTTTCTACGCCATCAAAGTGCTGAAAAAGCAGCAGGTTGTCAAGATGAAGCAGATTGAGCACACCAATGATGAGAGGCGGATGTTGGCAAAGGTCAAGCACCCGTTTCTGGTCACTCTTTGGGGAACCTTTTCCGACTCGAAGAACTTGTACATGGTTATGGACTTTGTGGAAGGTGGTGAGCTCTTCAGCTTGCTCAGAAAATCGCAGGTAAGCATGGCCGTGGTCGAGAACTCGAGGATATCTGGTCTGACGATGCATCATAGAGATTCCCCAACCCAGTCGCAAAGTTCTACGCCGCCGAGGTGACGCTAGCCCTGGACTACCTACACGCCTTGAACGTCATCTACCGCGACTTGAAGCCTGAAAACCTGTTGCTCGACAGGCACGGTCACATCAAGATCACCGATTTCGGATTCGCAAAGGAAGTGCCAGACATTACTTGGACACTTTGTGGTACGCCCGACTACCTTGCACCGGAGGTCGTCTCCTCCAAGGGTTACAACAAGTCCGTTGATTGGTATGTCACGCGCTCCACCCTCCTCACAACCCCCAACAACACCACTAACCATCCCCCAGGTGGTCCCTCGGCATCCTGATCTTCGAAATGCTCTGCGGCTTCACCCCCTTCTGGGACTCTGGGTCCCCCATGAAAATCTACGAAAACATCCTCAAAGGCCGCGTCAAGTACCCGCCCTACATCCACCCCGACGCCCAAGACCTGCTCTCCCGCCTCATCACCGCCGACCTGACCAAGCGCCTCGGCAACCTGGCTGGCGGCAGCAAGGACGTCATGGATCATCAGTGGTTCACCGAGGTGACGTGGGAGCGGTTGGGACGCAAGGATATCGATGCACCGTATGTACCGCCGATCAAGAGCGGCGCGGGAGATGCGAGTTTGTTTGATAAGTACCCGGAGGAGACGGAGCCGTATGGACAGGCTGGGAAGGATGAGTGGGGGCATTTGTTCCAGTATGTTGAACGTGACTGCTTGTCTTGAGGACGTTTGCTAACTTTCGATGTAGTGACTTCTAGTCTGGATCGCAGTTGTGTGGACTATGCAGGACACGTCTTGCAGCTTCCCTACGGGGCATCGTGGCTCCATATACCTTGGATAATGTGCTGGGACGCTCTCGCCCGAAGCTGTCACGCTCTGGCAAGGGTGAAACTCGAGGTGTAGTGGCTGCATCAGTCGCTGAAGCTCGGAACTGGTTCGCTCTGGGCATGTGCGCCGTATATGCGGAGCGGATGTGTATAATCGTCGTGGCAGTGTTGGAGCTATTCCAAGCTGGGATGGATGCTCAAGCCAATATCAATAATCAAAGTACTAGTTTTATCATACGTCCATTGTGAAGGAAGTGTCTCTGGGGCCATGCACCGTCAAGCTATTCGTCATTCGTGTGTAGTATTGTAGTATTGAGAAGCCATTAACCAAAATCGCGCCTCTACGAGTACTAAGAATCACGACATGCCCATTCAAAGTGCCATCAGCATCACTTCCTCTTCTCAACATACACCCTTCCCTCCCACGGCCCCAAGTCCATTCCCACGTCCTCCCCAGTTCCACTGCCACTCCCGCTTCCACTCCCATTCCCAACCACAACCTCCATACTCTTTCCCTTCACCACCTCCGGCATCTCAAACTGCTTCTTCTCCCCCCTAAAATTCAAAGCCACAACCGCAACCCTCCCGGTCTCCTTCCCCTCCACAACCTCATGTTTCACAAACACAATCATGTCCTCATTCTCCGGATCAATCACTTCATACCGTCCATGCACAAACAGGGCCGGCTCAGTCTTCCGCAAAGCAATCATGCGCTTCCACATCCCAAGCACGCTGTCTGGATCCCCGACCTGTGACTCAACGTTGATGGAGGAGAAATTCTCATTCACCCGCATCCACGGCTCCACGCCCTCGTCCGTAAACCCGGCGGACGTCCCCGCGTCCCCCGTCCACTGCACAGGCGTTCTTGCATTATCCCTCCCGATCGCACAGATTGCATTCCAGGCCCTCTTCTTCATCTCCTCGTCCCCGGGGTAGCGGGCTGCGATGTCGGCGAGGTAGTTCAAACTGTCAACGTCGCGGAGGTCGGAGGCGGTCCAGGTGGTGGGATGGTTCGTCATGCCGATTTCTTGGCCTTGGTAGAGGAAGAGGGTCCCGGAAAGGGAGGCGAGGAGGAGGGAGAGGATGTGGCCGAGCCGTTGATGTTGGGTGGGGTTGAGG
>Ga0268246_10001146_pt1 | contig 10044 bp, 5 predicted proteins | sample AgamicOrSfe_FD_200242 | JGI IMG/M metagenome (GOLD analysis project Ga0268246, IMG submission 200242) | Agave microbial communities from Guanajuato, Mexico - Or.Sf.e (v2) (version 2) | ecosystem: Host-associated > Plants > Phyllosphere > Phylloplane/Leaf | place: Guanajuato, Mexico | collected...
CGAGGGAAAAAGCTTTGATGAAGCAAAGTGTAAAGCTGAGGCATATTTCTAAAACTAGCAATTCCGACTCTTCTCTCAAAGGGTGAAGGTCTCGGTCCGGTCTTTTCTTCCTTGGTCTGACGCTTGCTTTTTCCCAGCCGTTTACAGCTCAATCCGTAAGTTCACACTAGTCAGTACAGCTTTTTTTTAATTTCATTTTCCACAAGAGTCGATATTTCCGATTCAATCTTCTTGTTACTATATTTTCTATATGATAAATTAGAGGCAAAAATTATTATTCCTTTCCTCTACAGAGAAACCTTTATTCCAAGTCACACCATAAGAGCCATTTATTATCTTTCTTTGATTCCAGATCAAAGATTCATTTCATCTATATTATATTAAGATTATATTAAGTATATTTTAGATTTCGATGTATATCTATCAGATCGTGGCTTCATGTACCAAATATTTCAATATCGTTGCATCCGGTATTTTTGTTTTGTTCCAACAGTGTGATGAAGAATATATCCGAGAAAGAGACTTTCATTTCCAGTCTCCTATTTCTTTTTTTTATTTATTATTGCAAATCGGGTTAGACACACTCAATTGCGTTGTCTTGGAGAGTGAATAGCCTATTGAAGTCTCGGCTTTTCCAAGCGAAGACGGAACTAAATATCATACATGAGAGGAGGGCTTTCCGAGACCAATCTGACCAACTAACAAGGCTTAATCCAAAGCGTCCTGTGCTTCATCTACCGAATCAAGGGAATAGGGGTCCGCGGCCACCGAAACAGAGAATCCGGTTCTTTCTCCCGAGCCACAGGCCGAGTCCGTATCAGAACCGATTCATGCAGGCGCCGGAGCTTAATAAATCCGGGCATCCAGCAGTTATTTCCTCTTGACTTGTTTATTTCTTCCAAAAGCTCTCACAGGCCTTGGCCACTTTCGGAGACGCCTAAACTGACCATCCAAAAGCATTTGCATCCGTTTTTTCAGGACTAACTGGACCAAGTTTCTCATCTCGAACCAGCAAATCCTGGTCCCTTAACGGACTTATAAATATCCGAGCTTGAAGCAGCAGACTCAGCCATATATAGGAGCAACTTGGAGAAGAGAAAGCTTAGTGGTTTTCCGCAGGATCTTTTGCAGAAGTAGAGCAGGGAACAGGTCTGAACCGTCAAGTTGGGATGCTTCCAGCGTGGAATTTAACTCGTCTGATTATTCCGTGTTTAAGAGTGGGAGTATTTTATAAATTTTATAAAGAGTGAAGCTCCTCATTCAAAGAGGGGCGGGTGGTTATCGAGGTTTGCAAAGTCTAAAACTTAAGCATGTTGGATGCACCCAAACCCGGTTAACCAAAAGGCGAATAGTTAGCCCCTGCTAGGTCTAGACTAACAGAGCCTGAATAAGCTTTTTGCCCGAGAGCACGGACACAATGGGGGAGGAGCGGGCATAGGGCCCTTGTTAATACAGGAGCAACCCACAACTTCATATCCGAAAGCGCTTGGGGCTGAAGACGGAAAGGGACACCAGCCGCATCAAGGCCGTTAACTCTGCCGCGAAACCAATCCATGGCATTGCAAAGGGCGTGGAGCTACAAATAGGAGGATGGAAAGGGACGATTGAAAGAAAAAAGGGGCGCCATTTCAAGGTCATCTTAGGGATAAAGCCGTCCCTATGCCATACTTGGGCACCTTAGGCATCATGGATGAAGGATCCCAACTGTTAATGTGAAGACTAGTGTGCCCGCCTTGCAGCTTGTCAAGGGAGTCAAGAAGGGCGAAGAAAGTGGCTGCGCTAGTTGGGGATTAAGAAAATGGGTCAAGTGAGGAGTGTACTGTAATAGCAGAAGTCCTTTAATAGTTCAAAGATGTTATGCCACCGGAGCTGCCGAAGAGACCCCGACCTAGGAGAGAGGTGGATCATCGCATTGAGCTGGAACCAGGGGCTAAGCCACCGGCAATGGCATGGCCCAAAATTGAGGGAGTGCCGGACCATCAAAGGCCCCATATGGTGTACCAGTGCTGTTTCAAAAGAAGCACGATGGGAGTCTTCGACTTTCTGGTGATGCCTTAATGCCCCAGCCACGTTTTGCACCCTTATGAACGGTTGTTCCACCCCTACCTGGACCGGTTTGTGGTGGTATATCTTGATGACATTGTGGTCTATAGTGGGACGCTTGAAGAGCACTTACGAGCTGTCTTCCAGATATTAAGCGAAAACCTGTTTTATGTCAAGAAGGATACTTTTGCTCAACAATCAGTCTTTTTCCTTGGACATCGGATCAAGGGAGGGACCATTTGCATGGAAGGGGAAGGCCATAGAGGAATGGGATCCCCCATCAAAGGTATATGAGTTAAGATCTTTTCTTGGCCCGGTAAACTACTATCGTAGGTTCATCCAAGGCTTTTCGGGTCGGGCTGCACCTTTGACTAATCTTCTTAAGAAGAACCAACCATGGCATTGGACGAGAGAATGTCAAGAGGACTTAAAGGGAGCCATCATGGCTGATCCGGTGCTGGCCTTGCCGGATCATGCTAAGCCGTTCGAGGTACATACCGATGCCATCGGTGGAGTTCTTATGCAAGAGGGGCACCCAATCGCCTATGAGAGCCGTAAGCTCAATGACGAAGAATTTTTGCGGAAATACACAGTACAAGAAAAGGAGATGACCGCCATAGTGCACTGTCTACGCACTTGGAGACACTATCTGCTCGGGTAAAAATTCGTTGTCCGAGCCACCAGCTATTTCCAAACACAGAAGAAGCTCAGCCCTAAGCAAGCAAGGTGGCAATACTTCTTGGCTTAGTTCGATATGTGTATCGAGTATAAGCCAGGACGCACGAATCTAGTGGCTGATGCGTTAAGCAGAGCTTGTGAGCTTGAAGCTACAGGAGATAACTGCTGTGAGCCAGTTTAGGAGCACCCTTTCTGATAGGATCAAGGAGGTTCCACAATATGACGCAGTAGCTAGGAGCCTACTACAAGCTGTCAAGGAATAAAAACGTCGCTTTTGCTTTTGGGAAAAGGATACACCAAGGGGAATAATCTTTTCGTCCCAAGGTGGGATAACATACGTAGGGACTTGTTGAAGGAGTGTCACGACACTCGCTGGGCAGGAAGCATCATGGTGGTGGTCGATATATTTTCAAAGTATGCCACCTCTTACAAATCAAAGCGGCATCTGCCTACTGCCCTATTTATTACAAGGGACGTGGTGCCCTCGCGCCCCTTCTCTTAATATAATAATTATAATAATTCTTCTATGAAAAGAAGGAATGCAGCGCGGTAAGCCGCATCGGGTGAGTGACACAGGAAAGGGGACCGCAAAATGGCGATCGAAAGTCCCTCCGTAGTATCTCATAAGACTTCAAATATAGGGCAACATTTAGCCAGTCCGCCTTGCACAAGCCAACAGACAAACTTCTTACTTCTTAAGCGAGGTTTCTGATAGTTGACAATTCCTTCTCGAGGTATTCCTTTTTCTTAGCAACTGGCTTTCATGAGTCGTCCGTTGATTATTGGTACTCTTTTGCTTGGTTCGAGGACCCGATGGTCAAAGGAAAGGTTAAGGTCCTGATTCCGGGACGGAGCCGTATGAGGCGAGAGTCTCACGTACGGTTCCTTTGAGAAGGGTGTGATACCACCACCTATCAGGCCCGACGAGCGGTCCACGGAGCTGCATCCCTACTCACCTGGTCTATGCACATCGCTCTCTCCAGGAGGTTGGCCGCCTATCCTAGATATTCCCATTTCCAATAATATCCCGGGCTCGATCTGGTTTAGTATCAAGGTGATTCTTTTTCTCTTTCTATATATATGGGTCCGTGCAGCATTTCCACGATATCGTTATGATCAATTAATGGGACTTGGCCGGAAAGTGTTCTTGCCTCTATCATTAGCTCGGGTAGTCCCTGTTTCTGGTGTTTTAGTCACCTTTCAATGGCTCCCTTAATTATGTGCGAGGAAGTTAGACCAAAGGAACAGCATAGAGGTACGTAGTCGCTCGACCAACGGGAGAGGAACTAGAGTCACCAACTCGACAGACCCCACTCAATCTTATTCCTTATCTGTTCGCCTATCTGTTACCTAAAGCATTGATGAGGAAAGCTAGTTTTAGTACTTTTTTTATTTTAGAAAGGTAGAACATCGGATCTGCCAACGAGGAAGTTGTTGTTGATATTCCATTCCTGCATCTATCTTTCTTGAGATTCTGGATATGCGAGATTCACTTAGAGTAGGCGTAACTGCTTAAAGAGCAGGAAATACAGCAAGCGGTTCGCCTTGATCCTTGTGATTGCCAGAGAAATCCATCAATGCTACTTGAGAAATGTGAACATACATACTCTCGCCTCCTGTCCCAGGAAGGCCACTTCTACTATACATCTCCACCAAGCCATCCTTGTAATCAGAATGAACATCTTCGGCTTCCTTATAATAAGGGATTTCTCCCGTTACTGAAGGAAACACTCCGTTGATTGCTCCGATGATCGTGACCCCGGTGCCGGTGGAACATCCACGTTAGCTTCCGTTGCAGAAGATCGCGTCTTTGTTGGAACTCTCTCCTTGTCGAAAAGTATTTTAAGCTATCACAAAGAGGGAAATGTTGATCAATCGATCTGGAAACACAATCCTGGTGAGAGCTTTTCATCATACCCTGCCGGGCTTGCTTTCCCCCCACGCCAGCTTGTCCCTCCTATACCTAGGATTCCCATTTGGTTCGGCTGTAGTTTCATAGATCGATCATGCAGTTAGGGCCAATCAAGCAGAGATCGATTGGCCTGCCAGAGAGCTTACATTAGAAGACTGACACCCAAAGCTGGACGAAAAAGTTCAGGATGATGTGATCCAAGTAAATCAAGAGGCAAAGCAGTTCCTTGAGTTTGTCCATCGAGTAAGTAGCAATGGTAGAAAGCGGACAGATGCCATCGAATCGGATGTGAACAACCGCTCTTAGAGTTCGAGAATCCAAGCGCTGGCAAGTCAGCTAGCGAACCAAGGGGCAAAAGTCCTATAGTCATTCCTCTCTCTGGTAGCAATCCGGTCTCCAGTCGATGGTACTATTGAAAGGAGAATGCCGTGTCGTCCAGCGCACTTGACCAATCCTGGCCAACCGACCAACCATTGAGAATGGAACAAATAGGGGAGATTGAATTCTTCTCTTTCAACCCTTGCTCTTGCCTCGGCTTCGCCTTCCGCCTTATTAAGCTTTGGACTTCCACCTTCAGCTAAGCACCTAACCCGTGGGACGGGACCGACCTTCTCTTTTGTTTGTAATTGGACTTGCCCGAAAGAAAGGAAGCTTGGCGTGAGAACCCTCTAGATTAGGGAAGAGCTTGTTGCATATGCGTAGGAAAGGACCCCATGCGGTGTGAGAAAAGCCCACTTTACTTCGGAATGCCAACCTCCCTGAGCTTAGCCCTTTACGACCTTTTCCGCCTTCTCACTGCCATTCATCGGAGAAGACTACGTCACCTAAATCAACAAAAAAGAGGAAGGCATTTCTCATTGTTGGCTAGCCTGGGCTCCACACTAGATTTTATCTGAGATGGCGAGAATTCTTTAGTAAAGGCATGGCTTAAGCCCACTCGGGACGGGAGGTTTTTCAACGACTATTACAGCTCGTAGAACCTTGAGGAATCGAGACTAGTCTAATAAGTGACTAGCCTAGTGCTACTCCTCCACAGAAGACTTGCTAGAATAGCTACCACCCTTTCTCTTGACTTTCCTTTGCCCACGTCGGATTACGTACGAATCAATTAAACAAGCCAAACCAAAGCCTTTTTGCAAAAGCATCAGTAGACGCAGAAAGAGATCCTATTCCCCAACAGAAGCCCATCTTCAAAGGGACTTTCTCAAGAAGCTGACGCTCTAGGGAAACTCTCTTCTTTATCATAGGGTAGGAGGCATCCAAATCTGCATTCCCATCCCCTTCTGAACCCGATGAGAGATCGAAGCACAGGAAAGGCAGGCTGCGAAGCGATTGTTCTCGAAGCAAAGGCCCATACAATTCCCTTTTCCTTATATAAAGAAATATGCCCTTTGATCGCTACAAGTATGTAGCCACGTAAACGAAAAGAAGGCAAGCTATCTGATGAATTTGCTGAAAATGCCAATGCCGCATCACCACCTTTCTTAACACCTGACCTCTTGACTAAAAGTCTTGAGCCAAGGAGTCCTTTTAGGATGAGGTTGATGCTTTTATAAGCCTTGATCGGAGCCTGGTCTGGGATCGAGAATTTTCCCTCTACTAGAAAAATTACAAAAATTACGAGTAGAGGGGCTCATCCCAGAAGTTTTTCCTAGAGGTGAAAGGGCATTGGTACTTATGCAGGGTCGGGTTAAATGAGTTCCGCGGGTAAGCAATTCGGTGCAAGCTCCAGCTGATGCCATTGATGTAAAAAATACATCTAGAATAGATCGAGCTAAATGTTGAATCATAAGTAGGAGGGATAGCGCTTCCTTTTCTCTTTATAGGTCTACTACTTGAACTACTTATGCCTTATAGCGATAAAAATAAGCTTCTTCCGGGACCGTTTTGACTTACCGCCACACCTTGCTTTTCCTTTATTACTATTACGTTCTGCCCTTACATCGTAAAAGTCAGGGTGAAGCTATAGAACTAGATACAAAGAGAGGAGAGCAGAACTTTACTTCTCTGCTGAGGCATAAGCAATAGCAAACAATCTCTAACTAAGTAGTTTTTTAGGTTCACTCAAGATCCGGATTCCCTCTGGGATTATTAATTACGTATACATAAGGAATATTTAACAAAGCAGACCAGCACTTTTTATTCATTAATAGCCGTTACATGGGAATAAGGAAGCTTACACACACAACATTACAAAGTGAACAACGGAAGACTACTAGTGATACATGCAAACAAAGACACGACGCAAAGTAGTGTGTTTCTTCTTTTTCTTTGATTGGTCAACATTACTTTCTTGACCCGCCCTAATAAATAGGTTCTGATTGGAACTTCGATCCTGTCTTTGACGTCGTAACAAGGTAGCTATAGGGAGGCTAGATTGAATCCTTTTCTTTTGATCTTGGAACCCCAGTTTCACTCGCCTAAGCCTAAGGGTCAGCAAAGAGTGTATCGTTCCTAATCACGATCAACTTTCTCTTTTGTTTGGTGTATTCATTGAATTCCTGGATCGCTCCTTCTTTTAAAAAATAAAAAAGAAGCACGTTTTTCAAGAAGAAGTCAAACTCCATTGAACTCATCTCCAACGACATTCCAAATGACTTAACTTACCCAAAGACTGCAACTCCATCTGAAATAGAAGGAAAATGGAGAAACTTTCCAGGCTCTCTAACTGAAAGAAGGGAAATCGACTGGAATTGACTCAATCCTTCGGATCCCTGGAAAGAAAGATTAAGTAAACAGTTCGATCCCTTGCAAGCAGTAGGCTCGGTCTTCGCTTCTCTCCTTTCAGTCGCGCTCATTAGAAATACTCCATCGTCAGTAGATTTTCTTAGTCACCCTGGCTGACTCTTATTGAAAGCGCTGACTCAATGACAAGGGCGAGTGCCACAGCGACCCATTCTCGTCTTCTTCTGTGTAAAGTGTGTAAAGCAGGGCATTTTTTTGCATAAATTCTTTTCTTGCCCTGTCTTGTTGGAACTAAAGTTAGGAAGGCTCTTCGACTCTGAAGGTCTTGGATGCCAACACTTTTTTAGATAGATTGCTGTCCACAAAAAAGAGTTCAAGACGGTAGGAGACAGAGATAATAATAATATAAGTATGGTTTGTTTGCTTTTCCATAGCATTCTTCGTCTTCGAAGCTGAAGCTGTCTTTGCCTAGCCATGACATGAATCGAAAGTCTGCATCGGCAGTAATGCATTTATCAAGGTGTTCTTCTTTAGGCTAGAGGCTAGCTATGTATGTCCAATTTGAGAAGGCAAGCGGTGGCAGGAAAGGGGTGTTGAGATCCGTGTCGGATGGTTTTGGAAAGTAAAAAGGAACCTGACGCATTCCCTTTGTCGGTCTGATAGATGCCCGAAGGCAGTATAGAAAGAGAAAGGTCGATTCGGAGGACGAGTCTTGTTTCCTTAGTAGCCGGCAGATGTCTAACCAGGTTGGTGAAAAGCTGAACTCAACCAAGCATGAACAAGGTCGTATCAGAAGTGTCATGTTTTTTTGAAAGTCAGGGGTGGCACATAAAAAGTCTTACCCAGATTTGAGACCAGCGTGGAACCATAAGGCTAATGCTAGTAAAGGATTGATTGAAGAAAATTAGCTAAGAAAGGAAGGAATAGAGGTATAAGACAGGAGAAAGTACCCTTTCTTTATGTAATTATGTATAATGTATAATACATGACTCAAGGGCTAACATTATCAGCCATATCTGTAGATAAGAAGAAGACAGGAAGAAAATACCTAGCATTCTATATCTATAGAAGTCAATCCAAATTCCTTCAAGTCATTGATTAAAAGCTAGATCTCTACACCAATCACTCTTCTGCTTCCAAGTTCGAGTCAATACTTGGCCTAAATTGTACCACTAAGACACATCGCAAAAAGTTACCTAGTGAAATTCAAGATCAACCTTTCAATTCGAAATTCGAATCGAAATCGAAAATAGAAAGGATTCTTTGATGACTCAACTCTTCCCTCATCTAACTAGCTCTTGTCACTAGTGAAAAATAGCATTAAAGTACATTTTAAGGAGTGAAATAGAACCTTCTACTCATATCTATGAGACTATAGAAAGAGAACTAGAAAGGATCTCTACATAAACGAGGAAATCTGCATTCCCAATCACTTCGAAGTCTAATCTTTCTTACACCCTACTTCCTTGCACTAAAGACATCCATAGGGAGTCCCTTGGGCTTCTAGAATCTATCTATCAGCCATTATCCTATCTTAGGACATATAGGAGGATATCCATTTCGTTGGTCTTTTCTACTGGGATATGCTGTACTGTAGGGTTTCAGTCTGCCTACGCTTTATTTAGTCTTCTCTTCCAATGAGGTTTTCCTACAGCTCCTGAAAAGATTGATTGGACAGTATTGGATTTGCTTCCTATCTTTTGATTCTATGGCATCTACAGTATGTCAGTCCATCTGCTTCCTCAAGTATGTGAAATGGGTTGAACTTCACTAAGACCTAAATGCACTTTTTTCAAAACTCCTTGTGCCTTGTGCTTGTTCCTTTTACATATCAGGAAGGATTGATTGATACATGAATTCCTCGTATAAACAAATAACCATTCTATCTGTATAGATAACCCAGTTACAAAAATCCTACTTAGTGCCTTATAATTATACTAACAATGGCTTAAGACTTTCTCTCAATGTAGAAAGGTTGTCAATAGCGAAATGGAAGGCTAGCTTGTCTCAAAAGACAGTTTCAGTAGACTTTTTTCTTTCCCATGCATGTGAGGTATCCCTCAGTTTTGTAGTTTTGTCCCGCTAAAGTCTGGTACCCCTGTGTTTTATTAAAATTAGGCAGATATGAAATACACTTGTACAAATGTTCTATCTATTAGTATGGAATGAATCCTAGCGAATCATCCTTAACATAGGAAAAAAAAGAAGATGGAGGGAGTACATCACTAGTCAAGAAAAAAAAGAATCTATCTAGACCCTATGCCAAATGCTTTCCTAGTATCTAGGGCTACCTTTTAACCTTTAATGCTTTGGAATCTTTCGCAAGGTTCTTAGCTATCTAGCATGTAACTTCTTCCACTCCCCTTGTTCTCAAGAAATGGATAGACAAAGTGAAGCGTGATCTTTTCTAGGCCGTATGCTTTAGTTCTTCTTTCATATTTCATAGGTGTCTGTCCTACAAGTCATGTGGTAGAAGGAATTTCGTATCAATAGATGGTCTTAGGGATGCTCTAGCCAATGTGTCTTTTCATTGCTATTGAAAGAAAGAGCTTTTCCTAAAGAAGTGAATCAGTAAGTGACTTCGCTAGGCTAGCCTTGGCTTGGGGAGGTCACCTCTAAAGGCCTATAGGTCCGTCTATCGATAGGCTGTCTTTCTTTTCTTTCTCTTACGGGTCTGATTCTATTGGAAAAAAGGGCCGGTCTCTTCGGCGAGGGCTTGACGCCGA
>Ga0268246_10001149_pt1 | contig 10039 bp, 9 predicted proteins | sample AgamicOrSfe_FD_200242 | JGI IMG/M metagenome (GOLD analysis project Ga0268246, IMG submission 200242) | Agave microbial communities from Guanajuato, Mexico - Or.Sf.e (v2) (version 2) | ecosystem: Host-associated > Plants > Phyllosphere > Phylloplane/Leaf | place: Guanajuato, Mexico | collected...
TTGTGGGCCGGCGGAGCTACAAAACGACATACGCAATGCAGTCGTTCGTGAGCAGATGAAGATACTGAGGGGCAGTCCGCATGAGGTGTTTCTTCATACTGAGCATTTCGAGTGGGCTTGAAGACGGGATGATTCTTGACGAAGTCGAAAAAGTGGAGCTGTTCATGTTTCAAGGTTGGCCAACATCGCCCCATCACCGTTCTTCTCTATAGATATTACAATATACGGGTCGTCACGCAACAATTCAATCTCGCCTGCTGTGACTACATCTCTGAAACACATGTAGAGTATCATCTCATGGGGAGCACTCAGGCCTGTATCCGATGTAGTCCGAAGTCTATTTATCCTAATTGCACTAGCTACGCGAGCACATACAAGCTTCCTCCTCCTCCTCCTCCTCCTACAGTCTTGATGAAGCTCGGGATTCGACCTTTCCGCGGAACAGCAAGAGCATGCTGTACCTTGGAATCACACGCTCGGCCCTCCCGGGCGCAGCAATAAAACTAATCTGGAAGCTGTAGTCTTGAGCATGTTTTACAAGCATAATAGTCGGGGATTGTCGAACAGTACCAGTACCTCTACAAGTCTACATAGAGATTAGTTGATCACTGAACGGTACTGCTGAAGATACTGGGCCTGGGTGCTCCTGCAGCTGTAACGATAGCTGCTGCGCGTGAGCACGTATCGACTTTTAGTGTAATCCGTTTCCGCTGCACACCTCTGCACCAGAGCACTTTAACCTTTGTAAGAGACAAGGTCACACATGGTGTCAATATTGTGCTCATGCAATCTTTGAGGCGATATTGTAATTTATATTCTGCACCTGCCTCTGAGTTGCAACTGTTATCTAGTCAAGAACCACACTGGTGAGCTGGCTACACAATTCCTTCAGGTTGATTGTCATGTTGAAACTCCTCTCCCTCCTCAACCTCACCTTCTCCCTACTGGTCATTCAGTCTTTGACAGTCGAGGCCATCGTCTACGATGGTGTTTCCGGATTCCCCGCCAGAGCATATGATCCAATATGCGCAACTGCCTGTTTGCGCTCACTCAATACCTTGACGCTGAACTGTTCGAGCTCGGGGTATACCCTGGGCATGGTCACGTTCGCAACGGATGCAGCGTGTTTTGCAGAGGATACATCTTTTCTTGAAAGTGTTGCCTGGTGCGCCCATGTTCAGTGTACAGGACAGAACATTACCAACTCCGAAATGGAGTACTTCTGGGAACAACAAGTGACAGGACAAGGTAGTGCTCTCCCTCAATCTGAACACTACTGAATGGCTAACACTGTCGCAGGATCTGCTGGCGTGAAAACAGCAACACCGAAATGGGGCTATTCCGAATCGCTTTCTCACATCGCGTCTCCTCCAACACTTCAGCTTACAGCGACAGACAAGAGCCTCAATACTACTGCCTTGGTGTCTCCAGACGTGTATGAGAAGCAGTACAACGTCCTCTATGCTGTGCAGAGAGAGACAATCAATGAGAACAAATATGGGTAGGTTTGAACTGAGAAACAGCGCTGAAGAGTACCGTATAATGCTAACACTCGGCTTCCGGACAGCATTGCCATTCTGGTAGCAGGCTTCGGTCTTCCTGTCGTACTTAGCCATCTCGGTTATCTGCCTGGCATCTCAACAGTCTATACTTGGTTGCGACCGCGTCTTGTTTGGCCTAGCACTATCGGAACACGTATCGTGCAGCCTCTCCCATATCAACTTGGCAACGCGCCCACCATTGGCCAGGCTCTTTACGTTCTGGTCTTCCTGGCAATGAACATTATCCTCACATCTATCAACTACCAATCGAAGCAGCCGAATGCCTGGTATGCGACAAAGTGGCAAGAAATTGTGGCATACATTTTCTACCGCACTGGCGTTCTAGCATACATCTTCATGCCGCTCGTGTTCCTGTTTGCTAGTCGCAACAATGTGCTCCTCTGGATGACAGATTGGTCGCATTCTACCTTCCTGGTTCTACATCGTTGGATTGCGAGAGTCTTTGCACTACAGGCTCTTCTCCATTCTGTTCTGGCCCTTGTCCTCTATCTCGAGAACGGAAACTACGCTACTGAGCATTCCAAGCCTTACTGGATCTGGGGAATCATCTCTACCCTCGGTGTTGTCATCTTGACTTTCGCAAGCGGCCTCTATGTCCGTCGCTTCCACTACGAGATTTTCCTGCTCACGCACATCGTGCTGACCGTCATCGTTATCGTGGGATGCTGGTATCATGTTTACGACCTGTATGCGTTTCTTGGAGCATACGAAGACTGGCTTTACGCAGTCGCAGCAGTCTGGATCTTTGATCGTGTCATTAGAGTACTGCGAATCATAGTATCAGGGCCTCAATATGCTAAGGTCGCAGATCTAGGCAACCGGTACATGCGCATTGATGTGCCAGGACTGCACTGGGGCATGATGACCGGCAAGCACGCTTACTTCTACTTCCCGACATTAATTCCACTGCGACCGTGGGAAAATCATCCATTCTCGCTGATACCCAGTGCAATGCTCCATGGTCCTCTCGCCCGCAGTAGCTCCAGCAATCCGAACTCACCTGCGTCAGCGTCGCTGAAAGAACAGGATATGGAGAAGCAGCATGGTTTGTCAACTCGAGTACAGTCACTGCCTGAAGCAAACAGCAACTCCGGGATTACTCTCTTCCTCCGTCAGCGCAAAGGTGCAACGTCAGCACTACGAACTCAAGCCCGCCTCCTAACCTTTGTCGAGGGCCAATACGCCAATCATTCGACCTCGAAAGCTGCGCTCTGCGACCGGCTCCTTCTTATCGGTGGTGGTATTGGCATCACCGCGCTCGTCCCGTTCACAGCGAACCATTTCAACGTCAAGCTTTGCTGGAGCCTTAAGGAATCGGCACGATGCCTACTTGATGAGTTGCAGGGCACCTTGCATCGTGTGGCCGACAAAGAAATCATCGTTGGCCAACGTATTGATGTGCATGAGCTGCTTGCTGCAGAGATTCACGCAGGATGGAAACGAGTGGGAGTTATCGTTGCAGGTCCGGGTGAACTTTGTGACAATGTGACAGCGGCTGTGGTCACTGCTGCAAAGACGTTCACATCGACGTCTTTCGAGCTGGAAGTGGAGGCGTACTCGTGGTAGGGGAGCTTGTCGGCAGATGGTATCGTAAGGTGTGCATGTGTATCTATTAAGTTCGTAGACTATGTAGTGCATCTGCACATCCTTCAGCTTTGCTCATGTGCCGACTTGTCACACTGCACACGGAAAGGTTCGTGAGCAGCCAGGTTCTGTAGAGCTTATAGGCCGTCTCGTTACTTTGAGCAATCTGACTTTAAGAAGCTTACAGAATCACGCAACAGCAATCATTTCATCTCATTCACAAACAGCTGCTCCGGCGGCGCAAAGCCGCAGCTCGTCCCATCCTTGACCGTAACCTCACCATCCTCCGCCGTCCTCCACTTCCCAGCCGCCAAGTCCTGCATATACGAATAAGGACAATCAGAAGCACCACCTTTTACAGCAACATATCCTCTGTGCCCAAACTGATAAAGATTATTCTCCACACCCCAGTACCGCCGCCGTCGTCTGACCTCCTCCACCTGTATTTCGCAAGCAAAGATCTCGTCAGGACTGTTGTTCCCTTGCATCAATATATCGCCCTCGGGTCCTACAAACATGGCTTCGCCCATGCTCTTCCACGTCCCATCGGTGCCCGCCAGTGCCACACTCACAGTATACATGAGATTAGTAAACGCGTTCGTTCGATTCGTAAGTTCCCAGGACTGCCTGATTGGAGGCGTGTATCCGGCGGTCCTCAGCAATACCTCTGCGCCTTTATATGCTGCTTCCCGTGCCATCTCCGGAAATTGCCCGTCATGGCAGATGATCAAGCTCATTTTCACGCCCCCAGGACCTGTAAACACCGATATACCCCTATTGCCCGGATACCAAGGCTCGACAGGGATCCAAGGATGCATCTTGCGGTAATAGTCCACCATCTCGCCCTTGTCATTAATCGTTATGCCAGAGTTCCAGGGGTGTGCCGTATCGAGCTCATTCTTCTCCATGATGCTGAAACAGCCCCATATCTTGAGTGTGGCGCAGACGTCCTTGAAGCTCTGGACTTCGGGGCCGGATAGGGTGCACATCAGGGATGGATCTGTTCGCATACTGAGGCCGTGGATGGAATACTCGGGCAGGATAACCATGTCTGTTGCGGGATAGGCGCGTTTGGCGCGACGGACGAGGCCGCAGACATGGGAGACGGCGGCGGCAAGGTCGGACGGGGTGGCGACGTCGAGGAGTTGAGATTGGATGACGGATATGACAATGCCACCAGGGGTCTTGTTCAGGCCACTGAGGCCGGACATGCTTGGTGATTAGTGCTTGGGAACTCAGGTCTTGACGCCACTCTTCTAAAGGTGCTGCGATAGGTCTTGTTGCAATGCTGTCGATATGATTGACTGCTGTGTTGCTCGGGAAGATAAGGGAAAGATGTGGGGCTGTTTCAGATTAGAGTGAAACACCCCCACATTAGGACTTGGTTCCGCCACGTGTTTTGTCACGCGATCGTCCCTCCGCCACCTTTCAATATCTACATTACCATCTTCCTCGGCGCAGTGCAAGCTCGAAGACGTGACTGACTGGTCTTACCCACGATCATTAGCTCTGAGGGCATGTGACCAAGGCCTTCACGAGCCGCAGCCACGGACTGGGCTATTCCCTTGAAGCACTTGAAGCACGATGGCGACCCAAGACTTCACATTGGCTAATCGAGATGACCCTGTGCCGGTCATTCAGTTCGACGCCAGTAAGCTCTCGCCTTCAGCTGAAAGCGGCGCTGGCTCGAAGGAGCAGCCGATGAACAATCCGAGAACGAGGGCACGGGCAGCTTCAGATGGTGACCGCAGAAATGTGAAGGGCAGCTTTCAGGAGCGGATGTTTGGCTTGTAAGCTATCGATACCAATGATGGCGGAAGGTGTTGCTAACCCAGACATTCAGATTACTTCAGCAGGTGCTGCCAGAAATAGACATGCACCGTGAAGCATCAAGCATACCGAAGAAAGGAAAACAGACCGTGACTGTCGAGAAGCCTAATTTCAGCCTGCCTATCATGTCAGCAAACTTTCGACGCTTCAATGCTAGGTATGGATCATTCGGTTGCAGTGAGCTTATCATCCTCCGGTTCTAACTATGTTACAGAATCGGAGTTGTCTTTGTCTTCCAAAACAGAGTCAGTCGCTTATTATCCTGGAAGGTTCCCACGCATACAATGTCTCTACTAGCAGTCTATACATTCTGCTGCCTCAATCCGAATCTGATCACCATTATCCCGCTCGTCATCTGTCTCTTTGCTATCATGGAACCAGCCTTTGTTGCAAGACATCCGCCTCCAGCAAGTACGCACTTTCTGGAACTTCATGCTGGTTCTGGTCCCGCTACTGCTGCTCCTGTCCAAGTCAAGCCGGTGCCCGAGATGAGCAAGGACTTCTTCCGCAACATGCGAGATTTGCAGAACTCGATGGAGGATTTCAGTATTGCTCATGACGGTGTGGTGCAGCTTGTGGCGTCAAGGACAAACTTCTCAGACGAACGGCTTTCGTCAGTCATCTATCAAGGCTTGTTCGCATTGGCTCTGGTCTTGCTCATTGCTGCAAACCTCATTCCTCTGCGACCTATCGCGCTCTTGTTTGGATGGTGCATCATCAGCGCAGGACACCCCGAGGTTGCTAAGCTCATAGCCGCGATAGACAAAAAGCCGTTCAAAGATGCCTACGATATCATCAAGAACTATATGGTCCATTGGATGAACGAGGATATTTTGCTAGATGGGACCTTGGAGAAGCGCGAAGTAGAGATCTTTGAGCTGCAGAAGCAGTCGCGCAGCAAGAAGTGGGAAGCATGCATCTACAGCGCGTCTCCACATGATATGCAGTCGCGCCATCGCATTGCAGGCAGTGCACCGAGAGGTGCGACATTATTCGAGGACGTGCAAGCACCAAAGGGATGGGCATGGAGTGCGAAGAAGTGGGATCTAGATCTGCAGACCCAACAATGGGTTGATGAACGAATGATCACCTCTGTAGAGGTAGAGACGGAAGGTGAGCGATGGGTGTATGATGCAGGTGGCGAGGCTTCCAGCAGCGCAGTTGCTGTGCATGAACTGGTCCCAGTAGCTGGCAACGATGAATTGTGGAGGCGGAGACGATGGACGAGGACAGTGCGTAGGCAGAAATCGGAGCCTAAGGTTAGCGTAGAAGTGAAGAAGTAAACCTGGACACTCTCTCTTATGCTCAGGTCGAAGAGTCATGCGGCCCCTGATATCCGGGACACTTGAACTCGAGCTTCGGAGACGACACCTCTGCATATTCATTAGGTTGACTTCGATCAAACTTCATCCCTCATGTTGACAGCGCACGATGAATTGGACAGGTGGTAACCTGCAAAGACACTCGCGGAAATCAGGTCACAGCGCCACCATCGAGAAGCAGAAACAACACTTTGCGAAGAATCGCACAAGGCTTCAGAACAGCAATGGTGCACGACCAGCTATCTTCGGCGAAGACCTTGAAGATGAGCAGCCTGCCCGACGACAATCGACACCAGCTCGAAGGCAGAGTAAGCTGGAAGGTTTCACCGATTTTGCCCCTGTGGTCGACCGCCTTGAATCAATGACTCCAAAGCATTCGCGAGCACACGACAGTGGATCCAGGTCTTCGAGACAGCCCAGCTCCCAGAAGCTTCAGTCAGTCTCACACCAATCGCAGTCAAACTCTCGGCAGCCTCTCGGTGATAAATCACGCTTCAGGCGGCCCAGGACTGACCAGGGCCTCGGTCTTTCCGCAGCTCAAAAGCTGGAACGCCAAAGGCAGCTGCTACTCGGCAAATCTGACTGGGTTGGTCTACAACCAGTGAACAGTCTACATCATGACTTCGTCTCAGACAGAGGTAAGGACAACTTTGGGAAGCGTCGCCGGATTGACAAGGAGGCTCCACATCGTCAGCACAACCCCGAACATGCACAGCGTGTCTATGTTTCTTCCGTCAGAGACTTCCCGAGGAGAGGAGATGATGGGCTTGCACCTGATGCCACCTTGAGCGACTCGATACAGATCAAGATTGGCAATGATGCTTTGACGAGCCGGGTGTCGGTCAGTCAGTATGTTGAGACTGCTCGGGATTCAACTTTGCAAATCGCATCGTCTGACTCTATGTTGAAAGATGACGACGACGACTCACAGGACCCTGCACAGCACCCACAGTTCTCGAACTTCAAGCAGGGTCGACAGAAGCTTCACAGTGCCCAGTGTGAGAGTCCGTTGGGTCGCTTGCAGGGTCAGGCGCGGAACAGCTTCGTGGAGGCGACTGATGAGGAGTATGAGATAGCCACAGATATAGGGTCTGGCCATCATGCTGGTAGTAATGCGACCCCGACACCACAGAACCGCCAGCACAAAGAGATCAGGTCACCACATGTCTCAGAAAGTGTGTTTGGCAGTATGGAGACTCCACGCCTGCGAGGCCACCATTCACCTGTCCTCCGGAAACAATCTCCACTACATGAGCCAGCTCGCGATAAACCACATGATGAGGTCGGCAGTAATATGCAAGAAGAAACACACGAAGAACATGACCTGCAGACTTCGAAGCCTGCGAATGAGCACGCTTGGCACCGATTCGTCAATACAGCAGCCGTGGACGATCGTGAAGGAACCCCAGAAGATGTACTTCCCGCAATCCTTAGGCACAAAGCTCGACCTACCCGCTCGCCTCCTGCACCACTGCCGTCACTATTCACCATTCGGCAGATCGAAAGTGCACCGGTTGCAATTATGACGACGAACCAGCCTGACACGACAACTGTGCCACCAACCCCAGCCAGCTTGAAAGCACTGGAGACTTTATGCGAAGCGAAAGCACCACGAACTATAGCCACAGAACCTGAATCCATAGCGGCAACCCCCAACAGCCTGAAAGCTCTCAAGACACTTTGTCAGGCCCCGCCACAAGCCAAAGCAATCATCAGGAAATCCAAGCCAGTCCACGATCCCGATGCCGCCTGGAAAGCCTTCGTGTTCGGACACAAGCCCATTGCAGCTGCTGAACCCGACCTCGACATCCTCGCCCCAGCTATAAAGCCAGACGTAAACTCATCCACAGCCGCCAACCCACCAACCCCCAAACATCAGCAACGCCACCGGTCCTCAAGCTTCCTGACCAGCATCGCCAGCTCATCCAGCCACGCCGATGCCCGCACTACCGCAGCTATCCACGCCCCGTCCAGCTCAGCTGCGCTTCAATCTGACATTGGTGTTGTCTCACCTGTGCAGACTCATCGGGCCAGTCCTCAAGCGTCTTTCGATCGTCCTTCTAGCATCGCTAATGCGTCAATCATGCCCGCAGTCTTGCGTACAGAAACTCAGGGACCAGTGCAGCGCATATCCTCGCCGGATCCGCTTCAGGGACAAAGCCTCGCAGAGTCATCATCGGACCCATTGACGACCGGACATGGACAGGGGCGCAAGAAGATGAGGATGGTGTTCAGCAAGCCGAAGCCGTTTGGTAGGTCGAAGGTCCACGGGGAGGGTGAGATGCAGGATGCGGGCGACAGTGACAACGAGCATGTCGTGTATATTGGTCAGGGTCGAGGCAAGCGTGCGCGAGCGCGTCATGCAGGCAGTGATGTGGAGGAAGTGGAGGGGATTGAGGATGATTGATTGCCAAAGTGCGCGACCGAAGGGGCTGGCGTGAAGGTCGAGTGCAAGAGGCTTGTAATTGGTGATCTGCTATATTCGTGCGAGTTGACGACCGGATGTCTTGCTTTCCTGGCTCAGAGCTTGCGAATGTTATTCACCAGTATATTGCTATATCTCGCTCATCTATTCATCATCATCCTGCAACCAATGCATGCGCTTCCCCGCCGACACGACTAAACTACCTTAACTCTCTTCTCGTCGCGCCTCAGCTTCGTCCGTGACGCTTCTCCGCAGTATCCGTTTGAACCCATCTATCGCCCAGCCTCTTTTTACAACAGAAGTCTCACAGCCAGTCTCAAGATCTGACAAGCTTCTTCGCTGACACCGAGGGAGCTGGAAGTTGATCTTTGGTCTCAGCAGCGCTGGAATGTTCTTGTGGAAGCCAACCCTGCTTCATTTCTGCTTCCTGGCTCATGTCCGGTGGCGTGACAGAGTCAGCACACCTATGCTCGGGGCATCGCCTCGGGAAGTTAGGCTCTCATAACCTCCAATCTGCTCTCATCATACATCCGGGTTGAGCGTAATATCGTGCTTCGGAACTTGATTATACTTCGCCTCCATGCCATCTTCCTTCCTTTAGCGCGTAGAACAACCATCCATGCATCCATCCATGCTTCATTCCCACCTCACACCTCCTTCAAATGACATCCCAACGTCCCCCGTCCCCCCCAATCCCTCCTCGGCACCAACCTTAGCGCCTTGACCTCCCCCTCGCCTCCTTCTGCCGCCCGAGAAACGACAACCTCAATGCCCCTCCCCTCACTCCTCCCGACCACCTGCGCCACCCTCGCCAACTTCTCATGATTCAGCCAATCCACGTCGCCAAATTGCACGATCCGGTCGCCGATCCGCATGCCTGCTCCTGAAGCTGGGGAGGAGGGCGCGACGGTATTGACGATGGCGAAGGCGGGTTTTGTGCTTGTGCCGCTTGTTGAGGCTCCGGTTGCATTGTTACTCGTTGTACCACTCGCCATCCCGCTTCCGTTTGTTGTCCCATTCATAGCACCCCCACCATTCGTATTCGTTGTGCCATGCAAAGGCGTATATTTCGGCTCCGCGTCCTCCGCAGCAGCAGCAGCGAAATGCGCATGCAATCCCTCTTCGATGCATATCAAGAGTGCTTTATGGTCATTTCTTAAGTGGATGATGCGGGCGCGCGTGGTGCGTATCTGGGCGATGTCGATGTCCGAGCGGGGGTAGCCGTCGAAGGTGGTCAGGGTCGTGCGCATGTGGACGTTGTGCTGGTGGTGAGGGTGGGGGCGTCAGTTGATGTAAGGTGAGGATGGGGGTGGAAG
>Ga0268246_10001150_pt1 | contig 10031 bp, 7 predicted proteins | sample AgamicOrSfe_FD_200242 | JGI IMG/M metagenome (GOLD analysis project Ga0268246, IMG submission 200242) | Agave microbial communities from Guanajuato, Mexico - Or.Sf.e (v2) (version 2) | ecosystem: Host-associated > Plants > Phyllosphere > Phylloplane/Leaf | place: Guanajuato, Mexico | collected...
GATATGGGTTGGCATAGACTGTGAAGCGCGCGCCACTTTTCAAGGTGAAAGTGTGCATCCCTTCGTCGAGAAAGTGTATTCCAGCAGCTTTGGCATCCTTTCCAGTCCACATCTCGCGAGCTTCCTCATGCATCTCCATAGGACGGGACCCCTTGGGCTTCCAGCCGAATGTATATCCTTTACTGTTTGCCCACCAATCAGGATCAAGTGAGAGATCGTGATTGCCAGCTATGACCAGTCGAAGCTCAGCGGGTATGTCCTTGAGCATGTCGAGAGTCGTTCTGTATTCCTCGATCGCGCCCCTGTTTGTCAGATCACCGCAGTGGAGCACAACATCGCAAGCAGGAAGAGGGTGGCGGAAACCTCGGGTCGGCTTGACGTGAATGTTTTCCAATAAGTCTGTAGAATGCGTGTCTGATATGACCAGAAACCGCGTCTTGCTGGTGCGTGCGGTGGTTGCAGACATGTTTAGTGAGAACTACGGATGTGAGGAAATGGGATTGAAAATTATGAAAGCTAGACGCGAGATTGGGAAGAACACTTTATAAAGTCACAGGAGGAATCAAGAAGGGCGTGCGAGTTTTATAATCAGAGTGGAATGTACAATTGATTGTTGGGAAAGCGTGGTGTGATGCAGCAAACCTAGTGGTTGTACTCCGGTAACGTCGAAAAGGGGTTGTCTTGGCACTGCAATGTGAAACAGCACAACGCCACACTACAGTATACTGTACTAGGACATTAGCTGAGCAGAACCTCCACGACACTCTCCCCAAGATTCTCTCAGACTACTGTCCTGTGACAGTATCACCACCATTAAAGGACTACGCGAAAATAACGAATCCCAGGCTACGACTTGGTCTAATCATGAACAGCCACTTCTCGAATTGTGAAGGGGGTATGCTACTAAGAGCCTTTGAGCGATATCCTTTTCAGACTGATTTCCTGCGTGAACCGAGAAGTTCTGGCTACAAATCTGATAGACCACGAAATTGTACAGCTTGAGTCGCAAAAGCCCTATGCTGTGCAGGAGCAATCGCCAAAGGATGCCTAGGGCAAGGTGAAGAAGTTCGCAAACTATATGAAACGTCTTAACAAAGACTTCCCCATGCTCCTGAGGGGTCACGAGGCTTTTAAGCAGGAAACACAGACTCACGTCGATACTCAGACCGAAATGATCTAGGAATCTCGTGCGTACCGAAGCTATAGCTTCGACTCGGAAAGACCACGAAATTGCACATCTCGATTTGCAAAAGGTCTATGCTGCCAAGTAGCAATCGCTGAAGGACGCATAGACGAAGGTCAAGAAATTTGCAAAACGCAAGCTAGGATGATCCGCTACAGACGCCGAAGTAAGTCCTGAACAACTTGCGCTATGTGCTAAAGTCAGTAAGTCAGTGGAGAGTGCCGTACCTGAAAAGGACCGACAGAATGATGCGCAGGTTCGAATGCAAGCACGCATCGTTGAAGTCATCCAGCATGAGGAGTGTAGTTTATTGCCCGCTATGTACATTTCCACTCACTCTGTGAACTAATTAGAAAGAACCTGTTGGCCTATATGGCACCTCCACACTGTCTGGAGCTACATGGTAATTGGTGATCCCAACCGCTGTGTCGCTCTCGGTGTTGTTAGGCACAGTTTGTATCTGTTGGTGATGCACACTTCCGAAAGTAGGCTGCCCAACTGTACTGCCGTTGCCGAGTTGCTGCTGCCCTGTTGTGATGCCGTTGCCCAATTGCTGTTGACCTTGAGTGTTACCGAATTCCTCTGAAATACCATGAGACGACGATGTTGCTGCTCGAGATGATGGCTGTTCGTGATGTGCAGCCGTGTTGGATGAACCCATGTGTTGGCTGCTGGAGACACCGCCCTTGATTGGCCTCGAAAATTCGAATTGTTGATATCCAGTAGCTTTTGGACTGACTGGCGTGTTATCCGATTGTGCCAAGATGCGTTTCGACATGGGCTCCGTATCATGAGACTCATGGTGGTTAGGTTCAGGACGTCCTTATCCAGCTATCAGTCTCGACTTCTTGCCCTGTACTTCTTGACTAACCGCGATGCGCGGGTCCAGGGCCAGCTTGATTGAAATCTTGCTGATGTCCAGACGGTTGTTGATATCCTGCACCATACGTGGAAGGGATGTTCTGTTGAGAGGTCTCGGTGTCCCTCATGGAGAAGCCCTCTCCGCCCAGGCGTCTGATGGAAGCGTCGCCTTGGTAGTCGCCTTCGGTATAGACATCGTTGGCCATTCTTTGTGCATCGTTTCCACCTGACATGCTTGAGAAACCAGCAGCACCAGCCTGGCCACCCGAGGTCTGGAAGCCTTGGTTGGCGTGTCTAGCGTCTTGTGACTTCATTGCCGATGTTAGTCCTGGAGCGATTCCTGCTTGAGCTAATGCCTCTTCAGTTTCCTCGAGTTGAGCTTCGAGACGATGTAGTTCTTGTCGTTGGGCAACAATGGCGTGCTTCTGTTCCTCGAGATGAGATGAGAGTGTTGGCAGGTCTCCTTCAAGGTTGAAATCAGACTTCAGTTGTGCCGAGAAGTTCCGGGCTAATCTGTAGAGATTGTCAGCTGCTAGATGATGACAAAATAGTGATGTACTAACGCGTCAGGACGATCGCCTCCACTTGTGCGGGGTTGGACAGGGTTGGACATTATATTGAAGAATGAGGTCGGTCTTGAACTCTTGCAGGATGAGGTGGTATTGTTGAAGGGTGATCTATGGAGTCTATAGCGTCTTAGGAAGAGTAGAAGAAGTCGTCTAGTGTTTAGGTTGGTTGGTGGTTTAGCTTGCTGCCAACATCCGAGCAGGGACGGGGAGGAGAGGTCAATGAAGCATTAAGGTGACGTACTGGTGCCTTATCGATACGGATAAGGTAGCGGCAGAACCATGGAACGACAATCGTTCGCGTAAAGGAGAGAAACTGAACATTCAAAGGACAAACGACAGAAGGCGACGACGACGACGGTGAAGGACGACAACTTAAAGTCATTGAGCACGGCCTATTCCAGGAGGACGAGCTCAGAGACAGCTCAATCTAGGACACCTTAGCTGGTCGACCTAGAAGTTCTCGAGCTTTGAATCTGTCGATTTCTATGCCATTTCTCGACTCTTCGTTTTATCTCGAAAGTCGTGCGACACACCGTGGGATGACCACCATCGCGCCTTCAACTAACTTTACGCCTTTGGAGTCTCTATTACTGTGTCAGTCTGTCGCCCAATATGGAGTTGCGAATGCGCCATTCGAAAAGATTTCAGAAGATTTACGAGAGAGCGTGATTGTGAAGAACGCGATTGAGTACGACAATGGAAGACTGGACGCTGATGCGCTGAAAGCGCTTTTCCTGCAACTGTTGAAAGCTGAAGCGAAAGAACATCTGCGTAATGCGTTGAGAGACGATGCGACACAGAACAGCAACGGCAGTAACAGGATCACAGAGGAACCACACAGTCCGCAGCTGTCTAATATCGAAGATGCTGATGAACATGCCCAGCTCATCCCGCAGCTAGTTGACAAGCTGTACCTATCCTATAAAGACCATGCCTTCCGGGAGATCCGAGCCGAGGAGGAACGCTATGACAAGATCATGGCAAGCATGCGAGATGCGAAGGTGGATGAGGCTGAAGTGCGGAAGGTTGGCGGAGGCGTGAATGAGGTGGAAGAAGTAAGGGAGCACGAAGCTGGGGGTCAAGAAGCCAATGCCCGGGCGGTCGAGGCGCAAGGAAATAGATCACAGGAGGTTGATGGACGACCGCAAAGTATGGTACAAGATGCAGAACAAGCAGCTCTCGTGCCGAACTCGAAGGGAGACCTACGCTCAGAGGGACAGCCGCAAAGGCCAACAAGCGTGCGCCAATCGCCGGAGAAGTCATCACGACAGTCACCTCACCCACTAGCACAGCAGTCATCACAACAGCAAGATGCAGCAGTTACTCGACCTGTTTCAGAACCAAGAGCACCAGAACTCAAGATTGATTCGTTACTCAACCCAGAGTTCAGAGGACCTCTACCTCCACTGAGACAGCATGCTTCAGCGTTTGACGTGTCCAGGTCGCCCTCCCAAAGTGCGCCAAATGTTACGGCACCGAGTCCCGCCAGTCCTAGAGCTCAGACAGCATACCCTCAAGGCGCGACGTCCCAATACCCTGGATCCAACGCGCAAGCAGATCCTCAGCAGACCCCATACCAACCTGTTCGTCCACATATCGGAGGGTCACCAACTTTTTTCAATGGGCAGTCTTCTTTCAATCCTCCAATTCTTCCTCCAATTCCTGGCATGGCCCCACCTAACCAATCCTCATCACACTGGAGTCCTGTCGGAAGTCCTGTGTATAACAGATCGACACCAATGTCTGCTCAACCACGGCGACTTCCATCACCAGAACAGATGCGTCGCCCCTCTCTTCCACTACCACCAGTCTCTACGCCTGCATTGCAACAATCTAGGTCTTCCTTCCAGATGCCGACCGGAAATCAATATGGTGCACGACAAACACCCACCTATCAGCCGCCAAATCATCGTGGTGGCGTCATGCTTCCACCTTTCCAGGTTCAAGTACCTCAGATGCCACAAAACATGGCTTACCAGCAGATGCCGCGATCTAATGCAACGCCAACAATGAACCGAGGCTTGCCTCATTCTCAACAATTTGCCATGTCAGAACCTCGCCCCTGGCCGCAACATCTTGTTGAGAATACCTTTGCGCCGAGAGGTGGATCTGCTCGGACTACCCCTATCAGGCCGGGCCAATTTGCAGCGCAAAATGGTACTGCATTCTACAGTCCTGGCAGCAATACAGGTTGGAAGGCTGGAGCAGCTCTTCGGCGATCGCAAACTGTGATTCGCAAGCCTTCACTCAGTCCTGAACGAGAACATCCTTTACAAGCAGCCAAAAGTCAGACGCCAGGTTCGAATCAAAAGTCAGCTGGTAAGCCTGCGAAAACCAGCACTACGAAGAAGCAAGGAACCACTACGAAACAAACGCAATCGAAAGGAGTGCCTGCGAAGAGAGGCAGACCTGCACGAGATGCTAGCAATACACCATCGACAGCTGTGGTATCACCAAAGGGTGGCAGAACCAGAAGTCATTCCACGACGTCACATCAGGATGAGCCTTCTTTCGTGAGCATGGTATCAGCCAATAAGGATGAAAATGATCCCACCACACCTGCCTTCCATATGGAAGACACAAGCGAGATCTCTGAAACACCGACCCGCGCAGTATCAGGTCGCGGACGTGGACGAGGCCGTGGTCGTGGTGGCCTCTCTACTGTCGCCATGACCGCAGCTGCAACCAAAAAGCGCAAACGCGATCAGTCCTCTATACTCTCCGACCTTCCCAACAAACCATCGCCGTCACCTGCCCCTATCGACCAATCCCTGTTCGCTCCTCTCGACAGTGATGAGCCACCTACTATCCTCGCCTCCCGCAACTTCCAAAGAATGACCGCACCAATAATGAACAACATTACCTCTCATAAGCACGCCTCTATCTTCGCCAACCCTGTGAGACTGAAAGACGCAGAAGGCTATACCGACATCATCCGCAGGCCACAAGATTTAAAGTCCATTCGTGCAGCTATAGTAGCAGGGTCGCGTGCTGTCGCAGCCGCCACGGCAGGCATGGCACTGGGTACAGATAGTCCTGCAGCAGGTGTCAGCACGCCTACTGGAGCCTCTACGCCAAGTGGCAGCTCCAGTAGTGCGAATGCTAGCGGACTCGTGCGACTCCCGTGGAGCCCGGCCCTGGTTCCACCATTAGGCATTGTCAACGGTGCGCAGCTCGAGCAGGAACTGTGTCGCATGTTCGCAAATGCTGTCATGTTCAATCCTGGCAATGGTGGCGTTGTGCACGATACGAGAGAGATGTTTGAGAGCGTGGAGTCTGCTGTGGCGGCCTGGAGGGCTACGGAGAAAGAGGTCGGTGAACTCAGTATGGTGGAGAAGAGTGTCAAGGGGAAGGAGAGGAAGTCTGTGGAGGAGGGCGAGGGTGAGATGAAGATGGAAGGGGCAGCAGACGAGGATGGAGCTGACAACGCTGATGAGAGTGTTGATGAGTTGTCTGCACCTGTGGCGGTCGCCAGTGGAAACAAGCGGAGGAGAACTCTTGTGTAGTGTTTATAGTGTCAGCGCGTCACTCCATTGCATGCTATCCACTATCGAACGCCGTGCCCAAGTGCTGTATTCGCTCATACATGCAGCTGTGCTTGCTCTCCTACAGAGCTTGGGCGATGGCAAGCCATTGCGGATGACTACCCTGTCCGGCCAATAGTAGTGGCAAGCAAGCAAGCAAGCAGCAGCAGGACTCGACGACAAGCATCAAACCGACCTTCAAGCTAACACTCACGTCACTGACTGATAGCCTCACTGCGCCCGCAAATCAGACCTTGATTGCCACTATCATGATAACAACTGACAACGCGGTTCTGCTGAGGCGCCGGCAACATGAGTGATGAGGGCGACCTTCGCCTAGTGCCATATGCTTCACAACCTCGAGAAGTCGTTCTGCGGCGTGGTAATACTGTTGTCCGCTACAATGAAGATGCCCAATCGATCGAGCTTGGCTCTGTAAGCTCTTCGAGCGACGAGGAGACTTTCCCTGGTCATTGTCCGACATGTCACCGCCCATACGATAGTTTCCCCGATGGTGGAGCAAGAAGCTCGAACCACGAGACTGGGCAGGACGAGTACTACATGAACGTTGAGTACTTCCAGTTACTCGAACGTAGTCGAATAGCTTCAGAGGTAGCGTCACGATCAGCATCACCGCAACGTCGATTGACAGCCGGTGATACAAGTCAACGTGCTTTCAGTGGCAGTACGACACACTCACCTAGAGCCACAAAACCTTCTAGCCAAAAAATCAACAGCGAATCGTTCTCCCAAGGGTACTTCAAGACCTTCTTCGTCGAAGAACATGAGCTCGGTCGTGGTGGAAATGGCGTAGTGCTGCTTGTTCGCCATATGATTAACGAAGTGGACCTGGGCCAATTCGCGTGCAAGCGTGTTCCGGTCGGTGATAACGCCGAATGGCTTCGTAAAGTGCTACTGGAAGTACAACTGCTACAGAATCTGTCACACAAAAACCTTGTCAAATACAACCATGTCTGGCTCGAGAACATGCAAATCAGCACGTTTGGGCCAGCCGTACCCTGCGCCTTCATATTGCAGCAGTACTGCAATGCTGGCGACCTACATGACTACATGTTTGGCCTGAAAGAGACTATCACGAAAGAACAGATGAAGAATCGAGCACGTCGTGCTTCGCGAGGGGAACGGCCAGACTTGAAGACTCTGAGAACGGCAAGGCATTTGTCATTTGAGGAGATCTTTGCCTTCTTCCGCGACATCACTTCGGGGCTAAATTATCTGCATCGTAGTGGCTACGTGCACAGGGATCTGAAGCCTAGCAATTGCTTGTTGCATAAGACTGGAGATCATATTCGAGTGCTTGTTAGTGATTTTGGAGAGATGCAGGATGTCAACAATTCACGCAAGTCTACTGGTAATACAGGTAAGAACTTCTCAATCATCTCTTTGTACCTCTATACTCGACGGCCACAAGATACTCCACATGACAGAGTCCTCTTTACTGACGACAACTACAGGAACAATCTCCTTCTGCGCCCCCGAACTACTCAAGCCAAGCCCCTCCGGCCCGCTTGGCCAATTCACAGCCAAATCCGACGTCTTCTCCCTCGGGTTGATCGTGCACCTCATGTGCTTCGGCCGCCTCCCTTACAACAACGCTGACGTCCTCACCGAAGAGAACGACGACATCGACAAACTCCGCGCCGAAATATCAGCCTGGCCCGGTCTGGGCGCAGACAAGCGCGATCGACTGGACTTGCCGGACAAGCTGTATCGCTTTCTCGGCATCCTGCTGTCTTCAAATCCGGATGATCGCCCAGGTACGGATGACATTTTGCAGAGTATACGGGCGGGAACGCCATTGCATGAGATGCCAACGTCCCCGACTATAGAGAAGAAGGAGACGGCACGGCCGTGGAGCCTGCCTAGTGTATCGACGTCTGTCGAGGCGACTGGGAGACCGGCAGCAGCAGAAATGCGACGCCGTCCTTCTGCCCTGGTAACACGCCAATCCACGGACAGAGCGCTCATGACACTATCCGCACGCACCCCGACGATCACGACGCCACTGATCGAAGTGCCGCCCAGTTCGAGGCGCCCATCTTACACGGCTCCGCCTCGCCTCCTTCCTGCACCTCCACCGGCGCCTCAATCCTACTGGGCACGTACATCTCACCTTTTAATGCATAGCAAAGCTCCCTGGCCATTACGTGCCGCGCTACTTAGCTACAAAATATGGATGTGCTTAGCGTGTTGCGCGCCAAAGGCCGTGAAGACGTGGATAGCGGTGCCGTTGGTGATGCTTGCTGTGTGGGACGGCGGTAGCGGCGCTGAGGGCGGGAGGAGCTATGCTGTTGAGATTGGGACGTTATTGGTGCACTTTGTTGTTGTGAAAGTGTGTGAATGGGCGTGGGTGTTGTGTCGGTGAAGTTGGCGTATGGAACAAGGACGACTGTGACGAAGTATAATTCGGTGGACAAACACGCCATGTGGAGGTCACGATCACAGTAAACGTTCAACCAGGTAGTCAACTAGAAGACTCGATATTGAAAACCTCACTTGATGACTTGGAAAGCGTGAAGAGTACCGTAGAGATAATACACATGGGAAGCACTCAAGAATAACCGCTTTTCTGACTAGAGTTATTAGCTGGAAGATATAATATTTCAGAACTTAACTCAAGGCTAAAAATGCTTGAAGAGTGCCGAAGAGACTGGATGTGCTAAGAGCACTATATGCTAATCATATTTATCACCAGATTGTCGATTGAAAGAATTAAAACTCCAGAACTTGACTTTCAATGATGGCGTGAAGAGTGCCGAGGATGCTACAGGTAAGGAAAGCACTATGAAAGTAAAATCGACGACATCTAAGCAGTACCCTCCAGATGAAACAACCTGCCTGAAGAGTGCCCAAGACATTGTGAGATGCTTCCACACGTCTATACAATAGATTATCCAAGCCTGAGCGCCTCGCCGTATATGTCAACACAATCTACACAGTCCTATCTACAGTCCATATATGTCGAATTCCACCTCTTCATACGAGCCACCCACAACTCCCTATACATATCCACAAATACCACACTACCACAACGTCCCCTCCACCTTGATATCCCTACTGCTCAACCCCACCTTAACCCCAAAACTTCCCATCTGCGGCACGACCCAGTTCTGCTTGCGCACACTCCAGTAGCTCAAATCCCTCCTCGTCAGCTCAAACGTAATCGTCTGCCTGTCCCCGGCAATGCCCACGCCATCTCTGCGTCCCTTGTCGTCCGCCCTTCGCAAGCGCGCCTTTGAGGGCGCAGAATACGTGTGCACTTTCTCAAAGGCACGCAGCACCAGCGGCGGGAAGGCGATGTGTTCGCGGGACGAGGCAGGCGCATCGGCCGGGACGTCGCGCTCCAAGGACTCGAAGACGCCGTAGTCTTCGCGCTCAGGCTCGCTGTTGTGGTGCGTCATGGTGGCATCGATGTCTTCGTAGACGTCTTGAGGGAAGGCGATGTATAGCTGGGGTACCGCTTGGCCATCACGCTCACCGGTGTTGACGATCGTCACCTCAACAGTGGCGAGGACGTCGTACAGGGAGGGATTGCCGCCTTCACCGCCACCGGCTTGTGAGAGTTCACGAGGGGTCATGTCTGGGTAGGGGTATTCGCCCTTGGGCACGACGTCCTCGACGGAGGTGATGTAAGGGTAAATGTATTTCTTGAGTTTGCGCCAGCCGGTTGGGAAGAGGAGGTCGCGTGGGTTGGGGAGTTTGGACTGGTATGTTGGTGGGTCAACGGCGTTGACCGGGCGCTTAGCGGGGAGTGCCGCGGGTCGTTTGCCTGAAGAAGGAGTGATCTTGAGGTCTTCGAGGGAGAAGGTGGTATATGAAAGACCGTGTCCGAACGGGTAGCGTGGGGTTAAATTCTGCGAGTCGAACCAGCGA
>Ga0268246_10001152_pt1 | contig 10025 bp, 10 predicted proteins | sample AgamicOrSfe_FD_200242 | JGI IMG/M metagenome (GOLD analysis project Ga0268246, IMG submission 200242) | Agave microbial communities from Guanajuato, Mexico - Or.Sf.e (v2) (version 2) | ecosystem: Host-associated > Plants > Phyllosphere > Phylloplane/Leaf | place: Guanajuato, Mexico | collected...
AGAATCATTCCGTTTCACACATGTCATTTTGAGTTTGCCAAAAGGAGAGGAAGTCGTCAGCCTGTACGAAATTGTTCAAAAGCTGCCATCGCCGATACCGTCTGTTGTCGTCGTCACAGATACCACGCAACGCAAAGATCTCATCGCCCGCAACACGCAGTTCGACTTTGAAAAGCTCAACAAAGAACGACGTCTTCGATTTGTGCAAAAGCCCGTCAAGCCGTCCAGACTTGCTCCTATCTTCGACCCCGAAAAGTCAAGAGAGTTGAGCACTGACCAGAACCAGACTAGCGCGCAGCAGATTGCACTGAGTCAGAAGAGAGTCTTTGATGAGATGACGAGACGATTGGGGAACAAGGACATCAAAGTCCTGCTGGTGGAGGACAACAGGATCAATCAGATGGTCATGCTTAAGCTTTTGAAACGCGTCTCTGTTGCTGTCGAGACGTGCTTTGATGGTGTGCAGGCGACGGATAAAGTGCTCGGCAAACCAGCTGGGTACTTTTCAATCATCTTGGTACGTGTTATTGCTTTTGCACTTTAATTCTTCCTTCCCATCTCAACACTCACTAACACCCTATTCCTCCACAGCTCGATCTCATGATGCCCAACAAAGACGGCTACCAGACATGCCGGGACATTCGTGCCTGGGAGCGCAAGAACAACCACCCACCCATCCCCATCGTCGCCCTCAGTGCCAACGTCCTCGACGACGTCTGGCAGAAGTGCGGCGAGGCTGGCTTTAATTCGTATCTCACCAAGCCGGTTGAGTTCAAGGAGCTGAGCGATGTCATGACGCAGTATCTAGACCCGAAGGACCCAGCGACGCCGATGGAGTATATGCAGTATGAAAGGAGAGAAAGTGCAGGTGGGAAGCGTTGAAAGAAAGGGGCAGTCATGGGTGGAATGGCGAGGAGAGCGGAAGACGTACAGGAGGAGACGAACAAACAAAATTGGAACAAATTGCATAGCGTGGGGGCGGGTGAGGAACGGGCCGGCACAGGACGGGACACAGTACACACGAAGCTGCACTTACCTTACGCTCATGACTTTATATTTATATTGCATATAGCGCTGGTCTTGCGCTATTACATATGGTGACCTCGACACTCGGCGGAGGGGCGTTGGATCGGTGGGAGTGGAGAGGTGAACTGGTGGTGTGATGAATTGATGGGCCAGCACTGTCGTTGTCATTATGAGATGACTTGTATTATATCCAAGCAACATAACAGCGTATCGATTCTGTATTCCTAGATGTGTATCTGCAGCAAGGAAAGCAGTGTCATAAACCACTTGTCCAGCGTCGAAACATGTACACACTGCAATGGCGCGTGTCAGCACTAGAGCTACTGCTCACAGCTACGTAGAGAAAGCATGGCGTTCGCTTGCTCGCTCGCTCGCAGGCAAGGCTGGAGAGGCACGAACCAGACAATCGGATACGGTAGAGTCTGACAGGTGACCGCCACGACAACTCTACCTCTTCTCGCTCCAACGCGAAGCATCCCATCGTGGACGAAACACGCTCCATAGTCATTCTAGTCGTTATAGTTTGATAAAACAGGAAATCAAACACATTCGACCACAGGAGAATGAAAACAGGCCATCCCGTCCGCTCTGGCGTACTTAAGCATTCTACCGGCTGCGTAGTAGTTGGGCGGGTGACCACCAGCGAATTTCAGCTGTTGTATGTCGACAATTCCTTTTGCCATTTTTGCTAAACTTTTGGCATCTTTCTCGCACGAGGCTTGCTAAGTACGGTACTGTGGATGGGAAACTTCGCCTGTTTCGGTATTTTGGCCTGTCGTAATCACGGTGGCGGCACGGCGCTGTCGAGGAGTATGGTGATGGAGGAGGTTGGTACTTGCACTTGGGTCGTGGATCGATAAGCTTCGCGGAGTAGTGCCAGGAAGGAAGCTTTTTGCACTATTTATGGTGATCCTGTTGATACACGAATTTCTCGTTACTGTACGGGTATCAGAAAGTGCATGGACGAATTGAGGAGTGTGCCATCGATCAACGTGGATTTCCGTCGCCAATGCAACTATTGGTATCCGATATTTCCAAGAATCTATTGTCTACTACTCGCCCACCTCTACAACCATCCCGCTCGCCGCCTCCGCCCTGACTTCTCCCCCCATGTCTCGTCGAACATCGACCTCCACCCCTCTGATTTCCACCTTGTCACTATACTCTCTAATCCGGCTCACGACCTCCTCCTCAATTCCATCGCCCCTTCCCCCTGCCACCCGCAAGATGAGGTCGTTCAGGCTGCTCCGCCCAAGTATATCGACATGATCCCCTGTATTCGGCCCACCCCTAGGACTGAACCGATCCGGCTCATGCGCCATCTCCACCACCGTGATGCGCGCCGCAGCGGGGTTATACCGCTTCAGCCGCCAGCCGCGATTGCACATGTATCCGCTACTCAGCAGGGAGACGGTGCCGTCGCCCTCACCCAGGACGACGCCGTGGTCGATGTTCATGCCGCCGACTTCGTCTGGGGGTGGCGAGTAGGCAGTATCGATTGTGACGTTTGTCTTCGTCAGGACGTCCGTGTCTTCGCGATAGAAGTACGCGCGCTCAGTGGGTTTTCCAACGCCGTAGAAACAGTAGATTTTGAGGTTGGGCGCCATTGGTAATCGTGTTTCCAGCGGGTTGATCCATTTGTGCGGGAGGTGCTGGTTTGCTTCGACTTCGGCCTCCGTGTGTGCAACGCCGTGGGAATAGTTGGTTTGGACGGCGGCGGCGTACCAGGTGTCGGTGTTGGCGTAGAGGTAGGGGAGGGATGCGCCTGCAGTAAGATTCTGCACGTGTCCGCTGGAATTGGCGTTGGGAGGGGAGCGGAAGGTGATGAAATTGCCGTAGCTGACTGCTTGGCCAGGAAGATCGTCAGGCGCGGAGGTGGCGTTTCCCCAAACGGCGTCGCCGCCGATGGGAAGCATGGAGGAGATACCGAACATTGCGCGGAAGATCTCTGCGCGTTCGTGGCGGGAGAGGAATTTCTCCAGGCCGTAGACGGCGAAGGCGTTGAGTTGGGCAGTGTCTTTCATTTCGCCGCTGAGGACTGCAGGCATGTCTTTGAGAGCGCCGAGCATGCAGCCGGAGATGTTGATCCAGCTGTCAATGTGGTCGTCAACCCAGGAGGGACCACCGTTGCCAAAGCCAGGACCTTCTGCTTCTACCCAGTGGAAGAAGTAGTAGAGGACCTGCGACCCCATGCTGTGGGATAGGAGGACGACCTTCTTGCCTTTAATACGGCCAGATGTCTCAATATGTGTCTTGAGGCGACTGAAGTATTGGTCGCGTACTTCGAGGTTGCCGTAAGACAGCCGCCAGTCATATGCAGCCACGAATGCATTGCTTGGGTCATAGCCAATCGTGGCAAGATTCTCAAGTATTTTGTTCCAGATCCAGTAGCCAGTAATGAAGAAATCTGCTGCATCGAAGCCTTGTGATGCGCGGACCTTGTAGCCCGGCTGATCCAGGCCAGTCTTGGGATCGAGCATGATGTGCTTCTTCCATGATGCCTTGTCGAGAACCAATGCCTTCATCATACTCCAACTGCCCCATAATCTCTGTCTGAAGTACTTTCTCGATTCCGGTCCTGTGCCCCAGCTCTCAAGTCCAGTCGAGATAACGCCGGGTATCATGATGACAGGATGTGTTGCCTCGATTCCTTCTGCTTGTACGGCCAGCCCGACGGCGAACGAGTCGTATGACACCGTGTCTCTTTCCTTTTTCTGTCAAAGCGGACAAAGTCATGTAAGCGGCCTTCTTGACATCAGTGTGGTTCAAGACGGGAGAGTCCAGTGCACTCCATACCTGTAATTCATGCGCGTCCTTGATCAACCCAGCCGGCAGCACATCAATGATGCTGTCCAGATTCATATGTTGCAATTGGCTCAGGTCAAACACATCTGTTTCATTCGCGGCGAAGAAGCCTGCCAGTAATAGACCAAAAATGCCGCCAAGACCGAAGATGTATCGTTTCTTGATGCCCTTCCCATGCTTTGACCGCGTTTTGAGCTTGTCTGCTGTGTCGTTGACATAGCTGTTTAGACTCTCTAGCTTTGCGAGAGGCACGCTGACTAGGTCCGCCTCTTCATTGCTGCCGTCGACGTCGTTACTAGCTGTGCTCGCTCGTATTGCTGGCGCCGGGCTGGGTGCTCGAGTACTACCAGGCGAGGAGTCATCGTCGCCAGGCCCAAATCTGCGGCGCCTGAGGCCGGACATGCTACAGGTATTCGATGATGGCAGGTATCGCAGAGCTGATAGCAGACTGAAGAAATAGATAACAAGCTCGATGTGTTGGTATCTCGGGGCATCGATGTCGCGAAGCACGTGACAATAGAGCATTGGACATCTTCGAAACAATCCTGAGACCACGTCTGAAACACAACATATTACCATGAGTAGCTTCGATGGTGGTACTGTAGCTCAGAGCTCCTTGCCGCCAAGTAACCCAGCCGTCGCCGCAGTCGCGGACGGCCATATCTCCTCTTCCATAGATGTCCCACTGATCACCACTACCACCTCCTTACCCTCTACCACCCTCACGTCCGGCGCCGACCACTTCCCCCTCTCCTCCAGCGTGACCATACAGCCCTACAATCCCTCCCTCGAGCCCGTCTATCTTCCCGCGATCCAACGACTCATCTCCGGCGACCTCTCCGAACCCTACAGCATTTACTGCTACCGCTACTTCCTACATCAATGGCCCTCGCTCTGCTTTCTCGCTTTCTCCAGCTCCGACTCCACCACACTTATCGGTGCCGTAGTCTCCAAGCTGGAGCAGCATCGCGGCGGACCCATACGGGGCTATATTGGAATGCTCGCTGTTGCGTCCACGCATCGTGGAAAGGGCATTGCGACGAAATTGGTAGCGCTGAGTATTGATGCTATGATTGAGGCCGGGGCGGACGAGATTGCGCTGGAGACGGAGGTATCGAATACGGCTAGCTTGAAGCTGTATGAGAGACTTGGGTTTTTGAGGAGTAAAAGACTTTACAGGTATTACTTGAATGGGAGTTCTGCGTTTCGACTGGTGCTGTACGTCAAAGAAGGCACGTCGAAGATACCGACGGTGGGAGCACCACACCCGCCTTTCATGGAGGACTTCCCAGAAGATGAAGCTATGTACACATGAATTTTCGGACCCGAAACGAAGGGAACCGCCCTATAAACATACAAGAAGGTGCTGGAACTATGAAACTCGTCACTTCATCATGGATATCGTCGACAAGGATCTCGCCATCACGCCTTTTGGACAATAGTAAACCCAGCGCTGAGCGTCTTCTGGATCTCCTCATCCTTGTGCTGCAGCAATGACAGAGCATAGGCGACATCGTTCCACTGCCGCTCGTCCTCACATCGCGTCAGCCTTGCGGCCAACTTCTGCGACAGCTGCTTAGCATGTTTGTCCTGCTGAAGCGTTAGCGAATATCATGGCAACAAGGCAACTTTGAGTGAAAATGAAAGACTGACCTTCTCGATGAACGAAGAAAGGAATTTCAAGATCTTCTTGAACGACTCCTCCTCCAGCTTGTCGTCAGCGCTGAGCGTGGAGAACATGTCGACAAACTGGTTGTAGACAGCATTATCCTTCGTGGCAAGCTCTGTGAAGAACATCCTGGAAAGATCGGCTATCCGCTTGTCATCGTCTTCGAGGCATTTCGCCATCTCACCAAGCTGACCCTTGACCTTGACTTGTCCTGCCAGGATGAGGAAGGTCAGCGTCATCAGACATGTCCGCTTTACGGAGACGTCGGGGTCGTTCAATCTGCGGTACAGGAAGTCTGTATTCTCATCAATGAGATGGTTGAAGCAGACGGCCATATCCCCGAGCGCAATTACAACGTTGCTTCTGGTTATGGCATCATTCGAGCGCTCAAGGATCGTGATCAGTAGTGGCAAGTTCGTCTCGCAGTACTCTGAGGAGACACACATCAGCTTCGCCATACAGATAGTGGCGATCGCCTGGAGGTTCGGATCATTGTAAGCTGTGTTATTGGAACACATTTCCGTCACTAGTGGCCCGAAATTTGCGAGTAAAGATGTCTTGCCGTAGAGAATTTCTCTCTCGCGAATATGCTGGATCGCCTCAGTGAAGTCGTCTTCTGTGGTGCCACCAATGAGGTCAAGCTCATTCTCGTCTTCGCTCTTCTTCTTCGTCGGCGATGCGGTCGAAGCGGATTTCGATTTCTCTTTCTCGGCTTTCCGACGCTTGAAGTCGAGCTCGCACAGCTCGAGATGCACGATCTGCTTGATAGCAACATGGCCAACCACGAAGAGCAGTTGAGCTAGTGCCATCGCAGGCTTTTGTGTGCTAATCGGCTCGGTCGACTCTTCTTCGGCAGGAGCATCGTCCGCATCGTCCATCATCTCGGTGTCGCCATCGGCGTCTTGAACTGACTGTTTCCTGCGTTGAAATATCTGCTTCGTCTTCTTGCGAAGGATCTCGGAGCAGATGATGTCCGGATGCTTAGACAAGGTGTAGATAGCACCAATAGCTTGCTCGGCAACACCGTACCACTCTTTGCTGTTAGATTCCATTTCCACCATGGCTCCCAATTTGAGGATGACAGCATGATCATTTGCGAGTCTAGCTGGCGCCACTGCAGCCTTGGCTTTCCTGCCACTTGGCTTGATGCGTGCGAGAGCAATGCAAGTATGCTTTGCAAGGCCAAGATCAGCACGGCCGCGGCTGCCAAGTCCAATTCTCAACATGGTCTCCATCTCTTTTACCACAATCTGGGCGTCTGCCAAGGCAAGCATACTGAGCACGACAATGGCACCTCTTCGCTGAGTCTTGGAGATCTCTTTTCGTTGTACACCATATATCTGCCACAACTTGGTGACAACTACCTCAGAGATCATGCGGCCTGTCATCATCGTACTGAGGAGTTGTTCCAATGAGGTCAGCTCTGCCAGTGTTGCGCCGAATGTCAGACTGATCATGTTGCGGGCAACATAGTTTGCTGCATCATTCTCGCTGAAAGTGTCTGGAGCATCGAAGAATATCCCTTTGTAGCAATCAATGAGATGAGTCTGAACTCCCTTGCCTTCATCGCTGTTGCCTTTCGTCCAGATCAAGTGTAACATCTTCCTGATACCTTTCTTGGCTATCTCAATCTTATAAGCATCAGCAACAACCAAGAAGTCCATTGACTCTACGACTTCATTTTTGTTCTTCGACATCAAGAGTTGGCAGACAAGTTCTGTAGCTTCGTGTAGCACCTCAATGAAGCGCAGAGCTTCAACATAGTACCTCTTCGTAAGTTGTAGCTTGTTCATCGCTTCTGACGTTGCAGCTTCCTCGGCAGCTTTCTGTAGTGCTGCAGCTTTCTGGTCATCAGTCATTGGTTCCGGCTCCTGGTCATTCTCGACTTGCGTTGCGCCATCCAGGAGTGACTCGTCCACTTGTGTCTCAGTAGCTCGCTTCTCTGCAAGACCTGGCGTGCCAGGCGGTGGCTTCAGCGAGTCGAGCTCAAGTTCTACAGCTTCTAATCGTGCATTCCATTCCGTGTAGCTGAGCAGGCCACCATGTAGAATTGAGAATGGATGTGTCGATATAAGCTTGCCCAACAGTTTCACAGCATTTCGTCGCACGTTACTGCTTTTGTCCTCGAGACTCCTCGTTGCAAGTTCTGTAGCTGTTTGACGTCGTTTCGGGAACTTGGTCTCAAGGTCGCAGAGCTTGACGTAAACCTGCAAGACACGACATCTGCAGTATGGGTTGACGTCCAAGAATCTCTCCTCGAGAAGCTCGAAGAAAGCATTGATTTGTGCTTTGTGATTATCAGCCTGTTCGCCAGGCTCCTGCTTGCTGAGCATGGTGATCAAATTGCCACAGACGTCAATGATGGAGCAACGTAGGGTATACGACTATGACTTGTCAGTCCAGAAAGTACTGCTTTCACGAAGGGGCTTTGACCTACTTCGCTGTCCAAGAACTTTGCCAACATGGTCATCTGCTTGATCACGAGGCGTGGTACCAATTCGGAGAGCTTGGAGATGAACGAGGACACTGATTTCGGTCCGCGAAGATCGTTACTATTGAACTCTTTGCCACTCAACTCCCTAGCGAATTATCAGTATCTTCCTGGAAGAAGCGGAGACATGGTTGCATACCTCAAAATCTCCTCGGACAGCTGCGGATAGTCATATTGATCAGAGAGGATCTGTAGGAACTCCGCCATAGGCTCAGAAAGATGTTCAAAGTAGGCCAGACTTTGCACGATGGATGTTTGTGCGCCTGGTTGCGGTCAATTTCACTCCGAGTCGTAATGAGTTCCCAGGCAGCATACCGTAAGCATGACCATGATGCTTCACAGCAATACAAAGTACCTTGAATGCATGCATCCGCATTGCTGTGCTCTTGACCCTTCCTTCGCTCTCCAGTACCAGATAGACTGCTCGCGTGAACAGGTTGACAAATGTGTCTCTGTCTGATGTCGTGGTGAAAACGCGCACTAGTCGCAACTTCAGGACCTTGCTCATCACATCTAGAGCATTCTGGACAGCGGCAGCAGAGTCCCAACCATCTTTACTCGCACTCTTCGCTTTTGCTCCTTTTCCTCCCTTTCCACGGGCTGCAGTCGTAGAAGCGGGTTTCTCCGCAGCCTTTGTCTCAATCGTGGCTATCGTCCACTGTAGAAGGAAAGCATACACTTCGAGTATCTGTTTGTGATGTTGTAGCGCATCCCCCTCCTCGACCTCGAGGTCATTGTTGACCGCTTCCGCTTCTGCTGAAAGACCTGAGATGACAAGGTCGAGTACCTGACCGAGTGCATGTGCTGGAAGAGCGGGAGCAGACCTAGAACAAGAGGCTCATGATCAGCCTCGTGAACATGTTGCGCCTTGCAGAAGTGGAAATGAAGACAAACTTGAGGAGACATTGTATCGTGTCTAAGTGCGCAATCTGGGCAATGCCTTCCGGAGATTCCGCGACCGCGTCGACGATCGGGTTGAGTACACTCTTGATCAGGGCGTTCGTGAAGCTGTCCGGGTCATTGTCGCATTCAGCAAGGGCTGGATCCGCTTCTGGAGTTGGGATTGTCGCAGGATCGCTAAGGTATTGCTTCAAGCTTTCATTAAGGTCGAAATTGATGTCCATCTCGGTGGTGTCGAAGCGCTTGAAGCGCGAGGCCGTACAGTATGTCAGCGTTGTTTGCGATAGGATCAAAGTAAAGAAGAGCGGACGAGGAAGTCGCGTTCAAAGTCAATATATTGCCGGATTGGGCAGCTTGAGATGTAAACATGGGGAAGCTGCTTAATTGCTTGCATAAAGTGACAGCAACCTGCGTCCTGGAACACCACACATTATCATACTCTGGCGGACGCGTCATATGCTGCCTTTGCTCTACTCGACGTGCAACCGACGTTGACCGAGATGACTGACCTGATCGATCACACGGAGAATGGTATACCACGCTGGCCGAATGGCGCGATGTATCAGGAGTCAATGGACGACGAGGATGAGTTTAGGGAAGAGCAAGACGAAAGTATGGATCCAGCAGAAGAGAGTGGATGCACGGATACCGTCATAGATTCGGACGAAGAAGGGGACGAGGACGAAGAGATTGACGAGCTGGTTCTGGAAGACATGCAGAAGTTCGAGGAAACCTTCAAAGGAATCACACAACGTTACAAGATCTTGAATCGTATTGGAGAAGGTACGTGCTGAATAGAATTGAGAGGCCCAGCAGTACTGATGAGGCGGTTTAGGGACGTTCTCGACAGTATATAAAGCAGAAGATCTTCTCTATGACCGATATAACAATGACTGGGATGTCGAAGCGAGATTCGAATCTGAAAAGAGAAGGGAGCAACGGAAACCTCACTATGTCGCGATCAAGAAGATCTATGTCACGAGTAGCCCGGTCAGAATCATGAACGAGCTAGACCTACTGCATGACCTTCGGGGATGTGATTATATTTGTCCACTCATTACAGCTTTTCGACATCAGGATCAAGTCATTGCAGTGCTTCCATACTACAGACATCTTGACTTCCGAGCATATTTC
>Ga0268246_10001153_pt1 | contig 10011 bp, 13 predicted proteins | sample AgamicOrSfe_FD_200242 | JGI IMG/M metagenome (GOLD analysis project Ga0268246, IMG submission 200242) | Agave microbial communities from Guanajuato, Mexico - Or.Sf.e (v2) (version 2) | ecosystem: Host-associated > Plants > Phyllosphere > Phylloplane/Leaf | place: Guanajuato, Mexico | collected...
GTCGGTGAGGGTGGGAGGGGTGGCGGTGCTCGTGTTGATGATGAGGATGGTGTTAAGGTGGGTTTAGTCGTGGAGGAGGAAGCCTTCGGTGTTATGTTTGTGGAGAGATGCTTCTTCGTCGCTGATATGGCGGAGGGGACAGGCTGTTCGTCCATGAGGTCGCCAAGCTCAGCTAACGTCGGCACGGATGTTGCGCGCGCATCGAGAACACAGATGCGGGTGTCGGGAGGTCCTGGTGCAGATTTGCGGAAATTGGGTGTTGGGCGGTGGACGTTGAAGTGTGTTGTGAATGTGTTACGTGGTAGTGGTACTGATGTTGATGGCGCATCAGGTATTGATGAGCTAACTTTTGGTGAGGATCCTGGTGTGGCAGGGGGTGAGGTAGTGGAGAGGTGAGGCTGCCATGAGGGAATGATGTGTAGAAGGCGGAAGATGTCGTTGTAACTTCGGTATAGACTGGGAGGTACCAGCGGTCCTTGTTTGCGGTTTATTGTGTCTGTATCATTATTGCTGAAGCATAAGTTGTATAGCCGCGATAACAAGGACGAATCTGACTTCTCGTCCGCGCGTATGCAAGCATACTTGTCGTTTTCGGTCGTGCTTTTAGGTGTTGGTGGTTCTGTTCGCCCATCCCACCCTTCTGCTCGCAGCACCACAAAGCCTGATCGCTTCAAGCCTGCATAGACCAGGTATCTTTCCAAGGTAAGGAATCCACCTCTCTCACTCTCTTCGCCTAGGAATGCAGCATATGCGCCTTGTAAGCTCATTGAGATGAGGTCAAGTTCTTCATCCACATTATCTTCGGTTTGTTCTTGTGTTTCTTCCTGGTCTATGTCGTCAGGCTCAGCGTCCTTCTGGTTTTGCTGGTCTCTTGCATGCTGATCAAGCTGCTCCTCGTCCTCATCCTCCTTGCCCCACCTTATATCCAATCTTCCAGTCTCAAGTGCCCATAATGCCTCCTCCGGCCACAGCAACATCGATCCTCCCCTCTCCGGTCTTCCCATCGTCTTGAACACCGTTCCCCGCGGCCTCTTTACCCTTGTCATTCCCGTCCGCATATCATACACACCAACCACATGACCTCTCGGCGCATGCACTCTTGTATGCGACAGGGCATCATGCATAGCCTGCCTCGACGCATCGAGTTGCGAGGCTTGCAGGTTCGTGGGGTGTGGCTCGAAGTCTTTTATACCGCGTCTGGGGAGGGAGCTTCCGGATTCGCTGAGAAGAGAGCTGGTGGTTGTGAGGGAGGAAAGAAAGCGGTAGTCTGGCGCGGATTCATCGGGGTCGGAGTCGGAGGCTGCGTCTGCTTGAGGGCTGGGCTGGCCGTGACCTGGACGGATGCCATCTTCGGAGATGTCTGCCATAGTGAGTATAGGTCTTGCGACTTTTGCAAAACCAGCAGTCGACGAGAAGTTTGAAATTCTGAAACTCGGCAGAACCCAGGGCTTGGCGTGCCTTACTCATCTCAAGCACGAGTTCACTTCTCAACTTCTTCCTCGACACTTCATCACGCTCTCACCGAATTTCTAACAATATCATCTTCACTGCTCCGCTGCTGCTTCGCTGCCTCATCGTTGCACCTTCTTTCTTCTTTTACTTCATTTATCTTCCTTCATTCGTTTCATTTTACACCACTAACAAGTTCTAATCAGCAGCTTTCATAAGGTTACTGAATCATCGCGAGTACATCGCATCTATCAGGTCTCAGGCAGTAGAAGCTTCATCTACAGCACACACGCGATCGCTACTTGGTTCGCACCATGCCAAGGGCTAAGAAAATGAACAACGATCACAACACTATGTTCGATCAAACCATGCAGTACCCAGGAGAGGCAATTGCGTTATCGAGATATCGCCAACAGCTTCAACAACAGGCTCATAACTTGACTCTTGGTAATGATGTCAAAGTTGCCAACGCTATGGATGGAGACTATGTCGCACCAGAACCAGCTCTACTATCGCGAGATCAGCGTATTGAGCGCATGAGACAAGTGATAGAGGATCACAAGCTTGGTGACAACAGACTCTCTCAGACAGAGACTAGTGCCATGCTTCTCGAAAATGATGTCAATATTCATGACGCTGAGGTCGATGACCACATCATCAACACTGCTCCCAAATCGCGACGTGCACGTAATCGTGAACGACGCAAGGATCCTCACCACTTGGAACGGGTGGCAGCCTGGAAAGCGAGGAAGTCTTCGGACGATCATACAGATCGTATGACTGGGGTGCAAAGTTCCGGCGTGAAAGGTCTTGTCAAGGAAGCTGAAGATATAACCAAAGCCGCTCGACATGAAAGGAAAAAGGAGAGGCGAGCGAGGATGCAGGCAATGAATGCCTCCACGATCGGACCAAGTTACCAGGATACTCAACAACAGCAGGACGAGTCAGCTCCGAATGCACAGAGTATCGATGCCACCAAGCAAACGATTGCGCTGGGGGCTGCCACTGAGGCCGACAACCGTCCAATGTCACAGGCTATGGACACTGATATGGATGTGGAAGTTCCAGAAAACATGCAGCAACTTTCAGTCATGCCGGCTCTCGACACACACAACATGCATTCAGATCGTGACAATCTACAGCAAGACATGGATGGACTCAAGCCGGGCAAAGCAAACACCACAAAGAAAACCAAATGTGACCCGCGAATCTTGCTAGAACATCAAGCCATGACAATCCTCAGCCGCGTGCAAAACAACGTGGCCAAATCCGTCGCCAACGGACTCTCCGCCGAGGATGCACAACGGGAAGCTGTCGAAGATGAGTACAAGCGTCTCGACAAGATAGACAGCAGGAGACAGAAAAAGTCTGCAAAGATTGAAGATCCAAAACAGCGCCGAGCTAAGCAAGGCAAGAACTCTCATTCCCGCAAACATGCAGAAAAGGCATTGAGAATGATTCTGGAGCCCGGCTACCTCACGCCCGAGGAGGCTGCTGCATTCCGTCAACGTGTGGAAGAGAAGGTGCTGAAGACGAATGCAAGACATATCAAGAGAGCGCAGGACAAGTTGAGCGGGACTAGAGAACCTGGCGTCCATACGAGCACGACACAGCACTACTCAGCTTCCATTGCAGTTCTGCAGCGCAATCTGGAGAACCTGAAGAACACGTTCGGCACGCAGAGTGACCAGTATCTCAACTTCAGATTCATGGTGGAAGAGACTATCAAGGAGCTCGAGGCCAAACTGACCTTGGGATCAACTGTACCTCAGGCAGGTTCCCGGCCGACACAAATGGACTTTGAGCAGCAGCAGTCATACCTGCTACCACAAGGCGAACAAGCACTTCCCCTCAACCACGACGATGACGACTCAAGTGATGATGACGATAATGACGATTACGACAACGACGACGACAACGATAATGGCGGAGTCGGGCTGAACATGAGCGCAGGCAATGTCTCAGGAAGCAGCGGTTATGGCACCAGCACAATTTCCACGGCGCAATCTCGCACAGAGGACGAGAACCACCTCCAAGCACTGCGAGCTCTGCTCAGTGAGATTTCGCTGCAGACTTAGAGGGTTGCTGATGCTGTGGTATACTGTTCTGGAAGCGCTTGTGCAGTGGAACAATGGAGACGGACGGAGCTGGACTTGCTGGACTGGGCCTGAGATGATCAAGCTGGTCTTGTGACATTGAGGGCATGATCAGCGATCAGGGATCATGAGCATTTGAGAAACATGGAGCTCAAGGGCATGGGCATAGGGGTACGACACAGAAGCATGGGTATAGGAGCATGGCGCAGGAGCGTCACGATGTATGCTCAAGTTCTGCTGGTATGATATTGACGTTGTGATGAACAGGCAGGTGTTGTCAGCCTACTGCCTACTGTGCATAGAAATAGATAGATACCCAACCACGACTAGAACGAGTAATAGCATGAAATTCATCTTTGACTCTTACGTGCCTCGTAATCCTGAGCTAGCCCAGCCTATTTGACTAACGCCTCCTCACCATACCTTCCTCTCATAACCATATGCATAAGCATATCCGTAGCCATATCCATACCCAACATTCACACTACTCCTAACACCATTCCCATTCCCATTCCCATTCCCATTCCCATGCCCATTCCCATTCCCATGCCCATTCCCATTTCCAGACCAACTGCCACTGATCTTGCGTCTATGGCTGCCTCTCCGCATTCCAGCAACATTGCCACCGCCACCACCCGCGCGGGCACCACGCTCCCCTCTTCCATCACTTCCTTCTACCGTCCCACCAGTAATACCATCCAACCTCATCTGCGCCGTCCGATCCCGCTGTCGAGCCAGCGCTGTACTCCAAAAATGAGGGAGGAGGGGTGATGTGTATGAATCTGTCATGAGGAGATAGGTCAATGATCAAGTTCAGCTACACAGTCCGCACTAGGTCTCACGACGAACGGATGCAAGGGATGAAGGACGTACGAGCATGATCGGCAGCAAAGTATACGCCGTCGCCTCCACGGCGCGCAGCTATCATGCGAACAGCGGCGGCGAGAAGGGCGGTGCCGATGCCGATGTTGCGATGGGATGGGGATACCTGAGAAGAGGGAGCGGGTGTTAGCATTACTGAACGTACTCCACGTATAGACTCTGACTCGAGCCGACGAGGTCAGTGTATATGGAATGGAGGACTCACAGCCCATCCACGTATCCAGGCCTGGCCACCGCGGTTGTGACCTTTACGGTTGAGTTTGCTGGGGGAAGCGACGTGCCGCAGGATCAGTACGCCTATGATAGTCTCAGGATTCTGCTCGTGCTCAGGCTCGTCCGGATTGAGGTCGACTGGTATTGTCTCGAGATCATACTGTAGGTTGTTAATGTCAAGAATGGTCTGGTTTGACTTCGTGCCAGCCTTCCCCTTTGTACGGCTGGCTGCTGCAGAAAGAAAATGCGATAACCAGTGCATACGTTTGTTACCAGTATCTGCTGTTGAATCATCATCATTTTCCGGGCGTACTTTCACAATAAGCACCTCATCCCCACCCAGCCAGTCGCTCTCCCTCACCACCCGGGCATGTCTCGCATAACCCCAACCCGCAATAATTCGGAAGAAAGTACCCCATGCCAGCCATAGCATGATGATCGCTAGAAACACTATTGGTGCGTCGTCCCAGGAGCGTCGGTAGCAGCAGACTTTCGCCAGTAGCAGGGTGGTGAGGAGGAGACAGATGACGTTGAGGGGGTGGGTGAGGAGAGTGCGAGTAGTGGTTCGGCACTGCTCGAGGATGGAGGCGGACAGGAGGTTAAGGGCGAAGGCGCGGTTGGTGGGAGTATGTGCGAGAGTGATGCGGTAGGATTGGAGACTTGGAAGCTGTGGACGGGGTTGGTCCATTTCGAGGTCGGAGTCGGAGATGGAGCTGCTTGGTGAGAGGGTGGAGATGGAAGTGGTTGTTGAGGAGGAAGAGTATTTTCTTCTGCTCTGGAGCCGGGTCTGAATGGATGGAGGGAGAGAAAAGTCGTCAAGATTCGTGGATTTGTGGCCTGACCGGAGGAGTGGCAGCGTGGTTGGCATGGTCCCCTGCGGACGGAAAGTCGTCCATGGTTTTGGCCACAGCACAGGTGATGATATTGGTGACGACTCGGTATCAGATAGAGAGGGGTTGAGATTGGTTCTCAATGATTCGAAGAAAGCTTCATTCTTGTCAGCACGTTACGGTACTTGCTTGAACATGAGTAGAGGAGATTAGATTGGAGAGGATGGATAAGGCATGTTAAGCATAAAGAGCAAGATGCAATGAGATGCTAGGAACAAAGGTATACCTGCTCCAAGCTTTAGACCAGGCAGTCTATCACTGGCGAACATATATATGACATTGCTATCGGAGGGAGACCGCTGATGCCAAGACTCGAGGGAGGGCATGGTCGACACTGACATGGATGCTCAGCAGTCACTGCTGAGGCATGACATGATCAGGATAGCTTGCAAAAGATCACAACGTAAAGGTACGGGGGTCATGCGTGGACTGGAGTCACAACAACTCGAGATCACGATGGATAGAGTGTATCCAAGGGAGCCCAGATATACCAAAATGAAGTGTAGTCAGGCACGAGATAGAGGAAAGATAGCGGGGGAGCATAGCAATCAAAGGTGCGAGACATCACAGTAGACAGCTCATAATCAGGCCACGATGACGCGGTCAAGGGAGAAGGGACAATGGTATTGGATGTCAATGACAGATACGAAACATGTCGTGCATGAAGTAGCAGAGGTGAGTCGAGCTGTGAACCTGGGAGTTGGGTTGCAGAAGATAAGAGATCGAGCCTCATGATTCGGCTGTGAGTGCTGTCGGTAGTGGTGGAAAGTGCAGATCGTGGTAACGGCTACCACTCCGTCGCTCTTCCTTTTAGTACTCAGCCTTAAGTACTGCTTCACACTTCCTCGCTTACTTCATTGTCTTCAGTTGGAATTGAGATGCATATTAATGTGTCTATCTCGTGGCTCACTTCTCTCGTACCACAGCATGACAGCCTCCCACTCTCTTCGTACAGCTTGTATACCTACCTCCATCATACCCTCCTACTTCTTCGTTTCCTGTACAGGTGCCGGCGCCTCCAAGGTATGCTTGTGATTATCCGCCCTCTCGATACTGCCCGCCCCAAATTGTCGACAGAAGACACTACCCTTGACCCACTTATCACTCAGAATCTCCTCCAACGTCGCCCTCCTACTGGGATCTATCTCCAACATCCTGCCCACAATGAATCTCGTCTCTCGCGGCAACAGCCGTAACAGACGCCAGGGCCCCTTGAGAACCCCAGGCTTCTCACCAGCGACCTGGCCCTCTTGTTGACCTTGATGTGCCTGCTGTTGGTTATTCTTCTTCGCACGGACATCTTCGGCAGTCAAAGACTCATCTCGTGACATGACCTCTTGCTCAAACGACAGGCCGCCGGATGGCCGCCGAAGATGCTCAACACCAGGTGTGCCAGGTGTGGGCGGTGCGACGAAGAGTTTGTAGGATACGTCTGTGAGTCGGGGCATTTTCCAGGGGAATCTGCGTAGGGTCATGCAGCAGAATATGATTGCTAGTGACCATATGTCGACCGCTCGAGGATCATACTTGTTGTTATTGTATACCTCGGGAGCGAGATAAGGGTCAGATCCGACGATGCCTGTCAAATGCTTAGTAGTGACAAAAGTCTACATATACTTCTCGACCTACCAGATGATTTGACAATCTCTTGTTCGAACGGATACCTGAAAACCACAGAACTACCGAAGTCTATAATCTTCATGATACCGTGCTCGTTTATCACGACATTGTCGAGTTTCAGATCTCGATGAGCGAGACCCATGCTGTGTAGATATGCCATTCCGTTCAGAATCTGCATGGTGCAACACGTCACCTCCTCTTTGCTCATCTTTCCAGTCATGACAGTCGCGAAGAGATCATATGGTGCATATTCCATGACTTCGTACCAATTGCCCTTCTCAAAGACAATGTCCATGGTCTCGATAATGTTGCCGTGATGAAGCGTGGATCCGATACAGAATTCAGCTGTGACTTTCTTCGCGTACTCTTTCTCAGTCTCGTATGTATGCCGCGGCCGGAATTGCTTGACAGCAAAAGTAACACCATCGCTCCTCTTCATAAGCCGAACGGATCCTCCTGCACCCTGACCTAATGCTTTGCCAAACTTTCCATACTTGTTCTGCAGACCGTGGTCATCCGCAAATGGAATAGCAGTACTGCTGGCATGCCGTGGAGCACTTAGGGAGCTTGGTGGTGTGCTGGTTCCTGATGCTGTGCTACCTTTGCGGTCATCATGCTTATGACCACCACCAATCTTGAAGAATCGCTTCAAATCCCCCATCGAGCCGCCTTTGTGTTTCTTGGAGCTTTCCATTGCTTCCCCATTATCAATCTTGTTCTTGCCCCCACCACCGAAGAAGCTATGCCGTTTATGCTCCTCGATTTCGGGTCTGGTTGGTAGTGTTGGCATTGCGTGCTCAAAGTCAAATCCTGTGGTTGTGAGGTCGAAGACGAACCGGGGATCCGGGCCCGGTTGTGTTGTTCTGTTTGCGATGGCCGTAATAGGTGGGTCTTTTGATGCAGAGGTTGTCCTCGACATGGACAGATCTCCTGATTTCCTACGCATGTCACCATCGACTGGTGATCGCTGCGGGGTGACGGATGATGCTGAGCCCATCCGGTGATCCCTTGTCGCCAAGTTCGTTGATGATCCATGTGGTGTTGTTAATCGTCCATCTCTTGACTTGCTCGTTGCTGGCGTTAGGGGTTGCTGATGCGGTTGCATCCGCGGGGACGGGTGTCCGGAGTGCTGTCTCGATCCTCCAGGAGACGGAGCCTATCCAGCTCTGTTAGTGACTGAATGAGGCGTGGTGAATTGCTCAAGCTTGGTGCATACCCTGGAAGGTGGTAATGAGACTGGTTCGAACTGGTAATGACCGATGCGGCTTTCTTGAAGACCCGAACGCTGCATGTTGGCTGACAGATTGCGAAGCTGCTGCTCCATTTCCGGTGGTACATTGCCTCTAGACCCCTCTCCTTCGAACTGAGGTGCCGGTGCTATTTCCTCATTACGATCGCTGAAACGTACGGCTCCTGGTCCAGGGTTATAAGTAGATCCCATTGCTATGATTAAGAATGGCGGCAATGAATGGCGTTCTCGACAGACAGGCAAAGAGCAGTTGTGTAAGGAATAATCTTCTTTCAGACGCTGTCAGACACGGTCGTGCCGATGAGCCGCAATGGTGGACTGTCGAGCGATGTACGACTGGGCCAGCTGACTACAAGACTGCCGGACAGGCGCCGCTGAATAGGAGTATGCTAGTGTTGGTGGTTGTTCGTGAATACGATCCTGACTGAAGACCAGATGTGACGATGATTCAAACGATTATGCCTATGCTAGGAGTTTTCGATCACCCCCACCAATTGCGTAGCCTTATTTTTCACAGATCGCGCGCGCGTGTACCTTCGAGACGAGGCAGGTTCAATACAATCCGCGGAGACACCGGCGTATAAGTAAAGCAATTATTACAACAACGAGCGAAGGATTCGGCAGATGAGATAAAATGATGTCGTAGGTAGGAGAAGTTCAGCATTCTCGAAGCTCTACATACAAAGGACCCCTGATTCGGAACACAATCGGAGCAAACACGGCAAGATTTGCTGTACTCAAGCAATTTCTACGGCCACATCCCAACGAAGTATACATGTCTGATGGTGAGGGTCTCAATGTGCTTGGCTTTGCAGTTGAATCACAGTCAGAGCGCATGGATATGCTGGCAATCACATGGTATCGAAGATAAAGATGGCCCTCCCGCATGGTCGCCTCGCTGGGATGAGCCAGGTTGGTCCGTGCTCAAAGATCTCAATCGTCGTCATCCCAAAATAAACTCCAAGGCTTCCATCGTAAACAACAAACAAACCTCTCTCGCTCGTAGTATCCGTTGAGTTGCTCACACCCTACCGGCGCATACACCACTCTACTCTGCAACTACTCTGCAAATCATCATCATCAACCAACATCGTCTTTGATAAACTGCATTTCATCTCCGAATCAGCCGACAACATACTAGATCAGCGCCTTATCGATCAGCAGTAATAGCAAGAGGTCATGAACTGGTTTAGGCAAACGTGAGCATAGCCGTGTGTCGATACCTTGCAAGCTCTAAGAGTCAACAGTGTCGGTCTTGAGGACCCCATATACGGTCCCTCAGCAATACAATCAGTAGCACGACAAACAGAACAGACACCATTCACAGAACTCAAGAAAGAAGACCTCAAATGGTTCGGATCCAGTTCCACAGCCGTCGAAACACAAACCTTCTACTTCAACACCGATGATGGCCACTACGGCCTCGCACAAGTCATCTACAGTAACGTAGGGTACGTCTACCACTCCTCCCTCATCTCCCCACATCCCTTCCTAACCCACCCCAGCGTCAGCAAAACAGTCCAATTCACCTCCAAGCTCTTCTACCCCGACCCCAGCACCCCCTTCCTCTGGACCTCCGACGCCCTCTCCTCCTGGTCCTTCTCCCCCGACC
>Ga0268246_10001155_pt1 | contig 9999 bp, 17 predicted proteins | sample AgamicOrSfe_FD_200242 | JGI IMG/M metagenome (GOLD analysis project Ga0268246, IMG submission 200242) | Agave microbial communities from Guanajuato, Mexico - Or.Sf.e (v2) (version 2) | ecosystem: Host-associated > Plants > Phyllosphere > Phylloplane/Leaf | place: Guanajuato, Mexico | collected...
CAGCACTCTGTAATGGCTATAACAGCAAAGAGAGCGCGATACCATGTGGTGCTGTTCTACGAGAGGCTCTCAAGCATGATTCAGTGTGCGCGCTCATATTATACGACGAACCCACTGAGAATGGCAAATCAAGAGGTCTGAATGGCGTAGATCCAAATGTGCCAGCATCAGGAAGAGGTGTTTTCTGGAAGTTCTTCGAGTGGATTGATAAGAGCGCTTTCGAAGTCACTGCGGACGCCTTCAGTACTTTCAGAGTATGACCTACACTTTTGATGTTGTCGTTACATGATTAATGTGTCCATTAGGAAATCCTCAGCAAGCACAAGAAGCTTGTTGCGCACTATCTGCTTGTTAACTTCGATCGTTTTGTCCAGGTCTACAACCAGGTCCTCATGAACTCCTCATCCTATGTTACGAAACGACAGGCCATCAATCTTCTCTCCGCTCTCTTACTCGAGCGAACGAACTACTCACTGATGACGCGCTACGTTGAGAATGCTGACAATCTCAAACTGTGTATGAACCTACTCAAGGAGGATCGACGAATGGTCAACTACGAAGGCTTCCACATCTTCAAGGTCTTCGTCGCGAATCCTCACAAGTCTCCCGCTGTATTGCGAATATTGATCAACAACCGGGATAAGCTACTGAAGTTTTTGCCTGGCTTTCTAAATGATCGGAAGGATGATGTCCAGTTTGAGGATGAGAAGGCATATTTGATCAAGATGATTCAGGAACTACCTACAGTCGCGCAGGCAGCTGGACAGCAGCAAGGACAAACAGATCTGCAGCAACCACAACAGCAGGCGATTGGTGGACATGGACCAGGTTGAGTGAGTTGCGCCAACGTGGGATGATCCGATATCACCTTGGTCGAGGACTATTCTCGATCGTTGATTGGGAATGTTGAGCTTTGCAAGACTGACCTCATTCAGTGAAGACTACGGAACTGGGCTGTGAGGCTCAGAGGTAATGACTTGATGATTGCATTGGGAAAGGAAACGCATGGACCGGCGTTGCATCGCATGTTGGGAGCGAGGTGCTGGAGCATCGGCACGGTCGATTGAAATCAAGTGGGCATCAAGGTGAAGCTGGCACTGTACAAAGAGGAGTGGTAGAATTCTAGCTAGAACCACCTCAATGCAATGCATGATACCTCTTTCGGAGTTCGCTCCACGTGATTCCAGTACGGCAGAAAAAAAGTCCAAAACAACCTTGCTGTCCAACAACAACGCAGTATATCCTGCGGCGAACATCATGGCCACCACAACAGTGACAAGCGCGCCTGCTGGACCTAATACGCAAGTCAGAATCCAGCTTAGTACCAGGGATTCTGCGCTTGAATTCCCGGAGAAACCTGGTCCTATTCTCGTTTCTACCAGTAAGAGCCTCTTTGTCTTTGTGATTTGCGCCGGCGACTATGTAGCACTGTGAAGCAATGAGACTGTTCGCGCCAGCTGCCGATGTCATTTTCCATGAGAACCAGCGCTCGTCTGCTGTATCTGTTGCTCATATACTAACAACAACCCTTCAGCACTCCGCCGCTACGCCCTCTCCACCCTCTGCAACACTCTCCTCGACTCCCCGACCCCGATCCCCTTCGAATTCCTCATCAACGGCCAATTCCTCCGCACCTCCATCGACGACTTCCTCACCGAAAACGGCATCTCCGCCGAAACAACCCTCAGCGTCGAATACATCCGCGCCCAGCTCCCTCCACAACACCAAGCATCCTTCGAGCACGACGACTGGGTCAGCAGCGTCGACGCCCTCTCACATACATCACCTGCGAGTATTTGGGCGGGAAGTGCGGGCGTGGAGCAAGGAAGCGAGCGAATATTATCAGGCAGTTATGATGGACTGCTACGAGTCTGGGACAATGCGGGAAATATCACAGCTACATCGAGTCCAATCCGCGACCACACCTCCACAACGCAGAAAATCCTCACCACGAAATGGCTCAGCCCCACGACCCTCGTCTCCGCAGGCTGGTCCCGCGCCACGCGTCTCTGGAACTACACCGAATCCACCTCCTCCACAACACCCACCGGCACACTAACACCCACCCTCGACCTCTACGGCCACAAACTCCCCGTCCACTCTCTCGCCGTCCACACCCCCTCCTCACGCATCCTGACCGCCTCCGCCGACTGCACAGCCATGCTCTGGTCTTCCTCCACTTCTCCCGGCGACTCCGCCTCCCACCCCGCGCCCAGCAACCTCCTCCCGACGGCCTTCCCGGGCAGCGCAAAACGCCGCAAATTGTCTGCTTCGGCCTCCGAATCCAAAGAATCAAAAGTCCCAACGCGGGGCCCGATTACAGCATTGGTCGGCCACACCGCCCCCGTACGCTCCGTCCTCTTCCACCCCACAGATCCCACAGTCGCATACACAGCCTCTTCCGACCGCACGCTACGGACGTGGGATCTCGTGACCTCCGCATGCGTCAGCTCTCGCACGCCCGCTTCGCATACACCCTTGGCTTCTCTCTGCGCACTTCCGAGTTTGGGGCTGGTGGCTGTGGGCACGACGACGAGCAGGAGTGTGCTGCTTATAGATCCGCGGGAAGGAGCGAGCGGAGCGAGTGGTGGGAGGGCAGTAGTGATGCGCCTTCGAGGGCATCGGAGCGACGTCGTCACGCTGGCGGCAGATCCGGGGAATAGTTGGGGGCTGGGGAGTGGGAGTCATGATGGTACTGTGCGGGTGTGGGATGTGCGGAATGCCGGGGGCGGAAGCGGTGCAGGCGGTGCCGAGGAGGGGACGGGGGCTGTTGATGAGAAGGTGGGCAGTGCGACGTTCCGCATTCCGAGGAGGGGGAACGCAAAGTGTGATACGGTAGTGGGCGGTGAGGGGTGGAAGGTGTTAGGGATGTGTTGGGATCGGGAGGTGGGCATTGTGAGTGCGGGCGAGGATAAGATGGTGCAGGTGGATAGGAGCGCGGAGGGTGCTAGTGTACAGTAGCGTGGAGGTTCAATATCATGATAGTAGCCGCCGTGGGTGAGGCCGGAGGTGGTGACTTTTCTACTTAGCTGGGCAGCGTACGTAGTACGTACCCTTGCACTAACTCGCCCACGCTCACAAGCACCATGCAAGCACGTACCAGTGCACTCGTATACACACTCTCACACTTTCACGCTCGCTCGCATAGCGCCCGCATCCTCCTCGACCAAGGATAAGATGGTGAAGGTGGATAGGAGTGCGGAGGGTGCTGCTGCTGCGCAGTAGCTGTGGTGAATAGGTGGATGTTGTTGAGATTGAAATTGAATGTAATATTACAAGATACCTCTACACAAACCTATGATATGTATCCGAGCGAACCGGCATGCAGATGTACAGGTCCTCGCCTTTGGACACATCTCGCCCACGCCTAGCGCACTTGACCTCAGCGCCATCCAATCCACCTCTTCCTCCATCTTATCGCCCATTCCTCTATCCCGACCCGGCTTTCTCTGCTTCTCCCACGCACTATTCATCACCCTCAAAATCCTCACCATCCACCCCCTTCCCTCCCTTTCCTCCGCCATCCTTCCTGATAGGAATCTTGACACCCTGTGCCGCAAAGCACTTACTTAGTGGTGTGCTCTCCTTGACTCCAGGAAACTTCTTGGCGGACCACACGGTGAAGACATCGGAGAAGCAGGTCGACAGGACAGGAGAGACTTTATCGTTGAGGGTTCCGTCCGGCTCGCCGACGTTGATGAAGGAGAATTTGAGACTGTGGGGGCCCGTTAGTAAAAGGAAGAAGAAGAGAGGGAAGACCTAGGGGAGGACGGAGGTAAGGATCGACATACCGAAAGCTGCCCTCGGTTCTGACGGAAAGATCTTGAAGCACGAACCACAACCCGTTGTTTTCCTGTAGGTCGGAGAGGGAGTAGGCGCTCACGCTGCAGCTGCCAATCAGGTTGCGCGTGTAGTTTCCTGAGGGGCCGGCCATGGTGGGTTGCATGCCCTGGTTGCCGCCAGCTGCGAATTGGTATCTGCGAAGTCCGTTAGCTCTGCGCTGTCATGTCATCACCCTGTCAACCTCATAACTCACCCTCCCATCGGTCCCTGATAATGATTATACCCCTGCTGATTCGGATGCATCCCATACGCCCCCTGCCCGCCCATTCCATGCATCATAAAACTATGCGTCTGATCCGGCTGCGGTGGATAACTCGTCGTTGTGGCCATGCTTATGCTGACACTCGGGCTGGTATTACTATGCTGCACGCAATTCACCGCCGCATTGCCCTCCGGATTCCACAGATCCACCTGCAAGATATAGTGATGGCTGTCAATCTGGCTGTACTCAATCTCTTTCCCGGTGTGCTGGTCGGCAATGACCAGCTTGACGCAAGGTGGAGGTGTGATAGGGCGGCGGTCCTTGTCGCCGAAGCCGCACATGCGGGCGCGGTCTGGTTGTTGCTGGATGACGAGGGTGTAGGAGAGGCCTGAGCGGTGGCCGGTGATGGTGTCGAGGTTTGCGGGCGGTTGTTGGGGCATTGCTGCTTGTTGGCGTGGGTATGCCATGTTCGAAGCAGCGCTGGGGTGTGGGTATGCTGGGTATTGCATGTTTGAGGAGTCTTGCTGGGGGTCGACGGCGTAGTCGCCAGTGGGTTGTTGCTGGGGTTGTTGTTGTTGCTGTTGCTGTTGGTAAGGGTATCCTTGGGTGTTCATCTGTGGTTGTTGCATTTGTGGTTGCTGGCCGGGTTCTACTTTGAGGAAGGTGCTCATGTTGGAAGGCGCGATGGGGGGCGATGTGCTTAAGGCGCTTTTGGAATACGAGTGCAGGGGAGTATGCTTTGAAAGATGCGCTCAGACTGCTCTTGAAACTTTTGAGCGCGCTCGAACGGGTTTCGCGAATGGGACTAGGATCTCGAGTATCTCGAGTACTTCGATTCACCTACAGGAGACCGCAACGCGACTGAAAGCGAGAGTTATCCAAAGCGGGAGTTGTAGCTAGCTCTGGAGGTGCTGCGCGGATATGGGAGCGCGACGAAGCGTGGACTATGCTAGTTGCGATAACTGTGGACTCGATTGACTCGATCGCTCGAAAGTGAACTTGAGGCGTGACTTGTGGTCGCGTGAAGATCGTGTCGTGGGAGTTTTGGAGGACAAGTTGAATGACGATGTTGTATGTGCGACGTCCTATATATTACAGTAGATGGTGTGTGTTGTTGTGCTGGCACTCCTGTTGCTCGAGGTGTGCTAGTATACGAGCTCGTACTCTCGCGAATCGTGGTGGCTGTGAGGCTGAAACTCAGGGTGGGTCCACAATCCATGCTCACAAATCACAGAACTGAGGTGTAGGGTATTCATGCGTACACTTTGAGGGATTCATGGGACTCGAGGTGTTCAAGTCTCAGTGCGGGACCTCAGAGAGCTTATTGAGCTTGTCATCGGTCTTTCGACAGATCAGAATGTAGTGCTGCGAATCTACTGCGACTGCTTTGCAGTGTGCTACCTGTGCAATCACTGCACTGTGTCGCTCCTATCATGTGCTTGCTTTGCATTACAGTATGCTTTGTTGCACCATTACAGCGTCTTCGCCATCGAAACATCCATTGATATCGTCTGCATTCCACCTATGTCGATGCTCGCCTGCCCTGCAGTCTGCCGTGCGGTCCAGGGCGGACTTCTTCAAGTCCCGCTCTCGTTTCGCTCGATGCTATGCACGCTCGATCGTCCTGCTCGTCTCATCATCTTGTACCTTTAACCCATGCCTGCATCACCTCTCCTCACATACCCTCTAGCTCCATCATAACTAACACAAGAACATCTTCGTCGTGCTCACGTTCACACGACTCCAGCGGACACCCGTCACGGCCGCATACGCAAACTGCATCGGCCAGTAGACGTGGTACAGCCACCACCACGGCAGCGGATCCCAGACTTCATACGTGCCATCTTTCCATGTCATAGCGTAGTCGGCGAAAAGACGGAGGCCTGCGATGATGGATTGGGGATTTGGATCTGTTTCTGTCGACGTTGTGGCAGTATTGGTGGTGTTGCTGGGAACAATCGAGGTGGAGGCAGCGGTGACGAATGGTCGGAGTGCAGCAATGATTGGCATGACGCAGAATGCAACAAGATCGTGACCCATCCAATGATACTTCTGCGGCGCTCTCGGCACAACCGGCGTTTCAGCTTGCACCTCGCCAGCTTCAAGACCAGTCCTTCTTCGATCCAGCAGGCTCAGGTAGGCTCCAACCATCTCCGGTGTATCGTTGAATAGTGCAACAGCCGTATGCGCACGTGGGTTGCACTCGATCGGATAGAGCGTGATGTTCTTTGGGTCCTTTGCGTGCTCACTCTCCGGTTCGACAAGGAAGTCAAAGCTCAAGTGTCCGGTGAATGACTCGCCGTGTGCTGCAGCAAAAGTACGCGTGAATGCCAACATGGCGAGGGAGAGTGGCGACTCAGAGGGGAGTGCGATGTAATGCATCAGCAGCTCGAGGCTGGGCGAGGCGACGAAGACCTTGACCTGGCCACGGATGACAAGGGCGTGCGTGCAGTATTCGCGGCCGGAGATGAACTGCTGCGCTATCCAAGGGTTCGCCTCAGATGCGTTAATGCGGGCGGTGTGCTTTTCCGTCTCGGCGTCCGACGCAAAGGGGAGGAGTGTCATGTTGCCGCGGTTGGCATCGTCCATCGCGACGGTCTTCAGAATGTATTGGATTCCCTTGACCTTTGCATCCGCGAAGATGTCACGCAGCTGAGCGCGGGAAGTGACAACGTGGGTTTCCGGAACAGTGAGGCCGAGAGCTTGGGTGCGCTCGATGAAGGTGTGTTTTTCGTGCAGCATGGACGTCGTGGCGACGTCGTATTGGATGGCTTTGCACGCCGTTTGAGCTTCGACGGCTTCCTTGGCTTCGCCATCGCTGACTGCACTAGCGACACCGGAACAGCTGACCCAGAGGTCAACGTGCTCTCGCTGGATGATGCTGAGGAGACTGGAGACATAGCCTGCTGAGGACGTGGCTGTTGGCTTCTGCATGGGGTAGAATGCATCCAAGGAGCGAGACACACGACCACAGACGAGTGCACCGTGAGCTTCGAAGTCGGCGCCGATGATGCGGTGGCCGGCGAGGTGAAAGGAGCGGGCGAGAGCGAGACCTTTGGTCATGCCAACGCCGGTAACGAGGATGGTGCGGCGTTTGAAGGTCGGGGAGCTCTGCATTTTTGATATGGCATCGCGAGAGGCATGAGGGGCTAGACTGGGGCGAAGGATCAAGGACCAGAGAAGGATGAAGGTATCGATGGGGAGGAAGATCAGACTAAGTGTCAAGAGCGAGATGTTTTGGAGGAGGTGAAGGTAGTAGGGGGAGTCCTTGTCAAGAGGCATTTTGCTTGTAGTGCTGGTGACGCTGCTTTGGGGCGAGCCTGCACCTCTGTCGATGTTGTGTTTTTCAATGAGTGTGGTGACTTGCTCAGACTCTATCACCTCACGTTTGTGACGTGATCACACTGGACCTCACTTTGTTTCAGAAAGAACAATGCCTTGGTTGTCCTCGGCTAAACCGAGATGCAATTGTTTTTTAGGTTTGTGCAAAGTGTGAGGATACGTTTCATTTCAGCTTTCGGCGGACTGCATCTCCGAACAGACAGGAGATGCAGGAGAAAGAAAAGAGATGCTACCCTTCAGGTTACGCCTATGTCGTCTCAGTGTTGAGTATCCTCCGCGAATGTTGAGCTGCACTCCATATTGAGGCTCGAATACACCATGCGTCAAAATTCTACGCCGGGGAGGAGATCATATAATCTAGTGATTTGCGTCACACTCCTTTGTCCTGCCCCTCCCCCTCCATGTACCCCTCCTGCTCTGCCTCGCCTCTTCCGAGACCGGACTGTCCCTGTGCCGCGCCACTTCGCTTGCATATACATGTACCTGATACCTTTTGTCTTGTTTCCAGTCTTGTTCCAAGTCAAGATGCTACTAGCAAAGTATACAGAAGTATACGTGTCATCGAGTCGGGGGGTTCACCGTGGGAGGAAGTTTGGTCATGCACCATGGAACACGACCAAATCGCATCGATGGAAGACGACGCCGTTTTCGTCGTTTCTGCGGGATCTTGGATCTTGGTTAGATTTGCAAATTCTGCCCTAGCCTTCAGCACGATTACGAGACGCTAAGACCAGTGTTTCTAAACTGTAGGTCTTGCACTCGCTGTAGTAGTATGATGAGATGATTGTTGTCTTGAAGTGAATCTCATGGAGAGTGGCCTTCCATCTCCTCCGTCTTTCAACTCGTCACGGAGATATTCTCCTTGCCCTGGAGAGTTTGGTGGTGGAAGCTTGTCAGGATGTGATGCTGAAACGTCATACAAGCGGGGGCTGCCTTAGCACTAGCGCAACGCATCGATAGACTCAGGCAGATGCCACACTGACCTCCAGATCTGCAAGCCTAGACAAATCGCACGCAAGCAGTGAGGTAAATTCTGTAGGGAGATCGGCCATGGCACAAAAAGGTACAAAAGTACATAGCTACCATCACACAATACTTGAGGCTGGTCATACGAAAGGAAGACGAGCACGAGAGACGATGATGCCACTGTCTGAGACAACGTGCTAAACCTCTCAAGAGAGATCCAGGCCTGAAGCTCGGGGCAAATGGAAATGGAAGCTGAGGCTGGAGAAAACGAAATAAACGACGACAAATCTTGGATTCGGCAAGCCTTAGCTTCTGCGGGCTGTGCGGGGGAGGCTTGCTGTTTTTCCTCGTGCTGCGGCAGGGCCTGCGGCACCTCCCAGGGCATACGGCAAAGCAGCCCGGCCCATGTTGATGTGCTGTTCATGGCGATACACACCTTGTTCTTCAGAACGGTATCGCACTCCAGCCAGATAGTAGTCACACAGAGGTGATTTGTGATAAAGTTGAGGTGATACAAAGTGGATGCATCGCCGCCTATACTCGTGAGCTCTCGGTCCGACCCAATGAGAATGAGGGGGAGGGGCAGACAAGAAAAAAAGTCTCAACACGAACAGACTTGTCAGTCTTTCACCTTGGAGGGGATACTCCTTCGTTTCCTGCCACTACAAAGGTATCGTGTCCCCCAGCGTGTAATTGGTTTTTATTTGTCAGGACACAGTACAAAATACATGGCACCACTGGGCAACATAAGATCCAGTGGTTGAGTAACACGCCTTCGAGAAATCTTCGTGTTACATCATCACACACATCATGGAATCATGGGGCATTACTGACTTGCAAAGCTTAAGCCCCATTCGTCGTAGTGTAGACAGATCAATCCACCATACGTTGTGCCTCATCCGTGGCATCCCACCACAGACCTGTAACATGCCCTGGCCCGCCTAGACACATTCAATGGTCACCGTCGCTCGAAGCTGTTGGCACCATGATCCGCTAAGTCGGCGTGTTGACGTGTAGCTGGACCACAACGTGGGTAGCTTGCTGATGCTGTGGCCAAAGGCTGTGAAACCTGTGGAGTTGCCCCTTGGCCGAGAGACTTGGAGTGATGCACAAGGCAGCGTTGTCCCACTGGGCACTACGGGATGAAAAGGCTGGCAGTATACGATGGATATTCTTAGTTCCGAGTATATAACATATATCCTCTGCCCCTTCCCCAATCGACCCTTCCTCCCTCACTTCAAATCTTTTTCTTCAACCTACATCAACTTAATTTCGTTGTACTCTTAACAGTCAACGAACACCTCACACAAACCGCACAACATGTCCGACATGACAGCAAAGGTCATCCCGACCAAGGAGGGATTCCAGGTCGAGGGTTACGAAAAGATCGAATATGGCTTCCACTTCCAGGTAAGCGAGATGATGTCTCGAGGTCACATACCACAGAGTCATCACTAACACGTCTCTCAAATAGGACAACGTTTTCTCAAAGGACAACAAGGACCTTGCCAAGTGCTATGAGCGATGGGGCCGTGTCCTCGCTGTCATGGACTCCAACATCTTCGACGTCTATGGCGAGCAGATCGAGGCTTACTTCGAGCACCACAAGCTGGACCTCAAGATTCACAAGACCATGATTGGCGAGA
>Ga0268246_10001156_pt1 | contig 9997 bp, 6 predicted proteins | sample AgamicOrSfe_FD_200242 | JGI IMG/M metagenome (GOLD analysis project Ga0268246, IMG submission 200242) | Agave microbial communities from Guanajuato, Mexico - Or.Sf.e (v2) (version 2) | ecosystem: Host-associated > Plants > Phyllosphere > Phylloplane/Leaf | place: Guanajuato, Mexico | collected...
GGAGGAGGAGGAGGAGGAGGAGGAGCACACGTCGAGGTGCGACGGGACCAGGGACGTAGGATTGAGCGTGGATGCGGGTGCCAGTCAAGGTACCGACGTCGGAGAGGGGAAAGAGGGGAGTATCGTTGATGGTGGTGCTCGAGACGGTGCCGTAGGCGAGGATGGTAGGGACTCGTCGCCGTTGTCCTCTACCGTGTCGATGGATTGGAATGGTGGGGAAGTGGCCCCCTCTCGTATCTCGGTGAGGGGTAGGCGCACCCTGGCCTCGTCGGGATCTGGTGGCGAGGACGAGCAGGCTGAGGAGGTTGGTTGCCGGAAAGAGAGGCTTGGTGAGGATAGTAGCCAGGGAGAGGGGCTTCACAGATATCGAAAGCAGGAAGGGCAGCCTGATGAAGATGGCGAGGTAGGAGAGCAACAGTCCGTAGATGGTGACGGGGAAGAGCAGATGTCCGTGGATGGTGACGGGGAAGAGCAGATGTCCGTGGATGGTGACGGGGAAGAGCAGATGTCCGTGGATGGTGACGGGGAAGAGCAGATGTCCGTGGATGGTGACGGGGAAGAGCAAATGCCTCCAGTCGTTGGTCATACAGGTCATCCGGCTCGACACGATCGTGAGACCGACCACCCCAAGGGTAACGATGCGGACGAGCCCGTCGAGGAGGAAGTCGAGGTTTTCGAGGATATGGCGATTGAGCCTGCGATGCATCCACACCAGGCGCCTACCACGATCAAGGAGAGCAAGGCCATAGTTGCTCAGAAGGCTAGAGAGGAAAGAGAGAGGGCTAGGGAGCGAAGGGAGAAGGCCATCGAGAAAAGTACGGCGGCTACGGCTGCTTGGTTGGCCAGGAAGGCTGGTGGAGCTGCTTTAGGACGGAGAGCCAACGCCCGTCCGGGTACCGTTGTCGTCTATCAAGATGGTGCCGAGGTTGGTGAGAGCGGTCAGGCTGATATCGCTGCAGATGAGGTTGACGGGAGTGGTCAGGCTGCTGGTGACACGGGTGAGTGTGAGACCTGTCGGGCTGGTAGCTATGCGGACGAGGACGATGTTCGTCAGGCTAGTCGCGATGCGGATGAGGCTGGTCAAGCTTATAGCGATACGGACGACGACGAGCCTTCTCCCTCTGGCGACATTATAGATGATGGTGGGGCCTCTCCAACTCGTGGTGATGGGGCTGCTGCGTCGCTCGTGACGGCGACGCAAGAGGCCATCGAATCCGACCCGGCAGAGGATGAGGAGCCAGCTGATGAAGTCGAACCTAAAGGAAAGGCTTTGCATGCTTTGCAAGAAAGGTACGAAGATGCACAGCGGAGACTGATCGTCCTCTTCGAGGCTGAACTGCAGAAGATGCGCTCGGGGAAGCAGCTGGGGAGAAGGAAGGATACGGTGAGCGAGTCCGATAGACAAGTGAGGAAGGGGAGGTTCTGGCCGTTAGCGAAGAGCGCCGTTGACTTCGGAGGGGAGGGAGTCCTGTCGGACCTCCGCGAACTGATCAGGACCTGGCGAGCCAAGCCTTGGCTACCTCGTCGCCACCACTTTGCCGTACGTTGCAGTCCAGGGGCCGAGAGCAGCGGGGACGAGCACGCTCGGTACGGCCAACGGGGTACGCCGAGGAGGCGGGTCATGGGTGTACTCTGCCCCAACGTGATGATGAGCCGGGAGGAGGCGAGCTCCATGGTGGTACTCCACGATATTCCGAGCGTTCACCGATTCAACGATACCTGCGGGACGATAGTCAACGACGAGGCGCTTGACAAGCTGAGGTATGCTATCCAGACAAGCTACCTGCTGAACCTCAGCCGTCACTTCGACAAGGCGGTGGTGGATCTTCGGTTGACCTATCCCGATCATCCGTGTGGCACGACGCCCGAAAAGGCGCTCGCCCAGGCGAAGGCTGAGCTGATCGATAATGCCCCGATACCCCAGGACGACACGGCCGGGCGGCAGAGGTGGCTGAAGAACAAGCTCCAGGCGTCTAGGAGGTTCGCGCATCTCGCGGGAGAGCTTGGTACCGGCGTTTTCGTGTTCCTCAAGCCGGCGGAGTTGTGCGAGAGACAGGTGAACGCCAGTCGCCTGACTAATACAATCTTCGCCTGCTGGATCGAGTTGATCAGGGAGACCAACCAGTGGATCCGAAATGAGCAACTCAGGCGTGGACTCGATGTTCTACTGGAGAAGTTCCTCCGTGGTGAACATCCGACGGAGGACCAGAGGAAACTGGCGATAGAGGGTCCCAACGAGGTCGCCATGCTAGCCGCCCAGCTCCGAGATGACCCTCCCTCGATCTTTGGGAACGAGGGTTTCATCGTGCTCGAGGAGGCGCCCGAGCACAGGCGGAAAAGGGTACGTGGTAACGCCGAGAAGGACCTCGACAGCGGCTTGGGCGGCATGTATACGACTCCCGAGCGCGTTGACGGGCTGCTCGCGCAAACCCATGAGGACCTCGATGTCCGATTCGACACACCGAACCTGCTATATACGGCGCCTTTCTTCGGGGGATGGGCATATGACGATGTTATACAGCAAGAAGCGAGTTTCTCTATGGATGATAGTAGCAGCTTCGAGGGCGCACTGGGAACGATAGACCTAGGCAGTAGCGGGACGCATCAGTAGCAGCCTGGTATATATACTACCTTTCTCTTCCCTTGCTTGCCGACCTCACTCCCCAGGTCCGAGTATTATACCATGGAGCATGGGCTGATGACGTCTTAAGGGTTTAGACGGCGGGGGTCACGTACTGCCCGGCGTAGTCAGTGTAGACCGAAGATTACGAGCGAAATCCTTTTCTCCCGGCCCGGGATCCACAGAAAGATCCCCCAGAGCGTGCTCGGGGGATCTTTCTGTGGGTCTCGGTCCGACTCGAGCCTGGGTGCTTATTGCGATATCACGTGAGACGGTCTGACATACGTTCCTAGCTTTACATGAGTTCTCCCTTCTTGCTTACGCCTTACCCTCATACCGGGCCCTCCCTCCTGCCTACCCTTCCTCTTCCCTGCTCCTCCCGGCCCGGGATCCACAGAAAGATCCCCCAGAGCGTGCTCGGGGGATCTTTCTGTGGGTCTCGGTCCGGCTCGAGCCTGGGTGCTTATTGCGATATCACGTGAGACGGTCTGACATACGTTCCTAGCTTTACATGAGTTCTCCCTTCTTGCTTACGCCTTACCCTCATACCGGGCCCTCCCTCCTGCCTACCCTTCCTCTTCCCTGCTCCTCCCGGCCCGGGATCCACAGAAAGATCCCCCAGAGCGTGCTCGGGGGATCTTTCTGTGGGTCTCGGTCCGGCTCGAGCCTGGGTGCTTATTGCAATATCACGTGAGACCGTCTGATATACTTGTATGAGATCTTCCTTCTTGCTTGCACCTCCCCCTCTTGCCTGGTTCCCCCCTCCTGCCTGCCCTTCCTTTCACCTGCTCCCCCTCTCGCTACGACACCTTCTCTGCCCCGAAACATAATGTCTAGGTAGATCTGAAAGATGACGAAGTCACCTCCGTGCTTGACTTCCTTCACGTTTACAACCCTGAGCTGAATATCACCTCAGCAAAGAATGCTTCCGGTTAGTGAAACAGCATCCAGCTACTGGAGGTATTGGCGCCACTAAGGTCTGGAGCTTTACCTTTCTTGGATGAAGCTGGGGCGCCACCGGCTAGATATGCTCGAGTTATCGTCAACAGGGGGCGTCTGATAGCCCGTCGATCTGCGAGTATCGAGTTGGACCTCTGCCCATCACAGCAGGTACCAAGCATAAACCCCTCGTATACGCCAATGGATAATCTTGCGTCGATGAGCCTTTGCCGGACTTCTCGGGGATGACATCCTGGTTCGCTTCCGCCGTAGAACAGTATTAAGATCTTTTCATCGCCCTCCTCGGTAACTCTCTTGACTCCAGGAAGTCTACTGGCATTATGGACCAGCTTATCCTCGGCGGCAGGACAACCCGTGGGCAGAAGACGGAAGATCCTCGTAGGATACAGCTGTGGACTAAGGTACACATGAAGTCCGATACACGGGGTCTTCTGCTACAAGGCTTCCATCTTCAACTCGATGTCACGAGTAGGAACTCCAGGAACTGGCAACTGGCAACTCCTCAAGTGTTTCTACAATGGGAAGATCTACAACTCGATCGAAGATTTGCGCAGGGCATCCAAAACAGCAGGCTTCGCCAAGAGCGATCCCAATATCGACGATAGCTGGGCCGATACAGCTGACTTTGAAACTGCCGATACCCATGATAGTGAAGCCCCGGGTGGATCCTAGAGGCTGCCACTGATCATAGCGTCTAGGGTGCCTTTGTCGATGGCGATGTCGATGCTTTAGCTGGCAATATCGGTCATGTTGCGCACGTCTTGTTCGAGCCAGCCGATGGATGGATACTTGGTCGAGTATAGGTCATGCATTTGTGTATCTATGACTACGGAGGAGAAGTCGAGCAAGCGACTCCCGAACTCGGTGATAGGCTTCTAGCGCAGACCGGTAGAGACCTCGATACCAACTTCGACGTGGAGGAGGCCTTCCAATATGTAGATACGATACCTTGCTCGGGCGGCATGCAAGCGAGTCCCGAACGCGGTGATAGGCTTCCGGCGCAGACCGCTGAAGACCTCGATACCAACGTCGACGTGGAGGAAGCCTCACAGCATGAAGATACGATACCTTACACGGGCGGCAACTACGAGTATACCGACTTCCTGAACCTACAAGATTCATCGAGTTTCTCTATGGACGATACCAGCAGCTTCGAAGGCGAATTGGAGAATCTGGACCTAAGCAATATGGTTAGTGAGAGTCTAGAAAGTACGCCGCTCGCGTTTTCCCCCTTATACGCACGCACTGCTGCCCGTGGGAGGTTATAATAGACTGAGGAGCATGACTGATGACGTCCTAGGGTGTGGACAACGAGAGTATACAGTAGCGAGCGCGGTCAGCACGTACTATTAGTTTCAAACCCTCAACCAAGCGACTCTTCCTCTTGATCGCCCTCGACTGCCTAGTATCTCTCGCTGCGTTACATGTATGTCCAATATTTGTCCAAAATGTTGGTCTAGTATATGACTCCAGGTCCGGCTCGAGCCTGGGATTCTTACCACGAACACATGCTAGACCAACATTTGTCCAAAATGTTTGTCTAGCATGTGACTCCAGCCTGAGGTTCTTACTACGAACACATGCTAGACCAACATTTGTCCAAAATGTTTGTCTAGCATGTGACTCCAGGTCCGGCTCGAGCCTAGGGTTCTTACCACGAACACATGCTAGACCAACATTTGTCCAAAATGTTTGTCTAGCATGTGACTCCAGCCTGAGGTTCTTACCACGAACACATGCTAGACCAACATTTGTCTAAAATGTTTGTCTAGCATGTGACTCCAGCATGAGGTTCTTACCACGAACATATGCTAGACCAACAGTTGGCTGTTACTGTGCGGCGACGACAGATGGCTATAGCTATTACGATGATGACGGAAGATAGCCAGGTAGAATTTATTTACTTATTGATTCACCCCGCATGAATGCTCTGTTTTGGAGAGCCGTGGCGAGATGTCGTCTTTCAGGATGTCAGCTGGAGGATCATGTACGGCCCGAAGGGGCAGTACGTGATACTACGGGGAAGGACGAGGATGTTAAGCAGTAAGGTGTGCCGTAGATGGATTCGATCAATCATGGCGCACGCTATCGTAGCCTGTGAGCTACGTTACTAGATCTATACTCTGATACTTGCTGCTGCCTTGTCTCCCTGATACGGTGGACGTACTACCGACAGCTCTCGTCGCTTTTCTTACGCCGCTGTAGGCGTGGCGGTATCCTAGACATGACGATCGCGATGAGACGGCGCGGACCATTTTCAGCGCAGGCGATGCGAGGGTGTCTCCGGATTGGCGGAGCAGACCTACAAGATCCTGGTCGCCGCTCGTTCTCGAACGAACGCTATCCCCCGAGTCGAGGATTTCGTCGATTCTGTAGCCCATTTGAGGTTTCTCATGACGAAGGTCGAAACCCCAAATCGAGGATTTCGTCGGATCTACATCGATTTTGAGGTGTCGAAACCCCAAATCAGAGGTTTTGATGGATTCCTGCTCGATATGGGGGATTGTGACGACTCTTCTCCTGCTGTTCGATCGTCGGCCATTTGTCTGTATAAAGCCAGTGCTGCCTCGACATTCAACTCGATGGAACATCATTCCTCTTCATCCATTCCAAGACCCGACCTATCAGAGCTATACTACCATCGAATCTCTACCTTCCACTCAAGGTCGACTCTACCACCATCCGCGCCTATCTAACTCTACTACCCTCTGCTCCCATCCGGCCCCGCTGCCCTCGACTTCTGACCAACTCCACCGACCTCGACTTCCATCCAACTCTACGGACCTCTTGTCTGACTCTACCGCCCTTTGATTCTACCCAACTCCACTACCCTCCGCTTCTGCCTGAATACTCTGCTCCTGGCTACCTGGAATCACGCCTCGCTCTTCCAGTCTGCCAACGTACCCTCGTCCTATGCCTACGATTCGGAGGTGCACTGGCGAGAGTGGAAGGTTCATACTGTCCGAGGTACTGCACGATAGGCACTGGCCTAAACTCCACTGCCCTGCTTGCGGACCCGGTGATCCAGAGTTCGCGGGTTTCGCGAGGGACATCGCAGGAAGTAGGACTGCGGACGGCCTCCGCCACCGTTACTGGAGGTGCCGTTCGGCACAGTCGAGTGCTTCTACGACTTCGGACAGGGCCCCTACGCACTGTAGGAAGTTAAGCTGTAGGGACTACCTCGAGCTTGCCAGGAAAGCTGTCGATAGGGCCGCCTGGGTTTCAGCGGTACGTGAGGCGGAGAAGCTAGCTAGGCCGGACGAACTGGCTTGGTTACAGAACCAGCTCAGAATTGTCGAGGCACAGTCGGAGGTCGAGTATAAGGATTACTCCATCGGTCCTACTCCAACATCAGGCCCGAATTCTAGGCGTGAGTTTCGACTGGTATGAATGAGGTGTTCGGCAAGCTGACGGTGCTATCAAAGGGTCTACGTTCGCTATCAGAGGCCCGAGTCGATCTGCTGTACAGACTACCACGCCAGTATTAGCTCCTACGTCTACCCCAGCGTCAGCTTTAAGGCTTCCTCCAGTATCAACTCGTACTGCTGCCCCAGCGTCAGCTCCAAGGCTTCCTCCAGTATCAACTCGTACTGCTGCCCCAGCGTCAGCTCCAAGGCTTCCTCCAGTATTAACTCGTACTGCTGCCCCAGCGTCAGCTCCAAGGCTTCCTCCAGTATCAACTCGTACTACTGCCCCAGCGTCAGCTCCAAGGCTTACTCCAGTATCAACTCGCACGGCCACCCCAGCGTCAACTCGCACTGCTACCCCAGCGTCAACTCGCACTGCTACCCCAGCGTCAAATCGCACTGCTGCCCCAGCGTTAATTCGCGTCGTAAACCCAGCGCCAGCTTGTATTACGGCCCTATCGTCGACTCCTGTTACCTGGCGAATGCCTGCTGGGTTCGCACTTACAGCTTCACTTCGTGCCGTTACTCCGGGACCAACGACGCCGCAGGGCTCTGCCTCTACGATAGACCAGAGCGAGGACCCCAACACTCCTTCCGACGCCGATAGCTTCTTATCTGCGAGCTCTACCCTTTCGTCGAGTCCGATCTCCTCACCGCTCGGCTGCGTGAGCGGGAACGTTGCTACGACTATACCGCAGCCTTTAACGAAACGGAGGGTCCCCGCCGAGGATTTCGACGGCCTCTCCCCTGGTCCCAAGCTTCTACGACTTCAGGAGGACCTTACCGCAGATAACGAGTGCTTCTGTGTTGATAAGGACGACTTGCCACCTCGGCTTCGGACCGGATCTGCTTCAGGTGCAGAGGTGCTGGGCCGACCTCACCCTCCTACGACACCATCCGATCGACACCTCGAAGCTAGGCTTCTCATCGACGCCTTCAAGGCTGCTACCGATACGGCGGAGAGGAAGAGGATCCGGAAGATTGCCTCTGACCGTAATTGTAAGGTCGAATTCCAGCGAGGGATCTCTGTTGGAGAGAAGCCGGAGAGATTGCTCGTCTTGGAACGCGACCGTGACGCCGATACCCAGCGATGTCTCGCCCGCAAAGAAAAGTCAAAGGCCGGATCCAAGCGAGCGAAGGCTGCTCGGGTGTCAAGGCCCTTCGTATCGGCTACGTCAACGTGAATGGGCTTACCAAGGACAAGTGGGTGAGAGTGGGAAGGCTGCTCGAGGAGCAGGAGTTCGACTTCCTCTTCGTTGCCGAGACGTGGTTCGTCGATCACGCGGATCACGCGAGGGCTGAATGCTTCCTCGCTGGTACTCCGAACGGCAGTATCGAAGCTCGATTGACCTCGGGTAGGTCGGGCCGAGATTCGAATGGCCTCTACCTGCTGGGTAACACGAATACGGCACGTGCGAGCTTGAAGGGTAGACCTGTCGTCAGCGAACATGCGATCACGTTCCGGGTCGGGAAGGACAAAATCGCTGGCGTCTACTATCCACCATCCTTAACACCCTACGGGATCAAGGACAGCTTGGTGGCTTTAAAGGACGTGACCGTCTTGCTCGGCGATATCAACACCCGATTCAGATGCTGCGACTTCCAGAGTGGAAACCCAGGGCCTCCCGCGAGAGAGCAGATCTTCCGGGACTACCTTCGTTCTGACGACATGCACCACAAGGCACCGGACGACCCTATCGAGGATGCGCACGGGAGGACGGACCCTGGACTTGCGCGAATGGTTACCACTGACCACTGCTTCGTCAGGGGCGCGCGGCGAACGCGACTCCGCCTTCTCCTCAACCGCAAGCTCCACCTGCGTACGGATCACCTCTACACCCTCTGTCTGCAGCTCGACGAGGGGTTGTCAGTGGCCCTCGCTTCTAGGTTGTCAGTGGCCCTCGCTTCTACGGCTGACCCTATACGCTTCCGCGTTGGACGGCTTCACGATGAGGCGGTCAAGGAGAGGGCGGTTGCGTATGTTGACGGGTCTAGGGACGTCATACGCACGATGCTCGCGATGCAGGACGTTGATGAGGTCAATGGCGAACTTGTAAGATTCTCCCAGGAGTTGTGCGAACGTGTGCTCGGACGGCAGGATTCTACGCGATACGACTATCAACGTGCTAAGCGGGAGATGCGGGGGCTGCCTCGCCCCTATCTCGAGCAGCGCGATCAGGCTTCCAGTATCCGCCTCTACAAGAACGCGCAGAAGTCCGACGACGGGAACAGACGAATCATCGCCTCGCCCTCGGCAAGGTTGCAAGGTGTCGATGAACTGAAGGAGAACTTCGACATCCTTCGCGAACGATATACAGCGCCTGCGGCCGAACAGGAACTCGATGCTGGAGGAGACGGCGATGCGGTACTCGCGAGTCACTCGTCGTTGAAGATCTCGATGGCCGATGTTCGCAACGAGATCATGCATCAGGATGTCGAGAAGAGCTGTGGGAGGGAGGGGATCCATATCCGGCTCCTCCGTACTCTGGTTGAAAGCGAGTTCGTCGACCTGCTTACCCACCTCTACACGATCTGCTTGAGGGATGGTAGGACCCCTTCCGCGTGGAACTGCAGCGACATCCACCTTATACTAAAGGATAAGACTGGTCCGGCCGACTCTACGAACCTGCGGCCGATAACACTGATCTGTATCTTCCGAAAGATCTTCGAGCGGCTTCTCCTTCTCAGGTTCGACGGCGGCGAGGATGGCTGGGCGAGACTCCATGCTTACCAGGCCGGCTTCCGCCGTGGCTACTCGACGTGTACGAATGCGGCCGTTGTCCACCATCTCCTCCGGACGGGTGTCTGTGACCGCGCCGTCTTTCTGGATCTCCAGGCGGCATTCGACCGCGTCGACCATCGGAAGCTGTACGATATCCTGCAGAAGCGAAGGTGCCCTGGCCGGATGCTGTCCCTGATTCGGAATCTCATGTTTGTGAACGTCAGCTCCAGGGTTATCGTCAACAGGGTTCCGTCAGAGGACTTTCGCCGAACTAGAGGGGTCTTGCAG
>Ga0268246_10001157_pt1 | contig 9996 bp, 10 predicted proteins | sample AgamicOrSfe_FD_200242 | JGI IMG/M metagenome (GOLD analysis project Ga0268246, IMG submission 200242) | Agave microbial communities from Guanajuato, Mexico - Or.Sf.e (v2) (version 2) | ecosystem: Host-associated > Plants > Phyllosphere > Phylloplane/Leaf | place: Guanajuato, Mexico | collected...
GAAATGGATTCGAGATCGTGAATTGGATGGGTTTGCGAAGGAGATTATGCAGGATGACTAGGTAGTGGATGTGCTTGTATGCGCTGAAGACCTGAGCAGTAATCTGTTTTTGTGGGAAAGTGGCGATCAGATGAAGAGTAGATGCTGAAAACGAGGATGGAAGGAAGCAGAGTTATATGTCTTTCTGTACAGGAGCGAGCGCACGTAAAAGACAGTACTATTACCTCCTTGATACATAGTGCATGCCATGCCACGCCATGCTAATCTGCACCTCAGCCAGCCGCATTACCTGCATAATAGAACGTGCGCCGGCACACGGCACCTGGCCATAGATTCGGTGCAGGTGCAAGGAACTGATCAGCTAGAAGCTCGCTATGGGCAAGAAGAGCTAGCCTTATATGTGTGCTCCATCAAGCTGAGGAAGCTGAAAACGCTATAGTCTTCGGCTGAGCCGAGGGGCGCTAATCTAGACCACCTCCAGCTCACCTCTTGCCGTTTTCAGCTTGCGAAGGATGCCGTCTTACACAATAATCCATGAGAGTGCGAGAAGCCCGGGACCATAAAGTATTTTGCTTATCTTCAATGTGCATATGGCTGATTTGAGCTGAAAAGAAGAGTTTGCTGAGGATGAAGTCCAGAAGAGATGTGCGACTCAAGGTTTTGCACGCACGAGAGGGACGAAAGGGTCTCTACACACGACTCGCGCATTGTCATTTCAAAATGGCTGATATTCCGTAACCAAGAAGCTATACCCTTCTCCTTATCGGCCGCATCTTCCTGTGGTCCTGCTACACCCGAGACATGCTTCACCGCATCATCAGCGACTAGTCCTCACTCATCGGATCACCTCCCAGCAAGGCAAACTCAACATGGGGCGCAAAGTCCTTCATGCCCTCACACAACCACATAACTACCTTTCCCTTGCCATCTGCCTCACCGCTACCTCCGTCTTTCTCCTTTGACTCTCCTTCCTCTCCTCCTCCCTCAGCCGCGGAGGAACTTCCCTTCAATCTCATAGTCCTCTCCTGCCTCCTCAATCCGACCTTCTGAGCCACTCTCCAACTTCTCACATTCCGCGTACTGGTCACTGCCATGATATGCTCGATGCCATAAATATCGCGCATGTAGTGGAATACTGCGCGGGCGGCCTCCGTGGCATAGCCTTTGTTGTGGTACGGGTTCAGCATTACCCATCCCATGTGTGGTGGGCGTGGGACGGACTCCCAGAGAGTGATGACGCCGATGAAGGTGAGCGATGAGGTTGAAGCAGAGTTGGAGATGACGGTGAACATATCGTCGTCGGCGCTGTGCTCACTGGAGGACATGCCATCATGATCCTGTCGCAAATAGACCACCCATATCGCCGAGCCTTCCAGCTGCACCTCGTCTTCTGGCGCTAGACCTTGCTTGGACGCATTTGTCGACTTGAGACTTTCGCGTCTCACACGAGCATCCTCTAATGTACGGCGTGATAATCGCATATGCGAAGTGATCTTGCGCACGTCCTCCGCAGTGTGCATGCCCAGGTCACCGGCATTCTGCAGCGCGACAGGGTCGTTGTTGCAGTCCGCGACATACTCAAGGTCCGAGATTGTGGACCAAGAGATCGGGCGGAGGTGAAGACGTTTGGTGAGGAGAGATGGGAGAGGTGGTGTGGTCGTTACCATGGTGTTCGTGATACTGTAGATGTGTGAACTGGATTTCTGCGCCACTTAATTGCGGTCTTCCTGGGCTTTTATCCTCGTGCTATATCCTGTGATTACAGTGCTCATGTGAGATGCTGATGTGTTGTTAGGTTATAGGTTATCGCTGGCAGAGGCGAAGTAATCCTTTTCGGCCCCCACGCCCCTCACCACGCAATATACATGCACTTGCTGAGGCTAGCGTGATGACTTCCCAAGGCATTGGTACAGCTTGGTGTCTGTCGATAGACCATGATGTGGGCCCTACTACAAGTGTGCTTCATCCCCTTCCTGCCATATTCATCAGTCCAGACATTATCCCGTGCGGAAGGTACCACCAGCGACGTGACTGCACAGTGTTTGTCTGATTGCGCAACTTCCAATTCTGTGTTTCTCTTCCTCTCATTCTCCATCTCTGTCTTTCTCTTCCTTCCAGTCCTTTCTTACTCTTTCTTCCCGTCCTTTCTCTCATACTTAATGGTCCAACTCATCTGCTTCTCCTGAACATTACATCAACTCCAAACATCACATCTACAACAACAAATATCACTTCTACTTCTACTCGCCTGCCTTCTTCTTCTTCTCGTTCTCATAAAGACTATTGCTCTCAATGGCTCCTCATACTCTCCTGACACCCTTCTCCGCTTTCCTCTCGTGCTCAATTTTGAAATGGTTGAGCTGATCTGGCATGACACCATGACCCAGTCTGCCGCCGTCGACGGTGAAGCATATCTACCCTACTATCAGCGCTCGAGGCTCAAAGGCCGCCTTCCAAACCGGCTTCTCTGGGCTACACTCCGTCCTCATGACTGCTTCGGACTGTGATGACAAGTACTCGTATGTTGTCTCGCCTCTTTTCTTGGATACACTTGCTAACATGAACGTTCTAGTTGATTCCCATCCTCCTTACCTGCCCTTAAGACCAATACCTATGGCACCACATCTTCTGTCGTGGGAGTCGGCCCAAGCCAACAACCCATACTCTCCTCGATGGCAGTCAAGAGCCTCGACACTCGCTGTCACCTGACAATCTATGGTTCGTCATCACGGTCTTCTCATACATCCCGGTCAGACGAGCTATGCTTGCCAATGTTTCGAACATGCACTCCCATCTGCAGCCCCAGTGTCTGCTACCGGCAATGTCGACCCTACCACCAACGACTACTTCAATGCATGGGTCAACGATCAGCAAGCCGCCCCTGGCTATCCCTGCCACGCATCGCACAACATAAATGGTCAGATTCGCTCGTCATCTGTCCACTCCCGGCCTGGCTATGTGCATGGAATTTACATGCGGGGAAAAGAACGACACGCTGCTCATTCCGATCAACGACGGTCTCCACTGGACACTTTTGTTGATGTCTGGAACGAAAAGAACGATTCGATTCTTGCTCTTCACGACGTTCCAGGCTAAGGGCTATGCTGGTGTGAAACGTTGGGCACAGCGTGCCAAAGTCGAGGCTGCACTTCAGCGGTATCGTATGTATGAACGCCCTTGCTTTGGCGCTTTCAAGGAGTACACCATCGGCGGCATCTGCGGTGGACTCCTTCACCAATCAATCGCCGTTCCTTCCAGGTGATGCAGAATGCAGTTGTGGAAACAAGCCCACGCTCTGACATGTCCAGCCCGGACCGCCGACCAGCGTTCTGCGACTCGCCAGTCCGCCCCATTGCCTCCTAGATGCGCCACCGACCCGGACACATCCTCGACTGGACTTTCATGCGAATACTGGACCCTTGTGGAAGCTGGACGAAAACCGCCTGTTTGACGTCGATACCTTGCTTGCCGGTCAACGACACACTCCACTGGACGCTCCTGGTGATCTCCGGCACTAGTAAGACTATCGCTTACTATGACTCGCTGTACGCAACAATAGACGGAACGAAGCTGTTTGGAGTTAATTGTCTGCTAGTTCCTATTAACGATGCGCTCCATTGGACTCTTCTGGTGATCTCTGGTACCAGAAAGACCATCTCTTACTACGACTCCCTGTACTCCAACCCTGGGAAGTACACGGCTGTATGTGGCGAAGGATGTGGCAGTGGTTAGGAGGAAGATGCTGCCAATGGCCTGGTTTGCGGTGTTTTTGTTTGTGTGAACGCGTTGGCTGTGGCCCTAGGGCGGGACCCTGTGGGTTGCTTTGGGGCTGGGGAGGAGAGGGATGGGAGATGGTGGGCGCCGTGCTGCTGAATGGCGGCAGTAAAGGGGACTTTGCTCTCCAATTCTCTGACGAGATGACCTTGATGACAAGATACCTAGATAGACGATGACATGTTTGGTGAAGGTCGTGGCAGCGGCTAGGGAAATGGTGGCGGGTTGCATCATGAATGGCAGAACGAAAGGGGACTTCGGCGAGTGTCAAGGAGGTGAGGAAGTGGTGGCGTGTGCTTTCATAATTTGGGGGATGAAAGGGAACTTCGACGAATGTGAAATGGCGATGAGGATGCTGGTGGGTACTGGTACCGACATAAATGGAGGGCTGGAAGGGGACTTCGATGTGAAATTTTATGACTGAATGCTCTTATGTGAAGATGTGACCATCGGAGCATGGACGTGTCTGCCTCCATGTTGCACTTTGTTCGAAAACGAACAAAAACGAACACGGATCAAGCACACATAGCTCTCCGACAATACGTACACTTGCGGTGAGTGTCGATGATTTGGTTTGGACTCTCGAAAAGGCAATCTGTCAGCGCATCGGCATCGAATACCAAAACCTCGATTAGTGATGGATGACAATCCTCCCAGCAGACAAATGGCCTGGACTGGGCGTCTTTGCTTGCATGAATGCCCTTGCTCTGACACAGAGATGTGTCAGTGATCAACGAAACAATAGCGGGAGCTGTGCTGGGTCGGGAAGGCGATTATCGCGGCATGGTGGGTGTCATTCTGCTGAATGGAGGGATGACTGGGGGATTCAATGTGTCCGTTGTCTGGTCAGATCACTGCACAAATAAATATTCTCAGAGCAGTGTCATCCTGCTGAACGGGAGAATGGAAGGGGCACACTGACGTGAAGTTTTGCGATTGTGTGACTTTGATCACCCCGGTTCTTCCGCCGCTTCAGCCAACTTTGGGTGCGTCCACGACGTCACAACTTGACATGCTGGCTGACATGTTCCATGGTTGTTTCGTGGGGTGCTGAATGTACGGAATGGAGTATCTGTTTCCTCTTGTTCCCTCCATCTCAGTCACCCTCTTCATCTCTAACTTCCTCGAAGGCTCATGTCCGAACCTAATATAGCCTGGAGGGTGCATGGACTTTGCATGAAACATCATGCAGGAACGTTCAGTACAATGCGGCGAAGCGCCTGATGAAGTGCGCCGACGCAAGTTCAGCTCAGCAGGCCCATGGGCTGCAGATATGGTGGCTACGAGGAAGGTGGTATGTCTATATCGACGGATAAGAGTACCACTGATTGTCTTCACAGAACCCCAACTTGCATAGGAGGAGGAGGTCGGAAGCCTATAGGGTACTCATCACCGCTGCTTCGGCCCAGCTCTACACCAGCTATTCCACCTGAGAAGTCATGTGCCATATCATAGCAGGCTGGCCATGATCTCTCATGGTACGGGCCAGCGCTGCTTTAACTCCTCTCCCGCGCTTGCTGCTTGCCTTCCAGAACAAATGTCTCACACGCAGTAGTCGTGAAGCGATCCCGTATGGTGCTCTCCACTGACGTTCCAGCATTGTTCCCGCGCTGTACACGAGCATGTTGCCACTGACTAGGCTGGTATACTGGCGTGACATGACGAGATTCTGGACTAGCTTTGTAAAAAGGCAGTACTTTTCAGTGACGTTCCAGCACTATTCCCGAACCTCACACAGAGCATGTCGCCACAGATTTAGCTGGTATACTAGCATGACACTCGAGCATTTGACTTCGAAATGAGGTTGGAGAGTGGCGAAGGAAACGGGGTCTGTTCTGTACCGCTGGTTATCCTTGCAGGTTCATGCTTCGCAGAAGAAGGAGGAGGCAGTAAACCTAGATGGGTATACTTCACCCTTGCCTGGGTCCATTCACCATGCCACATCGTGACATGCTGACATCACGTTATACAGGCGTTGCGTGTGGTCGTGTGTGTACTGTAGAATATGCGGTACTCTTCAGCATTATTCTCTGGCTCGATACCACGCTGACTGTTTCAATGTGAAGACTCATGCTCCTTGTCACAGCGGGTGCATCATAATCTTCTGCGGTGGTCTTCAGCACTGCTTTCGTCCCTCCTACAAACGATGCTTTGGCACACTGTCTCTTACACATCTGCAGCAGGCCCAGGAATAGTGGGGAGAGTACCGTGCATAGCCTTACCCTTCGCCACGGCACGGCATGCCTTTGCAGATTCATACTTTCTGGAGAAAGACGGCGTTGAAGCACCGTACGGTACTCTTTAGCGCTGCTCCAATCCCTTCACTTCCTCGCAAGCAATATACTGGCATGGTGAGAAGCAATATATGGGCATGCTGCTTCATCCATGTTTCTAGCAGGCCCTGGAAAAGCACGAAGACTACCACAGATAGTCGGATTCCATTCTATGCCGCTGTATAGCTTTGCAGTTTCATGCTTCGGAAAAGGAGCAGCGTGAGGGACATCCTACGATACTCTTCAGCATACTCTAGGGTGCACACTATACTGTCAGAAATATCACAAAGTGTCATGTTTCATGCAAGTCTGACATAGGCAGATAGGAGAGCGAGCAAGGAAACATCGTACGATACTCTTCAGTGCTTTCTCAGACGCATTACCACGCTGTGAAAGACATTCTCAAGTGGCATGTTTCATGCAAGTTTGATCTATGCAAGTAGGAGGGAAGTGAGCGGAGATTCGTATAGTACACTTCAGCACACTCTCAGACGCATCACCACGCTGTGAAAGACATTCTCAAGTGGCATGTTTCATGCAAGTTTGATCTATGCAAGTAGGAGGGAAGTGAGCGGAGATTCGTATGGTACGCTTCAGCACACTTTCATGTGCATTGCTATGCTATAGAAGACATTCGCAAGTGGTATATTCCATACGAATCTGATATAGGCAAGTAGGAGGGGAAGCGAGATAAGGTCTCGTACGGTACGCTTCAGTACTCACTTAGGCACATTGCTATGTAAGGCATTCTTGGCTATTACGTTTCATATATGTTTCGTAAGGCAAGCAGGAGGAGAATCGCGAGTAAACATCTCACGGTATTCTCCAGCAGTCTTACTGGCTCAGCACCACGCTATAAAATATACTTACCACATCGCTGTCCAGGCTTGCAGTTTCATATCCCAGAGGACAAGGGAGGATAGCTGTTTCTTACGGTATTCTTCGAGGCTGCTTCAGGCTCTTCACCACGTGGTGAAATTCCTTTACCACATCCTTGTTTAGGTTTGCAGTTTCATGTTTCAGAGGAGGAGTAAGGATGGCAGTTTTCTACGGTACTCTTTAGCACTCTCTCTGGCTCAGCATCATGCTGTGAGTATGCTTACCACGCCGCTGTTTAGGCTCACAGATTCATGCTTGACACGAAAAGGTAGGGAAATAAACACCGTACGGCATTCTCCAGCATTCTCTCAGGCATACCATAATACTGTAGAATATACTTACTACACCGCTAGTTAGGCTTGCAGACTCGTGCTCTACGCGAGAAGGTAGGGACGAGGATGCCGTACGATACTCTTCAGCACTGTTTCAGGCCCTTTGTTAAGCTATAGTACCTATTTACCATACCGCTGTTCAGGCATGCAGATTCATGCCATACGAAAGAAGGTAGGGAGGAAGTAGCCGGACGGTACTCTTCAGCGTCTCCTCAGGCGTATCATCAAGCTGTAAAAGATACGTGTTTCATGCAAGTTTCACGCAGCCTAGCCACAGCAGGGAGAGTGCCCTAGGCAATCAGGCTCCATTCTGCAGCTTATCAAGCCATTACAGAATCATCTTCTACAGGAGAAGGAGGACGTAGGAATCTCGAACGGTACTCTTCAGTATACTCTCTCAGGCGCACCGTCATGCTGTAGAAGACATTTCAAGTGTTATGTTTCATGCAGGCTCTAGGCAGCCTAGCCGTAGCTGGGAGAGTGTCGTGGATAGTCGGGCTCTATTCCACACGACACCTGATCACTACAGATCCAGCGTTCAGAGGAGGAGGACGAGGTAAGAATACCGTACGGTACTCTTCAATATACTCTCTCAGGCGCACCGCCACGCTGCGAAACGCATTCCAGCTGTCATATTTCATTCCAACTATCATGTTCCATACAAGTCTCAGACAGCTTAGCCGCAGCATGGAGAGTGCCCAGAACAATCAGGCTCTATTCCACACTGTATTTACTTACTACAGAATACATCTTCACTGGAAAAGGACGACGTAGGAAATCGAACGGTACGCTTCAGCACCCTCTCGAGCACTTCGCTATACTCTAGGAAATACCCCCGAATCATGTTTTGAGTATGTCTCGAGCGTTCCCCGAGACCATTATGGAGAGTACCTTAGACGCTCCGAACTCCTTCTTCGTCTTTACGGACTATTGCTGTTTCAGGATATCTAGGGCTAGAAGACGTATGGAAAGCCTGCGGTACTCTCTCCAGATCTTTCCTGTAAGTATCTATATGGCCTGAATCTTATTCAAGGCAGTGATGAGTATAGCGGGAAGAGAACTAGACTTTGTACGACACTCTTCAGCACCTTCCCAGGCGCATCACGATACTAGGATAACATCTAGGTATGCTTGTTTCTTACAGGTTCTATACAGTGTTGAGTGTAGCGGGACAGGAATCAGGCTATTCACGGTACTCTCCAGCACCTTCCCAGGCGCATTACTATACCGGGAAAACATTCGGGCATGCCTGTTTCATGCTGGTTTTATGAAGTATTGAGTGTAAAGGGAAGAGAACCAGAGTATCTACGGTACTCTTCTAGGCTTCCTCAGACGCATCAACATACGGAGAAAACATTCAACGATACCTATATTATACATAGATTCATGCAGCCTAGGATATAGCAGGGAGAGTGCCGGGGAATACTAGAGTATACTCTAGATAGCTAATTACCATTTTAAGTTCATGTTCCAGCGGTGCTGGACGGCGTAAGGATAGTGTACGGTACTCTTCAGGGCTTCCCTAGACGCATCACCATACTAGGAAAATATTCAAACATACCTGTTTCATACAGTGTTAGATACAGACTCTAGGGACTAGCAGGGAGAGTGCCGGGAGACGCTAAAGTATACTCTAAGTAGCTAATCACTAGTCTAGATTCATGATCCAGCGTTGCTGGATAGCGAAGGAATACTGTACGGTACTCCTGAGGGCTTCCCCAGACGCATCATAACACTAGGAAAACATTTATACATACCTGTTTTATAAAGGATGACATATAGCCTGGGGAATAGTAGGGAGAGTGCCGGGAGACGCTAGAATTCGTTCCACGTAGCTATCTACCACTACGGAATCATGTTCCAGGGTGGCTGGATAGCGTAGTAAAGACGTACGGCACTCTTCAGGGCTCTTCCAGGCACTATAGTATACCTTGCAAAATACTTGTTTCATACTAGTTTCAATAACCTGGGAACAAGCAGGGAGAGTGCCGAGGGATACCAGGGCTTATTCCTATAGCTGTTTATAACTACGGATTTATATTGTAGGGTGGCTGGATAGCGTAGAAATAAGGTACGGTGCTCTTCAGGGCTCCTCCAGGCATACGAGCATGCTTAGGAAAGTACTTGTTTCATATATGTTTCCTAGACCTTGGGAGCGGCAGGGAGAGTACCGGAGAACGTATAGGCCTATCCTACGTCAGTATTTCCAACTGCGAATCATGTTCCAGTGGTGCTGGATAGCGTAGTAATATTATATGGCACTCTCCCGACCCTTTCCAGGCATACAATCATACCAGGGAACAAACTTGTTTCATATAGGTTTTGTCGACCTGTGGAATAGATGGGAGAGTGCCGGGGCAGGCTTAGATCTCGTACGGTACTCTCCAGGCCCCCCTCCAGGCACGTAATCATAATAGGCAATATACATGTTTCATACAAGTTTCGTCGGCCTGGGGAACAGCAGGGAGAGTGCCGAGGGATAATAGGACTTATTCTACGAAGCTATTTACAACTTCGGTTTCATGTTCCAAGGGTGCTGGATGCCGTGAAAAAGCCGTACGGTACTCTCCAGGCCTCAACCAGATGCACATCCATCCCGGGGGCAAAATGTTTCAGCATGCTGTTTCAGGATAGTTTCATATGGTTCCCATTCAATAGTTGCAACAATAGGGAGGCACTGGAAGGAGCAGGGGAGAGCACCGTGTAGGGATAAGGTCATGGTATTGGTCTATCTGGGT
>Ga0268246_10001158_pt1 | contig 9992 bp, 8 predicted proteins | sample AgamicOrSfe_FD_200242 | JGI IMG/M metagenome (GOLD analysis project Ga0268246, IMG submission 200242) | Agave microbial communities from Guanajuato, Mexico - Or.Sf.e (v2) (version 2) | ecosystem: Host-associated > Plants > Phyllosphere > Phylloplane/Leaf | place: Guanajuato, Mexico | collected...
CTGACGGCCTGCATGGAGAAGTACATGTCAACATGGAACACTACAAGCAGGGCGTATATCGCAAGGTTTGTTTGACTGAGTGTTAGTCAAGAGCACTCCAACGACTAACTCGCCGGTATAGATTACAACAGGAAAGCCAGCAACGAGGACTACTCGGGGGCGCTTCTCTAAACATGTAACATGTCTGGAAAGATTTGCCACGACCCTACGAATGCGGATCGCCATCATGGCACGGCACGCTGCATTCAATTTATAGCTATTCTGAACTACAAAGCTTGATGGCGGAACAAGAGCTCTTCTGTATGAAGGGACAACGCAACCCGTATGTGAGAAGCTGTAAACGTAATGTCTCATAAAGAAGAAACGAATCCAAACTTGAGATCAATTCCTCAATATACAGCCTCCGATAGCAGATCTCGGCCTCACCACCCATACTTCGTCCCCGCGGCCGCCTTGTTCGCTTTGCCTCTTGCAAAGCTCTCTTCCAGCGCTTCTTTCTGGTTCTGCGCAGAGTTGAGCAGTTGTTGCAGACTGTGCTTACCAGGTGCAATTGCCCTGACAGGATTGTGCAGTGGTGCCTGATTAGCCTCGTCCTGCATGAGTGCATTATTCGAGGAGTATTCCTGTGCAAGGTTGAAGCTGGCAAGCTTAGCATTACCAGCGCCATCGCGACCGAAAAGCTGCCTCCGCTGTTCTTTGGTGAGATTGAGTGTGCCTGCGAGGGACTGTAGGTCATTCCCTTGGGATTGTGGAGGCACAGCAGAAGCACTTGGGGCGAATGTCTCAGAGTATAGCTCATCGTCCGGGTCCTCGTCGTAGGCACGATCCACTTCTTCCGCCACTATAAACTCAGGCTGGTACTCTTCCGCCATCGGCACTGTTGCTGACTCGTGATCCACGCTGGAGAAAAGCAGTGACTTCTTCTTTGGAGGCGGTTCTGTTTTTGGCACGGCCTTTGCAACATTGGGGCTTGCTGCTGTTGGCTCTTTGGGCGCCACAGTGCTAGAGCTCTTCTTCTTGGGTTTACGCCCGACCGACAATGGCTTGAACATCATTGCTTTGCGTGCCGGTATTGCTTCTTTTGCCTGCGTTTCTTCTACATCCAATGGTGCTGTACTCGTGGCACTTGTGCTTTGTCCTCCGAACTCGTCATACTGCCCATCCGCGTCGCGATTTTCGTACGTATTGTCGCTAGGCTCTGAAAGGTCCCTGCTGAACGCTGGTGTCGCTCCAGTCTTGAGGCTGGTACCCTTGCTCAAACCTGCTCCGCGACTCCGTGATAGCAGGCCTGTTCCCGTAGGACCACTACCGCTGCCTCCGCCAGTCTTGGCTGGGTTCTTTGGCGCTGGAAGAAAGGAGTTGATGCTGCTTGACACTTCGCTTGTTCTAGCGCGCTTTATTGGTCTATCATTATCGATGTTGTCAGCATCATCGGCTGTGGTCGTCGTCGATGAGAGGCCTGGTAGGTTTACGCGTATCTTGTTGCCGCTCACAACCTTGTCGGTTCTTGGTTTTTGTGTGCCAGCGGATGCGCCAGCCGTGGGTATTTTGCTTAGTTGAGGCTTGACTGCTTCATTGTCTGAATCTTCCGAGTCGGAGTATCCTACCAGGCCCATGTTGCACGTATGTCTAGTCGAAGAGAAAGAGTGTTGTAGTCCACGGTTGGCTGAACTTCGCGGTCGCAAATGAGGAACGGCGTTGACTCCGCCTCCGGAGCTGCATCCATTCACATGAGCCAGCAGGGTGTTTGTCACCCCGAATGTGCTTTTTCCTCGTCACAGCGCTTCCATTTCAAGTATAGTCTTAGCATCGTCGCGATGCTCCTCGTGCCGTGACAAATATGTCGCTCTTTCTGAACGAAGAGTAAGCTTTCTTTTCAGCTTGCTGAGACGTGTCTGACGCGTTGTCAGCTTCGCCATCTACCAGCTCCGTACCGCATATCTCGCCCAGATTCAAGACGGAGTCGGTGAGCGTCTGATCAATGTCAACACGGCCTTCCTGAATGACCCTGCATTCAGGGCAGCAGGATGGCATGCGGACTCGGTAGAAGTCAAACGGACGTACTCACCACCAATACCTGCTGCCATAACATCTGAGTACTTTCAAGCCCCTCCACCCACTGCAGGTGGAGCTGAAACTGGTGAAGACGAGGATGGCGAGCATGGCATGGTCACAGGCACTGGCAATGCAGATGCAGCTGGTCATCCGGCGACACGGCGAAGAAGGCGACGAGAACAGCTCGAAGAAGACGATAGTAGTGACCTTAGTGATGAGACAGATGAAGAGAGTGAAGTCCGCCCGCTGGGCCAGGTTAAGTTCAAGGTGCCAGCACGAATAAGATCTGGGTCTTCCCCAATCAGAAGCGTGACGGATCGTGGGATCGTAGCGGACCTAGAGGCTTCTCCCGTGAAACCCGACTTCGCGCGTGCTAGGGGCAGTTCTTTGAGCGTAGTTGACCTAGCGAAGACAAGAAGCAGGCGTGACACCACCACAAGCAGCGAAATGGAAGCAGATTCAGATCTCGATCCAGCACTATTCCAGCGCAGAGTGCTGAAAGGTCGGCCTGGCAAGGCTTACGGAACGCTATCGAAGCAGATTGAGGAAGATGAAGAGGACCTAGCAATGGCAGCTCAGACAGAGGCTAATACTAACGACAATGCCGTAGACTCGGATGCAGATTCACTCGTTTCGGATTTCTCTGAAACACTGGGACCAGATTCGCTGCTTGCAGGGTCTCTGCAGCCATCCTCTTTACAAATCAGCTTGAAGGCTTCAGCTCCCGATGACGCACCTCGAAAACGAAAACAAAGTTCCAATGCCTTTGCAGCATTACCACCATCTCGACCAATAAGCATGGTCGTACCTGTGAGCGCACTGACAATGGCATTGAAAGCTAGAGATAAGAAACCAACGGACCCATTCGAACGCTTCGCAAGCTTGTCTGGTGCCGGTGATCCAAATCCACTATACCTAAAGATTTATCCACCGACAGCACCGCACTCCAACTTGGGCAAACCGATGGAGATACTCATCAGAAAGACGTCTACTGAAGGCGAGCCGGTCACCGTTGCAGAGGCGATCGGCTTTAGCTTGTGGAAGTATGGAGACGAAGCTAGACAACCAGCAATCAGAAGAAGTGTTATGAATGTCAATAAATGGACTTTCAGGGTTGTGGAAGATGAGGAGATAGACGATGACTTCCCGCCACTACTGCGGACAAAGCCGATGTCTGACTTCACGTCCAACAACCGTGCTCGAGCTGCCGGTCGAGGTCGGGCACGGGACAAGCCATGGGATGAGTTCGCTCTAGTCGAAGCCAGCGATTCACAATTCAAACAGAATGAGATCGACACGCCAACTTATAGCTTGGAGGCAGCCGATACAGAACCTGAGCACGCTGCTTCTGATGCAAGACCACCTCAGCCGATTGTGCCGGACGATCAAGCAGCGTCGACAGCTCGAGCCATGCTACGCCGTGGAAACCCAATCACAGATCCTTACTACGTAAACGCAGCTTTCCGCAAAGAAAGCGTCATACGTCCCGCAGACGAGCCAGCAGCGGCCTCTGTAGACGCCACCCCAGAGGCCGGCGTACCTCGCACTCTAACGATCCATTATACGAGCAACGAACTCACGCCTCACGTCATGACCATTAACACAACAGTCGACACCTACTTCGCCGAAATCTTCGACCAAGCCTGCCGAAGGTTCAACCTCGACAAAGCCCTCTACATGTTTAAACTCCGCCATACAGCCACCGTCGTTCCTAGCGATCGCGTTGTTGAAGCCCTGGGCGCCGAGCAGTCCGATCTCGACCTCGTGCGCCGCCGTTTCATCGGCGAAGGTGGCACAGGCACATTTGGCTCGCCCTCCAGCACATCTCCCAACGCGCCCATCCTGGGTAGTCCCGCCGCAGTCCTCCACACCGGCGGGCCGCAAACGCCCAAGAAATTCAAGAATCGAGACCACGGCACGGGAGGCGTGCACCCCTTGGCACAACAGCATTCTGCGGGCCACGGCCTCGATCCCTTTACCAATCTGGGCCTGGGTCTGTCATTTTCGGCAAACGGATCGGGCACATTCAGGCGCTACAATGTCATCCGTAAGCAGCCCATGTCGCTCGCCCCATCGCATCCGCGTGTGCTCGAGCTGTCAGGAGACTACCTGCACATTCTGCCTGCGGACCCTATCACTACGAATCGCGCGCTGTATGACCCTGTGCAGAACAAGACGACAAGCGTGCACTTTAGCAGTGTGGTGGGATGTAAGCTGAACAGAAGACATCCGAACACGTTCCGCTTGATCATATATCGTGAGAAGGAGAGTAAGCGGTACGATTTTGAGGTGGGCAACGCCATCGAGGCGCAGGAGATTGTGGATGTGATTAATGCTGGAATGGCGCAAGTGGCGTGAGATCAGACAGCTATATGATAGATAATCAAGGCACCGGGCAAGACCTGACGGTCCCCAAGGTAGAGGTAAAAGTTGACATTATGCTCATTTCATCGACTACCTTTGAACTTTACTACCCTGTCACGCGCATTTCCTGACATGCTCCGTGCTCGGAATCCAAGCAGAGTCTCTCAAAGCAAGACCAAATTTGTCGACGTCGATGTTTGACCTTTCTGGTGTTGCCAAGGTGTGTTCAGCAAACATCGATTGGCGCGCACGATTTGCATCAAAGTGCCAGTAAACACTATTTCTACATATACACTTATGTCTTAGGTGTTGCAAATTCTGTTCAGGCTACATGGAATGCTCTCAGACCTTCCGCCCCGGCGAACTTCAGGATCCTGCCTCATCATCGAATGCAAAACTCGAAGCACATTGGCGGCCAAGGGGAGGAACCTTGTTGTCAGAACACGTTACTGCGCAGGTCATTGCTACGGTAGTGAACACATTGCCTGGATTGAAGGATGATAATCTCCTGATCACTTGGCCTGATATTCTGTTCGACCAATGTGAGTTCAAGCCAGCCAAATATGCATATATACTGACACCATCCAAAGGGAAGAGAGAAGTTCACACTCATGCTTTGGGAACCCTCAGGATCATCCTGCAGTATAACTCCAAGTCTTGGAGAGCTTTCCCAGCCAAGGAAGCTCGTGCTGGATACCTGCAGATGGGTCATATCATGGAGTTCAAGTCATTGACAGATCAGTCTCGACGTCAGCCATGAAGAGAAGCTTAGTCATTCTCCGTCGTCGGTGGTTTACCCGGCGCTACCAAGCGACGATCAGCCCAATCACTTGAAGTAGGCTGCGCTTGTGATGGGCAAATTACCTGACATGTCAGAGCAACCGGTCGCTACAAGAACTCCGCAGAGCAGGACCGTGTCACGGCAAGATGTAAAATCTGTAGACATCTGAAGCTCGACAAAGAGTCGAATGCTGATCCTTTCCTAATGTCGACGACCAAACCCTGTTGCACGTTTGCACAGTACATTCAGACTGGCAGATCTTGATGGACCACTGCTCGTAAAACCTCATTGACGGCCTGAACGACATTACGTCTGTTGTTCTAGGACACGAACTCTGATCCTATTTGCAGGGCATAATCACGGACCTTCTGCCATACCAGCTCCTGGGAGTGTGTCTGATACTGAAAGAAATTCGTGGTCATAACGAGGCATCCTGCCTGACTTGGCACGATGGCACGAGAACTGCCCAGATTATTAGTATAATTGAGAACTCCTTGCCTTTGCTGAAGCAATTTGGCAGGCAATATATCGGATTTACCTCGCCGCCGGAATTGCAAAACTTCCACGCAATCTGTGGCAGTGACATTCACCTTGGTTGTCCGGTATTGACCGACGAGAGTGCCAAAGTGTACAAGTGACGATTGGCTAGAAGTGGATGTACTGGTACCGGGATATCCATGAAAAGGGGACTTGAAGGATATAAAGTCTATGTCGTTCTCTGATGCAATGCTGACACGAGAGGGCTTCAGCTGAAGCTGCTGAAACCTGCCAGGGACGTTCCTACATGATACCGCAGTCGCCCGTATTGACAGTGACTTGTTCGCCATTAATCATTATGCCAACGTTCTGACCACCTTCTTGCCCACCGATACCTCCTCTCCTGGCTCTAACTGATTGTGTCAATTGTGCGAGCATACTCCTGGTAATGAACGCCTCTCTATTGCCACCTTTCCTGTCATGGTCATTGCGGCTCGTAATCTCGTACTGCAAGTGCATGCGCTTCCTGCTGCTGAGACCGTGGGGTACATGTGGAGGCTCTGTATCAGTCTCGTCTGTATCAACATCTCCCGTATCGGGAGCTCGCTGCTGTGGCTGGGGCACCACAGGCACGTTCCGCGTACGGCCCATACGTAAGCTCGAGAAACCGCTAGGGTTCACTCCGGTTACACTAAGACCAAGTCTTGCATTTCTGCGAGCCACTCTGTCTGGGGAAAAGATCTTGATGGTGTTGTCAATACCTGAAACAGCGAGGACAGGCTCATATGGATGGCCTTGCACTACGTTGACCACTTCCCCTGTCATAGCATTAGCCAAAGTCTCATTTCACGGTGCTAGAACTGTACCATCACCCTCCAGAATGTTGACCAGCTCGGTTGTGGCACGATCCCAGATGAGACAATGCCCTGAGTCCGAGCCGCTGACGACATAGGCATCATCAAGACCGAAGAAGTTGACGTCCTTGACAGTCCTAACATTGCAAGCTCCTGTATACATGCTAGTGTGAGATACGCATGGAACATTGGCGTGAATCCCATCGCGAATTGTCCGACGCTCTGCAGCTGAGTGAAAGAGACGCTCAGTAACTGATCCGTTCTCGTCGTCACTTTCGCTGCCTTCGAGCTCTGCTTCGTCGTCAACCTCGTCCATGTCATCGTCTGCGTCATCACCCATTTCGTCGTCGTCATCGTCATCGTCCTCATTCTCATGGTCGTCCGTGTCTCCACCTGCACCCCAAGCGTCTTCAACAACATCGCGAAGGTCGTCGATCGGCACCATGTCTTCATGCTCAGGCTCGTCGTCTCGTGCCCCTTGGTCATCATCCGACATATCCATTTCAGTGTTGATTTTTCCGACCTTCCTTCGCAACGCTCGTTCTTGTTGGCGCACCCACCTGCTCGGACTCTCAGAGCCTCCGAATGCACGATCCACGATTTCGTAGCTTAGCGTCTTACTTGCAGTGTATAGCAAACTTAAGCCTACCTTACCCCAGAAGCGGACCGCCTCAGCTCTGGAATGCGTATGCGGTCTTGAGTTCTTCGAAGAAGGATCTTCGTTCTCAGGATGCAGCGCCAAGTCCTCGAATGGTATTTGCACAGCACTTCCGAACCTCCTCAGAGCCTGCAATTCATCGTCAAACAGAACTCGGCGCGAATCAATCTCGAATCGATTAGCTTCAAGATTATATATCGGATTCGTGCTATTGACCAGATCCTCTAAGTATGGAATGATTTCTTCCTCGATCGCGTCTATCCCAGCTCCCAACTGTACTGGGAATCGTGGATTCACCACAGCACGTCTCCCTTGTTGTGTGAATCCCTCCACCAGGGCTCCAGGTCCCGACGACAACCACAGGATAATTGCCCTGAGGAATTCATGACAGAAAAGGTCATGCCGTCTCTGCTCATGTATTTCGAGTTCGTTTGGCGCAGGTCGCACTTGCACAAACTTGGCAAGTTGCGCCTGCTGACCAAATGGTAACTGGCCTCCGAGGAGTCTAGCGAGGGTGCCTGCGCTCTGCACGAATCTTCGCGTCGATTCACGATTGGCTCGCAGCGTTTTCTGGTAGGCAAGCTCGACGTCATCTAGGTCTACTGGGTAGCGCCAGTCTCGGCTGACCTTGTCTATCTCATCCAGGAGTCCATCTGCAATCTCAAGAGCATGCGGGTACCGGTCAGCATCAGACTCATCGAGCCCGAAGATGGCCAGACGTAAACGGAGTGATTGCTTGGCGATACTACCTGTCTCGCCAGTCGAAGCGGAAGCTGCCGTTGGTAATACCGCGACAGGCTCTTCTAACGAAGGCGCTTGCGTATCCCTGCGCATAGGAATATCCTCACTTTGGCCATTGTGATATCGGACTCGCAAGCTGACGTCTTCCGTGTCGTCCGCCTCCAGAGTTCTATCGCGCAACGAGCCTCTTTCCGGACTCTGTCTAGCGCTCAAGGCACCTGTCTTCACGACCCTCTTACGCTTCTTGTCTTGTGTTTGTTGGAGCTTGTTACTTTTTGATATGCTAGTAGGTTCTGCTTTAAGCTCTTCGCGTGCATCTGGTGATCTGTGCAGGTCGAAACTGTAAATCCAGTCTCCCGACCAACTGGCGATCTGCGCAGTATTAGCTGGGTCAATGAGCTGAGCACCCTGATCTTACCATCTCATTCGGGTTTGCATCACTAATCTTGCAGGCTGTGATATGGCCAGTGGCTGCTTTCTTTGACTCCACCCCGTTAGGTGCGAAGCGCTTCACGCACTGTGTAGCTTGATCCATCGGCTCATCATGATCGGAGTGGCCACTCGACGAAGGCGTGCTTCCTCGTTCCGCAAGCATGTCGCGACCAAGCATACGGCGGTCATGAAGGAAGCAATGCATATGGGAACCGCCTAATGCAATATAATGTGGTTGACTAGCAGAACATGATATAGTGTTGAGGTCAATTCGGCCTCGATAACTAATCAATGCTGGAGGCACTGTCCCGGTGGGCTCATCTCTTTGACGCCATCTGCCTCCACCTGCTGGCCTCGGGTATGCTGATGACGGTTGTCTTAAATCGAATTGTCGTACGTCTCCGTCTTCCGAGCATGTCAAAAAGAGGTAGGGAGATGACTCTGTGACTATCCTCTTAACTCTGTCTGAATGTGACCGATACACCCTGCAATTTGTGTCTGCCTCACTTAGATATTGTATGCCACGGCTGGCGAAACCTTGACCTCTTGCACTTGATGACGCCGTCGTAGATACTCTATCGATATCGAACACCCTTATTTCGCTGTCCCCTGCTGCAGAAATTACGGTTCTGTCGTTCGAACTGGCGGCGAAGCATACGGAAAAGATGTTGGCCTGATGGCCTGTGGCAATGGTCGTGGCGAGCTTGAAAGGACTAGCTTCGTAGCTCGACTGATAGGTGTGGATGTTGATGTGAGTGTCGTCGCTGCCACTGGCCAACAGACTTCCGCTCTTGGACCAGCTCAAAGCATTGACACATCCGTTGTGGCCGTCCAGCTCATTCACAATGTCCAATTGTCTTACCCAATTTCTGTCGCCATAGAGTCCTTTAATAGCAGAGTATTTGGTGCGATCGCCAAGCTCGCGCTTGAACAGACGATCATGAATGTTGTCCTGCATCTGAGAGTCTTGATGCTGGTTGATATGCGGTATTGACAACCAGATGTCTATTTGACGATCAGTGTATGAGAGCAGGGCGGCCTAGTTGAGTAAGTGTGACCTCGAGCATGTACATCTCAAACGAGTAATGCGAAGGTATCTTTGCGTTCAACCAGTGTACTGCTCCTGTTGCGGAATTGGAAAACTCCTTGCCAATGCCTTGCCTGGACTCGGCTTGGAAGTGATGTACAACGAAGGCGAAGGCATGTGATCGTGACGGGTACGAGTCCGGAATATAGCCGTTGAAAACGTGGAGATGAAACAACGACGAGTGAAACATTTATCAGCATGGACGAGTTGCACTCTTGGATGTTGTCAAGCCGGATGCCATTGTCACAGAGCCAACGCCGATGCTACTGACGGCCTGCTAGCATACTGGGGATATGCCTCCATGAGAGCTACACCCCTAAGAGGATCCCGAAACACAGACCCCAAGCACCATCAATCTGACCAACCAACGCCAATGCCAGCCGTGCCACTTCATTGTCATTTACAAAACGTTATCTCCACTCATTGCGCATAACCCGTGTATTGCTGCTGTCCATAATGACCTTGTGCTTGGTTGGCTACATAGTCGTCAATAAGAATCCTATATCAGGGACCAAATGACATACGCATGGTATTCTGATACAC
>Ga0268246_10001159_pt1 | contig 9989 bp, 13 predicted proteins | sample AgamicOrSfe_FD_200242 | JGI IMG/M metagenome (GOLD analysis project Ga0268246, IMG submission 200242) | Agave microbial communities from Guanajuato, Mexico - Or.Sf.e (v2) (version 2) | ecosystem: Host-associated > Plants > Phyllosphere > Phylloplane/Leaf | place: Guanajuato, Mexico | collected...
CACCCATCGACTACGTCTCCCTCCGATTGCATCAGATGCGAGTAGTTTGTCTACAAAGGCCTTGCACAAAGACGATCAACCACAGTATGCAAAACTCGCGCGTGCCTGACACGCGGCAAGGGGTCACTGGCCGGAAACCTGCAAATCCTGTCAAGATAGTTGGCCACACCGTCCATACCACAACAGCGAGGACACCACCCGAGACGTCTGCTATCGAGGATGTTACACCCCGGAGAAACCCGCGCGATATACCTGGCACAACCGAGTCCATGCCTGTCTTCGTCCAGAGCATCGCATGCGTGGCATCTCCGACCATCGTCGGGGCCGTCGACTTCTCCACTGCCACCGCAGACAGTAGAAGCCTGCAGAAAGAGATTAAGCGTGTGAATGGTTTGGAACATGGACGGCACTCAGAGCGCTCGAGTCACCCAGCGCCATCCAAACCCTCTCCTCTGATGAGTGGCAAGAGGGTGCACAAGGATCCGTGTGTTCAGGGATCCTATCAAACAACCCGGACTCATCGTATGTCACTTGACTTCTCCGCCGCTGCCGTGAACAGCGAAGATTCTGCTTACCACACGCATCAAGAACCCATCGAATCCGCTAATCTTAAGACCCCTGTCCTGGCAATCCATCCACCAGCGTCAGCTCGATACGTGTCTACCAACCATTATAGATTGCAAACTGCGACTCACAGCAACGTGAATGTCACATCTAGGACCACGACAATTCACGCAGCCAGTGCGTTCAGCTCTCCGCCACACGCCAGGCCAATCGACAACGCAGCTGTATCTCCGTCGACACCTGCACACACCGACACGTCCAAAGTAGATGCTCGTCTCAGCCCAGCGGCGCATGCCCTTACGACAAGCGACACCATCATCAGCAGATCAAGAACCGGCAGTATCGGCAAACCCGATAAATCTGATGATCTACGGTGCTTTGATGTCACTAGAGTCAGCGACCACTCCGTCTCTAATGCAGATGACAGTGTGCTTCCGGATAACTATACATTGCATGACGGCACTGACGTAAACATCCATGCCGGCGACTTTGCTATTCCGGACGACCAGGAGTCGAAGATGGACACCGGCAACTTGCACCCTCATCGGTACACTATGGGATGTTGTAACCGGGATGCAATCTCAGGTACGACACCACTCACGTAACTAACCCGCGATGTTCTCTGTTGCGAAGTAGATTGGGAGATTGTATGGTGATAGGGAGCAGAGCCTGCTGAAACCATACGGAAAGCGTGCTGAAGCAGCTCCGTGCGTCTTCTAATAGCCCCTCGATGATCCGTGCCATTGCATCTTCTCCTGCGTGGTGCGAGATGGGGTCATGATCGATGCCAGCAATAACCGAAATCGATAGGACGTTGCTACAGAGTGAATTGCTAATCATACAGAGGCGCTCCTAAAATATATGTACATAAACAAGACACCAAATTCCCTCCTTTGCCTACAACAAACAGACCGAACCCATGTTCCAGATATGTCTCCCAAGATATATGTACAGCCATAAAGCCAGAACATCCATGTGCCCGTCCAGATTACCTTCTCTTGCAAGATCCCGTCCCTATATTCTCGCAATAGTAATATGCAAAACCCAAACACCATCACCGCCAACGCCGTCCGCCCGTGGGGTATCTGTCCAGAAAAGCCCTTGCACCCGCCTGCCCGCTGAAATAACTCCAATTCCACTGCCAGTGCCGCGGCCCTAGAACACAGCTGTTGAAACGGGCAACTTTGAAAATCCAAAGCATGTTAGATATGTATCCTCCCTCTTGGTGGGTGGTGGTCAGGTCGGAAGGCGGCGAGGCAGGTGTCATGCCTCAGCGTGCTCCATGCACGTAATCATGCTACCTGCTGATCTCACATACTCGGCTCTGATAGTACCAGGCCACCGCCGACGTAACTTCTCGAAAAATGTAATGCCATTGCCTATCATCCAGTGGATAGAAGTGGCAGCTTCGAATACAGAGTAATGTCCTCTCGCTTCGTGGGTCGGTGAGGAAGGCGGCGGTAGGTTGGTGGTCGAGGAGGCGCTGGATGTGATCGGGTACTACCTGGTAGGCGTATTCGACTAGATTACCATCCCGTCGGCGGCACTGGCAGTTTCCAGTAATGTATGATATCCTCCCTTTTCTCCCACGTCGCCTGGCTCAGATTCGCCAATCTCCCCGTCAACCGATCAATCTCAGGCTGAAACGCACCCTTCAGATCACCAAGCTCCGTCGCCGAAGCTCCTTTTACTTTCCCCGCCTCGACCCTCTCGTCCAGCGCCTCCTGTGCGAAATTCAACTGCCATTGCACCTCCTCCCTCCTCGTCCTCAGCGCATTCCACCGCTCAAGTTGTATCAAATCCGCATTCTCCCTAATACAGAAATTGTACGTCTTGCAGTAGCAGTCCTCCATACTGGGGCAATACTGCCCGCGGCCCGTGAAGATAAAGGGCCATGTGTATTCGAAGACGCGGCCGGACTCTTCGTCGTCGTTGAGGGGGTCCATGGCCCAGGTCTGGAGGTTGATGTAGTATTCAATTGGGTGTGCGCGGATCGTGGCCTTGCTCACGGCGAACTGACTACAGCATGTCCCGGCGAAGAAAGGCGGGAAGGAGGTTTCGTTGGGGAACATGGCTTCGAAGGTGGAAGGGTTGAACAGGGATTCCAGGCGATGCGGGTCTAATCTGTCTTCTGCGCGGGAGGGATCGAAGTGTGCCCAGACGGGGCAGCCGGGCCAGTGGTCGCAGCGGGAGGGGACGTAGCCTTGTTTGATGATGTTGTCGCGGTCCATGCGGTTGATGGTGGTGGTGGAGTTCCAGCCGAGGAGCATGTTGTTGTGCCAGACCACGTCGTCGCCGTGCCAGAAGAAGCTGATGTCGGGTAGATTGTCGTAGTGCTCGATGATGTAGGTGAAGTAGACTGCGGCTTCGCGGCCGTGGTTGTGCGAGAGGTGGAGGTCGGTGGTGGTGTTGTCGTCGACGATGTAGATGTAGGGTTGGACGTCGTGGAGGCCGTCGTAGATCCATTGCACTTTTGCTGCCTCTGATGTGAGGCGGCCGAGGACGATGCCAGCTGTATATTGGGATGATGTGATGGCGGATTGATGGTCAAGATCAGATGCTCTGTGCGCTGCGCTGTGGTCGCGAGAGTCGGTGATGAGGCCTTTTATGTACTTTCGATCGAGCATTCGCGACTTTTCTTCTGCTGCTTCGCGGTCGATGTTGGTAGCTGGGCGTGGTGTGTTAGCTTGCTTTGACGTGTTCGACGAGGCGGCCTATCATCGACATACCTATGTTACTCGTCGGGCTCTCACTCGTCCAGAAGATTGACGAAACAGCCGCGACCAACGCGACAACAAGTAAGACATTCAGCACGATCTTTCGCGTGACCTTGACGGCCATCTTGACGATTGTGTGACTCTCAGTATAGGTGTCCGACGTCTACTTTTCGGTCGGGTCGGAGAGGAGAGTGTAGAGGCGAAAGAGAGGAGAAGCGTCGACCACGACAGCGCAGTCCGGACTCGATATCTCTCCTCGCCATCTCATCCTCCGCTGACATCGATGAAGCAAGCGGGGATGGTGACATATTCGTGATGATCCATGGCACGAGCCAGATGACCCAAGGACGAAGATTCCGGTACGATTGGCCCTAGCTCTACGCCAAGACTGGGGTTCCGGGGCTCATGCACGATCCCGTCCCGGTACTTGAGTGGCAAGAGGACCACACCCGGCTAGTTTGTCACCTAACATCTGATTCACACGCGCCATATTGGAAAAGACCGGTCTTTCTCATTTGAACGAGAGCATTCTTTGCATGGAACAGCTCTTTCACTAGGGCTCAGCACGAACATGTGTTGGAGGAATTGGGTGAACTGTAGTGAAAGAATCACAATTCAAGCACACTTGCTATCGATGCAAACTTTGGGTAGGGAACAGGATGCTATTGCATCACCTACAATTTTCCGTGTACAGCCATATATACAAACAGATTTGCTTTTTGGCAAGATAACCACACAAATCGTAGTCCTCGCCGCCCATGTACCAGGTATATCCAAGAACTGAACCACCTTATTTCCCGATTATGTCCCGTCTCGTGAATACCCAAGTTGAGCAAGTCTCGAACCCTAGCCAATCATACTCGTCCTCTTTCTGCCCAAGCTGAATCGACTACTCTTCGGCTTGTCAATTGGCGACTCAGCCTCTCTTTCCCTCTCCCTATCCCGCTCCCTTTGAGAGTCGGTCGGTGTTGCAGCCACTACGCCCTCGGGTATGTCGTCGTTCTTGTCTTTACTGCCACCCCAAAAGCCCGACTTGGACCTCACGCTCATACTCGTGGGTCGGAACCGGCTCAGTGTGGTCTTGACAGCAGGTCGTTGCGGCGTGGCGCCTGGGCGTGTAGGTAGAGACGTCCCGGATGCTGGAGTAGAGGAGTTTGTCGATGAGGTTTGGAGAGAACCGTCTTGCGGTGAGCTGCTCGTCGAGAAGTAGTCTGTTTGGGTGCGATGTCCCGGGGTGAAGGAGCGGACCGGTGCAGTGACTGCGTGCTCAAGGCGGGCGGGGATTGGCTCCTCATCGATGAAGGGAGTAGGAGGAATTGGAGAGGTGAGCGTAGGTCCGGAAAAGGCGTTGCCGTCGAACATCATGGAGGATCTGTTATTTGTGGTTGCATCAGCGGGCATGTTGACGACTGTTTCCTCAGTTTCCTGTTCTTTGCGAACAGCTTCTTCAGTGGTCTCTTGATAGAAGAGGACGTAAGCGCAAGCGGGATTGCGAGAGTCGCCGCCGAAAAAGTTCTGTACATATGTTTTGTCGACTGGAGTGACGAGCTCGTCGTCGAAAAGTAGCCATCCCTTGTCTTTTGTCTTTATGATGGAGACGTAATGCCCGTGGAATGGTGTCGACCCAAGATGAACAACAATCGCATACAGTTCATAGATTCTGTCTTGGTCCTCCGCGTCATCTGTTGTGTTGAAGAGTCGTAGATAGTATGGGAACACGACTCTGTGGAACAGCTTTTGCAGCCTGCCAAGCTCTTCGACATATTTAAATCTTTTCAGGTGGAGCGCCAGTATCCGTGGCAATTTCTTGATCTTCATCCGCTTCTCCGCTTCTTGCAGACCACTGCACTTGTCGCAGTGGAATTTGTTTCGCTCGCAGAGCATTTCTTCTTGCGAGAACGATCGTAGACACGATGTCACCGAAGAATGCTCTTCCAAATCGACTGACAAATCCAAGAATGGCTCATCTCGTTGTGAAGTATTTTCGCAGGTGAGGCAGCGTGTTTCAGATGTTAGTGTCCCCTCGAACAGCTCCCTTACCCACGAGCTGCTGCCATGGCTCTTCATCGTATGCTGCTCGATCGCGTTTGTACTCTTGGAATAGCTCTCGACCTGGTCCACAACCTGATTTAGCAGAAAGTTCAGAAACTCGTGCGCGTCCTGATGCATGGGCGATCGAAAGATTTCGTTCTCCCGTTTTAGAATTTCAAGTACTTTCGCTGGTGTCACAATGCCCGTCCGCGACTGATGTGTCATGACCGCTTCAAACATGTCCTTCAAGCCAGTGAAGAGCGACTCTGGCATTCCATACTGCTCCGAGTTGCTATACTCCATCCTGATATGTGGGCCATTGATGAACGCCTGCTTCTTTTGGTACTCAAATGACTCCTTGTTCTCTTCCGGTGGCTTTACAGCGCCAGGTGTCGCCGGAGTGGCTGATGTCGCTGCCGGCTTTTTGTTTGCAAAGGATCCGTCCGGTTGTGATTTCGCTGATTGTGTTGGCGACATGGCGAACATGCCAGCGCTCGTTGGGTCGCCATCGCTGATCGGGGATGTGACGTTTGTATTTAATCGTAAGGATGAAGTCGGTGCGCGAGGAGTTGGGAAATTGGTGACTTTATCCCGAAAAGGTTCAGAGTAGTATAGACATTGGACGACGGAATTGCAGTAGCTATCGAGAGATATTAAATGGTGTTGTCTTTCGGGTTATGCATCGTGCTGATGGACTCACCATGTATTACTAGGCTACAACTGTCGCGTGAGCAAGGGGTTGCTGAGAGCAAGATGGCTTTACTTACGTTGTACATCCCAAAGAACTTATCGCTGCCATCTGTGCGAGGAGGACCGACAGTCGCAAGTAGAAGCTCTAACGGAGTCTTCTCGGGCTGCTCAGGCTGGACGCCATTCTTTTTCACAGGATATGAGGTGTTGGAGGGAATGGGGGCCTTCTCTATGAGTCAGCGGATGTATCAAGACTATCAACACCCCAGCCGGTATCGTGGAGGTTGACTGACAGGAAAGACATTGACATTGCCGCTTTTCAGCCTACTCAAGAATGACATATTGCGGCTTCGCGCCGGCTGAGAAGCTCAGCGAAGCTCACACTTGGCTCCCAAACACTCAGTATGTTCACCTCCACCCTTAGTCCTCTAGATATGCGGAAGTAAAGTGGCGATGATGTTGTTGACTTGCGAAAGCAGCAGACTGCTGTTGACGTCGACGATCACAAGCCCGAGGGTGTGCGGGGTAAGAAGGCGACGTAGTCCTCCGATTATGTTGTCGCTTGGCGATTGTAGCCTGTAATCTTGCCTGAAGGTGTGTTCGACCAGGTCACTGCTGCCACAGACAGCGATATTGAGTGAAGCGTGAAAGAGTCGCGGTTTGAAGAGGATGGATGACAAATTGAGCAATGGCGATGACTTACCGCGACACAGAGATCCATTCCTTCCTGCCATCACAACCTTCCTTTCTCCATCGACAAACCCGGCTTAGGCAATATATCCTCAAAACCCCCATACACGCACTGGTCGCCACACATATACCACGAAGCATGCTAGCAGTCTTGCAAAGCTGATGATGAAAAGCGGCTCATTACTTTCCTTCAATCTCTGTCCTTCTTTTGCCACCGCACATGCCCTTACTGGCAAAGGAAGAGCATCAGCGTCAACGCCAGCTCGCTGCATGGTCTTCTCGCCTCCTTCCCGACGCCCTCCACATATCTGAATATCAAATCCTCAAAGGTCACCTCACAAATGCACAATCGGCAATATACCTGACAATACGCAATGATATTCTTCGTCTGTGGACGAGAAATCCTCTTGTTCACGTTTCAGTAAACGAGATATTGGAACGCATAAAAGACAAACGCCTACACAGTTTGGTCATATTTGCACACGAGTGGTTGGCACGGAATGGCTATATCAATTTCGGCTGCATTCATATATGGCCAACGATAAATCGACCGTCAGTCAGTCCTGCTAAGCAGCAGAGGATTGTTATCATAGGGGCTGGAGTATCAGGTCTAAGCACCGCTAGACAGCTCACGAATATTATCCTTCAATTTCCTGAACGATGGTGCAGGGATCGAACGCAGATGCTACCACGACTAACGATTCTTGAGGGTCGACAGCGAATCGGTGGACGAGTATACTCACATGCACTGAAGAACCAAGTCCCAGGAAGTTTGCCACATGGACTTGCAAACACTGCAGAAATGGGAGCTCAAATCATCACAGGCTTCCACCATGGTAATCCTCTCGATGCATTGGTACGAGGTCAGCTGACTTTGGAATACCATCTGATGAAGGACAACATGATGCTCTACGATTTTGATGGGACCACGATTGACCTGGAGGCTGATACGAAAGTGCAAAACCTTTTCAACGACCTTTTGGAGGCTGCTAGTCTCCACGGCTGGCATGTCAACCAGCCCCCGAAGACTATCCACTCTCAGCATCCTGCAACAATGAAGCAGGAAGATCTGCCAAATGGATCGACGAAGGTTCGTTTCATGCATACATTGAAAATGCTAAATAAAGTTCGTGCTGACAATGTTCTAGCTGTCTAACGGCATCAACAAACCCAGTCACACGCTTGGCGGTTTCATGGATGGCATCATCTCAGAGACAAATACCTCTCGTGTGCCTCTCTCTGCCCTGGAAATGCGGTTACTGCATTGGCACTATGCAAACCTTGAATATGCGAATGCGGTCAATGTGGATCAGCTCAGTCTAGGCGGATGGGATCAAGATCAGGGCAATGAGTTTGAGGGACGACACTCGGAAATCAAAGGTGGCTACAGTCAAGTTCCAAAGGCTCTCTTCAAATACCCGCAGTATATGGACGTGAAGTTGGGCAAGATCGTCAAGGAGATACACTACAATCCTGATATTGCCACGAATGAGCCGCGAGCAAGTGTGCTATTTGAGGATGGAGAGACGGTGGAAGCAGATTACATCGTCAATACACTACCGCTGGGAGTCCTGAAAGAAGGGCTTATCAAGTTCAATCCACCTCTTCCAAAGTGGAAAGCAGAGCCAATACAACGATTGGGCTTTGGCGTTTTGAACAAGGTTAGTCAGTTCTTTCTATAACTTTCATAGCTCCAAGCTGACTTTATACCTACAGGTTGTCCTTGTCTTCGACAGCATATTCTGGGACGTGAAAAGAGACATGTTTGGTATACTCAATCAGAGCGTCAACAACGACAGCTTGAACCCAGAAGATTACGCATCAGATCGAGGAATGTTCTATCTCTTCTGGAACTGCGTCAAGACATCGGGCGCGCCAGTCCTGGTTGGCGTCATGGCAGGAGATGCGGCCCGTGCTGGCGAGTCAATGGAAGACCAAGTGCTGGTCGACATGGCCACAGACCGTCTCGCCAAGATATTCCAATTAAAGGCTCGTCCTGTGCCAACAGAAGCGATTGTGACGAGATGGCGAAGGGATCGGTTTGCAAGAGGAAGCTATTCATACATGGGGCCGGAGTCTCAGCCGGGAGATTATGAGGCAATGGCGACGCGGACGGGGAATATGTTTTGGGCTGGCGAGGGAACGTGCGGTACACATCCTGCTACTGTGCATGGGGCTTTCATCTCGGGATTGAGGGCAGCTTCTGAGGTTGTTCAGGCTATGATTGGGCAGATTGTGCCTCCTGTGGTCCAAGGGTAGATGGGCCTCAGTACGTGAAACGAATCCCGACGAGAGAGCTGTATGTTTAGGTCGAACCATTTTTAGCGCCTTGGGAAAGCATAGCAGGCGGTGGCGTCCTATGGCGTATCATTAGATAGATCATAAGTACGAGCATATCAAGCCATCCATGATGTTAGTCTTTGACATCATACCTGTGCACCACTTGCCTACCCTTCGGTGTCATTTGTTGCGAGAAACCGACGCCGCGTCCCACACCTGAAACATTGTCAAAACAACAACTTCGAATACAGCACACGTCGGAGGCGGCACTTGCGACATGTCACAATATCCAAGATTCTCGGCACTGCCCGACTTAGTATGCCTTCTTGCTCCCATCATACTGCTATTCTGCTTCCTGACACATGACCACCACAGGACAACGCGCCCGACGTCTACGAAACACCAGAAGTCACCGTACGCACCTCTCCGCCCTCTTATCACGTGCCGCACCTCCCACTCACACATCCTCCTTACAGTCCCATCCACGCTCCCCCTCCATAATATCCTCGCGTACCAGCCTCTCCTCCAACGACGACCTCTCCTCCGGCATCGCGCACTCCTCCATCACTCGCGCCTCCGCACGCAAAGCATTCCGCTCCACCAATCTGACCGCAGATGATGTGGATTTCTCCGATCGCCTTGTTGGCGTGGGTAAGGGCAGGAAGGGAAGATCGTATCGTATTCGCAGGGAGGGAAGGAGGAGATATGCAGACGGTGATGGTATTGGGCGGTATGGGGATGAGGATGATGATGATGAAGAGGAGAGGGTGCCGGAGAGTAGACGGGAAAGGATGGCGAGGTTGATGAGGGAGGTGGAGGAGCTGAAGGTGGAGATTGCGCGGAATCCTGGGGCGGGAATTAATGAGGGTGTTAATGAAGTGGAAGGGAATGACGAGACACGGGTTGTCGGCGAGCTAAGCAGACTTTTGCGCGAGCTAAAATTGCCTTCGTCTCAGGCCATTCCTTCGATCAATGACGCTGCGCAGGATGGCGAGCCCATCCACACAACCACCAAGA